>Ga0208671_10000013_pt1 | contig 196476 bp, 202 predicted proteins | sample ColrivemetaGS759_FD_187606 | JGI IMG/M metagenome (GOLD analysis project Ga0208671, IMG submission 187606) | Estuarine microbial communities from the Columbia River estuary - Ebb tide ETM metaG S.759 (SPAdes) (version 2) | ecosystem: Environmental > Aquatic > Marine > Intertidal zone >...
CTCTGTGGGGTCGTGATTATTAGAGACTGAGGGTTCGGCTTGCAACCGTTCGATCAACATACCCCGCTCATCAATATATTTGAGGTAAACATGTGTAACCGAACGAACCAAATCCTCGAAAGTATTAGCTTTTTGAGCTGCTTCGACCTGTTGTCGTCGCAAGCGCCTCCATTCGCGTTGCAGAAGAAGCCTCAGCAAATCAGTTATATTGGGGAAATAATTGTAGACAAGAGACTTACTTATACCCGCTTCACGCCCGATGCGATCCATCGACAAGGCCGAAACACCGTCGCGCGCTACAATCTCTGCAACATGATCGAGGATGAGCGTCTGTCGTTCACTTGGGGCGAGACGGACCCGTTTCTGAGACTTCGATAGAGCACTTCGTTTGGCATCGGGCATCGCGTTGCAACCTTTAACAATTTTCACACCCGGCAAACCCGATCGCGAGAACCTTTATCGTTATTTGCCTGTTCCCGCTGGTTTGCCCGTCATAAGCAGAAAGGGCAAGGCTAGATCGATGTCAATTTCCTTGCATTTGCCCCTCCTGGGCGCAAAGCGGACCTCTAAATCGTTTCTTACTGCATCCTCCAAGGTGCACCGTTCGGAATACACCGAGCATATTCTACTGGACTTCATTTCCAGTTCGAGCAGTAGCGTAGTGTGTAGCAGCACTGGCACGCGCTGCTTGCCCCGCTGGGCCTGACCCACGGGGCTCTGGGTGGTGGAGGCAGGCATGAGGCCTACTCTCCAAGAGGGCAACTCATGCAACCCATCACCGATGACGTCTGGCAAAAAGACATCACCATCCTTCCCACCCTTTCTAAAACGGAGCTGCATGCCCGCTGGGAACGGCTCGAAGGTTCTAAGCCGCCGAACATTCCAATCGATCTGCTGCGCCTGCTCTATGTCCAGCGTGTCCGCGAACATGCCTACGGCGGCATTCCTGGCTGGGTTCTGGCTGAGTTCGATCGCGTGTTGGTCGAGAGCCGCCAGCCAAGAGAGAAGAAACGCGTCGATTCTGTGCGCCGCTCGCTGTCTGTCGGCACCCGCCTGGTCCGAGAATGGAATGGCAAGACTGTCAGCGTTGAGGTGAGACAAGAGGGCTATCTCTATGCGGATAGGCTCTATGGCTCTCTGAGTGAGATTGCGAGAGTGGTAACAGGCACACATTGGTCAGGGCCAAGGTTCTTTGGGATTAAGCGCCGTGGTTGAGAAGATATTCCGCTGCGCGGTTTACACACGCAAATCCACCGAGGACGGGCTGGAAAAAGAGTTTAACAGCCTTGATGCGCAATATGAGGCCTGTGCTGCTTATGCACTAAGTCAAAAGCATGAAGGCTGGCATCTTCTGCCTGAACGTTATGATGATGGTGGATATTCAGGGGGGAATATGGAACGCCCTGGCCTTAAACGCCTGCTGAGTGATGTGGCAGATGGCAGGGTTGATATCATCCTAGTCTACAAGATCGACAGGCTTACCCGAAGCTTGTCTGACTTTGCCAAGATCGTAGATGTCTTGGATACGGCCAAGGCGAGCTTTGTGTCGATTACCCAGTCGTTCAACACCACAACCAGCATGGGCAGGCTTACGCTCAACATGCTTCTCTCGTTTGCCCAGTTTGAACGTGAGGTAACTGGCGAACGCATCAGAGATAAGATCGCTGCCTCAAAACGCAAAGGCATGTGGATGGGAGGCCCTGTTCCTCTGGGATATGATCTTGAGAACAGGCGACTGATCCCTAACCCCAAAGAAGCGACGCTAGTCCGATACATCCTCGAACAATATCTCAAGCACCCATCCGTTCAGGACCTTGGCAATCATCTGAACGCCGAAGGCTATACGACCAAGGTCCAGCACCGCGCCAGCGGCCTGCACAGGGGTGGATGTCGTTTTAGACGAGGCACGCTTTATCATCTGCTTTCTAACCGGATCTATCTCGGCAAGATTGTCCACAAAGGACAGGTTTATGACGGTGAGCATGAAGCTATCGTCTCTCAAGACCTGTTTGAGGCCGTCCAGGCTAAGCTTAAAGAGAATGCTTCAGGCAGCTCCAGGCGCCTTAAAGCACAACACCCAAGCCTGCTGACAGGCCTTCTGTTCGATAGCGAGCAGCGACCTATGACGCCGGCCCATGCCACTAAGGGCAAGGCTACCCGCTATCGCTACTACATCACGCGGGCTGACAAGGCAGACACCACGCCCGTCTGGCGCGTCAACGCACATGACATAGAGCAGCTGACAACTGACTGTGTCGCAGCCTATTTTAACAGCCCAGCAGAGGTAGCAAAACTTGCGGGATCAGACGTCGAAGCAACCACGCTCCAAAATGTACTGGCCCAAGCTGACCTTGCAGCCGCAATGCTGCGAAGTGGCGCAGCCAACAGCAAGTATGAACTTACCCAGAGGCTCGCTGAGCGGATTACACTCTATGCTGACCATATCGTTGTTCAGCTGAGACCAGAGAGGCTGGCATCTCTTCTGGGCCTCCCGGTATCTGATGAACAAGCACCGGTCACGTTGACTGTGCCTGCCAAGCGCGCCCGAAAAGGACACCAGATAAGGCTGGTTATACAAGGGGAAGAAGCCGAGCTACCAAAGTCGCCCCAGCGCGATGAGAAGGCAATCTTTATGCTTGCAGAGGCGTTTGAAACCCGCAGGTTGGTGATGGAGAACCCCAACTTATCGCTTGCAGCAATCGCAAAGGCGCATGGGCGGTGTCACAAACACCTAGCCAAGCTCATTGAACGATCTTTCGTGGCTCCTGAGGATCTCGTCGCTATTTTCGCCGTCAAATAGGCTGCGCAGGCGGCGTATCTCCATTAAGCACTGACGAGCACGATTTTCTGGGATTGACGAAAAGCTGATGTCGGAGACGCCAGCTCCAAATGCGGGTCGCAGGCCCTCTAAACCAGATGCTCACGACATCGTCTTGCCCATAGCGAAAATCATAACATCCAGCCTAAACTGGCTCTTTTAGGGCTACCTGGGGTCAGGTTTTTGAGTGTCTGGGTGAGGAGTACAGACTGCCTGGTGCGGCCAAGAAGACTCGAACTTCCACGGGCTTTCGCCCACAACGACCTCAACGTTGCGCGTCTACCAATTCCGCCATGGCCGCACGCGCCTCGACAGGTAGGAGGCGGCCCCTAGCAAAGCGTGTAGGCAGGCGCAACAGGCATTATCAATCGCGTCGCAGCAGGAACACCGCATGTTCCGCCAAAAGATTGGCCAATCGTTCATTACGCGGCTTGCCACCCGACAAAAACCATTGGCCTTCTATTCTAATATTCCGCTCGTTGAGGAAACTGCGAAAATCGTCGATGGTCACATGGTGGATGTTGGGCGTGTCATACCATGTATGGGGAAGCTGCTCCGTCACGGGCATGCGTCCGCCGAACATATGGGCCAAACGCATGCGCCATTGCGCAAAATTGGGGAAGGAGACAAACGCCTGCCGTCCGATCCGCACCAAATGATCCAACACCAGATCCGGTCTTTTGGTGGTCTGCAACGTCTGGCTTAAAATCGCATAGTCAAAGCTAATATCGGGATAATCTGCCAAGTCGGTATCGGCGTCGCCTTGAACCACCGATAGGCCGCGGGCGACCGCCGTCGCCACGTCGCGGGCATTAAGCTCCATCCCGCGCGCGTCGACATTCTTTGTATCGCGCAATGCCGCCATCAACAGACCATCGCCGCAGCCGACATCCAAGATACGCGCGTGGGCGCGCACTTCGCGGGCGATAATCGCAAGATCGGAGCGTAAAGCTGTCACCGGCTTTCCCCTGCGCGCAAAAAGCCATCGACGATGCGGTTCATTTCGGGGGCGTCCAATAAAAATGCGTCATGGCCAAAGGGGCTCGACAATTCCACAAAGCTCGCCGCCGCACCCGCCGCGTTCAACGCATGTACAATGCGCCGCGATTCTGCGGTTGGATATAACCAGTCGCTGTCAAAACTGATTAGGCAGAAACGCGTTTTGGTGCCGGCAAAGGCCTTGGCAAGTACGCCGTCATGCGGCTCTGCCAGATCGAAATAATCCATCGCGCGGGTAATGTAGAGATAGCTATTGGCATCAAAGCGGTCGACGAAGCTAAGGCCCTGATAGCGCAAATAGCTTTCGACCTGAAAATCGGCGTCAAAGCCAAAGCTTTTGGCATCACGATTTTGCAAACGGCGGCCGAATTTTTCGGTAAGGCCCGCTTCGGACAGATACGTAATATGCGCCGCCATGCGGGCGACGGATAGGCCCGCTGCCGGTGCTTCATGCCCATAATAAGCGCCATTGTTCCAGCGCGGGTCGGCCATAATGGCCTGACGTCCAACCTCGTGGAAAGCGATGTTTTGCGCCGAATGCCGCGCGGTCGAAGCAATGATAACCGCCGAACGGACGCGTTCGGGATATAAAGCGGCCCAGCTTAAAGCCTGCATCCCGCCCATAGACCCGCCGACCACGGCCTCCAATGTTTGGATGCCTAAATAGTCCAGTAATAAAGCCTGCGCACGGACCATGTCCGCGATGGTGATGACCGGAAAAGCCATTGCAAAAGGCGCGCCTGTGCCGGAATCGATGCTGGCGGGACCAGATGACCCCATGCAGCTGCCCAAGACGTTTATGCTGATGATGCAATGACGTGCGGGGTCTATTGGTTTGCCGGGGCCAACCATGCGTGTCCACCAGCCCGTTTTGCCCGTAACGGGGTGGTTCGATGCCACATATTGGTCACCGGTGAGCGCATGACAAATCAATATGGCATTCGATTTATCGGCGTTTAGCTCACCATAGGTTTCATAAGCAAATTCGACAGGCGCAAACGCGACACCGCTGTCGAGCTGCACTGCCCCAAGCAACAGTGTCTTTTTGTCTAGACCAAAACGCGCATCATTCTGCATGATGACCGCCATATCAGCGGTTTCGTGCGAAACAATAGAAACTCGCAAAAGAAGTAATGGCGCGTTGGCGACACGTTGCGCTTCGCCGCTGCCGCCGCTATGGCCGCGGGGATGAACACACCCATAGCCAAACCATGGATTGAAGCGATCAGCGCCTATACACCCGGCAAAGCAAAGTCGGACGATGGCCGCGTTTTGATTAAATTGTCTGCCAACGAAAACCCGTTGGGCTGCAGTCCCGCTGCTGCTGCGGCGCTGCTCGACAAAAGTGCCTCTTTGGCACGCTATCCGGACCCCGCCTGCACCGCTTTGCGAGAGGCATTGGGCGCGGCCTATGAGATCAATAGCGACCAAATCGTCTGCGGCACGGGTTCAGATGAACTGCTGAACCTCATCGCCATGGGCTATGCGGGTGCAGGCGATGATATCATTTATGTCCGTTATGGTTTTTCGGTCTATGACATTGCGGCCCGCAAAGCGGCGGCCAATGTGATTGTCGCACCGGACAAGGATTATGGCACAGATGTGGATGCTTTGTTGGCGCTGGTGACCGACAAGACCCGCGTGGTTTTTGTGGCGAACCCGAATAATCCGACGGGCACATTTACCGACGACAGCGAAATTGCGCGGCTGCATGCGGGATTGCCTGGCAATTGTGTGCTCGTGCTGGACCAAGCCTATGGCGAATATCTTGAAGATGACGGTCCCGCTGCATTGGAACTGGCGCGCCGCCATGACAATGTTCTGATCACCCGAACTTTCTCTAAAATTTACGGCCTCGCGGCAGAACGCATCGGCTGGTGCTATGGCCATGCTGGCCTCATCGCGACGCTGAACCGCGTGCGGGCGCCGTTCAACGTGACGGCCGCAGGACAGGCGGCAGCCATTGCCGCACTAGCGGACACAGATTTTGTGACGAGCAGCCGTCAACATAATGCCGAATGGCGCGATTGGATGTCCGCAGAATTTGCGGCATTGTCCAACCATGGTTTGCAGGTCATTCCATCCTGGGGCAATTTTCTGATGGTTTTGTTTGAAGGCACATGCAGCGCGGAGACTGCATATCATGCATTGATGGCCGAAGGCTATATCGTCCGCTGGTTACCGGGACAGGGGCTTGGCAATGGCTTGCGGATTACCATCGGTACCGAAGAGGAAAATCGCGGTATCATGTCAGTCCTGCGCAAAATCCTGAACGCGAACGCGTAATGTTACCTTTCGCGCGCCTAACAATCATTGGCCTTGGCCTTATTGGTTCATCGGTGGCACGCGCAGTTAGGGCGCAGATGCCCGCTATGCGCATTACTGGACATGACGCCGACCCAATTGTGCGTGAACGCGCGGTGGCGCTTGGGCTCTGCGATGATGTGACCGACACGGCTGGTGCTTCCGTGATGGATGCGGACCTTGTTATCCTGTGCGTGCCTGTGGGCGCTATGGGCGCGGTTGCAGCGGAATTTGCGGCGGATCTGCCAGTCGATGCGGTTGTCAGCGATGTTGGCTCCTGCAAACAAAGCGTGGCAGAAGCGCTCGGCGCGGTGCTCCCCAACGCAATTATCATTCCTGCCCATCCAGTGGCGGGCACGGAAAAAAGCGGTCCTGATGCTGGATTTTCGACCTTGTTCAAGGGGCGCTGGTGCATATTGACGCCGCCGGACAACGCACCTGCTGCGGCTGTGGAGCGCCTGCGCATTTTTTGGCAGCAATTGGGCGCCGATGTTGAGATTATGGACGCGCGCCATCATGACATGGTCCTTGCCGTTACCAGCCATTTGCCGCACTTGATTGCCTATACTATTGTGGGCACGGCGGATGATTTGGAAGGCGTGACGCAAAGCGAGGTTATCAAATATTCGGCAGGCGGTTTTCGCGACTTCACGCGTATCGCGGCGTCCGACCCAGTGATGTGGCGCGATGTGTTTCTGTCTAACAAGGATGCGGTTCTCGAAATGCTGCAGCGCTTTTCTGAAGATTTAAGCGCATTACAACGGGCGATCCGGTACGATAAAGGCGACGAGTTGGAGGCATTATTTTCTCGCACGCGCAATATCCGACGGTCGATTGTGGAACAGGGGCAAGATGATGATGCACCCGATTTCGGGCGCAAGCATTAGGTCCTAACCCTAAACGTTCAGTGCATTAATGGCAGCGTGAACCCGCGCCTCAATTTCCGCGCGTGGCAGGCCCGTGGGTAGCTCCTCACCAACCTTGTAAGTAATCGTCCCTGATTTCCAGATACCCGTTCTGCGCGGGCTTAAAGTGCCGCTGTCGACCGCAATCGGCACGACAGGAAGATTGATCAGCTTATACAGGCCGGCAAAGCCCGACTGCAATGGCGGCTGGTGGCCGGGGGCAACGCGGGTACCTTCGGGGAAGATCACGATGGGCCGCCCGTCGGCGATCATTTTCTTGGCAAGAACCAACATGGCCCGCAGCGCCGCTGCCCCGCCATTGCGGTCAACCGGGATCATGCCATAAGCCCGCGCGGCTGGACCCCATAAGGGGATATCAAACAGCTCTTTCTTCGTCACCACCGCCGGTTTGTGAAACATGCGGGGCATGTCGATGGTTTCAAACATGCTTTCATGTTTGATGGCGTAGAGAACGGGCTTTTGCGGCAATGCCCCCACAATTTTGATGTTGATGCCCAATATCCGGCGGTAGCAGCTATATTGCCAGCGCGACCAGCCGCGCACCGCCCATTGCATCAGCGGGACGGAGAACCATTGCGCCAAAAATGCGGTGACGACGAAAAACACGGATACAGTGTAAAATATCACGATGTACATAGCAGACCGGATGACGGCCATCATGGCTTAAAGCCCCAGAAGCGACGCGACCGCGCGCAACCAATATTTACAATATTCCTTGAACAAACCGCCAAGCGACGGTTGGGTGGACACAGCGTCATTGGTCACCGTGATGCCATTGGGCAAGGCCCGGTCAAGTTCAAAGCGTGCGCGGCGCATGTGCCAATCATGGGTAACGAGTCGAATGCTGCGCATATTATTCCGCTTTACCCATGCGGCCGTTTCTAACGCGTTGGACCGCGTGTCTACCGATTGGAAACCCAGCGCAATGCAGCATTGAAAATATTTGGCAGATTTGGGATATTGCGCCTCAAGCTCGGGCGGCTTCACATCACGGTCTACGCCAGAAATCAGCAATTTTTTGGATTTGCCCGATTCCAATATTTCAAGGCCACGATCAATTCTGTGTGCGCCGCCGGTCAGCACGACAACACCATCGCTGGGCGCTATGGGCGCTGGCTGCGGCAACAGCAAAGCAAACCAGGCAAAGCCCAGCATCCAGATCAACAATATGAAGGCGATAGAGCGACTGATCATATATTCTTCTTTAACACAGTATTCACCGTGAAGCACGACATAAGCATAGCAAGCGTTGTTACAGCAAGCGGAATGCGCCGCACCGCAGCGACAAATGGCGCGAAAGATAGGACCGGGTAGGGGCTATTTATAGTCGAGTTGCCACCCGAAAAAGCGTCGTCCACAGCATTTTTAACCAGCGGGGTTGCAAGTCACAAGATGCTGCTGTTTAGTCCTTTTCATGCTGCTTGTTTGCCCTTCCTGCCGCACACGTTACAATGTTCCTGGCAATACCGTTGGTGTTGATGGTCGCCAAGTTCGCTGCGCCAATTGCAAGCATGCATGGTTTCAAGAAGCGGCAGTTCCCCCGACGGCACCAACGCCCTCTATCCCAACGCCCCCCATTCCAGCACCTACCGAACCGAGCGACACAGCGCCCGTTGTTGCTCCGCCAGAGGCCCCCGTTACGGCACAGGCATCGCCAGTGGATGACGAGCCGTCAGAAAGCGGGCTAGCTCCAGCTCCAGACCCAGACGCCGCTCCGCGGTTCATGGGGGCAGAAACGGATACGGATGATGCACAGCCTGCCATCCCAAGATTTACCCCTGAGCGCGCGGTCACACCTGATCCGGCGCCTGTATATGTCGATCCGTCGTTAAGTGCGGGAAAATGGGCAGATACTGAGCCGAAGCAAAGCCGCTTTGGGCATGAGCCACCGTTTAACCAACGTCGCAGCCCTGCAAAAATCTGGACACTGGTTGCCGTCCTCTTTGCGCTGACGGTCACATTCATTGGCACGGCTATCTCTTATTTTGGCATGCCAAATATCGGCCTGTCGAGTACGACGGAGCAGTCCGACCTAACCATCGTGCTCAACGATAATCTAGCGCTGAACCAGCGCGAAGATGGCACGCCCTATTTCATCGCGAGCGGCAGCATCGTGAACCCGAAAGGGGTGCAGCAAAATGTGCCCGATATGCTCGTGACGCTCAAAGATGCGAGTGGCAGACCGGTTTACAGTTGGAAAATGAAAGCCAAGGTAAGCAAGCTTGCACCGGGCGCAAAGGTCGATTTTAGCGAGGCGCGGTTGGACGTTCCACTGGCCGCCAAGCAGATCAGCGTCGGCTGGGTGCTTTCGGGCAATTAGCTCCGCGCCGTATAAAGGCCACTTGAACTCAGTAGCGCTCTTGGCTATGCGAACCCCGGCCCGAGCGCCACATGCCGCCTTAGCTCAGTTGGTAGAGCATCGCATTCGTAATGCGGGGGTCGTAGGTTCGAATCCTATAGGCGGCACCAAACAAACTGTTTATATATAACAATAATTAAGCGCAGCGACGCTCCGATTGCGGTTTAAATAGCGCTTATTCGCTATGCATAAATTTGCACTGTTTCGCCAACTTCTTGTTTAGGCGGAGAAAGTCAGAGGGAAGCGGACTAGCGCTTCGTTGGCTCTCCAAAAGCGCGATACGCCAGACCAAGTAGCGCAATCATAACGGCTTCAACGATCATTGGAGGAACTGTAGTTGGTGCAGTGCCATCAAAGGCGATGCTGACGAAACGCCCGAGAAGCGCAAATGTTAGTAACATCAGTGGCACCATTAGGGGCAGGCGGTCTGCCCGCCATGCACCGATGAGCGAAAACACAGCTCCTGTTAGGAAAAAGGCGGGGAAGTCGGCGCGCATCGTTGCCATTCCCTGCGTCCCCAGCGGAGAGATTGCGAATTCCGCTGCCATCTTCGCGGGGTTGAACAGAAAACTTAAACCAATAACGATATTCAAAAGACCAACGAGGCCAATTAGGAATTGCATTGTTCTTTTCATGTGTTCTGTCCCCAAAAGTAGGCGAAGTATGCAAAGATGCCATCCTTCACCTGATGATATGGCATTGATAATGTCATTATATTGCGTCAAACATGATGACAAGTGACATTAACGTAAGGATCTCCTCCAATGTACACTATTAACGGAGCATTGGGCTCACCTTATTCGATGAAGATGCGCGCATTGATGCGTTATCGGCGCATCCCACATTTGTGGGTGCACGGCGCAGACTCGCGCGATGCTTTGAGCAAGGTCAAGGCCCCGGTCATCCCCGTGATGGAATATCCCGATGGGACATTTCATAATGATTCGACGCCGCTGATCTATGATCTCGAGGCGCGGCATGCCGAGCGTTCAGTGATCCCGCCTGATCTGGCGTGCGCCTTTATCGCACATCTAATTGAGGATTTCGCTGACGAGTGGGTAACAAAGGCCATGTTTGGCTATCGCTGGCTGGAGGAGGTAGACCAAATCCAGATGAGCCGCTGGCTTGCATTTGACGCAATGAAGGGCGGCGGGCTAGCGACGAGCCAGGCCTTTGCGGAACAGTTTCGTGCACGCCAGGTCGGCCGCATGGCGATTGTCGGCTGCGCGGCTGAAAACTTTCCCTTGATAGAGGCCTCAATGCGCGCAATTCTGGGTGCGCTCGAGGCGCATGTGGTGGACCGCCACTGCCTATTTGGTACCCGCCCGAGCCTTGCTGAGTTCGGCATGTACGGGCAATTGTCGCAACTTGGCGTTGATCCTACCGCGCAGGCGATGATGCGCAAAGACTATCCTTATAGTTTTCGTTGGTTGCTCCATATTGACGATATGTCCGGAATAAACGGGGAATGGGATTCGGAGAACGGAGGCGTGGATGCACCTTTTGCGCCGATTATCACCGCATGGCTGGAACAGGTGGGCGAAATCTATATGCCCTTTCTCCTCGCCAACGCCGCGGCAATGGAAGCTGGAGAGGAAACCTTCAGTATCACGGCCATGGGTCTGCCCTACAGGCAAGGCGTGTTCAAATATCAGGTAAAGTGCTTAGCTGATTTGCGTGCGCGCTACGCCGCATTGGACAATGCAGCGCGGGCGAAGGTCGATCCGCTGCTCGCGCAGACGGGCTGTCTCCATGCTTTGCTGAGCGAATGAATCGGGTGACCTGACATTTATGCTTAAACGGGCTGGATGGCTCGTTCATTCGGCAGATAATCCATTTGGGATATGAGTTATCCCGCAATAATGAAGTTATGGATCATCGTGACAAGCTGTTCGGGCTGATCTTCCTGACAGAAATGGCTGGCATCGATCCGGCAATGCTGCTGCCCCTTGGCACCAGGAATGCGTTGCTGAATTTCGGCATCGAGATGACCTAGCACTTTGTCCTGATTACCAAAGCAAGTGAGCACCGGTTTTTCGAAGCGTTCAAGCACTACCCAAGCGGCGCGATTTTCGGCGACCGAGGGATGATCCGATGTTGTCGGTACGAGCAAAGGAAATTGGCGGGCGCCTGCCTTAAAACTCTCATCGGGGAACGGCGCGTCATAAGCAGCGATTTCGGCGCTAGTCAGTGCGCGATTACAGCCGCCGTCTACGATCCGGCCAGTCTTAAACTCAGGCGTAGCCTGACTGAATGTCCGCCAAGCATCGAAACCCGGCCCAATGCTCTCACCAAAGGGCAGATAGGTGTTTGAAATAACTAGCCTGGCAAAGCGCTCCGGAAAGGCGGCAACCAGTCGCAGCCCAATCAACCCACCCCAATCCTGACAAAACAGCGTGATGTTGTTCAAATCAAGCTGCGTCAGCCAGTCACTCATCCAACCGACATGGTGTTCATAACTATAATCATCACAGTTGGCGGGCTTGTCTGACTTGCCAAAGCCGATCAGATCAGGCGCCAGCGCGCGGTGGCCAGCGGCAACGAGCGATGGTATAAATTTGCGGTAGAGATAGGACCAGGTCGGCTCTCCATGGAGCAGCAAGATCGGCCCAGCTTCACGGTCCCCTTCATCGACATAATGGAGGCGTAAGGCGGGTGTATTTTGCGTAGCAACATCAAGATAATGAGCCGCGAAGGGATAGTCCGAAAGGCCTGCGAATGCAGCCTCAGGGGTTCGCAAGACCTTCAACGCGAAAGCACTTTTAAAATGCAGTCGACAAAACCTTGCGGATCATTTTCTTGAATGAAGTGACCGCCCTTCAACGTGCAATGTGGCTGACCGGCGGTGCCGGGAACGCGGCCTATGAAACGGTTCTCGCCGCCGCGCGTCACTGGATCGCCATCGCTGAAGCAGCATAGGAACGGCTTGTTCCATTGCTCAAACACCTGCCACGCGCGTTTCTGATCGGGGATCGCGACATTGTTCTCAAACGGAACGAAGGTCGGAAAAATGCGCGCACCGGCTTTGTAGCTGCTGTTAGGGAATGGCGCGTCATAAGCGGCAATCTCCGCAGCGCTGAGTGCCCGTTTCGCTCCAGCATTGACGATTTTTCCTATCGGAAAAAACGGGCTCCATTGGGAAAAGGCACGCCAGATAGCGAAAGCCCGAGGGGCAGGGCCGCCTTCAGGTAACCCGCCATTTGACAAAACGACGCTGGCAAAGCGATCAGGCATGTCAGCGACCAGGCGCAAACCGATCAACGACCCCCAATCCTGACAGACGAGCGTCATGTTATTCAGGTCAATCGCCTCGATCCATTGACGCATCCATCCAACATGGCGTGCATAGCTATAGTCGGTTTTTTTAGTTGGCTTATCCGATTTGCCGAAGCCAATCAGATCAGGTGCCACGACGCGAAAGCCTGCCGCGACTACCGGGCCGATCATATGGCGATAAAGATAGCTCCAGCTTGGCTCGCCATGCATCATTAACACTACCGGCGCATCACGCGGCCCTTCATCCACATAATGCACGCGCAATGCTGTGCCGTCTGAAGGATCGGCAATTTCCACATAATTTGGCGTAAATGGAAAATCGTGGATGTCGGCAAAGGCGCTATCGGGTGTACGAAGGACTTTCAAAAGTTATCCCCTAAGATAAATTATATTGACACTTTAAGTGCCATATTATGAATGAAAGGTCAATAAGCTGGCGCATTCCTCTTCGTATCGACCAGCCTAAAACCGATATGGTCGGTCCCTAGCCCGCGTTCCTGAAACTGACGCGCGGCGGGGCGATAGCGCGCGCAATAATTGGCGGCACAGAGGTACGATCCGCCTTTTATAACGTTAACCGGCTCGCTGGCGTCGGGGCGCATTCCGCTGGCGCTCGTCCATTCCCACACATTCCCGATCATATCATACAGACCAAATCGGTTCGGTTTGAAACAGCCCACAGGTGCCCGGCCGCCATAGCCATCGGTGTTGAGATTTTTGATCGGAAAGACACCTTGATAATAATTTGCTTGCGGCCGGCCCTTCGCATCGACCGGCTCTGGCACAGCAGCGTCGCCGGCGCGCGCAGCATATTCCCACTGCGCCTCACTCGGCAATGCCTTGCCCATCCATTGCGCATAGGCCTCTGCATCCTGATAAGCGACCTGGACGACGGGGTCGTTGTCTCGACCAACGATGCTCTCTTTCTGTCCAGAAGGATGCCGCCATTGTGCACCCGGCACCCAACGCCACCAGCGCGGATCGGAATCGGACGGCGTATTGAACACAGCAGAACCGGGAACCAGCATTTCTGGCGGTGCATCGGGCAGCTTAGGCGGATCGCGCTCGGCGACGGTCTTATAACCAGTCGCCTTTACGAAGGCTGCAAATTCTGCGTTAGTCACTTCATGTGTATCGATCCAGAACCCTTTGACCGTCACGGTTTGCGGCGGTCCTTCCTCTGGGTAATGCGGATCGTCACCCATCACAAAGCTACCGCCAGCTATCCAAACCATTTTGCTGCCCGATAGGTCAGTACACATTGCATCGGGTGACACAGATGCATCGCTGCACCCGGACAGAATTACCAAGCCGAGAGCTAACCCAAAGCGTTGCATCAAGCCACCGGCATGCAAGCCATCGCATCGCCTAGCAATCGCCGGACAACGGCCTTAGCGTCCTCAAAAGGTAATGCCTGATCATGCCGTAACAGTCGCCATGTCTGGAAACCCAATATAACGTTGAGACCATGGGTTCCCGCAACATCGGCCTTTACCACCGCGGGTAAATGCGCCTCAATAGTATCAGATTCCAGCCGCAACATTCGGCGGTAATCCTGCATCAGATAGGGTGACTGGAAGCGTTTGAGATTGCCTGAAATCCGATAAGGCATAATGGTTTCAAAAACCATGGCTCGGCGGTCCGCGATGTCGAACAGCTTTTCCTTCCAAGTAGCGCCAGTTGGCGGTTCAAGGATGAAGGGCATCACCTGCGCCTCAATAACTTCCCCCATTTCGCGGTAAAGTTCATCCATATCGTCAAAGTGTCGAAAAACAGAGCGGAGCCCTACACCCGCCACCTCTGCTACCCGTGCGGCACTTGGCGCGACATCGCCTTTACCAACCAGATCGAGCATCGCTGAGACAATCTTGCTCCGGCTCGATCGGCTTCTCTCCCGCCGACCATCGGTTAACGGCGTTTCTGAGCGGGCTGTCATTTTGTGCGATACGTTGGTCATGCATCTTTATTTTGCGGCAAATGGGCGCGGGCGCAAGCGACAAAAGTCATTGCAAAAATATTTTGGCATAATTAATGCCAATATAGTTCACCTGCTGAATAGGAGAGGGTACAGATAAGCATGTCGAGAGCAGCATTTATTTTGGCGGCGTCTGGCCTATTTTTTTCTGCGCCACCGGTGTTGGCGCAGGATAGTGTCCGCAACGCATGCATGCCGGACATTCGTAAATACTGCTCGGCAGAATTGGCAACCTTTAGCCGCGATAAGGTTCGGGCATGTCTCATCAAAAACATCAAAAAAACCACCCCCGCCTGTCAAGAGGCCGCAAAGGCGCGGCGCGATGCCGCGCGCGCTAAAAAAATAGGCAGCTAGAACCATGACTATATGGATAATCTGGGGCACGGCGCTGCTCACTTATGTCGGTTTTCGGCTGTGGTATGATAATTGGTCTGGTCCGCTGAAACCTGCCGAAATAGATGCGTTTCTTAAACAAATGGCAGGGCGTTTCGAAGGTACAGGAAATAGCCCTGAGGTTTTGCGGGCTTTCCTTGAGGCCGATGACGGCCGTGAGTTTGTCATGCTCAATCTGGTCAAAGCGCAAATGGAGCAGGTGGAGGACCCCAAGACAGGACATATGGTTCAAGGCTTTGATCTGCTGAAGCGTTATTCCAAGCGCTTTATGCCAGTTCTTTTCCGCAATGGCGGCCATCCCGCGATGGTTGGTCGCAAGGTCGGTGGCTATATCGATGCTTGGAACACCGAAGCGGATCCCGATTGGACGATCTTTGGTCTGATGCGCTATCGCAGTCGCCGCGACATGATAAAATTAGTAATGGATCCGGCCTTTATGGAGGGGCATCCGGACAAGCTGTTGGGCACTTTGGCCACCTTTTCCTTTCCGACGCAGCGTGTGCTGTCTCTCTACCTCAGCCCGCGGATCACAGTTGCGCTTATGCTGGCACTAATCGCGGCCTTGGGCCATGTCGCCCTGCTGACATTTGCTCGATGATATTGCGGACGAAGGAACGTCACGGGATGCGCTGGACACGACAAATTTGGATGCGGCTCGCAACGATCAATGCCCTCATCTCGACCCTCGCACTTATGCTCTCGGCATATGCGCCTGAACCTGTGTCATCCACCGTGCGGATCGGTGCCCAAGTTCAATTCATGCACAGCATGGCCAGCATCGCCTGCGCCACATTCATGAATGTGGGCGCCCAAGGCGCACGCCATGCCCCGGCCTTCCTGCTCTGCGGGTCGCTTCTGTTCGCTTTGCTTCATTATGGCCAAGCCGTCGGCTTCTTGGGACCTCAGCTTGGGGCAACTTGTTTCGCCATGATCTTGATGGCAAGCGGGTGGATAACCATGTTCGCAGCCGGGCGGGCGATAGACAAATAAGGATAGGGTTGGACAGGCATTGAAGACACGCAAGCTCAAATCGATAAGGCCATCGGCGCTGCTTGCGCTTTTGAGTAGCGCGAAATGAAGATCTTTCTGCCGCCCAGCACAAATGCGCAATATCGAGGCGCGTACTCTGCAGCCTGGTTTTTGGCTTTTTATGGTGTCGCGTGGATTGTACCTGGGGTGATCCATAGTTTCCTGCCCGATGGGGGCGCAGGTGTTATTGCAGGCCTTGATCTCAGCCATAATCCAACATTGATCTTTGGCATGTTTGCCTGGGCCGGCGCGACACAGATTGCACATGGTATAGTTACTTTGGCGGTTGCATTGCGTTACCGCACATTGGTGCCGCTGTTTCTTATCGTGTCTTTCCTTGAGCGCTTGTTGCTCAGCTGGTCGGGTTGGATAACGCATGTGCCCGTCAGCGGCCATCACCCACCTGAACATTATGCCAGCCTATTTTCGCTCCCAGTGATTTTGCTATTTCTGGGACTGTCCATTCGGCGATCACCTTTAACCGAGCCAGAGATTTCTGCATGAGAAAATGGATATGGCTCGGTGCGTTGTTGCTATTGATTGGCGCAAGCTATTTGGGTTTCCAGCACTATAAAATCTATCTGCCCGGCATCATCGGCGAATGGCGCGAACCCATTGCCGAAAACCGCCCAATTGAATGGGAACAGGGCCCAACGGTAGCACCCTCAGGCAAACGCCCACCCAATGTCATTCTGATTGTCGCCGATGATCTAGGGATGAACGACATTTCGCTTTACGGTGGCGGAGTTGCAGGTGGAGCAGTGCCGACCCCAAATGTCGACTCGATTGCCAAACAAGGCGTCAGCTTTGCCAATGGTTATGCCGCTAACGCTACCTGCTCGCCTTCGCGCGCAGCCTTGATGACGGGGCGTTATCCGACACGGTTTGGATTTGAATTTACTGCCGTACCAGCAGCCTTTGTTTCAAACCTCGCACATAGCGACAGCACATCACCCTATCCGCCAATCTATCATAAAGAGTTAAACCACGACCTGCCGGCTTATGCCGACATGGGGGTGCCCAATGCGGAAATAATGTTGCCTGAGGTTCTTAAAGCCAAAGGTTATCATAACATCCATATCGGCAAGTGGCATTTGGGTGAAGCCAAAGCTCTAAGGCCAACCGCACAGGGGTTTGACGAAAGCCTCGGCATGCGTTCGGGCGGCGATTTGTTTATGGCAGAAAATGACCCTCAGGTCGTTAACGCGAAGTTGCCATGGGATCCGATCGACCGCTTTTTATGGGCAAACTTGCCGCATGCCGTTTATTGGGGGGATAGCGCGCGTTTCCGTCCCAAGGGCCACTTAACCGATTATTTTACCGACAATGCGCTGGCCGCAATTGAGGCGAACAGGAACCGGCCCTTCTTCATGTATCTCGCCTATAATGCGCCGCATACGCCGCTGCAGGCACTGAAATCCGACTATGACGCCCTGCCGCAGATCAAAGATCATACGCAGCGCGTCTATGGAGCGATGATGCGCCAACTCGACAGGCGGATTGGTGATATAATGCAGAAGTTAAGGGACACTGGGCTCGATAAAAATACTCTGCTTATCTTTACCAGTGACAATGGCGGCGCGTGGTACACAGGTATAAAGGACCACAACACACCCTATCGTGGGTATAAAGGCACCTTCTTCGAAGGCGGCATTCGCGTGCCCATGATGATGCGATGGCCCGGCAAAATCGCGTCGGGGACGGTTCGCAACGATGTCGCCCAGCATCTGGATATGTTTGCAACGATTGCGGCGGCAACCGGCGCAAACCTGCCTAATGATCGCAAGATGGATAGCTTCAACCTGCTGGGCGCTGGGCCAAAACGCGATATCACCTTTTGGCGTTCGGGCCATTATCGCGTTGTCCGCGCGGGCGACTGGAAATTGCAAATTTCGAAACGTCCTGAAAAGGTCTGGCTGTTTAACCTCGCCACTGATCCGACTGAGCGAGTCAATTTGGCCGCGAAGGATCCAGCCCGGGTAGCGGAACTTCGTAAGTTGATTGAGGCACACAATGCCAGACTGCCCAAGCCGCTCTGGCCCGGCTTGCTCGAAGGCGCGATCCGGATCGATGTTCCGCTCAACGCACCATGGAAGAAGGATCAGGAATATGTCTATTGGGCGAACTGAACGCGCGGTAATGTTCGTGACGAATAGGTAGGTATCGCCTCAACAAATCACATGATAACATCAATAATATAAGTTTTATCAGTTAGATCCTTCACGCCGCACTATTTGTCACGCGCTCGCAAGTCACCTATAATTTTCAAGATAAATCGTCCTCTTGATTGTTTCATCAAGCATGCAACTCAAAAATGCCCCATAAGACATGGAACCGCCCATGTACTGATTTCTTTCGCGATTGCATTTTGCGTCACGTTGCTTAAGCCATGATCGCTGTAACGTTCTAAGCGTTGTTTTTTTCGTCGATGACAGAGGTCGCATGACCATCACATATGCCTGATTGAGGCGTCCATCTTGCCGCTCGAGTTCGTCACCATAGCAATCCCCCATGTCATAATTGGTAGATGCAACATTCATGCATTGATGATAGGCAGGCGTATATCTTCGCTCAACTTGAGCCCTTGATTGAGCCTCAGCCGCCGACGATAACGCAGCCAGTCCACAGGCAGCTGCTAAGATTGTTAGAGATTTTTTCATTTTTCCAAGTCCATTAGTTTTTTAGATTTATCAGTATGGGCTAGTGAGCGATCCACTACACTTTTTGTATGTTCCGCTAAAGCCTTCAATCTCTCCACCTCCGTCGACCCCAGTATCTTTGGTCGACTGTTGTTTGACATTTAACTTTCCATCATCGCCAATCGAAACGCTTAGCTTGGGATTGCCTTCAATCCCCTCGCCGAAACCACAACTCACTGTTCCGGAAAACTGCTGCCCCGATACAATGTTCTTGCCGGGGAATGTGCAGGTCCATCCTGCACCTGAGATCGTTTCTCCGCTATATTTGTCAGCAGGCGAAAACCACAACGCGGTCTCCGAAACGCCACCTTTCGGTGTGCAGGTGTCACCGAAAGGCACCCAGTTGCCCTCAAGGGTTTGCGCAACTATAGGTACAGGCACTTCGGCAGGCTCACTAGGTTCGGGTGCTATTGGCGTAGCTTTCGCATTAACCGCAGTAGGAGGTGTGTTTGCGTCCTTAGAGGGCTCATTTGAACCACATCCAGCGCCGAGTACCACCAGCGGCAGCATAAAATAGATTTTTTTCATTCGGCCTCCTAAATTCACCTATAGTTCTGATGGTATAGCATTATCTTAATTGTCTCATCAATCTGGTGCCAAAGTCATTTGTAGCAACGGAAATACCGAAAGCGATGTATGGGGATAAATTGGTGTCTGATTTTAAGTCGCTGGCGGTTAAGTGCATCATTCTGCGTTTACCATAATGACAGGGACGCTGCCTCCCCCTCTAATGCTAATCTCTGCCCGCAAACTCGAACCTAGACGCTTTCGAATAGCCCTGTAAGCCGCAGGCTTTAGCTCTCGCAAGTTCTGCCGCTGCTAATCTGCTGTTAGTGTGGGGCGCGGAATGTACGACCACTAAATCGGGCGTAAAACTATCAAACCAGTCAGAAAGGCTCGTGTGGGCAGTGATACCACATTGCTTTAAATTAGCCACTATCTGCAACGCTTGCGCTTCGATCCTTTGCGCATCGCTATCTACGCCAAACTTGTCGCCCCACCAAGTCCAGCCGCCCTTTATTGAGGCGTAAACGTTCCAAATACCCCCACAATAATAAGGGCTAGCAGATGCAAAGCGCCCCTCCCCTGTGGCACGGCATTTGTCATTGACGTCGGATTGCGGAGGCTGTGCGACATCTTGTTCGCGCACGAAAGACAAAGCGCGTTCGCCAGATTCAGCGCCATATTGTTTATGACTCTCCGTTTGCGATGACCCACATCCGGCGAGTATCATAGCGGCAGTAACCATCCAAATTCGCATTTTCATTTCGCCGCCCCCGACAGTTTCATATTTGAAATGATGCTAGTCCAGAAAACTTGCCCGTCAACCCAGAAGCATTACCCCGCGTCAAACATGATGCACTCTTCCAAACCCGAGCGTATTTATCACTTAGAAAACCCCTAACCTACTTGTTGAACCAAGCTCTAACTACGCCCTCTGCTGGCTTGTTTCTGATGGTGTAACCGAGATTTGGGAAGGCGGTTTGGGGCGTTAACGAGTCTGTCACAAAAAAATCGTTGGCGAAAACAATGAGCCGATTTTGATTAAGACTCTTAATATACTCCAACTGCGCTTGGATAACGATTGCCTGAAGCGAAAAATCAGTTTCCGTAGCTTTTTGGATGCATTGGGTATTCGATGTCTGCAAATCGTTTATCGCTGCGGTGCAAGCTGTTTCTTCCATGTAGCCAGGTGAAGACAGGGCATTTCTTCGAGACTGAATGCCAAAGGAAATGAACACGGGCTTGCCGTATTTTAGGATGTCAATGATGTTGCTGTTTATAACGCTTCTAAAACCAGCAACCGTGAGTGCATCGCTTTCTTGCAACGTGTAGTTTTTGTTCCACCACATCCCCGTTTCAAGATAGTCGATATAGTTCAAATATTCTGAACCATATGCGAACCAGTCATTCGCGGCGACATAGCTTTTGCCTCTAAAAACTTGCTTTACCGCTTTAATGATGGAGAGATTTTCATTGTAGAACAGTGCGGTATCTGCGTCAGACTTGTTAGGTGTTTGATAGAATACGCAATAGTCACATGCCGTGTCCCACACATCGACGCCGATCGATTGATAAAAGGCAGCGCGCTCCAGCATGAACGGTTTAAACGCAGCAAACCATTTTCGATAATTGGTTGGATTGGATGCAGGTGTGGGAATGAAATCTCCGTTCTTTTCTGAGAATAGCTGTATTTGATTCCACAGCACGACCTTCAATCCCGCAGCGTGCGCAGCTTGTACGAATGCGTTTAGATTTGCGTCTGACAAAGGACCAAAAGTGTCATCCGCTTTTCTAATGAAATAGCTGCCATCGCTGTTTATCGTAGCAGAGTGCCACTGGGTTATTTTGACATAGCCCGCTTTTAGGCTCGCAATGCGATTAGCTGTCTTCGTGAATTCACCTCTCAGTGCGCCAGTGCCATTATTACAACCGTTGGGCGCATCTGGTGCACCCTGCAGCACGAAGCCTGGATTATTATCAAGCATGATGTCTTTGATGACGACGCCGCGTCCAATATTTGCATCGAGTGGAGCGCCTGACGCCGCGGGCAAAGGACGCCGACCTATCCAAGCTTGGGGGTAGGTTACGACATCTAGATTGAGTTTGCAGGGGTCTGTCTGGATATCTCGAGAATCTTTGGTCGCAACTGTGTAGCCATCTGGATAGGGAACAAAAGTCTGAGTACTCACGGAGTAAGTGTTTGAACTATCAACGATTACATTGACTTTGCCGACAGCACTCCCGCTCAGTCCTGTGCAGGTAATGTCTACACTAATGTTACCCGCAGAAGCCTTTTGGACATCTCTTCGACCTGAAGTAGCTACAGTGCCCGTAAGGTCTCCAGCAAGCGTACAAGAAGTCGCCCCTGTCGAAGACCAATTGATCGCGACAGGTTGGTTGATGATCGCTTTTTGCACATCAGCTTTGATTTCGACTGTAGGTGGTAAAGCTGTAACCTTGATCGGTCCACTGCTACTGCTGCCACTACCACAACCAGTCAGAGCTAACGCTACCGCTGCAATTGCCATCCAAGCTTGATTTTTCATGAAGCGCTCAATCATCATAACATTGAAAGCAAGTTATGACCCCGCGTTGCCGCTTAAGCAATTACGTTTACCAGCACCATCTGCGAGGAAAAGGACAAAGGAGCGACCATTGTCGGGAAACCCGACCACCTAACGCTCGTTCGCTCAAAAGCTCATTGTGCGGGTATCAGATCGGGGGGCGTCTTCATTCAGTTGCATTCTGTCGATAATTTTCCCAGACACTAGCCAAGAATTATGTAACCGCAATTGGTCGGCACGTAAGAGGTGAAGTATGGGAAAGCCGAAAGTCAGTTTGTTGGCGCTAGGTATAGTGTTCTCCTTAAGTGCGTGTGGCGGCGATACTGCTCAGAGCAGTGCACCGCCGCCAGTGATTATCGCTCCTACGCCTCCGACTGCACCGCCCCCGCCACCTGCTCCTCCGCCTTCGAGCATAACATCCATTGAACGGGACATTGCGCCAGCGCTAACCAACGCCGCGTTTACCGACAATTTGTCAGCCCATTTTGCAATTAACCCAACATCGGCATCCATGCGAAATCGTCTTTTCGTGATGTTGCCTGGAACTACTGCGGTTCCACGCTTCTATCGCTTAATCGTCAGGGCAGGAGCGGCGCGTGGCTTTCACAGCATAGGCTTGACCTATCCAAATGATGAGGCGGTCGGGACAATCTGTGCATTTTCGCCGCGAGCAGACTGCGCAGGCGAGGTACGCCGCGAAATTATCTCGGGTATTGATACAAGTCCGCTGGTGTCAATTTCCCAGCCAAACTCTATCACAGGCCGCCTCGTTGCACTGCTGACATATATGCATAGCAACTATCCTAATGAAGGCTGGGGCCAATATCTCGTAGGTGGGGCTCCGAACTGGTCGGTCATAACCGTTGCAGGTCATTCACAAGGCTCAGGACATGCCGCTTTCATGGGTAAGCTGCATGTCCTTGATCGCATAGCTATGTTTTCGGGGCCAGGTGACACTGGCAATGCAAATGGCTTGCCTGCTCAATGGACTAGCTTGCCCAATGCGACGCCCACTGCCCGCCAATATGGCTTTACGCACCAGCGAGATGAACTCGTGCCGTTGGCTGCGATTGAATTGAATTGGAGCCAAATCGGTCTTGGTGTCTTCGGGGCATCAACGTCTGTCGACGGGCGCGCTGCACCTTTTGGCGACCGACGGCAATTGACGACCAACATCGCAATTTCTGTAAGTCCATTGTCCCCCTCAACTGCTCCAGCTCACGGTAGTACCGTGGTTGATGTAGTCACACCTTTAACATCTGCGGGAGAGCCGCTGTATCTGCCCGTCTGGAACTACATGGTATTTCCATAGAGTGATGTGTGGTTTGTGGGGTCGAATCCCATAGGCGGCACCATTTTTCTGCACTCTCTGTGAACACACAATCTGACCTGTGTAGATGAACGCCGCTTGGGCTTGACCAATCGCAGTTAGATAGGCAGTTGACCTTGCATGAACCAATTAACCGTAAGCCAAGCCGTACTTTCGCGCCGTTCTGTTCGCGCGTTTACAACCAAAACCGTCTCGCTGGAGTTGCTTCACCGGGTGATGGACAAGGCGCGATGGCGCCGTCGGGGTTGTAATTTTCAACCTTGGGAAGCAACGATCCTGACGGGCGCGCCGCTTGCTGAGCTGCAACATAAAATGCTCGCTTCGCCGATGCAGGATCCGCCTGAATATTCATGGTCCGAACCAGAGGTTATCCCCGAATGTAAGGCGCGCTTGGCGCAAGTAGGGGCGTCAATGTATCAGGCCATGGGGATTGGGCGCTCTGACGCTGATGCGCGAAGCGATTTCGTCCGCAACAATGTGATGTCGTTCAATGCCCCTGCGGTGCTGCTGTGCTATTTTGACCGCCGCATGGGCTCACCACAATGGTCGGATGTCGGGATGTGGCTTCAGACCATCATGTTATTGCTGCGTGAAGAAGGGCTGGATACTTGTCCTCAGGAATTCCTCGCCATGCATGCAAAGCTCATCAAGGAATTTATCGGTGTTTCGGATGAAACCCACATTTTCTTCTGTGGCATGGCCATTGGCTACAGAGACGAAGAGGCTGCGGTGAACGGCTTTGAACGGCAGCGCGAACCAGTTGAAGGCAACGTCCGCTTCGTCGGTTTCTGACGCTAGGATTACATCATCAAGTTAATGCAGTGATGGAGCGCGTCACGCCAAGGTGACAAGCCCGATAACCGCGCCAGTCATCGCCGACGCCATATTGCCCGCGACCCAGCTTTTCATACCCAAAGCGGAAGCCTCTGCGCGTCGTGTGGGGGCGAGCGTAGCAATGGTCGATACCAAAAGGCCGACGCTGGCAAGGTTCGCAACGCCGCATAAAGCATAAGTGATGATCAGCTTGCTGCGCGCATCAAAGCTATCAGCGGGCAGGGCGGCGAGATCAAGATAGGCGACATATTCGTTGAGGATGGTTTTGGTACCCATTAATGCGCCCGCCGCGGGGGCTTGGTCCCAAGGGATACCAATGCTCCACATCAGCGGCGCGAACAGCCAGCCAAAAATCCGTTTGAGGGTGACGGGCTGCGCATCCACATAAGGCAATAAGGCCAGCAACTGGTCGGTCAAATTGACCAATGCGAACACGACGATGATGATGGCTATAACCGCCAGCACCAATTGCATGCCCTCCATCGTGCCTTTGATGACCGCGTCCATACTGCTTTCATATTTCAGGTCAGCGTCAGCATCCTCTGCGCGCATGCTCCCATCGCCCGGGACCATTAGACGGGCAATCAACACGGCGGCAGGCAAGGAAATCAGCGAGGCCACAATCATATGGCCAACAGCGTTCGGCACGGTCTTGGACAAGGTGGTAGCATATAGGACGAGAATGGCGCCGGAGATGGTGGCCATGATCAACACCATGATCATGAATAATTCTGAACGGTTCATCCGTTCAAACCACGCGCGCAGGACAAGAGGGGTTTCAACAACGCCCAGAAACATCGTCGCGCCACCGCCGAGCCCAACGACGCCGCTGACACCCAAGGTCTTGCGCAACGCCCATGACAGGCCGCGGACCGCAGCGCGCAAAATGCCCCAATGCCATAACAAGGCCGAAAGCGCAGAGAAGACGATGATGAGCGGCAATATTTGAAATGCGACGATGACCGGCTGTTCTACGCCGGGCTTGAGCATAAAGGGGATCGGTGCACCGCCGGTATAGCCGAACATGTAGCTGGACCCAACCAATGTCGCCTTTTCCACTGCCGCGACCGCATTATTGGCATAGCCGACCAAGGTCCAAATGAAGGGCACCCGCGTAACCGCCAACGCTAGTGCAATTTGCACGACAAGCGCGCCGAATATCCAACGCCATGATGGCCGCGCCGCCCGATTTTCGGATAAGGCCCATGCCAGCGTCACTATCAACGCTATGCCGATTAATCCCTGTCCCTGTTGCAAAACCGCCATCTTACCCCAAACTTACATTATGAATGTAGAGACATGGGCTTAGCGGCTTTTCACAGCGCGCGTTACCCAAAAAGCAGCCACGCCGCTTTCGCATCTGCCGCTCAGGTCGGCAGGACGCGCTGCAGTAACCACATGAAAGCGATGCTGCCAATGGCATAAGCACTGACTATCTGGGCGCGAGCGGCGTAAAGTGCGTTAAAGCGGCGGAGCGCCCATAAGACCAGCATCGCCACAGCGACGATGACAAGCTGACCTGCTTCGACGCCCAGATTGAAGGTGAGCAACGCCATGGGCACTTCGCCCTGCGGCAATCCGATTTCGGCCAATGCGCCTGCAAAGCCGAAGCCGTGGAGCAAGCCAAAGAGAAAAGCGACGACCCATGGAAAACGCTCTGACAGACGCAACTCACCGGGTTTGCGTTTCACGATTTCGACAGCAAGGAAGACAATCGATAATGCGATTGAGGCCTCAACTGGCGGACCGGGTACGCTGATAAGTTCCAGCGTTGTTGCTACTAAAGTCAGTGAATGCGCTATCGTGAAGGCCGTCACCGTTGCCGCCACGCGCCATGCTCCGTTGAGCAAAAGCACGAGGCACAGCACGAACAATAAATGGTCATATCCCATCAGGATATGTTCGACACCGGTCACGAAATAGGTGCGGGCGACTTGCCATCGGTCTGCCTTTTGCATGATGACTGCGGCTGGATTGGCTGGCGTTAGCCGCGCGGCTTGCGTGATCCCATTGGTGGATTGGTAACGCAACAATGCGTCGGCTGGTGTGTTTTCCATCCCGCTTAAACGGACAGACCGGCCTGCCAATGCCGCGCCGCAATCAATGTCCCAGCGCGCTAATAAAGCGGTAGCATCAACACTGCGTACAGGTTCGGTCGCTGTGCAATCGCTTGGGAATATCGGGACGACGCGCGCGGCAAGGCCCGGCCGGATTGGCGCTTTCCATGTGATTTTATATTGGTGGGTAGCAGCGTCATGCTCGCGGATTTCCAGATAGCCCGGTTGCAAGTCATCCGCGCGTGCGACCGACGTGAAGCCAGCCGCAATCAAAAGCAAAAGGAGAAAGCGGACGATCATGGCTTGGCGATGCGAATGTCATATCCGTCGAGCAGTGCCTGATAGGCAGCGGCTTCACGCGTCGCCTGCGTTTCGGCACGCCAGTCGTTGGACACACGCTGGCGGATGTCGGACAAAGGCGGTGTCGCTGATGCAACAACGTCGCGGATGCGGACGGCATGCCATCCGAAACCGGACTGGACTGGCCCGCTCCAACGCCCTTTCGGCAAAGTGCGTAGGCTGTCGGCAAAGCTGTCGCCAAATTCACGCGCGATGATGTCGGAGGCGGCTTTGTCCATGCTGGCAGATACGCTCAACGGCCGCGCTTGAATTGTTTTTCCGGCGTTCAGGGCTATGACAGACGCTTTCGCACTATCTTCGTCCTCGCCTAAAAACTGCTGATCGAAACTGAAGGCCGGTTTTTCTGCATAGCGGATTTTGTTCGCCGCATAGAAGCTTTGCAGCGTCGTTTCCGAAGGCTCCATATTCTGGATTTGCGCTATCGCCAGAAATTCCATTTTGGCGCGCAAGCGGCGACGGATGACGGGGTCATCGACCTCAAGGCCCATGCGCATGGCCTCCCGAAAATAGATTTCTTCCTTGATATGATCGCGGATCAGATTGTCGAGTGTTTGCGGCGTTGGCGGACTACGCCATGTTTGCTCCCATTGCGAAGCCAGCCGCGCGACATCTGCTTCATTGATGGTGATGCTGCGGTCTAAGCTGTCTTCGCCGCCAAACTGTCCCATGAGCAGGAACAGGGCCGATCCCGCACCAAGAAAATGCACCAAAGGCTCACGCAGAGCCTGCTTCATCCAATCCAGCATCATAAATTGGTGACACCGGGGCGGGGACGTTTGACCATGATCAGCGGTGCACCGCCAAATCCTCGACCCGTCATACTCGCCCCTCCTTCATAGCCAATTGCGTTCGGCATCTGCGCTACCAAATCATCCATCGCGAGAATAGAGATTTCGATATTGTCGCATATTGCGGTGAGGGCGTTGTTAGCTATGCCCAGTGATGGATTTTAGGTTCGATGCAAATATAAAAAATATATATATTTTTCAATTTTTTAAAATAAAGTTGGAGCTTCTCGCAGAGCGATATCGGGCAGCGCCCAATCCATTGGCTGGAACCCGTTGCTAACCAGAAAGGCGTTGCATTGCGAGAAATGTTTGCAGCCCAAAAAGCCGTTATGTGCCGATAAAGGCGATGGATGCGCCGCCTTAAGCACCAAATGACGGCTAGCATCGACATTCGCTGCCTTTTTATGGGCATAAGCGCCCCACAGCATGAATACGACGGGCGTAGGTTGCGCATTCACTTGTGCGATTATCGCGTCGGTAAACGGTTCCCATCCTTTTTTGCTATGTGACGCAGCCTTGGCCATTTCGACCGTAAGGACGCTATTGAGCAACAGCACGCCTTGCCGCGCCCAATGCTCCAAAAAGCCATGATTTGGGCGGAGGAGGCCCAAGTCATTCCCTAACTCTTTGTAAACATTGGCAAGGCTTGGCGGAGTACGCATGCCGGGCGGTACACTGAAACACAAGCCATGCGCTTGCCCCGGGCCATGATAGGGATCTTGCCCCAAAATGACGACGCGCACTTTGTCCAACGGCGTCAGCTCGAGCGCGCGGAACCATTCGGTTTGCGGCGGAAAAACCGTCTTGCCGGCGGCCAGCTCCGCATCCAGAAAACCTTGGAGCGCCACTGTTCCTTTTGCGGCCAGCGTGGCCTGCAGCGAGGTCTTCCAATCCTGTGGTAGTTCGAAAGCGGTCATTCGGCCTTTGGCGGTGCGGTCAGCAAATCAGTCCAGGCCTTGGCTTCTTTCGACGTGGCGGGACCAAGCAATTCCATTGCATGGCGCAACCGCTCGCGAATGATGTCGCGGCCGAGATGCGTAATTGCGTCGAACAAAGGTACGCCCTGCGCGCTGCCGGTGATGGCGATGTAGAAGGGTCGGATGACGTCCTTCAACTTTGCGTCCAAAACCTCGGCAGTGCGGCGCAACGTGGCTTCAACATCTTCTTTGTTCCATTCGATCATAGCGTCAAATTGCTGCAAACCAAGGGTGTAGGCAGCGCGCTGCATATCCTGTTCCAGCTTCACACCATCGCGCAACCGCTCTGCGGTCATGCCGTCGATCCGGTTCATGAAGAACATGGCAGTCAGTCCGCCCAAGTCTGACATTTTGGTGATCCGCGCCTGCGCCATTTCGGCGATGGGGGTGAGGTAGCTGTCATTCAACGCCCATGCCTTTACCGCGTCTAGAAATTCCGAAACGCTGAGTTCTTCGCGCAAATAACGGCCATTGAGCCAATCCAGCTTCGACGTGTCGAACACCGGCCCACCAAGCGAGATATTGTGAACGTCGAATTCGTCGATAAGCGTCTGCAGCGAGGTTTTCTCATCTTCCTCGCTGGCCGATTTGATGAACAGGCCCAAGAAGTTCTGCATCGCCTGCGGCAAATATCCTGCGCGCTGATAATATAAAATGCTGGTCGGGTTCTTACGTTTCGACAGCTTCGACTTGTCGGCGTTGCGCAGCAACGGCAAATGCGTGAGCACCGGCGGTTCCCAGCCGAAATATTGGTAGAGCAACAAATGCTTTGGTGCCGACGAAATCCATTCCTCACCGCGCATGACATGGGTGATGCCCATAAGATGGTCATCGACAACATTGGCGAGATGGTAAGTCGGCAGGCCGTCCGATTTCATCAGCACTTGCATGTCGACAACATCATATTCGAACGCAATTTCGCCGCGCAGCGTGTCTTGAACAATACATGTGCCCGTTGTGGGAATTTTCATGCGGACAACGTGCGAAACACCGTCGCCGTCGAGCTTGGCGATCTCTTCAGCGGTCAGTGCCAAGCAGGTGCCATCATATTTTGGCGGCTGCTTTGCCGCCATTTGTGCGGCGCGGGAGGCTGCGAGCTTCTCAGGCGTACAATAGCATTTGAACGCATGGCCATCGGCCAATAATTGGTCGCAATGCGTGGTGTAAATCGCGCTGCGTTCGGATTGACGGTAGGGACCATGAGGGCCGCCAACATCCGGACCTTCGTCCCAGCTAAGACCCAGCCAGCGCAGCGATTCCAAGATCATCTTTTCGGATTGTGGTGTTGACCGCGCTTGATCCGTATCCTCGATCCGCAGCAGAAATTCGCCCCCATGCTTCTTGGCAAAGCAATAATTGATCAGCGCAATATAGGCGGTGCCAACATGTGGGTCGCCGGTGGGGGATGGTGCGACGCGGGTACGTACTGTCATGAGAAACAAAGGCCTTTGGTTTGATTTGCCCGCGCTCTAACAAGCTGCAACGGCATTGTCATCTTTCCGGTGCAGTTTAAGTCCAAAGGTATAGGAGCGGAACATGCAAAGCAGCCCCATTTCGATAAGCAGGCGGCAGTTCGGATTTGGTCTTGGCAGCATTGCGTTTGCGGGGCTTGCTGCGCGGTCCATTGCGCAGATACCTGCCCCGGGAGCCAATGAAGTCTATGGCTATGGCCCCTTGGTGCGCGACCCGAATAACCTGATCGACCTGCCCAAAGGCTTTGATTATCGTGTCATTTCCCGGCTCGGTAACATCATGGATGATGGCTATTTGGTTCCAAACTCCGCCGATGGCATGGGCGCAATTGATTTAGGCAAAGGAAAGATTGCCCTGATCCGCAATCACGAGCTTGGCATCAAGGAACAGGATTTCGGTCCATTTACGGCTCGAGTCGCAAATGATTTTCCTGCTTATGATCGCATGACGGATTACAAATCCATGCCCTTGCCGGGTGGCACCACCACTTTGATATATGATATGAAGACCGGCCAGCGCGAGAGTGAGTTTTTGAGCCTGTCCGGCACGATCCGCAATTGCTCCGGCGGGATTACGCCATGGGGAAGCTGGCTCAGCTGTGAGGAGAATGTCACGCGCGCTGGAGAAAATGTGGGTAAAGATCATGGCTATGTTTTTGAGGTACCCGCTACTCAGACAGGCCTTGTTACGCCCGTGCCGTTGAAGGACATGGGTCGTTTTAATCATGAGGCGGCGTGCGTTGATCCGCGGTCGGGCATTGTCTATATGACCGAAGATCGCGGCGACAGCCTGCTTTACCGGTTTATTCCCAATGAAAAGGGACAGCTTGCCAAAGGTGGACGTCTGGAGGCTTTGGCATTTGTACAAGCCGAAATTAGCGATACGCGTAACTGGAATGAGGTTCAGGTCAGCAAGGGTCGACAATATCAGGTGAAGTGGATCCCGCTATCAGATCCCGAAAGCCCCCAGGATGATTTGCGTAAACAAGGTGCTGCGAAAGGTGCTGCGCTGTTTGCGCGTGGCGAAGGGATTTTTTGGGGGAATGGTGAATTGTTCTTTGCCTGCACCAATGGCGGCCCTGCGAAATATGGTCAGATTTTTCGCTATGTTCCATCGACAAACGAAGGGTCGCTGCGGGAGGCCGAAGCGCCAGGGCTTATCGACTTGTTCATGGAATCGACCAATCCTGCCTTTTATAATTATGGCGACAATATCGCTGTGATGCCGACAGGCCATTTGTTGGTGTGCGAGGACCAATATACGGACATTTCAGACAATCATTTGCGCGGCGTTAATGCGCAGGGTCAGACCTACATGATCGCCAGAAGCCGTGTGCAAACCGAATTTGCCGGCGGCTGCTTCTCACCCGATGGCTCGACAATGTTTGTCAACATGATGGAGCCGACGATGACACTGGCAATCAGTGGGCCGTGGGATAGGGTAAAGTCTGCCTAGCGGAAACTTGTGAAGGGGCGTAGCGATCAATTCTCATGCCCCAGATTCTCCCTAGATTGATTTCGCTTGGCACCGCCGTGCCGTCTCACCGCATCACGCAAGCGGACGTTTTGACGATTTTGGCGCAGGCCAAAGGGCAAGCGTTGCCGCCACGAATGGCAGAGATTTTGGGTAATACGGGGATTTCACAGCGCCATATCGCCATGCCGCCTGAATATTATTTTGACGCCAGAAGCTGGGCCAAACGAGCAGGCGTCTATGAAGCCGTTGCCACACAGATTTTTGAAAAGGCGGCCATGCAGGCTTTGGCGCGCGCAAATTTGCAGCCCGCTGACATAGGGCAGATTGTTTTTGTATCGACCACAGGAACGATGACGCCCAGCCTGCCAAGTCGGATGTTAGCGAAAATGGGTTTTGCACCCAATACACGCTGCGTGCCTTTATTTGGTTATGGCTGTGCTGGCGGGGTTATTGGCCTTGGCGTTGCGGCTGATTTATATCGTGCATGCCCCGACAAACCAGTCCTGCTGATCAGCCTTGAACTGTGCAGTATTGCCTATGACCATGCGCGCATGGACAAAAAGGATATGGTCGCCTTGGCACTTTTTGCCGATGGCTGCGCCGCCGCGATCATTGGCGACGGGCCAGGCCCGCAATTGGACGCATTTGCGAGCCATGTTTGGCCCGATACGCTCGATATGATGGGGTGGGAGATTGGCGACACGGGGTTTGATTTGGTGCTCGCGCGCGACATACCGGTTTTCGTGAACAGCCATTTTGCCCCCGTATGCGACGATTTTATCGCAAGACAAGACATATCCAAAGCGGACATGGCGGAACCCGCCTGCCACCCAGGCGGCGGCCGCGTCGTAGATGCGCTCTCCGATTATTTGGAGCATGATCTGGCCGCGACCCGCACAGTCTTACGCAACCATGGCAATATGAGTTCGCCGACGGTATTGTTTGTGTTGGAGGCGTTGCTCTCTGCCGGACCAATTGCGAAACCAACATTGTTGACTGCACTTGGGCCGGGTTTTGTAGGCGCGATGGGACTTCTCAAACCATGACATTATTCGACTGGCCAATTTGGGCGCTCATCGTCTTTGCATATGTCATTATACAGCGACTGGCCGAACTCGTTTATGCGAATGCCAACACCCGCCGTTTGTTGGCGGAAGGCGGGCGCGAGCATGGCGCGCGCCATTACCCCTTGTTTATCGTGCTCCACAGCGGATGGTTAGCCGCAATCGTCTTGTTCGCTGCACCCACGAGCGCGCCTGACATGCTATTGCTTGGTATCTTTATCGCGAGCCAAGCCTTCCGCTTTTGGACCTTGGCGAGCATCGGCAGATGGTGGACCACACGGATCATTAGCGCGCCTCATTTCCCGCGCGTGCGGCGCGGCCCATATCGTTTCATCAAGCACCCCAATTATGCCTTAGTGGTTTTGGAGATTGCGGTCTTGCCGCTTCTTTTGGGCGCACCTGCGATGGCGATTATCTTTTCGATCCTAAACGCTGTGCTTTTATGGTGGCGGATCAGGATCGAAAATGATGTGCTGGCGGAGCGTGGCCGCACCACTTGACCCAGCAGTCAGCGGGCGCTAATGGCGCGCACTCCTGTGACCAGAGGGGTGATTCTCTCTGGCCCGTGGGATTTACGCAGAATAGCAGCACATTGAGTGATCGGCCGGGTGGGCCAAAGGCTGAGCCTCCACCGCAAAATACGGCTGCCCATCCAAAGTAACCGCTTAATAAAGGTGAAGATATGCCAACGATTAACCAGCTGGTCCGCAAGGGCCGGACCCCGCAGAAGACCAAGTCAAAGGTCCCTGCGATGGACCAAAATCCACAGAAGCGCGGCGTTTGCACCCGCGTGTACACAACCACCCCGAAAAAGCCGAACTCGGCTTTGCGTAAGGTTGCGAAGATTCGCCTGACAAACCAGCGCGAAGTTATTTCCTATATCCCAGGCGAAGGTCACAACCTTCAAGAGCATAGCGTTGTGCTTATCCGCGGCGGCCGCGTACGCGACCTTCCCGGTGTGCGTTACCACGTGCTGCGCGGCGTACTCGATACGCAGGGTGTCAAGGACCGCAAGCAATCGCGTTCCAAATATGGTGCAAAGCGTCCGAAGTAATTCGAACGTTACCATTGGTTGGCCCGATTGGCGCGCATCTGCGCTGCCACTGCTCCCATGAGATAAAGGAAATAAAATATGTCACGTCGTCGTCGTCCCGAAAAGCGCATCATCCTTCCCGATCCCAAATTCGGTGATATCGTGCTTTCGAAGTTCATGAACAACCTGATGCTTGACGGTAAAAAGTCAGCAGCAGAGCGTATCGTCTATGGTGCTTTGGAAACCGTTGAGGCCCGCGCCAAGAAAGATCCTATCCAAACCTTCCATGAAGCGCTGGACAATGTAAAGCCAGGCATCGAAGTGCGCAGCCGCCGTGTGGGTGGTGCGACCTATCAGGTTCCTTGTGAAGTGCGTCCAGAGCGCGCACAGGCGCTTGCAATTCGTTGGTTGATCGGCGCTGCCCGTAACCGCAGCGAAACCACCATGGCTGCCCGTTTGTCGGGTGAGTTGATGGATGCTGCATCGAACCGTGGCAACGCTGTCAAAAAACGTGAAGATACGCACCGTATGGCGGAAGCCAACCGTGCATTCGCACATTATCGCTGGTAATCTCATTCGGGCCACTTCGGTGGCCCACACTTCGGAGTAAAGCATATGGCACGCAGCCATTCACTCAATATGTATCGCAACATCGGGATCATGGCGCATATCGACGCCGGTAAAACCACGACCACCGAGCGCATCCTTTTTTACACTGGTAAGTCGTATAAAATCGGCGAAGTGCATGATGGTGCAGCCACCATGGACTGGATGGAGCAAGAGCAAGAGCGTGGTATCACGATCACCTCGGCTGCGACGACCTGCTTCTGGAACGACCACCGCATCAATATCATCGATACGCCTGGCCACGTTGACTTCACGATTGAAGTTGAGCGTTCGCTTCGCGTTCTCGATGGTGCGGTCGCTTGCTTCGACGGCGTTGCAGGCGTTGAGCCACAATCCGAAACCGTATGGCGTCAGGCCGATAAGTATGGTGTTCCACGCATGTGCTTCATCAACAAGCTCGACCGTACGGGTGCAAACTTCAAATATTGCGTGCAATCGATCATTGATCGTTTGGGTGCAAAGCCAGCTGTTTTGTATATTCCAATCGGCCTTGAAGCGGATTTGAAGGGTCTTGTTGACCTTGTGCACAATCGCGCAATCATCTGGAAAGATGAATCGCTTGGTGCGGACTTCTTCTATGAAGATATTCCCGCTGATTTGGTCGACGAAGCTGCGAAATATCGTAGCGACTTGATCGAGCTTGCTGTTGAGCAAGACGATGCCGCCATGGAAGCCTATCTTGAAGGCAATGAGCCTGACGTTGCGACGCTGAAGGCGCTGATCCGCAAGGGTACGCTGAATCAGTCATTCGTTCCTGTCTGCTGCGGTTCAGCGTTCAAGAATAAGGGTGTTCAGCCTTTGCTCGACGCCGTTGTCGATTATCTGCCTTCGCCGCTCGACATTCCTGATGTTCAGGGCGTCCACATGGATACACTTGAACCAGACAGCCGTCCTGCGACGGATGACGCGCCATTCTCGGCACTTGCGTTTAAGGTTATGAACGATCCATTCGTTGGTTCGTTGACCTTCATCCGCATCTATTCAGGTAGCCTCGTTAAGGGCACATATCTGAACTCCGTGAAGGATAAGAAAGAAAAGGTCGGCCGCATGCTCGAAATGCATGCCAACGAACGTAAGGACGTTGAGGAAGCATTTGCAGGCGACATCATCGCGCTTGCCGGCATGAAGGAAACCACCACTGGCGACACATTGTGCGCCGAGCGTTTCCCGATCATTCTGGAGCGTATGGAATTCCCTGAGCCCGTTATCGAGCTTTCGGTTGAACCAAAGACAAAGGCTGACCAAGAAAAGATGGGCATCGCGCTCAATCGTCTGTCGGCAGAAGATCCCTCGTTCCGCGTTTCGACCGACCATGAATCGGGCCAGACGATCATCAAGGGCATGGGCGAGCTTCACCTCGACATTATCGTTGACCGTATGCGTCGCGAATTCAAGGTAGAGGCCAATGTTGGCGCGCCACAGGTTGCGTATCGCGAATATCTCGCCCGTGAAGTGGACGTGGATTACACCCATAAGAAGCAGTCGGGTGGTTCGGGTCAGTTTGGTCGCATCAAGTTCACGGTAAAGCCGGGCGAGCGTGGTACGGGCATCATCTTCAAGGATGAAGTCAAGGGCGGTAACATTCCGAAGGAATATATCCCATCAGTTGAAAAGGGCATGCGCGAAACTGCCGAATCCGGTTCGCTCATCGGCTTCCCGATCATCGACTTCGAAATCACGCTGTATGACGGCGCGTACCACGACGTCGATTCGTCGGCGCTGGCATTCGAAATCGCGGGTCGTGCCGGTATGCGCGAAGCTGCTCAAAAAGCAGGCATCAAGCTGCTTGAACCAATCATGAAGGTCGAAGTTGTATCTCCTGAAGAATATCTGGGTGATGTGATCGGCGACATGAACTCACGTCGTGGTCAAATTCAGGGCACCGACAGCCGCGGTAACGCTCAGGTTGTCGAGTCCATGGTGCCTTTGGCCAACATGTTCGGCTATGTGAATCAGCTTCGCTCGTTCACGCAAGGACGTGCAAACTACTCGATGTTCTTCAATCATTATGATGAGGTGCCGTCGAACGTTGCAGCCGAAATCAAGGAGAAGCTTGCCTGATAGGCAAAAGCCGACTAATGGCGGCGCCTGATTCAGTCGGCGTCGTCCCACCTGATCAAAATATTACCTAATCGAAAGAAGGTTTGAGAAAATGGCAAAAGCTAAGTTTGAGCGGACGAAACCGCATTGCAACATTGGTACCATCGGTCACGTTGACCACGGTAAGACCACGCTGACCGCAGCGATCACGAAGATCATGGCAGAAACCTTCGGCGGTACGGCTGTTGATTTCGCCAACATCGATAAGGCGCCAGAAGAGCGCGAGCGCGGCATCACCATTTCGACGGCGCACGTTGAATATGAAACTGCCAACCGTCACTATGCGCACGTCGACTGCCCAGGCCACGCTGACTATGTTAAGAACATGATCACCGGTGCTGCGCAGATGGACGGCGCGATTCTCGTTGTGAACGCTGCTGACGGCCCAATGCCACAGACCCGTGAGCACATCTTGCTTGCACGTCAGGTTGGCGTTCCTGCTCTCGTTGTTTACATGAACAAGGTTGATCAGGTTGACGACGAAGAAATTCTCGAGCTGGTCGAAATGGAAATCCGTGAGCTTCTCTCGAAGTATGATTTCCCAGGCGACGATATTCCAATCGTTCGTGGCTCGGCACTTGCTGCACTTGAAGGTCGTGATGACAACATCGGTAAGGAATCTGTCCTTGCACTGATGGCTGCCGTTGACGAAGCCATTCCTCAGCCAGAGCGTCCAGTCGACAAGCCATTCCTGATGCCAGTTGAAGACGTGTTCTCGATCTCGGGTCGTGGTACCGTTGTGACTGGTCGCGTTGAAACCGGTATCGTCAAGGTTGGCGAAGAAGTTGAAATCGTTGGTATCAAGGAAACCAAGAAGACGACCGTTACCGGCGTTGAAATGTTCCGCAAGCTGCTCGATCAGGGTGAAGCCGGCGACAACATCGGCGCGCTTGTTCGTGGCGTAGGCCGTGAAGAAGTTGAGCGTGGTCAGGTTCTCTGCAAGCCAGGTTCGGTTACGCCGCACACTGAGTTTTCGGCAGAAATCTACGTTCTTTCGAAGGACGAAGGCGGCCGTCACACTCCATTCTTCGCGAACTATCGTCCACAGTTCTACTTCCGTACGACCGACGTAACGGGCGAAGTGATCCTGCCAGCAGGCACGGAAATGGTTATGCCAGGCGACAACGTAACGATCGCTGTGAAGTTGATTGCACCAATCGCTATGGATCCAGGTCTCCGCTTCGCAATTCGCGAAGGTGGACGGACTGTCGGTTCTGGGGTTGTCAGCACCATCACGAAGTAATATAGGCCGCGCTTCCCGCCTGAATCCTTGATTCGGGCGGGGCGGTTTTTAAGAATTTCAAAACAGCTCTTCCGGCTTCGAAAGCGTAAGTCGGAAAGGCTGTTTTTCGGCTCTTTGATATTGATAGAATTTGGAAATTGGTGAACCCATGGAAACGCAAAATATTCGCATCCGTCTGAAAGCATTTGACCATCGCGTCCTTGATCAGGCGACTGGCGATATTGCCGACACAGCCCGCCGCACCGGCGCGCTTATTCGTGGACCAATTCCACTTCCTACCCGTATCGAAAAGTTCACCGTGAACCGCGGACCGCACGTCGACAAAAAGTCGCGCGAGCAGTTTGAGGTTCGGACTTATAAAAGGTTGCTCGACATTGTGCAGCCCACGCCACAGACCGTAGACGCGCTCATGAAGCTCGATCTGGCTGCTGGTGTGAATGTCGAAATCAAATTGGCGTAAGCCAATAACTCTACGAAAGTAGAGTGAGACAATAGGAATACCGCCGGGTTTACCCGGGCTGCGTTCCCCGTCTTACCAGATTGCTCATTAAGGTGAGTCACTGGTGCCTAGCCCGGACGGGGCAATGCTTAAAAATTCAGGGCTGGATTTAGGCGTCACGCCCTCCTGGCAATCCTGCCAGCCGGGCCTCTGACATAAGTTGGAGTATGGATCATGCGCACTGGCGTGATCGCGAAAAAGATGGGTATGATGCGCCTCTTCAATGAAGACGGCCGTCACGTTCCTGTCACCGTATTGGCGCTGGAAGGCTGCCAAGTGGTCGGAGCTCGTAACGAAGAGCGCGATGGTTATTTTGCCGTCCGCCTCGGTGCAGGAGCCCGTAAAGCGAAAAATGTAAATAAACCGCAACGTGGTGAATTCGCGAAGGCACAAGTCGAGCCAAAGGCTCGCGTTGCCGAATTCCGCGTCGATAATGCTGATGGCTTGTTGCCAGTTGGCGCCACCGTTTCTGCAGACCATTTCATTGACGGCCAGTTGGTCGACATCACCGGTCACACGCAGGGTAAGGGCTTTGCCGGCGCCATGAAGCGTTGGGGCTTCGGTGGTATGCGCGCATCGCATGGTGTTTCGATTACGCACCGTGCCCATGGTTCGACTGGTCAACGCCAGGATCCGGGTAAGGTTTTCAAGAACAAAAAGATGGCCGGCCACATGGGCGACCGTCAGCGTACACAGCAGAACCTCGAAGTCGTTCGCACCGATGTTGCGCGCGGCTTGATCTTCGTAAAGGGCTCTGTCCCTGGCGCGAAGAATGGCTGGTTGCTCGTTCGTGATGCCGTGAAGGTTCCAACCCCTGAAGCTGCGCCTTTCCCTGGTTCGCTGAAGAATGACAATGAGGCTCCTGTAGCTGAAGAGGTCATCATCAACGCCGAAGTAGAAGTTGCAGACACTCCAGCCGTCGAAGCTGAAGCGCCCTCTATTGAGGTCCCCGCTGAAGCTGCACCCGCTGTCGAAGCTGTTGCTGTTGAAGCACCTGCTGAAGACGCCGGTGAAGAAAAGAAGGAGGGCTAAGCCATGAAGCTCAAGGTTCAAACCCTCGACGCCAAGGCAAAGGGCGACATCGATCTGAATGACGACGTATTTGGCATTGAGCCACGCGCCGACATTTTGCACCGCGTCGTTACCTGGCAGCGTGAGAAGGCCCGCGGTACGGCTCGTCCGACCCGTGAGCGCTCAGACGTTGCACGCACCGGCAAGAAATTCGGTAACCAAAAAGGTGGCGGTACTGCCCGTCATGGTGACCGCGCCGCGCCGATCTTCATCGGTGGTGGTAAGGCTCATGGTGCCCGTTTGCGTGACTTTAACCCGTCGTTGAACAAGAAGATCCGTTCATTGGGTCTGAAGATGGCGCTTTCAAGCAAAGCAAAGTCGGGTTCGTTGATCGTTCTTGAAAATCTCGACCTCGCTGCAGCAAAGACTGCGGCGCTTAAGGGGCAAGTTGGCAAGCTCGGTTTTGGCAAGTCGACATTGGTTATTGATGGCGACGCCGTCAGCGACAATTTCCGTCTGGCTTCGGCTAACTTGGTCGGCATCAACGTGATGCCAGCAGTTGGCGCGAATGTTTATGACATCCTGAAGCATGATACTCTGGTTCTCACCCGCGCTGCGGTTGAGAAGCTGGAAGCACGCTTCGCCCTCACGGGAGGTGCCAACTAATGGCTAAGGACAAAGCAATCGACGTGCGTCATTATGACGTGATCGTTGCCCCGCACATCACCGAAAAAGCAACCTTGCTGTCGGAACATAACGCTGTTGTGTTCAAGGTCACAGGAAGCTCGACCAAGCCACAGATCAAGGCGGCTGTTGAAGCCTTGTTCGACGTAAAGGTCACGAACGTGAACACCCTCGTGCAAAAGGGCAAAACCAAGCGTTGGAAGGGCAAGCCCTACACGCGCTCGGATGTCAAAAAAGCGATCGTAACTTTGGCTGAAGGCCAGAGCATCGACGTGACCACCGGTATTTAAGGGCAGGATAATGGCACTCAAAAGCTACAAACCAACTAGCCCCGCCCGTCGCGGCCTTGTGCTGGTTGACCGGTCAAGCTTGTACAAAGGCGGTCCTGTTAAGGGTCTGACCGAAGGCAAGAGCAAGACCGGCGGCCGTAACAATAAGGGCCATGTGACGTCACGCGGTATCGGCGGCGGTCACAAGCAGAAATATCGTCTGATCGACTTCAAGCGTCGTAAATGGGACATGCCCGCAACGGTTGAACGTCTGGAATATGACCCCAATCGTTCTGCCTTCATCGCGCTTGTAAAGTACGAAGATGGCGAATTGGCCTATATCATCGCGCCGCAGCGTCTCGCCGTTGGTGACACGATTGTCGCAGGTGAAAAGACCGACGTTAAGCCTGGTAACGCAATGTTGCTGAGCCAGATGCCTGTTGGTACCATTTGCCACAACATCGAAATGAAGCCCGGCAAGGGTGGCCAGATCGCACGTTCAGCAGGCACTTATGTGCAGCTCGTTGGTCGTGACGGTGGTCGCGTTATCGTTCGCCTGAACTCAGGTGAGCAGCGCTACATTCTCGGTACGTGCATGGGCACCGTTGGCGCGGTTTCGAACCCTGACAATTCGAACACGACACTTGCCAAGGCAGGTCGCAATCGCTGGCGCGGCATTCGCCCGCTGACGCGCGGTGTTGCTAAGAACCCTGTCGATCACCCGCATGGTGGTGGTGAAGGTCGTACATCAGGTGGCCGTCATCCGGTTACACCTTGGGGTAAGCCAACAAAGGGTGCTCGTACCCGCAGCAACAAGTCGACCGACCGGATGATCATCCGTTCGCGGCATGCTAAGAAGAAGAGGTAACTCATGTCTCGTTCCGTCTGGAAAGGTCCGTTTGTTGACCTCTATCTGCTTAAAAAAGCAGAAACCGCTCAGGAAGCATCGAAGGCTGCGCCGATCAAGACTTGGTCGCGTCGTTCGACAATCCTGCCTCAGTTCGTTGGCCTGACGTTCAGCGTCTATAATGGCCACAAGTTCATTCCCGTTTCGGTGAATGAGGACATGGTCGGTCATAAGCTTGGTGAGTTCGCTCCAACGCGCACTTATCATGGCCATGGCGCAGATAAGAAGGGCAAACGCTAATGGGTAAGGCATCCGCACCCCGTCGCGTCGCCGACAATGAAGCACTGGCAGTGGGCACAACCATCCGTGGTTCTGCGCAAAAGCTGGGCCTCGTTGCCGCGCTGATCCGTGGCAAGAAAGCCGAAGACGCGCTGAACATTCTGAAATTCTCCACCAAGGGAATGGCAGAAGACGTCCGCAAGGTTCTGGCATCCGCCATCGCCAACGCTGAAAACAACCACAATCTTGACGTCGACAGCCTGGTCGTCGCCGAGGCGAGCGTTGGGAAGGCGCTGACCATGAAGCGTTTCATGGCCCGCGGCCGCGGCAAGTCGAGCCGGATCGTTAAACCATTCAGCCGTCTGCGTATCGTTGTGCGCGAACAGCAAGAAGAGGCATAAGTCATGGGTCAGAAATCAAATCCAATCGGGCTTCGCCTGCAAATCAATCGGACTTGGGATAGCCGTTGGTACGCCGAAGGTGCGGAATATGGCCGCATGCTTCTGGAAGATATCAAGATCCGCAAGTTCATCTTTGAAACACTGCCACAAGCAGCGATTTCGAAGGTCGTTATCGAGCGTCCTGCCAAGAACTGCCGCGTGTCAATCTACGCAGCGCGTCCTGGCGTGATCATCGGCAAAAAGGGTGCGGACATTGAAAAGCTGAAGAAGCTGATCAACAAGTTCACAACCGCTGAAGTGTCGTTGAACATCGTTGAAATCCGCAAGCCGGAAGTTGACGCAAAGCTTGTAGCGCAAGGTATTGCTGATCAGCTCATCCGCCGTATCGCTTTCCGTCGTGCCATGAAGCGCGCGATGCAGTCAGCCATGCGTTTGGGTGCAGAAGGTATCAAGATCACCTGCGGTGGTCGTTTGGGCGGTGCAGAAATTGCCCGCGTCGAATCATACCGCGAAGGCCGCGTGCCTGCACATACGCTTCGCGCCAACATTGACTATGCTGAAGCCGAAGCACTGACTGCTTATGGCATCATCGGCATCAAATGCTGGATCTTCAAAGGCGAAATCTTGGGTCATGACCCAATGGCAACTGACCGGCTGATGATGGAAGCGCAGACTTCCGGCGTCCGTCCGCAGTCTGACCGCCGCTAAAGGTTAGGAACTAGACATGTTGCAACCAAAGAAAACAAAGTTCCGCAAGCAGTTCAAGGGACGTATCAAGGGCGAAGCCAAGGGCGGGTCTGACCTGAACTTCGGTTCATACGGCCTGAAGGCGTTGGAACCAGAGCGGATTACTGCACGTCAAATCGAAGCGGCCCGCCGCGCGATTACACGTCACATTCGGCGTCAGGGACGGTTGTGGATCCGCATCTTCCCAGACGTGCCCGTCACCAAAAAGCCCGCCGAAGTTCGTCAGGGTAAGGGCAAGGGTTCGGTCGAATATTGGGCAGCCAAGGTTAAGCCTGGCCGTATCATGTTTGAACTGGACGGTGTTCCTGGTCCAATCGCCGCTGTCGCATTTCAGCGTGCAGCCATGAAACTGCCAATTAAGACCAAGGTCGTGGCGCGTCTCGGCGACACCTCGCATCTGGGAGCATCATAAGATGAGCAAAACCGAAGATCTCCGCGTCAAGAGCGACGATCAGCTTGCTGTTCAGCTCGGCGAATTGAAGCGCGAAGCGTTCAACCTGCGTTTCCAATCGGCCACAGGCCAAATGGAAAAGCCGGCACGCGTGCGTGAAGTGCGTCGTGACATCGCCCGCATCAAAACCCTGCAGGGTGAGCGCCAGCGCGCCGCCGCAAAGACGGCATAAGGAGCTACCCATGCCAAAACGTATTCTCACCGGGACCGTGGTCTCCGACAAGAATGACAAGACGATTGTCGTTCTGGTCGAGCGCAAAGTGAAGCACCCGCTTTACGGCAAGATCATCCGTCGCACGAAGAAATATCACGCCCATGACGAAAATAACGTCGTCAAAGAGGGCCAAGTCGTCCGCATCGAAGAGTGCGCGCCGATTTCCAAGAACAAGACCTGGCGCTTGGTGGCAGATGCCGCTGTAGCCCCGGTCGCAGCAACTACGGAGGATTGATCCCATGATTCAGATGCAATCCAACCTCGATGTTGCGGACAACAGCGGCGCAAAGCGCGTTCAGTGCATTAAGGTGCTGGGTGGTTCCAAGCGTCGCGTGGCTGGCGTTGGCGACATCATCGTGGTGTCGATCAAGGAAGCCGCACCGCGTGGCAAGGTAAAGAAGGGTGACGTGCACAAGGCCGTTATCGTTCGTACCCGCAAAGACATCCGCCGTGCCGATGGTTCGGTTATCCGCTTCGACTCCAATGCTGCCGTTCTTATCGGTAACAACAAGGAGCCGATTGGCACACGTATCTTCGGACCAGTGGTTCGTGAACTGCGCGCCAAGAACCACATGAAAATCATCAGCTTGGCACCGGAGGTGCTATAAAAATGGCTCTCGCAAAAATCAAAAAGGGTGACACGGTTGTCGTGCTTGCCGGTAAAGATAAGGGCAAATCAGGCGAAGTAACCGCTGTGATGCCTAAAGACAGCAAAGTTGTCGTCGCTGGCGTCAACATTGCTGTGCGTCACCGGAAAGCGTCGCAAGCTAACCCGCAGGGCGGTCTCGACCGCTTCGAAGCGCCTCTGCACATTTCGAATGTGGCATTGGCGGATCCCAAGACCGGCAAGGCAACACGCGTTCGCGTGGAAACCAAGGACGGCAAGAAGGTCCGTGTGGCCGTGAAGTCCGGGGAGACGATCATTGGCTGATACTAAATATACGCCTCGCATGAAGAAGCTTTACGACGAAACTATCGTAAAGGGTCTGACTGAAAAGTTCGGTTACACAAACCGCTTTGCTGTTCCAAAGATCGAGAAGATCACACTCAACATGGGTGTGGGCGAAGGTTCGCAGGACAAGAAGAAGGTCACGACCGCTCTTGCTGAAATGGAATTGATTGCTGGTCAAAAGCCCGTCATCACCAAGGCGAAGAAATCGATCGCTGGCTTTAAGCTGCGTGAAGGCATGCCAATCGGCGTGAAGGTCACGCTGCGCGGTGCTCAGATGTACGAATTCCTTGACCGTTTGGTTACCATCGCGATGCCGCGTATTCGCGATTTCCGCGGCTTGAATCCAAAGAGCTTTGATGGTCGTGGCAACTTCGCCATGGGTCTTAAGGAACAGATCATCTTCCCAGAAATCAGCTATGACGCCATCGACGTGGTGCGCGGAATGGATGTGATCGTAACGACTTCGGCAAACTCGGATGACGAGGCGCGCGAACTGCTTAAGCTGTTCGGCTTCCCGTTCCCAGTAGAAGAAGCTGATGAAAAGGCGGCTGCATAATGGCTAAACTGAGCTCCATAAACAAGAACGAGCGTCGTAAGAAGCTGGCTAAGAAATATGCCGGTCGTTACGCGAAGCTCAAGGCAATGGCGAAAGATCAGTCGCTTGACGATAGCGAGCGTTTAATCGCCCGTCTCAAAATGGCTGAAATTCCCCGCAATGGTAACCCGCACCGCGTGCGCAACCGTTGCGAAACCACCGGGCGTCCTCGCGGCGTGTACCGTAAATTCAAGCTGAACCGTATCGAACTGCGTAATCTTGCCAATAAGGGCATGATCCCGGGCGTTACGAAGTCGAGCTGGTAAGGATAAGATAGATGGCAATGACCGATCCTTTGGGTGATATGCTCACCCGTATCCGCAACGGCCAGCGGGCGAAGAAAGACTCTGTAGTCTCGCCAGCGTCCAGCCTGCGGACCCGCGTTCTCGATGTGTTGCAGCGTGAAGGCTATATTCGTGGTTACAGCGAAGAAGCTTTGGGAGCGCACAAGGGCATTCGCATTGAGCTGAAATATTTTGAAGGCGCGCCTGCAATTCAGCATGTCGCTCGCGTTTCAAAGCCCGGTCGCCGCGTATATTCGGGAAGCCAAGAACTTCCTGTTATCCGCAACGGACTTGGTATCACCATCGTTTCGACGCCAAAGGGCGTTTTGTCGGACGCCGAAGCGCGTGCACAGAATGTTGGCGGCGAAATCCTGGCGGAGGTATTCTAATGAGCCGCATTGGTAAGAAACCTGTTCCCATTCCTGCAGGCGTTACCGCCAGCATGGAAGCGGGTACGCTTTCGGTCAAAGGACCGAAGGGCGAACTGAAAATGCCGATGAGCGACCTTATCTCCTATGAGATGCAGGACGATGGTCTCATGGTGAAGCCTGCGAACGGCAGTAAAGCGGCACGCGCCTTTTGGGGCATGCAGCGCACGCTGGTGCAGAATTTGGTCACTGGTGTGACCGAAGGCTTTACTAAGGTGCTTGAAATCACTGGCGTTGGTTATCGTGCCAACACACAGGGCAAGATGTTGAAGCTGCAACTTGGCTATAGCCATGATGTTGACTTCGCGATCCCTGAGGGCATCGAAATCAAGACGCCTGACAACACTACGGTGGAAATCTCGGGCATCGATAAGCAGAAGGTTGGGCAGGTTGCTGCCGAAATCCGTCGCTGGAGGAAGCCAGAGCCTTATAAGGGCAAGGGCATCAAGTACCGCGGCGAATATATCTTCCGCAAGGAAGGGAAGAAGAAATAATGGCAAAATTGTCTCTCTTTGCACGTCGCCGTCAGCGCGTTCGCTCCAAGTTGCGGGCGCAGGTTGCTGGACGTCCCCGTCTTTCCGTGCACCGCACTGGCCGTCATATCTACGCGCAAGTCATTGACGATTCGAAGGGTGCGACGCTTGCGTCTGCCTCAACGCTCGACAAGGACGTGAAGGCGAAGAACGGTTCGACAACCGAAGCTGCTGCCGATGTTGGTAAGCGGGTTGCCGCAGCCGCCAAGAAGGCTGGCATTTCCAGCGTGGTATTTGATCGTGGTGGCTTCCTGTTCCACGGTCGCGTCAAAGCGCTTGCTGATGCAGCGCGCGAAGGCGGATTGGAGTTTTAATGATGGCTGAACACACTGAAAGCACTGCACCTGTGACTGACGGCGCAGCCCCTGAAGCAGCCGAAGGCCAACGTCGCGGACGCGGCGGTCGTGGTGGTGGTGACAATCGCGGAAGCGGCGGTGGCCGTGGTCGTGGCAATGATCGTCGTCCTGCACAGGAAGAAGATGATGGCACAATCGAAAAGCTGGTTCACATCAACCGCGTTTCGAAAACGGTTAAGGGCGGTAAGCGCTTTGGTTTTGCTGCACTGGTCGTTGTTGGTGATGGCCAAGGCCGCGTAGGTTTTGGACATGGCAAGGCGCGCGAAGTGCCAGAAGCCATCAACAAGGCAACTGCAGCTGCTAAAAAATCGATGATCCGCGTGGCATTGAAAGATGGCCGTACGCTGCATCACGACGGCAAGGGCCATTTCGGTGCGGGCAAGGTTACATTGCGTTCGGCACCTGCGGGTACCGGCATCATCGCAGGTGGCCCAATGCGCGCCGTCTTCGAAAGCCTTGGCGTTGCGGACGTTGTGACCAAGTCGGTTGGCACGTCGAACCCATATAACATGATCCGTGCTACTTTTGCGGCCTTGTCTGAACAGACAAGCCCCAAGTCGGTGGCGCAGCGTCGCGGTAAGAAAATCGCTGACCTTCTTGGTCGCGGTGGCAGCAAGACTGCTGAAGCCGACGCAGAAGCTATTGCGGAGTAATCGATATGGCGAAGATTAAGATTAAACAGACCGGTTCGCCGATCCGCCGTCCCGCTTCGCAGCGCGCCACTTTGAAAGGCCTTGGCCTCGACAAGATGAACCGCGTTGTCGAAATCGAAGACACTGCCGAAGTGCGCGGAATGATCCGCACAGTTCGTCACATGGTCCAAATCCAGGACTAATCACCTTAGCGCGAATTAAAGCGAAAGCGAGTGCACGACATGAAATTGAATGACATTAAAGACAATGAAGGCGCACGCCATCGCCGTATGCGCGTTGGCCGTGGTATCGGTTCCGGCAAGGGCAAGACCTCTGGCCGTGGCCAAAAAGGCCAAACCAGCCGTTCGGGTGTTTCGATCAACGGATTTGAAGGTGGCCAGATGCCACTTCACATGCGTATTCCGAAGCGCGGCTTTAACAATATCTTCGCCAAGGACCATGCCGAAGTAAATCTTGGTATGATTCAGAAGTTCATCGACGCCAAGAAAATCGATATCAAGGCTGTTGTTGATCATGCAGCATTGAAGGCTGCGGGTCTCGCACGCGGCGGCAAGGATGGCGTTCGTCTGCTCGCAAAGGGTCAATTGACCGCGAAAGTAAACTTCTCGGTAGCAGGCGCTTCAAAGGCAGCGATTGAGGCTGTTGAAAAGGCCGGTGGTAAGGTGGAAGTTTTGACCAAGGCTTCGGCTTCGGAAAAGGCGGCTGCCAAGAAATCTTCCGCCAAGAACGCGGCTAAAGAAGCTGCGGCTAAGAAATAAGACTGAGGCGACGACTTCGCTCTTGTCATGCCAGCCCCGCTTCCCGATATGGGCTGGCGGGGTTTGACATTTCTGGGGGTCGTCCGGATATAGTCAGGCGTAATTTTTGGGACTAAGCTGATGCGCATGCAAATTGTGATCGGCGTTAATCCGGAACCAAGGAACGAATATCATGGCATCTAGGGCCGACCAAATGGCCTCGAACCTCAATTTATCGAAGTTCGGGCAGGCAACAGAGCTTAAGAACCGCATTTGGTTTACCATAGGCGCGCTCATCATATTTCGTTTGCTAAGCTTCGTGCCATTGCCGGGCGTCGACCCTGTTGCGCAGGCCGCTTTATATGCGAATAATGCCGCTGGCGGCGTTCTCGACATTTTCAACACCTTCTCGGGCGGCAGTCTTGAGCGTATGAGCCTCATCGCGCTGGGCGTTATGCCCTATATCACCGCCTCGATTGTGGTGCAGCTTGCGGCATCCTTGTCGCCCACGCTTGCCGCGATCAAGAAAGAGGGCGAGAGCGGGCGCAAGAAGCTGAACCAATATACCCGTTATGGCACCGTGTTCCTGACCGCGGTGCAGGGCTATTTCCTTGCCGCCGGTCTTGAAAGCCTTGCTGCGGCCAATGGCATTGGCGCTGTGGTCGAACCGGGCCTCATGTTCCGTATCGTCGCAACCATCAGCCTTATTGGCGGCACCATGTTCCTGATGTGGCTGGGTGAGCAAATCACGTCGCGGGGCATTGGTAACGGTATCTCGTTGATCATCATGGCAGGTATCGTCGCCCAAATGCCGCGTTTGTTCGCGCAATTGCTGGAAGGCGGCCGCACGGGATCGATCAGCGGGTTTGTCATTATAGGCTTCATCGCGATGTTCGTCAGCCTCACGCTTTTGATCTGCTTTATGGAGCGTGGCCAGCGCCGGGTGCTTATTCAATATCCCAAGCGCGCAACGCAGCGCGGAATGATGCAGGCGGACCGCAGCCACCTTCCTTTGAAAATCAATACCGCTGGGGTTATTCCGCCAATCTTCGCTTCATCGTTGCTGTTGTTGCCGATCACGATCACGCAATTGGGCGGCAACAAGGTAGCGGGTGAAAGCGCTATTGGTGACTTTGTGATATCGCTGAACCAATATCTTGCCCATGGCCAGCCAGTATACTTGGCGCTCTACGGGCTTGGTATTGTCTTCTTCTGCTTTTTCTACACCGCAGTGGTGTTCAATCCGGAAGAGACATCGGAGAACCTGAAAAAGGCCGGTGGTTTCATTCCCGGCATTCGTCCTGGTAAAAACACAGAATCTTATCTGGATTATGTGCTCACGCGTATCACGGTGCTTGGCGCAGCCTATCTAACATTGGTGTGTTTGCTGCCGGATTATATGATGGCACAGACAGGGCAGCAGCAATTTTTTGCTATTGGCGGAACTAGCCTGCTTATTCTTGTGAATGTCACCATCGACACGATCTCGCAGATCCAAAGCCATTTGCTCGCGCACCAATATGGTGACCTGCTGAAAAAGGCGAAGCTGAAGGGTGGGCGCACCCGCTAAACGGTGCGACATCGAAACGAATCGGGGACACGTTTCATGAATATCATCCTTTTAGGCCCTCCGGGCGCAGGCAAGGGCACACAGGCTACCTTTCTTGTCGAGAAATATGGCATGGTCCAATTGTCGACGGGCGACATCCTGCGTGCGGCAGTCAAGGCAGGTTCGGATGTTGGCAAAATGGCGGATGACATCATGAAGGCCGGGAAATTGTTTCCTGACGAGTTGATGGCGGAAATTCTTGGCGAACATATGGACGCCATTCCTGCCGACAAGGGCCTCATTTTCGATGGATACCCCCGCACAGCCCCGCAAGTCGCGTTGTTGGATGGGTTGCTTTCCGCGCGTAACCGAACCTTGGACCATGTCATTGAGCTGGTTGTCGATGAAGACGCCTTAGTCGCGCGCGTGGTTGGCCGCTATACCTGCGCGAATTGTGGCGACGGCTATCATGATGTTTTCAAGGAACCTGCCGTAGCGGGCACCTGCGACAAATGCGGTGCGCATGAATTCAAACGCCGTCCAGATGACAATGAGGAAACAGTGCGCACTCGGATGGCGGAATATCGCGCAAAGACTGAACCCATTTTACCTCTGTACGACGCACGTGGCCTAGTCAGCCGCGTTGATGGCATGGCATCGATTGAGGACGTGACCGACGCCATTGTCGCTATTGTTGGCTAATCTCATACCTAAATAGGGGCCTTGGGCATGCGCGCGGGGTTGGTTGGCATGGATAGTTCAGTCCAAAATGACGACCACTTTTATTTCCGCAGGATCGGGAGTAAGTCTTTCAGATGAAAAACGCTCTCGTTCCTTCCGTGCTTCTTGCCGCAATATCCTCTCCTGCCTTCGCTGAGGTCAAAGCTGCGTCGGATACGGGCTTCAACTCGGTTCATATTGCTACCGTTAACGCGTCACCTGAGGACATCTGGCAACGGCTGCTGACACCGAAGGATTATTGGAACAGGGCGCATAGTTGGTCTGGCTCAAGCGCAGGGTTTTATATCGATGCACAGGCCAATGGTTGCTTTTGCGAGCTGTTTCAGGAGGCTGATGCAAATGGCAAGCTGAAGACTGTCGGTAGCGTTGAGCATATGCGGGTTATATTCGCGCAGCCCGGCAAAGTATTGCGTATGCAAGGTGCACTTGGTCCGCTCCAGTCGGAGGCTGTGATTGGCACACTGACCGTGGCCATGGAGCTTGCTAAGGACAGCGCGGGTACGCGGGTCAGTTTCTCTTATGTGGTGGGTGGTTACATGCGCTACACAGTATCGGAAATCGCACCCGCGGTAGATAAGGTGTTGGGTGAGCAGTTTAAAAACATGCTGTTGCCCTTTGACCCAGTAACGACAGAGGCCCCCAAAGTGGACAGTTTCAAGCTGGATATTGAAACGATTGAAGAAGCAGTCACCGACGAAGCGTCCGATGTGCGTACTGCGAAGCCCGATGAAGCAGCTGCCGCCAATACGCCGCCGCAAACGGAGTCAAATTAGTTGCCGGCGGGCGCGCGCAGCACAAAAGCCAGCAATAAGATCGAAATAGGCTGGTGTGAGATGGTTGATGTGCCAAGCCTTGGCCTGTCACAGGTGCATGCCAAAATGGACACAGGTGCAGCGACATCCTCTATTCACGCAACCCGGATCAAGCCCATTTCGCGCGATGGAAAACCTTATGTCGAATTCTGGTTCCGGTTAAATGCAGGCGAAAAGCCCAAGCGGTATGAAGCGCCTATTGTTGACCGCCGCATGGTGCGGTCATCCAATGGTGAACGGCAAGACCGTTATGTCATCTCGGCGCAATTTTGCTTTGGTAAGCTATGCTGGAACGGGCAGCTCACCTTGGCGAACCGGCGATCAATGGCCTTTCCCTTGCTCATTGGTCGGCGCGCGTTAAGGCGCGGCTTTCTCGTGAACAGCGGGCGGCGGTGGGTGTTGGGAAAACCTGCCAATCAAGGAAGCATAGGCATATGAAAATCGCGATGCTGGCAAGAAATGCCAACTTGTATTCCCACCAACGTCTTGTTGAGGCGGCACAAGCGCGCGGCCATGAGATCGATATATTGAACACCTTGCGTGTGACGATGAACATTACATCGCATCGTCCTGAAGCATATTATCAGGGCGCAAAACTTGGCAAATATGACGCGGTAATTCCGCGCATTGGTGCGTCCATTACCTTTTACGGCCTCGCGGTTTTGCGCCAGTTCGAAATGATGAACGTGTGGTCGCTGAATGAAAGTGTGGCCATTGGCCGTTCGCGCGACAAACTGCGGTCATTGCAGATTTTGGCGCGTAAGGGGCTTGGTCTTCCCGTTACCGCCTTTGCCCATGACCCGCGCCAGACCGACGAGGTGATCCAGATGGTGGGTGGTGCACCTGTCGTCATCAAACTGCTCGAGGGCACGCAAGGCATAGGGGTGGTATTGGGAGAGACTGAGAAATCTGCGCGTTCGGTTATCGAGGCGTTTCGTGGTGCGAACGTTAACATCCTTGTGCAGGAGTTTATCAAAGAGGCCAATGCAACCGATATCCGTTGCTTTGTTATCGGGAACAAGGTTGTTGCTTCCATGCAGCGTCAGGGCGCAGATGGCGATTTTCGTTCTAACTTGCATCGAGGCGGTACGGCGTCATCTATCAAGATTACGCCTGAGGAGCGGTCGACGGCAGTCCGCGCCGCTCGGGCAATGGGGTTAAATGTTGCTGGCGTTGACATGCTGCGGTCCAATCATGGTCCGGTGATTATGGAAGTAAACAGCTCGCCGGGGCTCGAGGGTATTGAAAAAGCAAGCGGCAAGGATATCGCCAGCAAGATCATCGCGTTCATCGAAGAAAATGCCAGCCATGGCAAAACTAAGACCAAAGGCAAGGGATAGCGCGCCTCTGGCCTTGACAGTTGACGCGACTCACCGTAAGGCGCCTCCAATTCCGAACATCTGGTGCAGCCAGCAGCGCGTTTATGCGTCCGCTGGTTTTGTGCGTTTCGGGATATCATCAGCGTTGAGATAGGGTTTGTCCTCTCGAGGGCACCTGTGGAGCAGGAGTAAATAAATTGGCACGTATTGCCGGAGTTAACATTCCAACCAACAAGCGCGTGATCATTGCGCTTACCTACATTCACGGTATCGGCCGCACTAAAGCCGTCGAAATCGCGACTAAGCTGGGAATTGATCATAGCCGTCGTGTGCAGGACCTTTCGGATGCCGAAGTTCTGCAAATCCGCGAAACCATCGATGCGGGCTACACCGTAGAGGGCGATCTTCGCCGTAACACATCGATGAACATCAAGCGTTTGATGGATCTCGCCTGCTACCGTGGCCTTCGCCATCGTAAGGGCCTTCCCGTCCGTGGTCAGCGCACGCATACCAATGCGCGCACCCGTAAGGGCAAGGCAAAGGCAATCGCGGGCAAGAAGAAGTAATTACTGGCCTTGGCCTGATTATTTTTTCTTCGCATTTTCGAATAGGATACACTTTATATGGCACGCGAACCACAGCGCATTAAAAAGCGGGAGCGCAAAAATATCTCGGCAGGCGTCGCGCACGTCAATGCCAGCTTTAACAACACCATGATCACGATCACCGATGCCCAAGGCAACGCGATCAGCTGGTCATCAGCCGGAACAATGGGCTTCAAGGGCAGCCGTAAATCGACCCCTTATGCAGCCCAGGTTGCCGCCGAAGACGCTGGCAAGAAAGCTGCTGAACATGGCGTTCGTACATTGGAAGTCGAAGTTAAGGGCCCGGGTTCGGGTCGTGAATCCGCGCTGCGCGCATTGCAGGCGGTAGGCTTCACCATCACCTCGATCCGTGATGTGACCTCGATCCCGCATAACGGCGTGCGTCCTTCCAAGCGTCGGCGCGTCTAAGCATTCGTTTCAGGGGCGACTGTTCAGTCGCTTCTTCTTTTACCCGCGATCCGGCACGGTGCACCAAATTGCCGGTTTTGCAAAACCCAAGGGGAAATCCATGTCCGTCAATATCAAGAACTGGCAGGAACTGAAAAAGCCCAACGCACTTGAACTCAAGTCAGGTAGCGATGCGAAGCGTAAGGCTGTATTTGTTGCTGAGCCGCTTGAGCGTGGCTTTGGCCTGACGCTCGGTAACGCGCTGCGTCGCGTATTGCTTTCATCGTTGCAGGGCGCAGCAATTACCTCGATCAAGATCGAGAATGTGTTGCACGAATTCTCGTCGCTTGCTGGCGTACGTGAAGATGTCACCGACATCGTTTTGAATATCAAACAGGTCGCGTTGAAGATGGAAGGCGAAGGCCCCAAGCGTCTTCAGCTTTCGGCGACTGGTCCTGGTGCTGTTACCGCTGGTGACATTGCCGTGTCGGGCGACATCCAAGTGATGAATCCTGATCTCGTCATCTGTCATTTGGATGATGGTGCCACATTAAACATGGAAATCACTGCCGACAGCGGCAAGGGCTACGTGCCTGCAGTCGCAAACCGTCCCGCAGATGCGCCAATTGGCCTCATCCCGGTCGACAGCCTGTATTCGCCTGTGCGTCAGGTCGCGTACAAGGTTGACAACGCCCGCATCGGTCAAGAACTCGACTATGACAAATTGTCTCTGACCATCGAAACCGATGGTACTGTCACTCCAGAAGACGCCGTGGCCTATGCTGCTCGTATCCTTCAGGATCAGTTGCAAGTGTTTGTCCACTTCGAAGACTCGATGGCCGCATCGTCGCCAATGGCTGGCATGTCGGCGCCGTCGGCTTCTTCCGAAGAATCGGATGCAAATCAGCTTAACCGTTATCTTCTCAAGAAGGTGGACGAGTTGGAACTGTCGGTCCGCAGCGCAAACTGCCTCAAAAACGACAATATCATCTACATTGGCGATCTCGTTCAAAAGAGCGAAGCCGAAATGTTGCGTACACCTAATTTCGGCCGCAAGTCGCTGAACGAAATTAAGGAAGTGTTGTCGTCGATGGGCTTACGCCTTGGCATGGACATCCCCGGATGGCCGCCAGAGAATATCGAAGAAATGGCCAAGAAGCTCGAACAAGAGCTGCTCGGTTAAAAAATATTTGGGCCAAGGCATTGCTTTGGCCCAATTTACAGGGAAATGGCCGCCCTTAACTGGCCAGGATCGGGGTACCTGATACGGCCCCCCTACGAACGAAGGAATGAAATATGCGCCATAAAGTTGGCCACCGTAAGCTGCAGCGTACCACGTCGCACCGTACTGCGATGCTTCGCAACTTGGCAGCGTCGCTGATCAAGCATGAGCAAATCAAGACGACCTTGCCAAAGGCGAAGGAACTGCGTCCTTATATCGAAAAGCTTATTACGCTTGCGAAAAAGGGTGGCCTGTCCAACCGCCGCCTCGCGATGAGCCGTTTGATGGACGACACGCAATTGGTGAAATTGTTTGACGAACTGGCAACACGCTATGCTGATCGTAGCGGCGGCTACAGCCGTGTAATCAAGGCTGGTTTCCGTGGTTCAGATGCTGCGCCCATGGGCGTTATCGAACTGGTTGATCGCAATGTTGATGCCAAGGGCCAAGACAGCGGTCCCGTGGAAGTGCTAGACGACAGCGAGTAAACGCGTCGCACCACAGAATTTCAAAAGGGCGGTATCCGACAGGGTGCCGCCCTTTTTCTTTGGTTTAGGCTCGGGTTGCGACCTTATGATTGTGATATGCCCATGAAGTTGCTTTAACGCCGACGGGGCGCAATATAGTTGGCGTGCATGGGCTGAAGTTATAGCCCTAAAAATAATATCTGAGAGTTGGGGAAATGAGATTATGCGAAGCGTATTTTTGCTTGGGGCGGCAATTATGATGGCGCCAATTTCGACTATGGCGGCGGCCAAAGATGCGGCGACCGGTGACGTCACTACCAAGCTAAATTATCCGAAAACTAAGACTGTAAATGTCGTTGATGAACAATTCGGCGTAAAAGTTGCGGATCCCTATCGCTGGCTTGAAGATGATGTCCGCGTCAACGCGGAAGTCGCGGATTGGGTAAAATCACAAAATGCTGTGACAGACGCGTATTTGGAAACATTGCCCGGTAAAAAAATCCTCGCCAACCGGATGAAGAAGCTATTCGATTATGAGCGCTTTGGTCTGCCTGAAAAGGCAGGCGGCTATTATTTTTTTAACAAGAATGACGGGTTGCAGAACCAGTCGGTTTTGTATGTGCGTAAAGGGCTGACGGGCGTTGACCGCGTGCTGCTTGATCCGAATGGCTGGGCAAAGGATGGCGCAACAGCGCTGGATAGCTGGGTACCTTCGCAAAATGGCAAGCTGCTCGCTTATGCGATACAAGATGGGGGTTCCGACTGGCGCACGATTAAAGTGCTCGACACCGCGACTGGCAAAGTTTTGGCCGATGAAATCAAATGGGCCAAATTCACCAATATAAGCTGGGTGGGTAATGAAGGGTTTCTTTATTCCCGTTTCGCCGAACCACAAGAAGGCGCGGCATTTCAGCAGCTGAATTATAACCAAACGGTTTATTATCACAAAATCGGTACCCCACAGTCGGAAGATAAAGCGATATACGCTACGCCTGATAAGCCCGAATATGGGCATAGCGCGCAGGTGACGCATGATGGCAAATGGGCGTTGATTACCACCTCGTCCGGAACAGATGAGAAATATGAACTGCACGTCATGCCGCTTGGCAAAAATCCAACTTGGAAGGCGCAGCCTTTGGTCAAGGCGTTAGAGCATGACTGGGGCCTTATCGAAGGCATGGGTAATAAACTGTGGTTCACGACCAACAAGAATGCGCCAAAGCTGAAGGTGGTTAGCGTGGACCTTGGGGCGAAGGCGCCTGTGTTTACCGATGTTATTCCAGAGCGCGCAGAAACGCTATCGCGCGCGCAGATCGTCGGCAATCGTATGATCCTTTCATACATCAAAGACGCCAAATCGATGGCGCTAATGACGAACCTTGAAGGTCAGCCTATTAAGGAAATTCAACTAAACGCGATCGGCACTGCCAGCGGCTTTTCCGGCACACCAGGTGATGCAGAAACATTTTATGGTTTCTCCAGCTTTAATCAGCCCGGCGCGGTCTATCGCTTTGACAGCAATAGTGGGACATCGACGCCATTTGCGGAACCGAAATTGAGCTTCAACCCGCAAGATTATAGTGTCAGTCAGGTATTTTACCCGTCAAAGGACGGCACGAAGATTCCGATGTTCATCGTGCATAAGAAAGACATCGATCTGTCCCAAGGCGCGCCGACCTTGTTATATGCTTATGGCGGGTTCAACATTTCGCAGACACCGACATATTCGGCCACGCGGATGGCGTGGCTACAGTCCGGTGGCGTTTTTGCGCTGGCGAACATTCGCGGTGGAGGCGAATATGGCAAACCATGGCATGACGCTGGTCGCCTTATGAACAAGCAAAACGTTTTTGACGATTTTGCAGCCGCGGCAGAATATCTTATCGCCAGCGGCATTTCGGCCAAAGGCAAGATTGCAATCGAGGGCCGTTCCAATGGCGGCTTGCTGGTTGGAGCATCGTTGAACCAGCGGCCTGATCTTTTTGCGGCGGGACATGCTGCCGTTGGCGTTATGGACATGGTCCGCTTTGACCGGTTTACCGCGGGCCGTTATTGGGTCGACGACTACGGCTATCCCAGCAAAGAAGCCGATTTTAAGATGCAATTGACCTATTCGCCCTATCACAACATCAAATCAGGCGTCGAATATCCGGCTGTGATCGTGTCCACCGCTGACACCGACGATCGGGTGGTCCCAGGGCATAGCTTCAAATATATCTCCGCTCTTCAGGCCGCAGAGACCGGTAGCAAGCCGAAAATCATCCGTATTGAAAGCCGTGCCGGTCATGGTTCGGGTAAGCCAACCGACAAGGTAATCGACGAATATTCCGATATTTACGCTTTCCTCGCAAAATGGACAGGGCTGAAGCTGACGGATTAATCGGTCCTTCAAAGCGGCTATCTATGGACTCATGGAGGCAATGCGGCTTGGTCTGGAGAAAGGCCGAGCCGCCGAAAATTGCCATTGGCCATCGCTTTACTTGCCACGCCTCCCAAAAATCGGCACAGTTAAGTCATGGCAAATTTGATAGCTTTCCTTTTACCCCTGTTTCTAGGGCGGGGCTAAAATGATGGCACACAATGATCAAGCCTCGCAGCCAAGCGGTCTGCCTTATGCCATATCGGCCTATATGATCTGGGGTTTTGTCCCCTTATATTTTAAGCTTTTGAGCCATGTGCCGCCAATCGCTGTCGTGGCGCAGCGAATTTTATGGTCGATCCCTTTGCTGCTACTCATCATGGCGTTTCGCAAACAGTTGCAGGAATACGGCGCTATTTTCCGACACAAGGTGCACTTACGCAACCTACTCGCCTCGGCAACGCTGATTGCTATCAACTGGCTGATTTATATTTGGGCGGTGTCTACCGATCACATATTGGCTGCCAGTCTCGGCTATTATCTAAATCCTTTGGTGAATGTACTTTTGGGCCGCCTGTTTCTGGGTGAGCGGTTACGTCCGCTTCAAATGGTGGCTGTCGCAGTCGCCGCCATTGGCGTTGCGATCCTCATTGGCGACGCGCTTGACACATTATGGGTGTCGGTATCTTTGGCACTCAGTTTTGGCTTATATGGCATTATCCGCAAAATAACGCCCATTGGCTCTGTGCCCGGCCTTGCAATTGAAACGACCTTGCTTGCACCCTTATCGCTTGGTGCAGTGCTGTGGTATGCGCAGGCGGGCACGGGCGGCTTCGGCAATGATCTCACGACATCAGGGCTATTGATCCTTGCAGGCGCGGTTACCGCTATCCCGTTGTTGATGTTTGCAACGGCAGCGCGGCGGATGAGCTATGCCAGCCTAGGCTTCGTGCAATATATCGCGCCGTCGATTGCGTTCTTGCTGGGCGTCTATGTTTATGGCGAGCCGTTAAGCACAACCAAGCTGGCGTGCTTCATCCTGATCTGGGCCAGCATCGCGATATTCTGCGCCGATGCAATCAAAACCTACCGGACGGCGAACGCTTAGCGTTAGGGTGACCTAAGCCTTATACCGCCAGCGCAAAGTTTCACCCGCGTGGAACGGCACAACTGAAACGCCGTCTAGTTCAAGAAGCTCTGGCACTGGCGTATCAATACGCACCAACGTTACACGATCTTCATTTGGCGGCAGGCGGTAAAAACGCGGGCCGTTCTCTGACGCAAATGCCTCGAGCTTATCCAAAGCGCCCTCTTCTTCAAAAACCGCAGCATAGCTTTCCATTGCAAAGGGCGCGTTGAAGATCCCAGCGCAGCCACATGCGCTTTCCTTGGCGGATTTGTCATGCGGCGCGCTGTCGGTGCCAAGGAAATATTTGGTGCTACCGGATGTCGCAGCCTTGCGTAGCGCAAGCCGATGCACTTCGCGCTTCGCCACAGGTAGGCAATAGGCATGCGGGCGGATGCCTCCTGCAAACATGGCGTTACGATTGATGTGCAAATGCTGCGGCGTGATTGTGGCGGCGATGTTGTCGCCGGCATCATCGACAAAGGCGACCGCATCTGCCGTGGTGATATGTTCAAAAACGACGCGCAGCTCCGGCAAATCGCGCACAAGCTTTGACAGAGTTCTTTCGATAAACACGGCTTCCCGGTCGAATATGTCGACATGTGAATCGGTGACTTCGCCATGAATCAACAAGGGCATGCCAATGCGCGCCATATGCTCAAGCGCGGGCATGATGTTAGCGACGTTGGTAACGCCATGGGCGCTTCCTGTTGTTGCATGGGCGGGGTATAATTTTGCGGCGGTAAACACACCTTCGGCAAAGCCACGGGCCAGTTCTTCGCCGTCCGTTGCGTCAGTCAGATAGGCGGTGATCAAAGGCGTGAAGCTTACCCCCTGTGGCACTGCGGCCAAAATGCGTTCGCGATATTCTGCGCCTGCTTCCACCGTTGTTATGGGCGGCGACAGATTGGGCATGACAATCGCCCGCGCGAATTGCGCCGCGGTATAAGGCACTACGCTGCGCATCACGGCATTATCGCGCAAATGCACATGCCAGTCATCGGGACGGCGGATCGAAAGAATCGTCTGGTCGGTCATGGCTTCCCTTTACGCGGTCATCCCCCTATCTGTCACCTATGCGAAACACCCGTTTATATGACCGTCATTTCGTTCGTCTGTCGCCCACCGAAACAGGCGAAGACGTGCGTCAATTCCTACAAGGGCTGGTAACGCAAGATACCGCTGCCGCGATGCCCTTATGGGCAGGGCTGTTGAGCCCGCAAGGCAAGACATTGTTCGATTTCCTATTATGGGCAGATGGTGATGATGTGCTTATCGATTGTGAGGGTACACAGGCAGAGGCGCTTGTGCGGCGGCTGACAATCTATCGGTTGCGCCGCAAAATTGCGATTGCAATTGATCCGTCGATTGCGGTTTTTTGGAATGCAAATGGCAACAGCGATCCACGTCATCCTGCTATGGGCGAACGGTGGCTTGGAACACCCGCAGATGATGATGTGGACGTCAGCGGCGCATATCGGGCACATCGACTGGCCTTGGGAATCACAGAAGGTTTAAAGGAGCTTGGGAGCGAGCAAACCTTATGGCTTGAGGCAAACGCCGTGGAGCTAAATGGCGTATCCTTTAACAAAGGATGTTATGTAGGGCAGGAAAACACCGCGCGCATGAACTGGCGGCAAAAGGTCAATCGGCGGCTGGTGGTCGTTCCGTTGGAGCAAGCCGATATCAGTCGTCAACGCTGCGCCTATCCGGAACTTGGCCTATCCGTAGAATTGCGCCGTGTGGATGATATGCAGTCGCTGCAATTGCCGGAATGGCAGCGCACTGCGATCGCTTAATCCAGCAGTTCAATCTTCACTTTAGCGGTGCCGGTGCGGTGCATGCCAATTTGCTTGGCTGCGGCATAGGACACATCCACAATGCGCGATTTGCCCCAAGGGCCGCGGTCGTTGATGCGGACAATAACTTCCTGCCCATTAGCCAAGTTGGTAACGGCAACGCGGGTGCCAAATGCCAAAGTGCGGTGGGCGGCGGTCATGGCATTTGGGTCAAAGCGTTCACCGCTCGCCGTGCGGCGCCCACCCAATTCGACGCCATAATAGCTGGCCATACCCGTGCCTATTTCGACACGGCTGTCTCCGGCTTGCGCCAAGACGGGCAATGCCAGCAACGCCATCATGAAAAAACCGCTTCTGTGCATAATGTCTCCTCAATCAGGGAAGGCACATATTCAAATCATTTCAATATTCGAACGGCCTAGCGTTATGCCGCCCGAAGCGTACGGCGATCCGAACGTTTAAGGTCCTGACCTTAAACGTCCAGATTGGCCACATTGAGTGCGTTTTCGACGATGAAATCGCGCCGTGGTTCCACAACTTCACCCATCAGCTTGGTAAAGATGTCGTCAGCAAGATCGGCCTGATCAATCTCCACGCGCAATAACGAGCGATGATCGGGGTCAAGCGTGGTTTCCCAAAGTTGTTCTGCATTCATTTCGCCAAGACCTTTGTACCGCGAAATCGATAGTCCTTTGCGACCGGCGATCAAAATCGCCTCCAACAATTCGGACGGACGGGTAATCGCGCCCTTGTTACCGACGCTCACGGCGGTCGTTGCGCGCTTCGCTTGATCGCCAACTGCGTCACCAGCCTCTTCGTCGGTCTCTACCTCGTCCACTGCCTCAGCGACTGAAGCGGAGACCTTGATAAGGCGCGCTGGGGTTTCGTAGCTAGCGGTCTCTTCACTCGCCAACTTATGCAGTTTGCGGGCTTCGGCGGACATCAAGAATGCGGCCTCAATGATGTGATGGTCAGTCACACCGCGCCAGAGGCGTTCGAAGTGATAGCCACCATCTTCGGATACGCGGCCCGACCATTTGCCCTCGACATCTTGCGCAGCCATCCACGCGGCAGCCTTAGCAACGGCGGCGGTGCGATCGGTGGCGTCTGGGTCCAATGCGCCCGTCAGTGCCATGGCCTCTACGATGGTTGGGTCATAACGGCGCGGTACAAATGCCATAAGGCTACGCATACGGCGTGCATGGTCAACCAAGGCGCCTAAATCGGCACCGGCGCGTTGTCCGCCTGCGCCTTCCAAAACAACGCCGTTCAAGCCCAGCTCGGCCAGATGGTCGTCAAGCGCCTTGTCATCTTTCACATAGATTTCGCTTCGGCCCTTCGCGACCTTGTATAGAGGCGGTTGGGCAATGAAGAGATGGCCATTTTCGATGATTTCGGGCATTTGGCGGTAGAAGAATGTGAGCAACAATGTGCGGATGTGCGAACCGTCGACATCAGCGTCGGTCATGATTACGATCTTGTGGTAACGCAATTTCTCAATGTTGAAATCTTCGCGGCCAATGCCCGTGCCCATGGCTTGAATCAGCGTGCCAACTTCCTTTGACGACAGCATCCGGTCAAAACGGGCACGTTCCACGTTCAGGATTTTACCCTTGAGTGGTAATATCGCCTGATAATGGCGATCGCGACCTTGCTTGGCCGACCCGCCTGCCGAGTCACCCTCGACCAAGAACAATTCGGACTTGGCAGGATCCTTCTCCTGACAATCAGCAAGCTTGCCGGGCAGCGACGCGACGCTCATCACCGATTTACGGCTGGCTTCGCGTGCTTTTCGTGCTGCCTCGCGGGCGGCGGCGGCGTCGATTACTTTTTGAATGACGGTGCGCGCATGGCCGGGATTTTCCTCCAGCCACTCACTCATCCGGTCAGCCATAAGGCTTTCTAGCGGCTGACGCACTTCGGAAGAGACTAATTTATCCTTCGTTTGTGACGAAAATTTGGGATCAGGCAGCTTGACCGACACAATGGCAGTCAGCCCTTCGCGCATGTCATCGCCAGTCAGCGTGACTTTCTCTTTCTTCAACACACCTGATTTTTCAGCATAATTGTTCAAGGTGCGCGTAAGCGCCGAACGGAATGCTGCCAAATGGGTGCCGCCGTCGCGTTGCGGAATGTTATTGGTGAAGCACAATACGTTTTCGTAATAGCTGTCATTCCACTCCAGCGCGACGTCAATACCAATGCCGTCGCGGTTGGATGTGATGGTGATAGGGTCAGCCAACAATGCCGTTTTGTTGCGATCTAGATATTTTACGAACGCGCCAATGCCGCCTTCATAAAAAAGATCATGCTCTTTGACATCGGAATGCCGGTTGTCGCGCAGCAATATGCGGACGCCGGAGTTCAAGAATGCGAGTTCGCGATACCGATGCTCAAGCTTATCAAAGTCAAACTCTAGAACATTTTTGAACGTGTCGGTTGATGCCATGAAGGTCACGCGCGTGCCTTTTTTGGGCTTGCCATCGACCACGGGCGCGTCACCGCGCACAACCAAAGGACCTACGGCATCACCATGCTCAAAACGCATCCAATGCTCTTTACCCTCACGCCAGATGGTCAGTTCCAAAAACTCGGACAGTGCATTTACCACCGAAACGCCGACGCCATGCAAGCCGCCCGACACCTTATAAGCATTATCGTCCGAAGTGTTTTCAAATTTACCGCCAGCGTGCAGCTGAGTCATGATGACTTCGGCCGCCGACACGCCTTCTTCCTTGTGCATGCCTGTCGGGATACCGCGACCATTATCTTCGACGGAAACCGAACCATCGGGGTTCAATTCGATGAGCACAAGGTCGCAATGGCCTGCCAGCGCCTCGTCGATGGCATTGTCGGAAACTTCAAACACCATATGATGCAGACCACTGCCGTCGTCCGTGTCGCCGATATACATTCCAGGGCGCTTCCGAACCGCATCGAGGCCCTTCAGAACTTTGATGCTGTCGGCACCATATTCATTCTGATTGGGGTTGGCTGCGCTGTCCGCAGAGGCGTTGAATTGCGGGGTTTCCGTTGTTTCTTCAGTCATCTGCGCACTGTAGGCTCAATGCCCAAGAAACCCAAGGAAAAGTGCCCTAAAATTGCCGTTTTTCCACAGTCTTTTGCGCTTGGCGCTGACAGGAAATTTAATGCCGAACTCGCTGTCGAAAATTAGGCGATGAAACTTTTTCATAACGCGCTAAGTCTTTAGACAAACCGGCGAACGGGAGACGGGAATTTACATGTTTATCGATACCGATCTGGAAAAATCATTTGGTGATTTCGGTGCCCTTATTGGTGCCTGGAGCGAGGAAAAGCCTGACGCACGTGCGCTGGCCGATAGCAGTTCCGAACTGACGTGGCAGCAGGTTGGGCAAGCAACAGCGCGGATCGCCGCGCAGCTCCAGCGCGACGGCCTGCGGCGGGGGCAGGCGGTTGCCATATTGGGGACCAGCAATATCCCCTATGCGTTGGTGTATCTTGCCGTTGTACGTGCGGGTGGCTGTGCTGCGCCGTTAACCACATCGGCAACGCCTGCGCAGCTGGCCGCAATGTTCAAAGATTCCGGCGCGACGCATTTGTTCATCGACGCTACAAAACTAGCGGACATTCAAGGAACCTCCCTGGGCGATGTCAAAATAATCATGCTTGATAAGCCGGTTGGCGATCATCCGGCGCTGACCGACTGGATGGCCGAGGCAGGCGCGGTATTTGATGCGCAGCCGCCCGCGGCATCGGATCCGTTCAACATCATTTATTCGAGTGGCACGACGGGAACGCCCAAGGGCATTATTCATTCGCACGGCATGCGTTGGCACCAAATGGCGGGTGGATTCAAGTCAATATACAGCCGCGATACACGGTCATTGGTCTCAACACCTTTATATTCGAACACAACATTGGCGGTATTTCTGCCCACGATTTGCCATGGCGGCTTTGCGCGGATTATGGAGAAATTTGATGCGCTGGCGTATCTTGGCCATGCGCAATCCGATCAGACGACGCATACCATGCTTGTGCCGGTTCAATACCAACGGTTAATGACACATGCCAATTTCGGTGACTATGATCTCAGCAGCTTCATCGTCAAATTTTGCACGAGCGCGCCCTTTGGAGCCGAGTTGAAGGCGGATGTGCTTAAACGCTGGCCCGGCGGTCTTGTGGAGATTTACGGCATGACGGAGGGTGGTGTGGTTTGCATGTTGCACGCCCATCACCACCCCGATAAACTGCATACCGTGGGGCAGCCCGTCACGGGCCATGAGCTGATCGTGCTGGACGAGGACGACAATCGCTTGCCCACCGGTTCCAAAGGCGTGCTGACCGGCCGGTCGCCGACCATGATGTCAGGTTACAAAAACCAGCCAGAAAAAACGCGGGAGATGGAGTGGCGCGACGAAGATGGCAATATTTGGTTAAAAACCGGAGATATTGGTATTGTGGACGAGGAAGGATTCGTCTCGATTGTAGGTCGCGCCAAGGACATGATCATTTCTGGTGGGTTCAACATTTATCCCAAAGATCTAGAGGAATTGTTAGAGGTGCAGCCCGAAGTGGCCGAAGCTGCGGTGGTAGGCGTGCCCTCTGACAATTGGGGAGAAACGCCTGTTGGCTTTGTGCGGTTGAAGGATGCGGCGGCGTCGCCAGACTCTATTCTTGCGCGTGTGAATGCGCAGCTTGGCAAGACTCAGCGTATTTCGATACTCTACGCCATCGACGAAATGCCGCGCAGCCATATTGGCAAATTGCTAAAGACTGATTTGCGGGCCTTGGCGGTAGAGAAGCAAAATGGACGGTAAACTTGGTCCCGACCTCGCTGCCGTCATTTCTGTTTTACAGACGGCGCTGACGCCCGCTTTCCTATTGGTGGCGGTAGGAAGTCTGCTCAATGTTTTGACTGGGCGGTTGTCACGCATTGTGGATCGTTCACGTGACCTGCAGCGTCAGTATACAGAAACCGAGGGCGCTGCGCATGACCGAGTGGTGCGTGAGCTGCGCATCACCGAAAAGCGCATGCGTGTCGTTGGTTCGTCGATATTGTTTGCGGTGCTGTCGGCCATTTCGGTATGCGTCATGATAGTCGCGCTATTCGTGTTGGGGCTTACCAACACACATGCTGCTTGGGTCGCTGTGGCGTTGTTCATGCTGGCGCTGGCGTTGCTGTCTGCCTGCCTGTTCCAGTTCGTCCGTGAAATTAGGCTGGCTACCTATGCCATTTATGTGCCGGAGGAATATCTCGAGCTACCAAAATCCCCCAAAACTTTGGAGCGCAAGCGGCGTAAGCCAATTTAGGTTTTAGCTGCCTTTTTTGCCCAATTTCTGCACACGCGCAACGACCTCGGCTCGAATATCGGGTGTCACAAACTTCCCGATTTCGCCGCCGTAAATTGCAATTTCTTTCACCAGCCGCGAGGCAATGGGTTGTAGCGACACGTCGGCCATTAAAAACAGCGTTTCGACGCGATCGTTCAACTGTCGGTTCATGCCCGTCAGTTGATACTCATATTCGAAATCGGTTACGCCCCGAATACCACGAATGACGATGCTGGCACCTTGGGCTTCTGCGAAATCCATCAGCAGTGAGTTAAAGCCCACAACGCGAATATGCGCGGCACCGATGCTGGCGACTTCACGCTCGACCATTGCAATCCGTTCATCATCGGAAAACATAGGAGATTTGGCCGCGTTCGTTGTTACCCCGATGATCAACTCATCCACCAGCTTTGCGCCGCGTCGGATGATATCCATATGGCCCAAGGTGATAGGGTCAAATGTGCCGGGATATACGCCAATCCGGTGTGTCATTCAGCGATCCCTTTCGGTAATATAATTTGCAATGGCGCGCAAAAGATCAGCTTCGGCACCATAGATCGACAGATGGTCATTGGCTTGCCGCACAAGCATTTCCGCTTGCTGCTTGGCGCGTTCGAGTCCCATCAGAGATACAAATGTGCCTTTGTTGGCCGCGGCGTCCTTTTGAAGCGCTTTGCCAGCCAGTTCCGGATCACCTTCAACATCCATGATGTCATCGGCAATCTGAAAGGCGAGGCCAATGTCGCGGGCATATCCCCGCAAATGTGTCCGGCCTTCAACTGGGATATGCCCCAATATCGCGCCCATTTCGACGCTTGCGGCAATAAGAGCGCCTGTCTTCAAAGCTTGCAGGCGCATGACGGTTTGCAAATCAACAACCGATTTCTCGGCCTCAATATCCATCATTTGCCCGCCAGCCATGCCTTCTGGGCCGCTTGCTAACGCTAGTGTTGAGATGAGTTCACCACGCACGAACGGGTCGCCATGCGTTTGCGAGCTCGCAAGTATCTCGAATGCCAACGCATGCAGGGAATCGCCTGCCAAAACTGCGGTTGCCTCATCAAATGCGCGGTGCACCGTGAGCTTGCCCCGTCGCATGTCGTCGTCGTCCATGCACGGCAAATCGTCATGCACCAAAGAATAAACGTGAATGGCCTCGACAGCCGTGCCAACACGCAATGCAACCGCACGGTCCACATGGAACAAAGCCGCAGTTGCGGTCACAAGCAATGGACGGAGGCGCTTGCCACCGCCAATCGCCGCATGACGCATGGCGGCGTAGAGACGGTCGCGCGCATCGCCGGGCAGCGTTAGAAGCGCGTCAAATTCGTGATCAATGTCCGCGGCAATTTGCGTGAGTGCGTCTTGTAACAAGGATGGTTGCGCAGCCATGGCACTCATCCCGCATCGAATGTTGTTGTACCCGCTGGCGTGCCGTCAGGACCTTGCACAATAGCCTCAATACGCGCCTTCGCCGCATCGAGCCGCTGTTGGCACAAGGCCCGCAATGCGTTGCCGCGTTCGTACAACGCGATCGACTCATCAAGCGGCGCTTCGCCGCTTTCCAGCTTATGGACGATGTCTTCTAGCGCCCGCAGCGCGGTTTCAAAATTCATGTCTGCTACGTCTTGAGTCATGCACCAGCAATGACGCCCACCGCCGACGGGGTCAAGTACTTCGCTCCATCGCGAACAGCTGCAGAGGAAATGCGCGCATTCATACGCCTGACTTCAACAACCAGTCGTGAAAGATTTTAACAGCTCTTTGTTTCAGCGCACGTGGGCGACATACGAAGTAATAGCTATAGGGGCTCTCTACTTCGGTATTGAAAAGCCGGGTGAGGCGCGGGTCGCGCGCGTCAGAAAAGTGGCTTCCGTGCATGATAGCAACGCCCAGACCATTTGCAGCCGCCTCCAGCATCAATGCGCCACTATCTAGACTATCGATGGCAGCCGGTTTCAGGCGTGGGACCCCCATGGCCTGTCGCCACGCGTCAAATATCATAGGCATGTCACTGTGAACCATGACGGTATGCTTTGCGAGGTCCTCAGGCTTTTCGACTTTATGCTCTTTCGCCCATTTTTCAGAGGCAATGGCGTAAACAAGGTTGCGGTCTAACCGGACACTGTAAAGCTTGGGGTCGACATCTGCTGATATGATAATGGCGGCGTCGACGACATCACCCAGCAGATTTTCAGCATGGCCAGATGTGTCCACATCGATATGAAGCTTCGGAAAGGCCTTACGCAATTCCGGTAAGCGGGGAATTAGTCTTTGCGAGCCAAAAAGCGGCAAGAGACCCAAACGCAAGCGATATTCCCCGCCACGACCAGCCAGCTCGTCAACCGCCTCAGCCATGGCGTCCATTGCGGGCTCAACGGCTGCCAGAAGTGCCTCACCATCCGCATTAATAACCATCGCTTGCGCGCGGCGGTCAAATAGGGATTTGCCGATAAAGTCTTCCAGCGCCTTGATACGACGGCTTAGCGCGGGTGGGGATAAAGCAAGTTCGCTCGCCGCTGCTTTTGCGGAACCCAGCTTAGCGACGCGTAAAAAGGCTTCCAGTGAGCGTAAGGGGGGCAATCTGCGCATATTATCTCCTAATTATGCCGCACTGCAACAAAAATATTTTGATCTCGCAATCGTATAAATGTCACGAAATTCAGCTTAAACTTATAAATAGCAGTTGCATCATTTGCAACAGCTATTGCACTGTTCGCACTTGCACAAAAAATGATTTCTAGCCATACGGGAAAAGCCTTATAGGCATCCTCTCCTAAAGACTTTTTCAGGGTCGACTTCGGTCGGCCCTTTTTTTATTCAAATTTGGTGTCGCCTTTATCTCACCTGGCCGGATTAAGGCCTTTGGCGGTTCCGGACCTTAGATTTCCCGTACTATCAATGCGCGCCGCCCCCAAATAATCAGGAATAGAAGCGACGCCGAGATTAGGATGAATGTGGCCGGTTCCCAGTAATTGAACAATGCCACACCTACCGCCGGTGCGAAGATATAGGCCGCGCCGTTGATCGAGGCGATTTTACCCGCAACGTCGCCTTGTTCATGCCGACGGACCGCCAAGGATGCGCCGGCGGTAAAGCCCGGCCGAAACAACCCAAAGCCAAGCGAGGCAATGGCAAAGCCCGTGCTGATGCCATAAAAATCATGACTGACCCCTGTCAAAATCGTGCCCAATAAGGCGAGAATTGCACCCAAGAGTACCGAACTTCTCGCAGCGAGTGAGAGCATAGGAATGAGGCCCCATTGCGCTAACAAGGTCGCCATTGCGCCAATGAGCATAACCGAGCCGCTGGCTTGCACTGCCTCCCATGGACGATCATGCAGTCCAAGGCGGTCACGCACCAGAAAACCTACCACGCCCAAAATGATTGCCTGTGCATGGCCTCCGATCAGACCTGCGATTAACCAAGATGCCATGCGCTCGTCGCGCCATGGCAGGCGAACCTCGCTAGCTGGTAATACGGACCCCAAAGCGTCACCATCAACATCTTCGGTATCCGGCGAATTCATGGAGGCAGAATTCGGATAAGCTGCAATAGCGCCGCGTGCTTCAAAACGCGGTGTGTCATTGGGCAGTTGAACATGCAACGCAATCAATACAGCCACCCCAAAGGCGGCAAACATGATGAGTGGTCCGGCCAAACCAAATGGCGGAAACAGGAAATAATGGGCGGTGGCAGGGCCAATCACAGTGCCAACACCAAAAGACGATGCCAGCATCGATAGCGCCTTGGTTCGCTCCGCGCGTTCGGTTCGGGCGGCGACATAGGCCTGCACGGCGGGTGGTGCAGCCGAACCAAAACCCCCGTAAAGGCTACGGAACAAAGCAAACAGAACAAACGTCACGACGGGGCCTATGAGGCCAGCCAGCCCAAGCCAGAGTACCAGTCCGCACAAGCCCATTGACCCAGCGAAGCCGATGACGCCAACGCTCATCAGTTGCTTGCGGCCCCGGCGATCCGACAGGCGCGCCCACTTTGGTGCGGTAATTACCCATAACAAAGCGGACCAGCTAAAGGCCAGACTGACCCATACGTCCGGCATATCCAATTCGCTTGCGATCGCGGGAAGGGCCGACTGCATGGCGGTATTGCCCGCCGCGGCAACGAGCATCACGAGGAATAACACGACAACACGGCTACTAGGAATTGCTTGCACCGTGCTCATAGCTTCTTCCAATCATAACTGCGCGTCACTTGCGCCACATGCAGGCTGTAATCCGAATACCATCGGTTCCGGCCTGCTTCGCGCATTGCGGCGTGATCGGCATGATCGCGCCACGCTTTTGCGCTTGCTTCGTCTGCCCAATAGCTGACGGTTATGCCATGTCCATCCGCGCCACGCACCGAGTCTATGCCCATATATCCATGTTGTTGCGCGGCGAGTTCATCCATCATAGCGGCGGCTTTAGCGTAACCGTCGGCATCTAGATCGGTGCGTTGTGTCACAAAAATAACCGAAATAGTGCCGTTGCTTAGCTTTGCCATGTTAGCTGCATAGGGCCGATGAGTTATAAATTGCAAGCTGGAGGGAACAGATTGTTAGGGAACATAAAATCGGCCCCTAACGGTTGCGGATCAAGCGAAATTTGATCCGGCGGCCAATCGTATAGTCGACCGTATTGACCAGAAAATACGCAAAGCCCGACTTTAGCCGACTCCAAATAGTGTCCCGCCTCTTTAACAAAATCGGTGTTTGCTCTTCTGACTTAGAAGCTAGTCCGTCGATCAGCTTGCGCATATGCAGCGCGAGCGCCGCGTCCTTGATGCGCACCATAATCTCTAAATTGATAAACATGCTGCGGACATCCAGATTGGCTGATCCGATATAGACCGTGTCATCGATGACCATGAGCTTCATATGAAGTGGATGCGGTTGATATTCGTATATTCCCGTTTTGCGGCGTATCAGATAGCGATAAAGCACACGTGCAGCTGCGATCGTTGCCCCATTATCGGTCTTGCCAGCCAATATCAGGCGGGACCCCTTGTTGCGTTTCGCGGCCTTAGCAATGCGGCGCAATATGGATTGGGACGGCGAAAAATAGGCGGAAACAATGTCAAATCTCTTGCCCGTATCCAATGATCGCTTGAAAGTGAGCGCCCATGGGGAAATGCGGTTGGTTGGTCCACCCAGTAACCATTGCACTTGACCAATGCCCGGTCGCCATTGTCGAATAATATTGCGGATCTGCCGGAAGCGGACGTTACCGCCGTTCGACGCTTGCGCCAAATCCTTGAAATAATCGCACAACCTCTGCGACTGCGGTCCCGACACGATTACGCCAAGATCTTCCCAGCTATCGTCGCCAGCACGCCCGAAATAGGCATCGGCGATATTGAAACCACCTACGAGCGCGTGCGCGCCGTCGATGATCAGCATTTTTTGATGATTGCGGATAAGGTAACCAAAGCCTTTGCGGGTACTGAAACTGTGATAGTCGCCGCCGGCTTCAAGCAAATCGTCGAAAAATCGATTGCTCACCTGCGTTGATCCAAAACTGTCTATAATCAATTGGACTCGTACGCCGCGTGTCGCCGCAGCAATGAGCGCGTCGCGTACTTGCCGACCGGTTTCGTCGGCACAAAACATGTAGAAGAACATGTGTATCGATTTTTGCGCCATTGCGATGAGTTGCAAAAGGGCGTGGAGCCGATCCTGCGGCTGATGAACCAAGTGTAAGTCATGGCCCGCGACCTGAAAGTGCGTTCCGGGGAATCCGGGCTTGCCTGATTGCACTGTCATGCTGCTAGCAATACCGCTTTGCGCAGCGTGCGGCAAGGCATCCGCCCTTTTCATTGACATTTTGGCCTATTATCTCTAGGCGCGGTCAACTTTCCGAAAAATACGAAGAATCAGGAGCCAATATGGCACGCGTTACTGTTGAAGATTGCATCGACAAGGTCACCAATCGGTTTGACCTTGTATTACTCGCCGCCGAGCGCGCGCGTGAAATCTCTGGTGGCGCTGAACTGACTGTTGATCGTGATCGGGATAAAAATCCAGTTGTTGCTTTGCGCGAAATCGCTGAGGAAACCGTTCGCCCTGATCAGTTGAAAGAAGGCCTCGTGCAGTCGCTTCAGAAGGTTCAGGTTGATGAGGATGAAGAAGCTGATGAAATCGGTTCGATCAGCCTGTCTGCCGAAGCCTTGCGTTTGACCGCCGCTGCCCCAGCCCGCGGGGCAGGCATGCAGCGCGATTACGACCGGTAAAATCCAAGTAATTGTTGAATGTATTAGGCCCGGCTCGTCCGGGCCTTTTCTTTTGTGGCTTTAATCCCGCTCACATAGCTTGAGAGATTTTGCATCATCCAAATATCGCGCGACGTTCCAGGCCGTCCGGCGTCGGCGAGAGCATGTTGCTGGTGCATTCTCTGCAAAGCGTGTTTAGCAAGGAAAGCGGCGACCTCAACTCTCCCCCTATTGGGGATTGCGCGTTGAAGCCACGTATAGAAACTGAAAACTACGCGCTTTGTGGGGTTGCACTGCCTACGGGTGCTGACTTGCCGCGTCCCGCCTTTGGTATAGCGGTGCCCACCGTTGGAATAGACGAAGGCTTAACAACCTTACCGTCGTCGCGTTCGAATTTACCAGTCTCCAAAAGTTGTTTAATTTCATCACCCGAAAGCGTTTCAAATTCCAGAAGTGCGTTGGCCAGCAGGTGCAATTGCTCGTTATGTGTCGTCAGCAACTCGGTTGCCCGCTTATGCCCGCCTTCCACAAGCTTGCGGATTTCGGCATCAATCTTTCGTGCGGTTTCATCCGACATAGCCGAACGCTGTGACATGCCATAGCCAAGATAGCCTTCTTGACGCTCTTCATATTGTAACGGGCCCATCGCATCAGACATGCCCCATTGTGTGACCATGTCGCGCGCCAGGCTGGTTGCATATTGGATATCGCTCGATGCGCCTGAACTGACCTTATCATAGCCGAAGATCAATTCTTCCGCCACGCGTCCACCCATGGATACCGAGAGGTTGGCGTGCATTTTATCGCGATGATAGCTGTAGTTATCTCGCTCTGGCAGGCGCATGACCATACCCAAGGCACGGCCACGAGGAATGATTGTTGCCTTGTGAATCGGGTCAGATGCGGCTTCATAGATCGACACGATTGCATGGCCGGCCTCATGATAGGCCGTCATTTTCTTTTCATCTTCGGTCATGACCATCGACTTGCGTTCGGTGCCCATCATAACCTTGTCTTTGGCATCCTCGAATTCCTGCATAGCGACCAGTCGTTTGCCACGACGCGCGGCAAGCAAGGCAGCCTCGTTCACCAGGTTGGCAAGATCAGCACCTGAAAAACCCGGTGTGCCACGTGCGATGACCCGGCCATCGACATCAGGTGCCAACGGCACTTTCTTCATGTGCACGTCGAGGATTTTGACACGTCCATCAATATCTGGACGCGGCACGACAACTTGACGGTCGAAGCGACCGGGACGCAGCAATGCCGGATCAAGAACGTCAGGACGGTTGGTCGCGGCGACGATGATGATGCCTTCATTAGCTTCAAAACCGTCCATTTCGACTAGCAACTGGTTCAGCGTCTGTTCGCGCTCATCATTTTGATTGCCAAGGCCAGCGCCACGGCTGCGACCCACCGCGTCGATTTCATCGATGAAGACGATGCAAGGTGCGTTTTTCTTTGCTTGCTCAAACATGTCGCGTACGCGGCTTGCACCAACACCTACAAACATTTCGACAAAATCAGAACCGGAGATCGAGAAGAATGGCACGCCTGCCTCGCCAGCAATTGCGCGTGCGAGCAAAGTCTTGCCTGTCCCTGGCGAACCAACAAGCAAAGCGCCCTTGGGGATTTTACCACCAAGGCGGCTGAACTTTTGTGGGTCTTTCAAAAATTCGACGATTTCCTGAAGCTCTTCACGAGCCTCGTCAATGCCGGCGACATCATCAAATGTTACCTTGCCATGTTTTTCAGTCAGCAATTTCGCTTTCGACTTACCGAAGCCCATGGCTCCGCCTGCGCCGCCACCTTTTTGCATTTGCCGTAAAACGAAGAATGCGATGCCAAGGATAAGCAAGAACGGCAGCGCTTGGTACAAAAGGATCAGAATGAGGCTCGGCTGTTCCTCGGCCTTGCCTTGAACATCGACGCCTTTCTCATCAAGCAAAGGATATAGGCTATTGTCGCCAGGAATTGGGACGGTGACAAATGCTTCGTCATTTTGCAGCTTGCCACTGATACGCTCGGGCGCAATCGCAACGGATTTGACCTCGCCTGCCTCAACCTTGTCGCGGAACGATGAGTAGCTTATGCCTTTCGCAGTATCTGACGAACCGCCGAATATCGAGGCAACGAGCAAAAGCGCCACAATGATCGCGGACCAAATGGCCAAGTTGCGCAGCATCGGGTTGCTTTTGGGTCCTTGTTCGTCGTTCATCATCACTGCCTTGCTCTATGCCCGCGCTCAATACGTGGAGATACGCAGCTAATGTAGGGTCGAATATGTGAATGACAATATAGGGATTGGGAAAATTGCAGGCTGTTTTTCTTAGCCACGCCGAGGCGGCGCTTTGAAAAACTCCCAATCGGCTCCACCTATGCATTTGATATTGCCGATCATCGCGGTTCGCACATTTTCGAGGTCGGTTAACAAGCGATCGATTGCCTCGCCACGCGGGGCGAGATTGGCGTCCATCGCCCTTAGGCAGCGGATTAAAAGCCGCCGTTTCAGTTCACTAGGAAGGTCGCTGGCATTACAGATGATGACATCATTTTCTTGGCGTATCCTCTGCGCGGCGAGATTGTCCGTCATCCACACCAATGCATCGGATGCATCGGCCAATGCGCTCGCCGAACGCAGCGCGCGGTTTGCAGGAAATGGATGTTGCGTGCTGGCTAACCAGCGCCGCATTGCGACCCGATCAAAATCGATGTTTGCGTTACTGGGGTCGTTGACCGATTGAATACCCACGCTGGAGCAAATCTCGATAAGTTCCGCCTTTGTGAATTCCAAAAGTGGGCGGACCACGCGTCCATTACGTGCGCGAATTCCAGACAACCCATCGACGCCGCTGCCGCGTGCCAATCGCATCAGCAGGGTTTCTAATTGGTCATCCGCATGATGCGCCGTGCCAATATGCTGACAATTTTGTGCATCGGCTGCACGTTCTAGCAAGGCGTAACGTGCAGCGCGCGCCGACGACTGGAGATTGCCCGCTATCTTCGCTTCAGGTGTCAAAATGATATGCGGCACGCCAAGATCGTGGCAGATCTTTGCAACAACCTGCGCTTCGTCGGCGGACTCGGATCGCAATTGATGGTCTACCGTTGCGGCCACCAATTTGCCGGGCAAAATTTGCTGCGCCAACAGCAAAAGGGCAAGGCTATCCGGGCCACCCGATACGGCGCATAATAAGCGATCATCGGCACAGCCTAGCCTGCACAGTGCAGCCCTAAAACGGTCGAGAAAGACCGGCTTCAGCGTTACTTGCACTTCGCCCTTGTTTTGCTTGATGTAAGGCGTTCCGCTAAGCGGCCGTTGGCCGCATCAGGATAGGATTTTGTCAACTCTCCAAAGGCCTCGCATGCCTCAGCCGCCTTTCCAAGGTCGGTCAAAGCAGACCCTAAGAAAAGTAAGCTATCCGGCGCGCGATCACCACGGGGGTCGGCCTTGTAGTTTTCGTAAAAAACTTTCACTGCGGTGGCTGGTTTTTTATCATCCAACCATGCCCGGCCCAGCAAATTGCGAGCATAGCTGGCGCGTTTATGTTTCGGAAACTTCGCTACGATTTCTTCAAGTATTGCTTGGGATTCTGGATAGAATTTGGCTTCCCATAAGCGGAAGCCATAATTGTAGCCATCTTCAAAGACATCGCCACTTATTGGACGTTCTATTGCAGCAACGGCGGCGACGCGAGCTGGATTTGGCTTGGCGACTGAAGCAGATTTTGTCGCAACGACACCGCTTTTGGATTTTGGCGTAGCCGGTGCTGATGCCGCTGTGGGTGTTGCGGTTGGCACAATTGTTTCAACAGGAGATGCTGTGCGGACTTCCAGTTGTGTTTCTATGGCCTTCAGTCTGCCTTCAAGCCCACGCATATTATTGCCTTGCAATTCAACCTGCCCGGTCAAGGCAGCAAGCTGCGCCTCTAACGCATCTACACGCGCGGTCAGATCTACCGTTGCAGTGGTCGAACTGGTAGTAGTGCTTGTCGTTGTGGGTGACTGGATATCCGGTTCGATAAATTTTCCGGCGCCATTGGGGAATACCTGACGCTGAACCGCCCGCATTTCCTTCTCAAGTTTGCCAACTCTTCCATCGATATTGGCATCTTGCGCAATTGCGGGGATGCTGAGTGCGATAGCTGCGCAGCCAAGGATAACGCGCCGAAAATACATTGGGTTACTTTCCCTTACTAAGCTCTAGCCGCGAGTATAGCTTACTCCAACCCCGCGATAAAGGCCAACGCGGCCTTTGGGTGTAAAAAAATTGAAATCAATCGGAATATCGGTCCGTAAAGATAGGGCTCACGGATTTGGGGTGGCTACCAAAGTTGCGGGCGGCGGCGGAGCTTGCTCGGTCATGCCGACATTCTCAGCGGATGTATCATCGCTCACAGTGGCGACAGGATTAGGCGCGGTCGGAGCCGGCGCTGTTGTAGCTACTGACGCTGGTGTTTGCGGCATTGCGGTTGGCACTAATGCGTAGCTCCTAAAAATCAAATAGCCGGCCAGAACCAGCGCCGCAACTGCCGCTGCCGTCCATGCCAAAGTCTTGGAAGGAACGCGTGCGGGGTCGGTTGGGTCGTAATTCTGGAGCGGTGCCTCATATCTTTCATGTCCGCCGCTCGATAATTCGGCGCGTAACGCGTTGATGACTGCAATATCGTCTAGACCAAGCGCGCGGGCGTAAGATCGCACAAAACCGACAGTATATGTTTGTCCCGGTAACGCGCTGAATTCGGATTGCTCAATGGATACCAAATGTCGCATGGGCACGCGTGTCTCGGCGGCAAGCTCGGATAAGGTCATGCCCATACGCTCGCGTGCGGACTTGAGCTCTTGACCTACAGTGATAGGCTCGGCTTCCTCACAAGGAATTTCGTCCACTGCAATCTCCACGACCCGCTCCCCAACATCTGCGTGCAGTTGCGACGATAATGACCATCAAATGCATAATGTCAATGTTAATTACAAATAATCAGATATTTAAGGAGCGTTATATTACCCGATTTCAATGCCTTGGCTAATTGCCCAAGACATCAATTGTTCGCGCAAATTTTCTGTGGGGCTGTTCAACAACTCTTCCATTTTTGCACGAACATCAGAATGGCTGGCGGAACGGATCATCGCCTTGATAGGCCCAACCGCTGCTGGTGTAATCGACAGTCGGCGAATGCCAACGCCCATGAGGGCAAGTGCTTCAAGCGCTCGTCCCCCCATTTCCCCGCAAACTGCGACGTCGACGTCATGGCCCTCGGTTGCTTTAACCACCCGCCGGATGAATCGCAGGATAGCCGGGCTCAGCCAGTCATATCTTTCGGCTAAGCGCGGATCAGCGCGGTCTGCAGCAAAAAGGAATTGCGTGAGATCGTTGGTCCCAATCGACAGAAAGTTAATCTTGGGCAGAAGTATATCGAGAGTTTCGGCCAGGGCCGGGACCTCGAGCATGGCGCCATAACGGATTTTGCTTGGCAGTAGCTTTTTCTGCCGTCCTAGAAACGCAATCTGGCCGTCGAAAATCGCTTTGGCTGCGTCAAATTCCCATGGCTCAGAGACCATCGGGAACATCACGTTGAGCGTGCGACCAGCCGCCGCCTCAATCAAGGCCCGTGCCTGCGCCTTCATTAATCCGGCGTGATCAAGCGACAACCGGAGCGCGCGCCAGCCCAGCGCAGGATTTTCTTCTTCGTTCGTTTCATCCTTAAGATACGGCAGCGCCTTGTCTCCGCCGATATCCAACGTGCGGAAAATAACGGGCTTGTCGCCGGCGGCGTCTAAAACATCGCGGTAAAAACGCTGCTGCCGCTCGCGTTGCGGCAAAGTCGCCGAAATCAGAAACTGGAACTCAGTGCGGAAAAGGCCGACGCCCTCTGCACCCGTGGTCGCCAATGCCGACATGTCATCGCGCAAGCCGGCGTTCATCATCAGCGTAACGGGCACCCCGTCTTTAGTGACAGATGCGTCATCGCGCATCGCCGCATAGCGCGCTTTTTTCTTCTGTCGATCCACCAGATCATGTTGAAATAATTCTTCTGCCGCAGACGACGGGCGCACGATGACGCTTTTTTCGTCCGCGTTGAGCAACAGCATGTCGCCGTCGCGCACCTTGTGACGAATACCGCGTACGCGACCAAGAACCGGAATGCCCATGGCACGGGCTACGATTACCACATGTGCGGTCAACGAGCCTTCCTCTAGCACCACACCGCGCAGACGCCTTTTGTCATATTCCAGCAATTCTGCCGGACCCAAATTGCGCGCAATCAGGATGGAATCTTTTTTGAGCCCAAGCTGCGCCGCTGTACTCATTTGCCCGGAAACGATGCGCAGCAAACGGTTCGACAGATCCTCCAAATCATGCATGCGATCGGCAAGCAGAGCATCGTCGATCTGCCGCATGCGCATGCGCGTGCGTTGCTGAACGCGTTCAATGGCCGCCTCTGCGGTTAGGCCACTATCTATGGCTTCGTTGATCCGGCGGCTCCAGCCCTCATCATAAGCGAACATTTTATATGTCGCGATGACCTCTTCATGCTCGCCGCCTGTGCCAAACTCTATCTGGCTCGTCATGCGGTCGATTTGCTCACGCATTTTATCGAAGGCGGAGTAGACACGCTGGCGTTCGGCTTCGATATCCTCAGCAACCGTATGCTCAATGCGGACATTGGGCTGGTGAAAAATAGCAACGCCAGCCGCTGCGCCCTTAACAAGCGGCAATCCTGTGAGGCTAATCGTGCCCGTGTCATTGCCGCCCCGGGTGCTTGGTTCGTCAATTAGGCCGGCATTGGCAATGAGTTCCGACAACACCATGGCGACGGTCTGAAGGGCCTCAATTTCGACCTCTTCATATTTACGCGGCTCGACATGCTGGACCGCGAGCACGCCGACAGCCCGTTCGGACCGGACAATTGGCACACCCGCAAAACTGTGAAAGCGTTCTTCCCCCGTTTCTGGGACGTAACGGAAATTCGGATGTGCTGCCGCCTGATCCAGGTTCAGCGTTTCGACATTTTCAGCAATTGTCCCAACGAGACCTTCGCCCAGACCCAAACGCGTGATGTGCACAGCAGCTTGATTCAGCCCGCGTGTGGCAAACAGCTCCAGTGCGCCATCGCGCAAGAGGTAAATTGAGCACACTTCGCTCGAAAGCGCTTCACCGATAATGTTGACCACATGGTTCAGCTTACCCTGGGCATGGTTCTTCGAGGCCATCACCTCGTGCAGACCAGTCAGGATATTTCGGGCAGAACGGGTGGCGCTTTCCATAGGCCGCACTTAGCAGAGACCGAAGAGGCAAGCGATACCCCGTATCAAATTATTCGTAGTCAACCAGTTAACGCCGTTTCATGCAGTATAACGTCTTTAAGATGTAGCTTTTGCTTTTTTAGATTGAGAATGATCCTGCTGTCGGGGAGGGGCCTATTTTCTTCACGCTCCAGCTTTTGTTCGAGTTCGGCATGTTTGATACGAAGCGCGGACAGATGGTTATTATGCACATCATTCTCCTTCAGTCTTAGACTCGGCTGTCTGAGCCAAGGAGTAAATCACGAATACACTCAGGTGTCTTGTCGATAATGATTGTCTGGTTGATGACAAAGTTGATTACGCGCCAGCGCCCATTTTTAACGATGACTTGTTCGCCCCAGTCTGTTTAGAAAGATATATGAACGACGATGGCTATCAGCAGCAACTGGAACAATTGAAGATTGAGCATCGGGATCTCGATGATTCCATCCGGGCGCTCTCCGCTCAGACGTTAGTCGACCAACTTCAAATTGCCCGCCTGAAAAAGAAAAAGCTGGTTTTGAAGGACCGCATCATGCGTTTAGAGGACCAATTGATTCCTGATATTATCGCTTAATTCGTCGAAGCGGATGCATGCATCCGTTTAAGCGTCAAATTGCAGGCTAGCTAGGCGGGAATATAATCCCCCTGCCGCGCTGAGCATTGCATGATCGCCCTCTTCAACAATTTTGCCCTGATCCATCACGATGATGCGGTCGGCAGAACGCACTGTCGCGAGCCGATGTGCAATCACAATTGTTGTGCGGTTAACCATCAGGCGCTCTAGCGCGTCCTGAACAAGCTTCTCACTTTCGGCGTCCAACGCGCTTGTGGCCTCATCGAGCAACAAGATTGGCGAATCGCGCAACAAAGCGCGGGCAATCGCCAAGCGCTGGCGTTGCCCGCCGGAAAGGCGCGCGCCGCCTTCGCCTAAATAGGTATCGAGACCTTCTGGCAATTCACGTAGGAAGCCCGCAGCGTTTGCTTTTTCAGCGGCTGCCCAGATTGCATCGTCGCTCGCGTCCCATTGGCCGTAACGCAGATTATCGCGTGCGGAGGCCGCGAACAACACTGTGTCCTGCGGCACCAACGATATTCGGGGCCGAAACTCCGCTGGGTCCGCGCTGGTCAGGACGACGCCGTCAATGCGCACGGTACCGACTTCGGGGTCGTAGAAACGTTCGGCCAGTTGGAACAAGGTCGATTTACCTGCGCCTGAGGGACCTACAACCGCAACGGTTTCGCCTGGCGATACTTTTAGGCTGAAATCGTCGAGCGCCGCGACCTCGGGCCGCGTTGGATAACGGAAGCGGACATGTTGGAATTCCAACTGTCCGCGCGCTGGCGGCATCACAACTGGGTTAGCAGGCGGAGCAATTTCGGGCACTTCGTTCAGTAATTCGGCGAGCCGTGACGCGGCGCCAGAGGCGCGCACAAGGTCACCATAGACTTCCGTCAGGGCCCCAAATGACCCGGCAACCAATGCCCCGTACAAGACGACTGCGAACAAGGTTCCTGACGTTATGACGCCTTCTTTAACTTGGTCCGTACCTTCCCAAACGAGCAATGTGATACCGCCAAATATCAGCGCCATTACCAGTGCGGTGAGAAACGCCCGCAACCGGATACGTTTTTTCGCGGCATTGAATGTGCCTTCGACGGCATCAGCAAATCTGATGCCTTCACGGCTTTCTTGCCCAAAAGCCTGAACAATTTTGATCGCGCCAAGTGCCTCTGAAATGATCGTACCGACGCTGGCGACATTATCCTGGCTTTTACGCGAGGCTTTTTCCAGCCTCCGTCCCAAAAATACTATTGGCAAAACGACCACCGGTATGCCCGCGAGTAGCCATATTGTTAGGCTTGGAGCGAGGCCAAAGAGCAAGGTCACACCGCCCACGCCGATAAAGATATTACGCAATGCAACGGACACGGTAGTGCCGACAATTTGTTCAATAATCGCCGTATCGGCGGTCATTCGGCTCGCGATTTCTCCAGGACGATTTTCTTCGAAAAAGCGCGGCGCCAACCGCAATAGATTTTGCTGCACCGCAACACGAATGTCACCCACTACGCGCTCGCCCAGCCAACTCACGAAGTAAAAACGGAACGCCGTGGAAACGCCGATGATTACCACGATGCCGAGCAGCAAATAGAAATAAGGCGCCGGATCTCCGCCATTTTTGACAAAGCCTTCATCGATGATCAGGCGCAGACCATAAGGGATAGCAAGCGTGGACGTGGCCGCCGCAACCAGCGCCAGCAGGGCAAACATAATCTGGCGCGGATAGCGTATGGTAAAATGACCGATCATGCGCAAACTGCCAAAGCTAAGCTTTGGCTTGGCCGCCGCCGCTTCTTCGGTTGTTGTTATGGCTTGCGTTTCGGAAATTTCGTTTGTCATTGCGTTCGCCTAGCAGTGCGCCGGACGGGTAACAATCCGCTAAGGAAGATGTAAACGCTTTTCCTATGGTGCAATGCACAATAAATGCGTAAAGTGTGTCGCTATTGCGGCAGATTATTGCCGCCGCGAAATTTAAAGGCCTGAATATGCTTTATACGGGATATGACCTTCAACGCGGCTGGCTGGCTGGCGCTGGCTGGGTAGCGCAGAAACAGGCGGAATGGATAAATGCGCTGCCTGCGCCGTTCAAACATGGCGGCTTGGCCCCGGTGGCGGCTTCGGCGCTTGAGGTTTTTGCCCATTCGGTTTTGCCCCGTGGGAAGCCAGCATTTGGCTTGAACGAAGTGGTCATCAACGGCGAGACCTTCGGCGTTCAAGAAGAAAATGTCGCACGCAAGCCATTCGGCCAGTTAAAGCGTTTCGTGTATGAAGGCAGTGCCGAAAAGCCACGACTTCTCATCTGTGCGCCGATGTCCGGCCATTTTGCGACGTTGCTGCGTGGCACAGTCGAACGGATGATGGGCACGCATGATGTCTATATCACCGATTGGAAGGATGCGCGCGATGTGCCGCTGACGGGTGGCGGGTTCGACCTTGAAACCTATATTGATTATCTGATTGAGTGGCTGGAATTTCTTGGCCCAGATGCGGGAGGGCGCGGCGCGCATATGCTCGCGGTCTGCCAGCCATCGGTTCCGGCTTATGCCGCTGCGGCGGTTATGGCGGCGAAGGAGCATCCGCTGCGTCCGCGCACGCTGACGATGATGGGCGGGCCGATTGATACGCGCGAAGCGCCAACGGCAGTGAACAATCACGCAACCCAACGGCCGCACGAATGGTTCGTGCAAAATGTAATCGCCACGGTCCCGCCTTATTATAAAGGCGCTGGCCGCCGCGTATATCCTGGCTTTCTGCAGCTTACGGGCTTTATGTCGATGAACTTGGGCAATCATATGATGAGCCATTGGTCGATGTTCTCTGACCTTGTGAAAGGTGATGGTGAAAGTGCGGATCGGCACAAGGAGTTCTATGACGAATATCGCGCGGTGTGCGATATGACCGCGGAATTCTACCTGCAAACCGTCGATACGGTTTTTCAGCGCCATTTGCTGCCCAAGGGCGAATTCAACTATCGTGGTCATTTGGTTGACCCCGCTGCGATCACCGATATTGGCTTGCTGGCGATTGAGGGTGAGCGCGATGATATCAGCGGATTGGGCCAAACAAAGGCCGCGTTGAACATTGCGACCCGCCTGCCTGCGGCGTTCAAACAATATCATATGGCGCCAGAAGTCGGCCATTATGGCATCTTCAACGGCAGCAAATGGCGCGAAAAAATTGCGCCTATTGTCGAAAACTGGATAGCCAAGCACAATTGAGCGACGATATTTTGCCCCTTTTTTGGACCTGCTTAATAGCATTTTGCGAAGCGCCGATTTCTGCGGGTTTTCAGCGATGACCTTGCATATTAACGCCAGTATCGAACGCTGGCCGGTCGAAGGCCATTTTACCATCGCGCGTGGTGCCAAAAAATTTGTCGACTTGTTGGTGGTCACCGTCAGCGACGGCACGCATGTCGGACAGGGCGAGGGCACGGCGATCTATTATCGCGGCGAGACCGCCGAAGAATGTGCGCGTCAGATCGCGCAGGTCACGGACATAATCGCCGTGCACACTATCCCGATGGCCCGCGCGCTTTTGCAATCCAAACTACCACCCGGCGCAGCGCGGAATGCTCTGGACTGTGCATTGTGGGATTTGGAGGCGAAACAGACCGGACAGAGGCTGTGGGAATTGGTCGGCATGAAATCGCCGCCGGTGCCATTGGAGACTGCCTTTACCATCTCGCTGGGAACGCCCGATGCGATGCACGCCGATGCGCGCGACGCGGCGGCCAATGGATATAGCCTGCTGAAGCTAAAATTGAACGGCGATGCCGACCGCGACCGTGTCGCAGCCGTGCGCGCGGGCGCACCCAAAGCGCGTATCATTGTCGATGCCAATGAAAGCTGGGGCGACGTGGATATTGTGGCGGAAGCCGAAATCCTCAAAACGCTTGGCGTTGCTATGATTGAGCAGCCCTTGCCCGCAGGGCGAGACGCCGCGCTTGCCAACCTATCCGCACCGCTTCCTATTTTTGCCGATGAAAGCTGTCATGTGGCGGCGGACGTTGCGCGGCTGGCGGGTCTATATCAGGGCGTGAATATCAAGCTGGATAAAGCCGGCGGCCTGACCGAGGCTCTGGCGCTCTGTAAGGCTGCTGAGAGCGCAAAGATGGATGTCATGGTCGGTTGTATGCTGTCGACCAGCCTTGCCATTCAGGCGGCGTTTCTGGTGGCGCAAAGGGCGTCTTGGGTTGACCTCGACGGTCCTGCCTTATTGCAAAAGGATCGGCCGGGCGGTTTCCGCTTTGTCAACGGATGCCTGTCCCCGGCCACAACATCACCGTAATTCGTGCAATAATTAAGCGCACTGTAATCGTAATTCGAAATTTGACAGGAAGCAGGGCAAAATTCGACTTTGCCTTTGGTTTAACAGGCGGTACCGATACGTCGTGGTAAGAATTTATGTACGTATAAGTTTGGGATATCATAATGGTATCAAAGTTGGCCCGAAATTTGACTGCTTGTGCGCTCGTCTTAAGCGGGATTTCGGCTACCTATCCCACTAATGCTGCGCCAGCAAAGAAGCCTGTCGCAAAACGAGCAGTTGCTCCTATGAAAAAACCTAGCCCTACGGAGGTGCTTGCCACCCATCTGGTGCTTAATAGTCTCGCGCCGGGCGCAAATATTGCTGAAGCATGCCGCCGCGCTGATTTCAAATCACTCGCTACAGCACTGTCCATGAACGTTGAATTGCTACATCAGGAAAAAGGTGAATATGAGACCTCTGATCAGTTTGCAATCCGGGTCAGTCGTTTGGCTAGTGCTGTAAGCGGCAACGAAACGATTTTTTGCCAACCTTTGAATGACAACGAGGATCTCCCATTCGTTTATGACGCCGATACTGAAAGATTTGAGGTATCATTTGATAAAAACCAGAATGTGTGGCGGGATATAAAACAGCTGGGAAGTTATCGCACGACAACGCGATTGGGTGTCCCGTTAACAGTGAAGGCTTCGGTTGAATTTGAGTATAACGCGTCGCTAACCATCCCAAAGCCCGACGAGTTCTGTGGTACCTCGTCTTTGTATTCTTCGACATATAAGTTCAAAGTTCCCTCTGCTTTGCTTGAGGCTCCAATGCTCAAAGCAGGGGGGTACCTTGCATTCATAGGAAAGTTGGTCCCTCCCTACGTGACCGAGGAAGCAAGTTCAGAATCTCCGTCACTCGATTACCCGTATGATCTACAAACAGTTAATCGGACCGTGAGCCTCAAAGCCACCCGAATAGTGCTTGTTTCTGGTTTGGGAAAAGAACTCTGGTCGTGTAATCCGGGCTTACTGCCCCTAAAGCAGAGCCGAAACCTATAGGGCAACCATGGGTTTCAGTGGACGACTACCCGTGGCGAGCTTTGCAGCAGCAACGTGAAGGAACCGCTAGTTTCCGTTTATCAATTGGTACTGACGGCCGTGTGCTTGACTGCATCATCTCGCAGTCAAGTGGCCACAACGACCTAGATGCGGCAACATGCACTCATGTAGCGAGACGCGCGAGATTTTACCCAGCTGCTGCGGCGGATGGTGTCCCAACCCATCGGGTTTTTGAAGGCGATGTAAACTGGAAAATTCCTCGCTAGAAATAGCTTGATAAGTCTGAGTGTGGAATTACGGCGACGTGCACTAAAACATTCTGAAGGTTCGGAAAGTCCTGCCTTATTGCAAAAGGATCGGCCGGGCGGTTTCCGCTTTGCCAACGGATGCCTGTCCCCGGCCTGATATCTGCTTTAAGCTTTATAGGCCGTCTAGATACTCAATATCCGGCGCGCCAGCGAGGCAGGCGCCAAGCTTGGGGCCTGCGGCCTTGAAATAGTCGCTGGCGCCATGTGCCGTCAGCGCGTCCTGATCGACATATTGTTCCAGCACTTTGTACACTTGCGGGTTGGACCGTGACCGGGTGAGCGTATAAAATACATTCCCCGGTTCATTGGCCCGCACCGCCGCAGACAGTTCTGCAAAAACAGCCTCAAAATCTTCGTTCTTGCCTTCGGCGACGGTCAACGTCGCGATTACACCAATGGCGGACATGCGGCTGCTCCTGCTTTCTTAGTTACGATTAAAAGATTTCGAAGAGGCCAGCGGCGCCCATGCCACCGCCAACGCACATGGTGACAACACCATATTTTGCACCGCGACGCTTGCCTTCGATTAAGGCGTGGCCGGTGCAGCGTGCGCCCGTCATGCCATAAGGATGGCCAATCGAAATCGACCCGCCATTGACGTTGAGCAATTCGTTTGGAATGCCCAATTTGTCACGGCAATACAGGACTTGCACGGCAAATGCTTCGTTCAGTTCCCAGATGCCGATATCGTCCATCTTGAGGCCAAAACGCTGCAGCAATTTGGGGATAGCAAATACAGGACCAATGCCCATTTCATCAGGCTCCGTCCCTGCAACCGCCATGCCGACATAACGGCCAAGTGGGTTAAGGCCCTTTTTCTCCGCCAATTTTGCTTCCATCAAGATGGAGGCCGATGAACCGTCGGACAGCTGGCTTGCGTTACCGGCAGTGATGGTCATGTCAGGGCCGAGCACAGGCTGAAGCGCTTGCAGACCGGCAAGCTGCGTATCTGCGCGATTGCCTTCATCCTTGGCGATGGTCACTTCCTTTTGGCTGACTTCGCCGGTTTCCTTGTTCACGACATTCATGGTCGTGGTCACGGGCACGATTTCGGCGTCGAAATAGCCAGCGGCTTGTGCGGCGGCGGTGCGCTGCTGCGATTGCAGGGCATATTCGTCCATCGCATCACGGCTGATATTGTACCGCTTGGCGACGACTTCCGCGGTCTGCAGCATTGGCATGTAAATGGCATTGTGCATTTCGACCAATTCGCGGTCTGGCTGAACGCGCATTTCCTTGGTTTGCACCAATGAGATCGATTCTTGTCCGCCCGCAGCCATGATATCGACATTGTCGACGATGATCTGCTTCGCCGCAGTCGCAATCGACATCAGGCCCGAGGAACATTGACGATCCATCGTCATGCCCGACACCGAAACGGGCAGGCCAGCGCGCAGACCGACCTGGCGTGCCAAGTTGCCGCCTTGTGTACCCTGCTGCAGCGCAGAGCCCCAGAGAACATCGTCGATTTCGCCGCCGTCAATGCCAGCGCGCGCAACCGCGGCCTTCAACGAATAGCTGCCGAGCGTTGCACCCGATGTTGCGTTGAACCCGCCGCGATAGGCTTTGCCAATGGCGGTACGGGCGGTGGATACGATTACTGCGTCACGCATGTGAGTGATTCCTTAAAAATGAAAATTATACGAAAAACTGGCTGATCCATTCAGCCTGAAGTGCGGGCTTTTCCTCGCCCTCAATCTCGACGGTGAACTCCAACGTCTGCTGCCATTGGCCGGGGCGCTTTTCGACAAGCTCCAACAATTTGAAATGGCCGCGCACGCGCTTGCCCGAACGGACGGGCGCGAGAAAACGGGTTTTGTTGCCACCATAATTGACGCCCATTTTGACGCCAGCAACCTTGGGGCAGTCGGACTTGGCGCTCATCACCGGGAACAAAGACAAGGTCAGAAAGCCGTGGGCAATGGTGCCACCGAATGGTGTCTGCTTGGCCATTTCTTCGTTGATGTGAATGAATTGATGATCGCCGGTTGCATCGGCAAATTTATTGATCATCTCCTGATCCACCAAAATCCATTCCGATACGCCAATATTCTCGCCGACTTTGGTTGCGAGTTCAGCGGGTGTAATTGCGGTCATGCGGAGTCTCCTGCTTCTTAATTTGGACATATCGTGGCGGTTTCACACGCGCAATACAAGCCCCGCTTATTTGCCGTTACGGCATGCTAGCGGCGCTTTGCCCACTAAACCGCGAATCAGCTTTTTGAAGGTGCCTAAGCCGTTTTGGACGGCGCGGCATAGGGCATCACCATCGTGCCATCTGGCGCGGCGGTGAACGTCGTCTGCGTCGGATAAGCAAAAGAGATCCCTTCGCGGGCGAAGCTATCGATAATCGCGATGCCAATATTGTGGCGGGCCTGAAACATCTCTTCGACATCATCGCTTTCAATGTCGAACACCAAATGGAAATCGAGCGCGCTTGGGGCAAAATTGTTGAAACCAGCGCGGATGAATTGCGCATTGTTCGCCTCAACGGCTTGGCGCAGTATGTCGGGCACGCGGCGGGCAAGCGCAGGGGGTGTCTGATACACCAAGGTGAGAACGAAGGTGACCCGCCGATATAAGGTCAAAGTGTTGTTGGTGATTTCCTTTTCCAGCAATTTGCTGTTGGAAATAATTTTCTCTTCTCCCGTCAATGCGCGCAGCCGCGTGCTTTTCATGCCGATGACTTCAACCCGTGCAACGGTGTTGTCATAGGACACGGTGTCCCCGCGCCGGAATGGCTTGTCGAAAATGATGGAGATGGCCGCAAACAGGTCAGAAAAAATACCCTGTGCAGCAAGGCCAATAGCAATGCCGCCAACGCCAAGCCCAGCCACAAGACCCGTGACATTGACGCCCAAATTGTCGAGAATCACAATGGCAGCGACGGCAAATAAGACGAAGCTGACGAGCAGGCGAATGAGCACCATCGCGCTTTGCAGCGTATCATGTTCATGCACGCCTTCGCCCGCACGCCGTTCAATCAATCCCAAGATGATTTCGCGCAACCAAATGGCGATTTGCGTGACGATTGCGATGGTGAACAATATGTCGACCGTCTGGGTCAGCGCCGCTGGCGCATTGGCAATTTGGTTGACCAATTCAATCGATACCATGACACGGAAAAACTTGCTCGTCCGCGCTAAGGTTCGGGCGATGATCGATTTCAAATGCGCGCGATGCTCGCTGGCGCGTGCGATATTGGCGGCGATTCTTTTCAACCAACTCAGCGCGATGAACACGATGATGGCGGCCACCACAGCAATGCCCAGTTCGACATAATTGGTCTGCACCCACATATTGAGTGCGTCCCAATAGCTTTGCAGGCGCGGGACAATCGATTCGGGTGCGATGCGGGGCAGGCTCGGTGCGGTTTGTGTGGTCATGCATACAGTGTACGGTCGATGGCGACGGTGCACAAGTTTTGCTATGCGTCAGCTATCAAGCAGAAGCGCATCGATGATCAGACATTGGGCGCCTTTGTCGATAACCGCTTGCGTTACGCCAATGTCGGCGACGATCTGGCGCGGCAAATCAAATTCATGTTCGGACAAAAGCTGCGACAGCGCCGTCACGTCGCTTTGCCATGTGGCATCCGAATATTGCACCGACAGGCCAATTTGCGTCCCGGAGAAGGTGAGGCTGTGCCATGGCCGTTCGTGTAAAATGCTTATGTCGGCAGCGGGGATGATATTGCGCAGCGCGTTTATGAGGGCGCCCGATTGTGTCCGGCCGCTCATATCGCATTCCTGTCCTGCATTTGGGCGGTTTGGCCATAATGGGACATGAAATGGCGCAGTTTTACCTCCATTTCGGGTCGGATTTCTCGCCCCTTGCGGATGTCGAGCACCAGCCGCGGATCACCCGCCGCCAAGCGTCCGAATTTGGTCGGTGGTAGGTCCTGTTCCCGGAGAAACCGCTCAATTAGGCGCGTGATGTGCATGATGTCTCCTCCACGTTCGACCCGGATTGGCTTGCCCGAATCGGTAAGAACAAATATAGAACAAAACTGATAGGATAAATCCTACAAGTCTAGGAAATTTCCAACCGAACCGGAGGGAACAAAATGGGGGAAGACCCAAGGGCTGCTTTGGAACGCTTGATTGCGGAAAATGCCGAAGATTTTGCCGGCCTGTCGAAACTGGTTGGACGTAATCCGACCTATATCCAACAATTTATCAAACGTGGGTCGCCCAAAAAACTGCCAGAGACCGAGCGCGGGATATTGGCCCGATATTTTGGCGTGGATGAAAGCGTGCTGGGCGGACCTGAGGCGGGCGCGACCCGAACGGGCATGCGGCTTATTCCCAAGCTTGCGGTTGGCGCGTCGGCAGGGGCCGGTGCAATTCCAGGGCGCGAAACGCTCGCCGGCAAAATCGGTTTTGACGAAAAATGGCTGCGTAAGCAGGGACTGGACCCAGCAAATCTCTCTTTGATTCAGGTGGATGGTGATTCCATGTCGCCCACCTTAAACCATGGGGATGATATCATGGTCGACAAGCGTGCGGCGGCGGGCCCCTTGCGCGACGGCGTTCATGTCATTCGGCTGGAGGATGTCTTGATGGTCAAAAGGCTGGCCTGCGGACCCAGCGGGCGATTGTCGGTGCTGTCGGATAATCCGGCCTATCCCGGCTGGCCCGATGTGGACGGCGCCACCGTTACTATCATCGGCAGGGTAGTTTGGGCCGGTCGGCGGCTCTGAACACTTGCCTCCGCCGCGCGAGTGCGGCACATGAATATCCATGTCTACCGTCACATCCACGCCCACAAAGACGCCGCCATTGAAGGCCGCGATCATTCCCGTCACCCCGTTGCAGCAGAATTGCACGCTGTTTTGGTGCACTGAAACGAACAAGGGCGCTTTGGTTGACCCCGGCGGCGATCTCGACAAATTGAAAGCAGCGGTGAAGCAAACGGGTGTTGAGCTGGAAAAATTATTGGTGACGCACGGCCATCTGGACCATTGTGGGCAAGCAGGGATGCTGGCGCAAGAATTGGGGTTGAAGATTGAAGGCCCGCATGAGGACGACCGTTTCTGGATTGAAAAGCTCGACAATGACGGCGCGCGTTATGGTATGGAAGCGCATAGTTTTGAGCCTGACCGCTGGCTGGTCGACGGCGATACCGTGACCGTCGGCAATCTAACGCTCGATGTCATTCATTGCCCCGGCCATACGCCCGGACATGTCATTTTCCATCACCAGCCCAGCCGTCTGGCAATTGTCGGGGATGTGTTGTTTCAAGGGTCTATCGGTCGCACCGATTTCCCGCGCGGCAATCATGCCGACCTCATCAATGCCATCACGACCAAGCTTTGGCCATTGGGGGATGATGTGACCTTCATCCCCGGCCATGGCCCCACCAGCCAATTTGGCTATGAGCGCAAGCACAACGCCTTTGTTGCAGACGATGTGCTTGCCGCTCGGTGAGTTAAAGGATCGCGGCGTACACGTTCCATAAGGCCCAGCCAGCAAGGGCCAGCAAGGTAATCATCGTGGTCAGCGTGCCGACCATCCGGCCCTTGCCCAATGACCCGCCGTCCATGCCCAGGCCATGCGCGAGGCGACCGATGATGTAGACAATGCCAAGGCCCCATAGCCATTGGCTGGTGCCGCTGGTTGCTTCGAGCGCGGCGATGAGTATCAAAATGAATGGCGCGCTTTCGACGAAGTTCGCGTGCGCCCGCATCCGGCGGATGACAAATTCATTGCCGCCATCGCCAATCGAAACGCTTTCTTTAGTGCGCGCTTGACCGCAACGGAGCATGAGCCAGATATTCACCAACGCTGCGCCTGCGGCTATGGTAAGGGTGACGGGTAAACTTAACATATATTCTCTCCCAGTTTGAGATCCTGACCCTAACTGCTATCTCTCGGCTTGCAAAGCACCGAAAAACAAGTATAGCGCGCCGCTCACACAGACATGTGCGGATGAATGAGGCCGATTCTGGCGATTGCTTGCCACGACCAACTCTTTCGCCTAACATGTCTTAGAACTTATTGATTTTGAAATGGAACAGGTGCCGAAATGGCTGTCCCCAAAAGAAAAACTTCCCCATCGAAGCGCGGCATGCGTCGCAGCCATGATTCGCTTAAGGTTGCCGCGTACCAAGAATGCGCCAACTGTGGTGAACTGAAGCGTCCACATCATCTGTGTGACGCCTGTGGCCATTATAATGGCCGCGAAGTGGTGGCAGTCGCCTAATCCTGCTCAAGGAGAATAGCTGGTGTCGATGAAACCGCGTATCGCCATTGACGCGATGGGCGGCGACGAAGGCGTGCCTGTGATGGTCGCAGGCGCGGCTTTGGCACGTCACCGGCATGAAAGCTTCCAATTTCTGTTGGTGGGTGACGAAAAGCAGATTAAATCTGCTCTCGATAAACACCCCAATTTGCGCGCTGCTTCCGAAATCCTGCATAGCGATGTGGTCGTCACCGCCGATGACAAGGTCAGCGCCGCCTTGCGCAAAGCCAAGACCAGTTCCATGGGCATGGCGATTGACGCCGTGAAGTCAGGCTATGCCAGCGCCGCCGTCAGCGCAGGAAATACTGGCGCCTTAATGGCCACCGCCAAACTTGCCCTACGTACGATGCCCGGCATCGACCGACCCGCTTTGTCGGCCTTGCTCCCCACGCTCGAAGATAGCGACGTGGTGATGCTGGATCTGGGTGCAAATACCGAGTGTGAGGCGAAGAACCTTGTTCAGTTCGCCGTGATGGGTGCGGCCTATTCGCGTATCATTTTCGGCTTTGACCGCCCGCGTGTCCGCTTGCTGAATATCGGTACTGAGGAAATGAAGGGCACCGATCAACTGCGCGATGCGGCACAGCATTTGCGCGATGCGACCGGGCTGCATATGGATTTTCAGGGCTTTGTTGAGGCCGATAAGATCAACCGCGGCGAATGCGATGTCGTGGTTTGCGATGGTTTCACCGGCAATATCGCTTTGAAGTCCATTGAGGGCACGGCCCGTTTCGTGACCGATCTTTTGCGCCGAGCCTTTACCAGTTCTATCCGTTCGAAATTCGGATTTTTGGTATCGCGACCCGCCACCGAATTACTGCGGCATCATCTGGATCCCAATAATCATAATGGCGCTGTTTTCATGGGGCTGAACGGCGTCGTCGTCAAAAGCCATGGCAGCGCCAATATCAAGGGCGTGGCCCATGCCGTCGAGGTTGCGGCGCGACTGGTCGAAGACGACATTACAGCGCGGATCACACAAGATCTGGCGCGGATAGGGGCCGAGTGACTGAGGTCGCCCTGCGCGCCGTGATTAAGGGCACTGGGTCGGCGCTTCCGCGCAACCGTGTGTCCAATGCCGAATTAGCCAATAAAGTAGATACGACCGACGCATGGATTACCGAGCGGACAGGTATAAAGTTCCGCCACATCGCCGCGCCCGATGAAACCACATCTAGCCTGGCGATAGAAGCATCGCGCAAGGCGCTTGATGCGGCCGGCATGGCGGCATCGGACATTGATCTTATCATCTTGGCGACCGCGACGCCCGATCAGACATTCCCCGCCTCTGCGACGATTGTGCAGCACGCGCTTGGCTGCAATGGCGGTGTAGCTTTTGATGTGGCTGCGGTTTGCTCGGGCTTCTTATATGCCTTTTCCGTCGCCGAAAGCATGATCCGCGCAGGATCTGCTCACAATGCTTTAGTCATCGGCGCGGAAACATTTAGCCGGATATTGGACTGGGAAGACCGCACGACATGCGTATTGTTTGGCGACGGCGCTGGCGCCATTGTCCTGTCGGGCGAAGTTGGCACGCGCGGTGCGCTGGCGACCAAATTGCACGCCGATGGTCAACATAATGAATTATTATATGTCGATGGTGGCCCAAGCACCACGGGCACAGTCGGCAAATTGCGGATGAAGGGGCGCGAGGTGTTCCGCCACGCTGTGACCAATCTCACCAATGTATTGAACGAGGTGATGGCGGAAACCGAATTGACGTCAGCCGACATTGACTGGGTCGTTCCGCATCAGGCAAATGCCCGGATAATTGAGGCAACGGCCAAGAAACTTGCGCTTGATCCCAGCAAAGTTGTCCTCACCGTTGACCAGCACGCAAACACCTCTGCCGCGTCGGTTCCCTTGGCCTTGGATGTCGCGGTGCGCGATGGCCGGATACAAAAAGGGGACATTGTCGTTTTGGAAGCAATGGGTGGCGGATTCACTTGGGGCGCGTCGATTGTTCGGATGTAAATTTCCCGAATATCGCTAATTTACAAATCGAATTTCTATTCTATGCTATGGGCTTAACATTCATAGTTAAGGTCCGGAGACGAAGATGGCTGATGCAGGAACATTAACGCGCGCTGATTTGGCTGAGATGCTTAACCGTCAAGTCGGTTTGTCTCGTGCAGACGCCGCAGCGATGGTCGAATCGATACTGGGCCATATGACCGGCGCTTTATTGAATGGCGACAATGTCAAAATTTCTGGTTTCGGCACTTTTGTCCTGCGCGACAAAGCGGAGCGTATCGGCCGCAACCCAAAAACCGGCGTGGAAGTGCCCATCACGCCACGTAGGGTTCTTACATTCCGTGCAAGCCAAGGCATGCGTCAAAAGGTAAAGTAACATTATGTCCGAAAAATCGGCTGACGCTTTCCGTAATATTGGTGAAATGGCGGAGGCGTTGGGCGTGCGCACACATATATTGCGCTATTGGGAAGAACAATTTCCCATGTTGAAGCCGCTGACGCGGGCAGGGGGTCGGCGGTTATACCGGCCCGAAGATGTGGCCCTGCTACAAACGATCCATCGTTTATTATATCAAGAAGGCTATACCGTGAAAGGCGCGCGCCGCTTTTTGACGGAAGGCGGAGCAAAGGAAGTGCCGCCTGCACCTGCACCTGCACCTGCGCCGATCCAAACACCCGCTGCTGCATTCGATTTTACAGCTTTGCAGGCGGTACGCGATAGGCTGGCGTCCGCCTTGGCTGCCGCTTAACCCATATTTCGCGCGTAGACCAAGTCGCGAAATGGCACTGGGCCAACCATGAACACTGTTTCGCCAATGGCCCCAAAGCCAGCGCGTTCATAAAAGCCAATGGCGCGGACATTTTTTTCATAGACCGATAGCAACAGGCGTTTTGCGCCGCGCTTTTCGGTTACTTCAAAAACGCGATCTAGCAGGTCTTTGCCATTTCCACCGCCCTGCCATGGGCCGAGCAAATAGATGCGTTTCAGCTCGATATCACCGGCTTGCTGAAGTCCCGGATGTGCCGCTGGCGTGACCATGGCATAGCCGATAGGCGCGCCCAGCGGGGTTTCGCCCAGCAAAATATCAATAGCCGGATCACACAGTGCCGCGGCATAATATGCGGCGCTATGTTCTTGCCGCAAATGTTCGATCATCGGTTGGCCGGGATGGTCAAAGGCAAAGGTTGCCATAAAAGTCGCCGCGCCTAGATAGGCGAGCGCTTCGGCATCACGCGCATCGGCGTTACGCCAAATAACGGGTGTCATTCGTCTTCGGGCCCAAGTTCAGGGTCGAGATCGCGGGGCCGGATAAAATGTGTGAGCTGTCCCGTTCTGCGATCCATATCGGCCCAGCGCGTGATGTTGAGTTCCATCCGCGCAATGGCCGCGGTGGGATATTTTTCCCAGACCAAATCGCGTAAAGGCGAACTGCCATCGTCGGGGCAAATGTCGAATACAAGATCCTCTAACCCCGGATTATGCCCGACCATCAGCAGATTTTTATGTTCATCGGCTTGATCGCGCAGCACGTCCATCAACGTTGCAGAGGATGCGAGATAAATCCGGCGGTCCCAATTGGGTTCCATGCGTCCGCCTGTGCCCTTCACAAATTGGTCAATCGTTTCGATGACACGCACGGCAGGACTGGCAACGACATGGTCAAAGATTAATCCGTTGCGTTTGACCCAGACACCCATGGTGACCGCTGCCTTTTCGCCGCGTTTATTGAGCGGACGGTCAAAGTCCCGCGGGACGGTGTCATCCCAGCTCGATTTCGCATGGCGGAACAAGGTAAGGGTGAAGGTCAAATCGGGTTGCTCTCTTCCAACATATCTTTCCTGTCCTGCCGCAAAATTGTGTCAGACGAAAGACCAGATTTTACAAACTGCACCGCCTCCTCCAGCGTCACCCGACGAATAGGCGTTCCCGGCGGGAATGCGGTTAAAAGCCGGCTTGGCACGGCGGATGACAACAGCACAAAATGGCCTTTGTCGCCGGCGCTGCGGATGAGACGGCCAAAGGCCTGCGCCATTTTGGCGCGGATGATGCGATCATCATATTCCATGCCGCCATGTTTTAAACGCCGCGCGCGGTGCAATATGTCGGGGCGGGGCCAGGGAATTTGCTCCATGATGACCAGCCGCAGCGAATGGCCTGGCACGTCCACCCCGTCGCGCAATGCGTCGGTGCCAAGCAAGCTTGCATGCGGGTCATCGCGGAATATGTCGACCAATGTCCCAGTATCAATGGGGTCCACATGTTGCGCAAATAAAGGTAGGCCGTCGCGCGCCAAACGGTCGGCGATACGCGCATAAGTCGATCGCAAGCGCCGTATCGCGGTGAACAGGCCCAAGGCGCCGCCGCCCGATGCCGTGATCAAGGACGCATAGGCCCCCGCCAAAGCGGCAGGGTCGCCCTTTTTGATATCGGTGACGATCAACACCTCGGCCTGCGCGCTATAGTCAAATGGACTGCTCGCCGAAAAATGTGTCGCGGGTTTATCGAGATGCAAGGCACCCGTCCGCGCCTCAGCATTTTGCCAGTCGCCACCGCTGCGCAAGGTTGCGGAGGTGGCGAGCACGCCATGGCTGGGCTTCAGGACGATTTCCGCCACGGGCTTCATCGGGTCGAGCCAGCGGCGGTGCATACCAATATCCATTTCGCGGCCTTCGAACCGATCAATCGCCAGCCAGTCGACATATTCGGGATCCACGGGGCCAAGGGCACGCGCCAACATCGATATCCATGCGCGCAATGTGTCGATGCGCCAGCTTAAGCTTGCGGTTGCCCCCTCCACGCGCGCACGGGCGCTGGCATCGAGCCAGTCGGGCGGGTCGGCTATCATCGCCTCCAAACGCTGCCCCAGCATCGTCAGTGGCCTTGCCAGCGCCTCCAGCGCGATGGCGGCATCGGCCGCGGCGTCGATGACATTGGGGTCAGGATCGGCAAGCTCGGTCTCCAGACCATAGCCGCTTTCGGTTGCATTGGTCTCATCGCGGGCGAACACCATCGCCCGAATGGCGGCGAGCAAACACTCAATTGGCCCCGATGGCGTTCCTTCGGCCAAGCGTGCCAGCCAGCCATCCCCCGGCAAAGCCTCCGCAGCGACGCGCGCCATTTCAATGGCGAGGCCGCCTTCTTCGTCATAAGATGCAACATCGGCCAGCCGTGCCGACAACCCGCGTCGTCGGCCGCGGGCCTTGCCCTCGGGGCCAATGACCCAGCGGCGCAATTCAATGGTTTCTTGCCCCGTGAGCGCGGCGGAAAACATCGAATCCGCGGCGTCAAATAGATGATGGCCTTCATCAAAAATGATCCGGCTGGGTCGGTTTTGTTCATCGCGTCCGCGCGCGGCGTTGACCATCATCAGCGCGTGATTGGCGATGACGATGTCCGCCTGCACCGACGCGCGCGCGGCGCGTTCGATGAAGCATTTTTTATAATGCGGGCATCCGGCATAAATGCATTCGCCACGCCGGTCGGTCAACGCCGTGGAGCCATTGCGCCGGAACAACGTCGGCAGCCAACCGGGCAAATCGCCGCCAATCATATCGCCATCATGCGAATAAGCCGCCCAGCGCGCGACCAGATGCGCAAGGATCGCCGCCCGTCCGGCAAAGCCGCCTTGCAAGGCATCCTCCAAATTTAACAGGCAGAGATAATTTTCACGGCCCTTACGCACCACGACCTTTGACTTGAACGTTTCATGGTCGGGGTAAATCCGCTTTGCCTCGCGCACCAATTGCCGTTGCAGCGCCTTGGTAAAGGTCGAAATCCACACCGTGCCATCGGCCGCCGTCGCCCAAAGGCTGGCAGGCGCCAGATAGCCAAGCGTCTTGCCAATGCCGGTGCCCGCCTCCGCCAACACCATATGCGGTTCGCTTTTGCCCTTGCGCGGCGAAAAGATTTCTGCCGCCGCCTGCGCAAAATCGCGCTGCCCCTGCCGTGTTTCTGCAGATCCGCCGACAAGCGATGCCAAGCGTTCCTGCACGGCATCGGCCTGCAACGTGACCACGCGCGGCGGGGTGCGGGGCGGGGCTTCCTCCCATTCGGGCAGGCGGCTAAACAGCCAGCGTTCGGGCCGCTCAGGCTTTTTAAGCTGCGCCAAGACCAGATTGGCCCATGGCCAGCGCAGGCGCATCAAGGCTTGTGCCGAATCCCACGCGCCTTCGCGCTCCACCCAATCCACCTCGCCCAACACCGACAGCAAATGACGCGCGGCGTGCAGCAAAAATATTGGCACTTCTTGATCCGTAGCGGGGGCATCCAGACCCAAAGCCTTTGCCAATCCCTTGGGCGTTGGCACAGCAAAGCGTGCAGGATAGACAAAGGCATAAAGCTCCAGAAGGTCGAGCCCGGACAAATCGGGATAGCCCAGCCTTTGTGCGACCAAAGGCGCGTTCAGCATGACCATAGGCGTTTCCGCCGCGCGGCCCGCGGCTTCGCCTTTGCTGATGCTGTGCACTTGGCCATCGTGACGGCCCATCCAAATACCGGCATGGCTTGCATGGAGCGCAGGAAAGGCTAGGGGAGTTTCCATACGCCCTGTTGGGTTATTTGGAACGAAAGAGCAACACGTGACTGACTTGCGCGACATAGCATTGGCATCAAAAGCCTGGCCTTATGAAGAGGCGCGGCGTTTGCTGAAACGCTATCCCAATGGCAAGGCCGATAATCAGGCGATTATCTTTGAATGTGGCTATGGTCCATCGGGTCTGCCGCATATCGGCACCTTTAACGAAGTGCTGCGCACGACGATGGTGCGCAATGCGTTCCGGACCATGTCCGACGCGCCCACGCGCTTAATAGAATTTTCGGATGATATGGATGGCCTGCGCAAAGTGCCGGACAATGTGCCGAACCAAAATATGCTGGCCGAACATTTGGGCAAGCCTTTGTCGCGCATTCCCGATCCATTTGAAAAATTCGAGAGCTTTGCCGCGCATAATAATGCGATGCTGCGCGATTTTCTGGATCAGTTCGGTTTCGAATATGAGTTTATCTCATCCGCGTCACAATATGAAAGCGGGGCATTTGATGATGCGTTAAAAAATGTGCTGCGGAATTATCAGGGCATAATGGACATCATGTTGCCGACGTTGCGCAAGGAACGCGCCGCGACCTATTCGCCAATTTTACCGATCAGCGAGAAGACCGGCGTCGTTCTGCAGGTGCCGGTTGAGGTTGTCGATGCCGAAGCGGGCCTTGTCCGTTTCGACGATGATGGCGACATGGTCACGCAATCGGTCTTGGGCGGCAAGTCAAAGCTGCAATGGAAGGTCGACTGGGCCATGCGCTGGGTCGCGTTGGGCGTCGATTATGAAATGTATGGCAAGGATTTGACCGACAGCGGCGTGCAATCGGGCAAGATCGCGCGCGTGCTTGGCGGACGTCCGCCCGAAAGCCTGATTTACGAAATGTTCCTCGACGAAAAGGGCGAGAAGATTTCCAAGTCTAAGGGCAATGGCCTCGCGCTTGAGGATTGGCTGAAATATGGCACCGAAAACAGCGTTGCTTTTTACGCTTTTCGCGAACCCAAAAGCGCCAAACAATTGCATTTGGGCGTGGTGCCAAAGGCGGTCGACGAATATTTCCAATTCCGGGCGCAATGGCATGAGCAACCGCTGGAAAAGCGGCTGGGCAACCCTGTGCACCATGTCCACAATGGCCAAGTACCCAGCGGCCAGCCGCCTGTAACATTCGGCCTTTTGCTGAACCTTGTCGGCGTAATGGGGGCCGGCGCAACCGAGGCACAGGTTTGGGGGTATTTGGGCAATTATGCCGATAATATCTCGCCCGAAAACGCGCCGGAGCTGGCCGAGCTGATCCCAATTGCTTTGGCCTATAACCGTGATTTCGTCGCGCCAACCTTACACAAGCGCAAGCCCGAGGGCGTGGAGATTGCCGCGTTGCAAACATTGGATGCGCGGCTGGCCAAATTGCCCGCCGATGCCAGCGCAGAGGATATTCAGAATATCGTCTACGAAATCGGCAAAGAGGGTGGATTTGAAAATCTGCGCGACTGGTTCAAGGCTTTGTATGAAACGCTTTTGGGTTCCAGCGCGGGGCCGCGCATGGGCAGCTTTATCGCATTATATGGTATCGAAAACTCGCGCCAGCTCATCGCTGAGGCGCTTGCATGACAATCGTCGCCGCGCGTCTCTATCATGATGGTAAGGCCGCGCAGGAAATCGACCTGAGCAAATCCATTCCGCGTATCACGCGGCCCAATGATTTTATCTGGATCGGCCTGCATGAGCCCGATGATGGCGTGCTGAAGCGGGTACAAGACCATTTTGGACTTCACCCATTGGCGGTTGAAGATGCGCTTGATCCCAAACATTTACCGAAGGTCGATGTCTATGGCGATCATCTGTTTCTGGTGATCCGGACGCCGAGATTGTTGGGCGACAAGATTGTGTACGGCAATACCGCGATATTCATGGGGCGGCAGTTCATCATCACCGTGCGCCACGGTTCGGAACGAACCCACAGCCCCGTCCGTGACCAGCTGGAGGCAACGCCATGGCTCCTGCAACAAGGCGCGGATTATGTGCTCCATGCCATTTTGGATTTCATCGTCGATGGCTATGGCGATTTGGTCGATACGATGGAGGAAAAAGTGCTCCTGATGGAGGAGCGCGCAATCGATAATTTTCTAAACTCAAAAGAAACCAGTCGCATATTCACACTGCGCCGCGAATTGTTCCGTTTGCAGCGAATATTGGGCCCGACAGAGGATTTGACGAGCCGCTTCATCAATTTGGAGCTGCCGCAGGTCGACGCCAATATCTATCCTTATATGCGTGACTTGCTCGATCATGTTCGCCGGCTGGTATATCGTGTCGAAGGGCTGCGCGATACGCTCACATCGGTCATCGAAACGAGCGGCTTGTTGGAGCAACAGCGCCAAGGCGCAATCACGCGGCAGTTGGCAGCATGGGCCGCGATCTTGGCCGTGCCGACCGCGATTGCGGGCATTTACGGCATGAATTTTGAACATATGCCGGAACTTGGCTGGAAATATGGCTATTTCCTGATCCTTGGCGTTATGGTTTCTATCTGCCTGACATTATATGTCCGGTTCAAACGCGCAGGGTGGCTGTAGTTTCTATAAGTTATTTCTGCCGCGTCATGCAGGAGAGTTGACATGAAAGAACTGCCGTCCGTCGAGAAACTGGCGCTTGATCTGCTGGGAAAGTCGCTCGACCAGTTGGAGGCCGAAGAGGCCAAGGTCCTGCACCATATTCACCATGTGCAGCGCACCAGCCGCGACGTTGGCGATATTGTCGACGAACAGGCGACTTTTGGTGAACGCCTGTCGGACAAGGTTGCCGCGGTTGGCGGATCATGGAAATTCATCATGGTCTTTGGCGCCGTTCTGCTGGGCTGGATGCTGTTAAACTCCGGGATCTTAGGCCAATTGGGGAAGGCGTTTGACCCTTATCCGTTCATCTTTTTGAATCTGATGCTGTCGACCGTCGCCGCGATTCAAGCGCCGATCATCATGATGAGCCAAAATCGACAGTCGGCCAAAGACCGCATCGCCGCGGCGCATGATTATGAAGTCAATTTGCGGGCCGAACTGGAAATCATGCGGTTGCACGCAAAAATCGATGCGCTTCTGGAGATTATCAAGCGCGAGAACGCGAACGCGTCCTCCGTCAGTTGACGGCCTGCGCCAATACGTCGCGATAATTTGGCGATACAGTCATCTTTGGATGATAGCCGCCTGTTCCCAACAAGCGATGGGTCGCCGCCAGATTGTAGCAGGGCACACCCATGAACAGATGATGCTCGCTGTGATAATTCACCCAATAAGGCGCGACCGTCGCACGCGCGATCAGGCCGGCATATGTGGTCCGCGCATGCGTGAATGGGTCACCGCTGCCCGTGGGCGTGCAGGCATGTTCAGCGATGTTGCGGATACGCAGGAACAACTGAAATGTTGTGGCCAGCGCCGCCAACCACAGCAGAAACGGCGTCCAGCCCCAGACGAGTAAAGATATCGTCAGCAATATGGCCTGTAAGATTAAGAACCGGCCCACCGTGTGCGCGGTGGTGCCTGCCCCGCGCAAAGCGGCTGCAAATTGTGCGCGCCGTTGTTTGTAAAATGTCTGCCCCGTTAGGTCGCGGATGAATTTGCGGCGCAAGCTATCGCGGCTGGTGGGGAAGGGGGCGGACAGAGATAGATCTGGGTCCTCGGGCTGCTGCGTGAATTTATGGTGCGTCAAATGATAAGCGCGATAGGCGAACAAATCGCTGCCCGTTGCGGCGCCGGTTGGCCATTGACCCAGCCAGTTATTGGTCTTGCGGTTCGGGTGCAGCAAACCATGCGCGCCATCATGCATCAGGATCGAAAGCCCCAATTGCCGCCCGCCCAATATGGCGAGTACCAAAGGCGTTACCAGAATGCCGGCGAGCCAGTGATAGTCCCATGCCGCCGCCCCGCCAAAGGCCGCACACGCGACAATCATCCACCCATGCAGCACCAACCAGATGCCACGCCACCGCGATAAGGTGGTGATGGCGCGCCAGTCCTCTGCGGCGAAAACGTCGCGCGGGTTGGCGGCTTTTACCGCGGGCATGATGCATCCATGTTCATGCAGAGAGCATAACGCCCGGCTGGCCTGCGCGCAAATGTGTTATGTCACCGCTGGCGTGACAAAATTGGCCATTTTTGCCTGTGCTTTGCGCGATTCACTGAAGCTGAAAATCGGCCAATCATGCAACATGCCCGCCATCTCGATATGCTCAACCGAAGGCAGCTTCGCCTTCAAAGCGCGCGCGTCCGTGACCAATATGTCGTCGCCGCCGGCAAAAGCGAGGATCGGTGGCAAGCCGTCCCAATTGCCGAAAATCGGGCTGCATCTTGGGTCGGTGCGCGGCAAGTCGCCCGCATATAGCACGCCGCCTTCGGTAATCCCGCTTATGGTCAATATGCCATCGCGGGGTTCGGTTTTTAGTTGGTCGGGATGGGATGGGTCCAAGTTCAGCCATGGGCAGATGAGCAACAGGCTGGCAGGCAAAGCATGCCCCTTATCGCGCGCCATTTGCGCCAATGCAGCGGTCAGGCCGCCCCCGGCAGAATCGCCGCCCATAACAAAGGCGGTGTCCCCCATCTCTGCCTTATAAGCGGTATAATAATCCATCGCCCAATTGGTGATATGATCGGCCGTATTTTCCGGCGCGAGCGGATAGAGCGGCGCGGTAACGGACCAGCCATGTACCGACGCCATGCGCGACAGAAATTTCCAGTGGATGTCGGTTGCAGGATAGACATAGCCGCCGCCATGCCAGAATAAGATATGCGCGGTTGGCGCAGCATTTTTTGGAGCAAGGTGCCAAACAGGTCGGCCCTGAAATTCGCTTTGCCGAATGTCGACATCCGCATGTGGCTTGGGCGATGGCAAGGGCCCCGAACGGATCTTTGCAATATTCTTTTCAAATTGCGGACCACCGCTGAACATCCGGCGATAATAGCCCGTGGTGCGCAATACAAAACCAGCGAGGCTGGCGGCAAAACTTGGCATAAAATACTCTCCCCTGACAAAGGAGCTATATCAACGTGCCACACCAATCAAGTGGTCCTGACCGCAGCTTCCCGGCAAGCATTCTCACCGGGAAGCTTATGCGTTTATTTCGACGCGGCAATCCAATCGTCGATTTTCTTTTCCAGAACGGTCAGCGGCAATGCGCCGGTATTTAGAACCTGATTATGAAATTCGCGGACGTCGAATTTTTTGCCCAATTGCGCCTTGGCCTTGTCCTTTAGACGCATGATGGTGAGCGCACCGATTTTATACGCCAAGGCTTGCGTTGGAATGGCGATATAGCGTTCCACTTCGGCAGTTGCGTCGGTTTTGCCCATGTCGCTATTGGCGAGCATATAGTCGATGGCCTGTTCGCGCGTCCAACCCTTGCTGTGCAGGCCCGTGTCGACAACGAGGCGCATGGCGCGCAGCATTTCGTCCGACAATGTGCCAAAGCGTTGATAGGGGTCTTTGAACAGGCCCATGTCATAGCCCAAGGTTTCCGAATACAGCGCCCAGCCCTCCACATAAGCGGTGTTGCCGCCAAAGCGCATGAAGGCGGGAAGCTTTTCATTTTCCTGCGCGATGCTGATCTGGAAATGGTGCCCAGGCGCACCTTCATGCAGATAGAGCGTGGTCATGCCAGGGGTCGTGCGGCTTGGCAGATCATAAGCGTTGAAATAAAATGTGCCGGGACGCGAACCATCGGGCGTGCCTTGCTGATAGCTGCCGCCTGCTTCGTATTTTTCGCGGAATTCTTCATAAGGCTTAATTTCAAGCGGGGCCTTGGGAAGATATTTGAACTGCGTCGAAATCTTTGAATCAACAATCTTGCCGATGTCATAATAGCCTTGCGTCAAGGCATCACGGCTGCCGAGTTTGAACTTCGGATCCGAACGCAAATGTTCAAAAAATTCGGGCAAAGTTCCTTTGAACCCGACTTGCTTGCGGATCGCCTCCATTCCTGATTTAATGCGCGCGACTTCGGACAAACCGAGATTGTGCACTTCGTCGGCTTTCAACGGCAATGTCGTCGTTTGCTCGATCATATATTGATACAGGCCTTCGCCGCCCTTCATCGCCGAAAGGCCAACCTGCTCCCGCGCCAAGGGCAAATAGCTGTCGCGCAGAAAATCACGCAGGCGGGCATTGGCGGGATACAACCCGTTTTCGATGATGTCGCGATATTCGGCCGTCAAACGCGCCTTGTCGGCATCGCTGAAACCTTCGGGGAATTTCAGGACGGGGCCATAATATGGCGATTCTTCGGTCTTTTGCGCGAGTTGCGTATTCAACTGATCGACGACGTTGGTGATCGTCATCTTTGTTTCGAACACGCCCGAGGCCATGCCCTGACGGAAACGGTCAATCGACCGATCCATGAGCACGATAAACTCCTTATGCCGTTTCAGATTGTTGTCATAATCCTGCACCGTCTTGAACGGCGCAGCACCCTGTCCGCTGGCAAAGGTTGGGTAGAAAGTGTGAAAGCCGAAAAAGTGATTGAGCGGACGTACAACGGTTAGGTCCATAATCTCTTTCGACAAGCCTTTCAGCGCATCGGTCTGGTTCTGCTTGAACACGTCATAGGCGATTTTGTCGGTCGCGTTCAGCTTATCACGGTCGATGGTTTTCAGCGCTTCCAAATTGGCTTCGGCGGCTTTGCGTTCATTGGCGAAATAGGCATCGCTGATGAAGTCACCAAAACGGTCGGCATAGCGCATGTCGCCCCGGAACATGGCGTTCAGCGGGTTACGCTGCAGGCTTGCCTCATCATCGGCGGCAAATAATGCCGACAGTTTCTGGCTTTCGGTTGCGGCGGCTTCGGTCGTGGTGACCTGCGCCTGCACAGCGACAGGTGATAATAAGGCGGCGCAGCTGAGCAGAAGGATATGATGCTTCATTTTCATGGGAAACTCTCCGAATATATTTTTAACAAATCTATAGGTTGGACTTAAAATGGCTGTGTGTTGGGCCATGGCTTGCCGTGTGCGCACAACCAAGCACAAGATGATTTCGACAGACGACAATAAATGCGTGGCAAGCGCAGTGCGATGCCGTTCAAGACGGCTTGGCGCTTGTCAGTTCTAGCCAGTTATTTTGCCGATACCATTTGGTGATGATGTGCTTCACCCCTTTTGTGACCGGTGTACCGGTATGCAGGGTTTTATAGTTGAGAGTCCCGTCGGGCTGCGCATTGTTCCACATTAGCATCATTCCGGCCTGTGGACGCACCCCAAGGCCAAGATTGGGAAATTCGGTTGCGCCGCCCTCTTTGGGTTCGTTCAGGAAGATCATGGCCGTCCAACTGCGCTGGCCTCCCCGTGGACCTTCCTGCGTCCAATAGCTTTGGCTGGGGTGGAAAAAATCATGATGCGCCTTAAATTCTTGGCCGACTTGGTATCGCTGCCCCTGCATGGTTTCGGCATATTCATTGTCGATGCCCAAAACATCGCTCATCCGTGCTTCGATTTTGGCGATGAATGCGTCCCACCGGTTTAGATGGCAACTGTAACTGGTGCGAAAGCCCTGTTGCTCGGTGCCTTTGTACAGCGTGGAGGGCACGGCATCGGCATCAATTTTCGCAATCAATGTCTTGCAGTCTTTGGCGCTTAAAAACCCTTGATAGACATATAATTGCGCATCGGGATGTTCGACCTGCTGCACCAGCGGATTGGCATTCAATCTTTTGGTGACATGCGCGCCGATCCGCGCCAGCTTGGCGGGATCATTATTGGGGTCAAACTCTTTGTCTTGCGTATCTGTGGTCATGGGGTCACCGAATCACGGAATGATGCGACCCCTTACCATGACCCATTCCGCCTTTTCGAGGGTGCGAATATTGGTCAGCGGATTTTCATTCACCGCGACCAGATCAGCGGAATAGCCCACCGCAATGCGACCGATTTCATTTTCCAGTCCCAGCGTTTTGGCGGCCACGCTCGTGGCGCTGGCCAATGCCTCGGTCGGGGTCATGCCGGCGTTTACCAGCAAGGCAAATTCGCTCCCGTTGCGGCCATGTTCGAACACACCCGCGTCGGTGCCAAAGGCGACGGTGACGCCCATCGCCTTGGCGCGCCGCACTTGGCGGCCAGCGGCCTCCACGGCTTGCTTTGCCTTAACCTCGACTGTCGCGGTGTAGATGCCCTTGCCCAGACGGGCGCGCACGCCCTCCAATGCCATTAACGTGGGCACCAAAGCAGTGCCCTTGGCCTTCATCACCTTCAACGCGGCTTCATCGGCAAATGTGCCATGCTCGATGGAATCAATGCCCGCCGCCGATGCTGCTTCAATGCCGCGCGCGCCATGGGCATGCGCCATGACCTTTAGGCCCAGTGAATGCGCGGTGTTGGCAATGGACTGCATTTCCTCGCTGGTGAAATGCGCCTCCAGTCCGCGGCCCTGTTGCGACAAGACGCCGCCGGTTGCGGTGATTTTGATGACATCGGCGCCTGCGCGCGAGGATTTACGGACTTTTTCGGCGCATTCGATAGGCCCTGTGCAGGTATAGCCCGTTTCCAGCGTGGCAATGACATCATTGCGGAAGCCGGACACATCGCCATGGCCGCCAACGATGGACAAGGCTGGCCCCGCGGCAATGATGCGCGGGCCAATGATGCGGCCTTCGGCTGTACCGCGGCGCAGGACAAAAGCGGTATTCTGCGCAGAGCCCGCCTCCCGCACAGTGGTGAAGCCAGCCTTGACCGTCAATGCCGCGTTCTTCACGCCCATGACCACGCCCCATTCATCAGGGTTCACCGCCTCGTCGCGATAATCATCGCCAGGGTCGCCGGTTAAATGAACATGAAGGTCAATGAGGCCGGGGACTAAGGTCTTGGTCGACAGGTCAACGACGCTGTCTGCTTGAAACGGATTATTGATGCCCTTGGCGATGTCTTTGATGCGCCCATCTTCGACCAAGATGACGGCTGGCCCCGTGGGGCCGGTGGCGGCATCGGGGATGAGGTTGCCAACGATGATGGCTTGCGTCGCGGCGGACGCGGGCGCGGCCAATGATAAAGCGGCGCTTGCAAATAATAGGCAACGTAACATCGAAACTTCTCCCCTGTTTATGGTCGAGAGTTTGGTCAGCTTGGGCCAAGGTTACAAGCAAAAAAGCCCGGACGATGGGTCCGGGCCTTTTATTCTTTACGCGCTTACCAGAAAAAGTCGCGAATGACGTCAACCACATGTCCGTTGCGTATATCGACCAAAAGGACATCGTCATAATAACGCACCCAACGGTAGCTGCCATAAGCGGCGGGTAAGCGGTACTGCCATGGATCGTTGATCCAGTAACGCGGACCAAAAAAGGCCGAGGCTAATGCGAGGCCGATGGAAATGCGGCGATAGTTGCCATCACGATAAGGCGCATAATATCGGCCGGGGCGGTAATAGTTCCGGTTCTGCTCGCGATGTTTACGCCAGTTATAGCGATTGTCATTGCGCCAATTATGGGTCCAGCGGCCCATTTGGTTCCGGTCCAACCGGCCATCACGGTTCTGGTCATAGCGACGATCAATGCGTTCATCATCATTGCGGTCGAAGCGCCGGTCGAGCCGGCCATCACGGTTACGATCCCAATTCCGGTCCAGATTGCCATCGCGGTTGCGGTCCCAGCGGCGGTCGAGGTCCCCATCTCGGTTGCGATCATAATAACGGCCGTCTTGGCGCGCTTCACGGCGTTCAGTGCGCGGTCCATCACGCTGCGGCGCGGCGCGATTTGCGATTTCTGCTACTTGGTCGGGCTCTTGCAAAGACTGCGGGCGCTGCGGCCGATTTTGCTGTCGTTCGGTGCGCCGTTCCGTGCTTTGTTCGGGCGTTCGGTTTGCGCGGGCGTCTTGCCGTTCGGCGCGTCGGTCTTCGCGCTGAAAATCGGCGAAGTCTTCCACCATCACGTCCGCGCGAACGGGTGCGACCGAGGCAGCATGCGCCGCAAAGGGTGACAGCGTCGTCGCGGTCGCCAAAGTGATTAACATATATTTTTTCATGGCAGGTCTCCATGGCAGAGGCACCATGCGTCTGCGTTGAAACCCGTCTGCGCCGATTCAGCTGAAGCGAAACTGAATTGGGCGTTCACGTTCATGAAAGGAAGTGTTTTGATGAACGGATGCGTTAAACAATCTTGTTAAACGGAATATCCATAACCGGAAATTGCTCCCAGCCGGTAAAATCAAAATGCCACCATTCGTTGGACAGGCCGATGAATCCTTCTGCCTCCAAATAACGTGCTAGCCGCGCACGGTTGGCCATGGCCGCCGCCGAAGCGCCGGCATAATCGCGGTGCGCTTTTTCCGAAAAATCATCAAACTCGGTCGGCATTTCGACAAGCTGCCCGGTCTGCAAATCGTGTAAGGTCAGATCGACGGCGCAACCACGATTATGCTTTGACCCACGTTTGGGGTTGGCGACATATTCCTTTTTCGGGCCAACCGGCGTTGCATCCCATAGTTTTTTGGTAATGCGCCACGGGCGATAGGCATCGTAAATCGTCAGACCAAAGCCATCGGCTAAAGCCGCCTTGCTGGCGCGTGCGACCGCTTGGGCCGCCGGGGCCGCCAAAAAGGCGCGGGCTTCGTCATATAAAACCCGCCCTGTGAAATTATTGGCGGTCGCATAGCGCATATCGAGCCGGATCGCAGGATCGAGCTTTATCAGTTCCAATAATCTTTTAGGGTCATCGGGCGTGAGCGCCGCAGCCTTGTCCGCGGGAATAAACAACACATCACGGTCGGGCCCTATAGGCGCGCAACCCGCCAATGGCAGGGCCGCTAGCCCAAAGGCTACCGCACGGCGGGAAAGGGTTATTCCGCGTCCTTCGCCAGCCATTCTTCAAGCCATTTGATGGTGTAATTGCCATTCTGGAAATCAGGCTCTTCCAACAGCCGTTGATGCAACGGAATAGTGGTCTTCATGCCCTCAATCACAAATTCGCCGAGCGCACGGCGTAAGCGCATCAGGCATCCTTCCCGCGTCTGGCCATAGACGATCAACTTGGCGATCATGCTGTCATAATATGGCGGGACTTTATAGCCATGATAGAGCCCGCTATCGACGCGGACATAGAGGCCGCCGGGCGGGTGATACCAGCTGACGGTGCCAGGTGAGGGCATGAATGTGCGCGGATCTTCGGCATTGATCCGGCATTCCACGGCATGGCCGGTGAAGGTCACATCCTCTTGTTTGAACGAAAGCGGCTTGCCCTCCGCCACGCGGATCTGTTCGCGCACGAGGTCGATGCCCGTGATCATTTCGGTAACAGGATGTTCGACCTGCAACCGTGTGTTCATTTCGATGAAATAAAATTCACCATTTTCCCACAGAAACTCGATGGTGCCCGCCCCGCGATAGCCCATGTCAGCCATTGCCTTGGCGCAGATTTCCCCCATGCGATCCCGTTCGGCTGTTGCCAATATGGGGGATGGTGCTTCTTCCAACACCTTTTGGTGCCGCCGCTGCAAGGAACAGTCGCGCTCGCCAAGGTGGACGGCGTTGCCATTGCCATCACCGAAGACCTGAAATTCAATATGGCGCGGGTTGCCGAGATATTTTTCAAGATAGACCGTTGCGTCACCAAAGGCGGCTTTTGCTTCGGACCCTGCTTGCTGCATCTGGGTCTCCAGCTCTTCTTCGCTGTTTACGACCTTCATGCCGCGCCCGCCGCCGCCCGAGGCGGCTTTGATGATCACAGGATAGCCAATTTCGCGCGCTATCGCTTTGGCTTCATTGACATCCTCAATCGCGCCGTCGGAGCCGGGGACGAGCGGCAGGCCTAATGCACCTGCGGTCCGCTTCGCCTCCACCTTGTCGCCCATCGTGCGGATATGCTCGGGCTTTGGGCCAATCCATGTGATGTCATGGCTTTCGACGATTTCGGCAAATTGCGCGTTTTCCGACAAGAAACCATAGCCCGGATGGATCGCATCGGCATGGCTGATTTCTGCGGCAGAAATAATCGCCGGAATGTTCAAATAGCTGTCGGTCGCAGAGGGCGGGCCGATGCAAATCGCCTCATCTGCCAACCGCACATGCATGGCGTCGGCATCCGCGGTGGAATGGACGGCAACCGTCTTGATCCCCATTTCATGCGCCGCACGATGAATGCGCAGCGCAATTTCGCCACGGTTGGCGATAAGGATTTTTTCAATGGCCATGTTTACGCAATCACCAACAAGGGCTGGTCAAATTCAACCGGCTGGCCGCTTTCGACCAAGATTTCGGTGACGGTTCCCGATGTGGCGGCGACAATCGGGTTCATGACCTTCATCGCTTCGATAATCATCACAGTATCGCCGGTTTTCACTTGCTGACCCACGCTGACAAAGGGGGCAGCGTCGGGTTCTGGCGTCAGATAAGCGGTGCCCACCATCGGTGATTTCAACGCATTGGCAGAACTGGCAGGGGCACTGGGCGCGGCTGCTGCGGCGGGTGCTGGCGCAGCGGCGGCTGCGGCAACGGGTGCGGCCATCATCGGTGCGGCCACAGCGGTCATATTGCGCGATACGCGGATTTTGCGTTCGCCGTCTTCAACCTCAATTTCGCTGAGACCCGTGTCATTGAGCATCGCCGCCAATTCGCGGACAAGGTCGGTGTCGACCTGCATGCTGCCAGTTGTTCCTGTCTTTACCGCCATGAAAAACTCCTTGGGCCCCTGATTTACTTTGGAGCGCCTAATGTCAAAGTTGTAACGCTACGTCCAGCGCCAGTTCGTACGACTTTGCGCCATGCCCCGCAAACACCGCTTTTGCGGCCATGCTCACATAGCTCAAATGCCGGAAAGCCTCCCGCTGATGCGGGTCGGATAGATGCACTTCAAATACCGGGACGGTGATGGCCTTGATCGCGTCCAATAGCGCAATAGATGTATGCGTGTAGCCTGCCGCGTTCAGCAACACCGCCTTTGCGCCGACGGCTTGGGCCTCGTGCAGCCAATCAATCAAATGACCTTCATGGTTCGACTGCCGAAAATCAATCACTGCCCCTGCGGCACGCGCGCGGTCGTCCAAATGGCCGGCAATATCATCCAGCGTATCGGTGCCGTAGATTTCGGGCTCTCTTGTGCCCAGCAAATTGAGATTTGGTCCGTTTAGAACAAAGATTACCGGCTGATCAGCCAAAGTATATTCCCCAGATAATGTCAAAGCAGCGGTTGCGCAGCTTGCTTCCCCGTCACTATATGCAAGTGAATAAAAAATGCGAGATGAAATGACCTCTGCCCTGTCCTCCGATAGTATCTCCCTCACACTGAATGGTGATCTGCGCCGTTTTCGCGCGCATGCCACCATAGCCGATCTTGTCCGTGATATCGGCCTTGATCCGGTTAAGGTCGCGGTGGAGCGGAATTTGGAGATTGTCTCCCGCTCGACATTGGAAGATGTCGTGCTGGCGGATGGAGATAGGCTGGAAATCGTCCATTTTGTCGGCGGCGGGCAAGACAGCACCCCGAGCGATAGCTGGACCGTAGCAGGGCGGACCTTTCATTCGCGGCTGATTGTCGGGACAGGCAAATATAAGGATTTTGAACAAAACGCCGCGGCTTTGGTGGCGTCGGGTGCCGAAATCATCACTGTGGCGGTGCGCCGCGTCAATGTGTCGGACCCCAAGGCGCCGATGTTGACCGATTATATCGATCCCAAAAAATATACCTATTTGCCCAATACTGCCGGATGCTTCACCGCCGATGACGCAATCCGCACCTTACGGTTGGCGCGCGAAGCGGGTGGCTGGGATCTGGTCAAGCTTGAGGTATTGGGTGAGGCAAAGACGCTTTACCCCGATATGCGCGAAACGTTAAAGGCGACCGAGGTATTGGCCAAGGAAGGTTTCTTGCCGATGGTCTATTGCGTCGATGATCCGATTGCCGCCAAGCAATTGGAAGATGCTGGTGCCGTCGCGGTCATGCCGCTTGGCGCGCCCATTGGTTCGGGGCTTGGTATTCAAAACCGCGTCACCATCCGCTTGATTGTCGAAGGCGCGAAGGTCCCCGTATTGGTCGATGCAGGGGTTGGCACCGCGTCCGATGCCGCCGTTGCTATGGAATTGGGTTGCGAAGGTGTGTTGATGAACACCGCGATTGCCGAAGCCAAAAATCCTGTCGCGATGGCAACCGCCATGAAATTGGCGGTCCAGTCGGGCCGCATGGCCTATCTGGCGGGCCGCATGGGACGGCGATTATATGCAGACCCCTCCAGCCCGCTTGCGGGATTGATTTAAAACCGAGCTATCTACTTTCCGGCCAGCCGTTTGACATCGGCGAGATATTTGCGCCCGATGCGCATTGCGTGCTCCTCGCCGAGCAAAGCGTGCCAGACCCCGCCACCTTCATGCCGAAGGCCCGTGATAAGATCGCGGCGCACAATATGGCTGCGGTGGATGCGCTGAAATTGTTCGGGGTCCAATCTTTGTTCCAGCGCAGAAATCGTCTGGTGGAGCAAATAGCTGCGGCCGTTGGTATGCAACCGCATATAATCTCGCTCGGCCTCAATCCGTTCAATGTCCATGGCGGCGACACGAATAAGCTCCGCGCGTTTCGACACCCAAAATTCATGCGCATAGCGGTTATCCGCTTTTGCCGATGGGGTGGGCAGTTGCGTCTCGGCTGCGGGTGCGGCAGAGGCGCGGGTAATCGCACGGCCAAGACGTTCGCTTGATACAGGTTTCAGCACATAGTCGACAACATCGAGGTCAAAGGCCTCAACCGCGAAATTGTCATATGCCGTGATCAGGATGATCGCGGGTTTTTTGGGCATTAGCCCTAAGGCGCGGGCAGCGTTGATACCGTCCATTTTGGGCATGCCAATGTCGAGAAAAATGAGATCCGGTGTCAATGTCTGGGCAATACGCAGCGCCTCCACCCCGTCATTTGCCGTGCCCACGATTTCGATGATGGGATGCTCCGCGCATAATATTTGCAGACGTTCAATGGCCAGCGGCTCGTCATCGACAATCAACGTCCGCAGTCGCCTCATCTGTGTATCCTTGGGTTCAGGGGCAAACTCAGATTGGCGACAAAGCCCCCGCCAGCTATTGCTTGGGTATCGAGGCGCGCTGCGGATTTATAGCGGGCTTCCAATCGGTCCCGAACATTGGCCAAGCCAATGCCATTTCCGCCGACATGGTCAGGTTCGACCACTTCGCCATCGTCGATGACGCTGAGGATAAGAATATCGCGCTCTGCTTTGGCGCTGATGGTCAATTGGACCGGACGGGTGGTGCGGGACACCCCATATTTAATCGCATTTTCGACCAAAGGTTGCAGGATCAATGCTGGGACATGCTGGCCCATCAAGGCGCCTGGAATGTCGATTTTAACGCGGAGCCGTTTGGGATAACGCACGCTTTCAATTTCGAGATAGAGCCGCTGAAGTTCGACCTCGTCTGCGAGCGTGACATCCTCCAGCGGATCCGACGACAGGCTGGTCCGATAAAAATTGGACAGATTTTGGATCATCGCTTCCGCCTCTTTGGGCTTTCCCGTCATGACCAAGCTCGAGAGCGAATTCAGCGTATTGAACAAGAAATGTGGATTAACCTGATAGCGCAAGGAACGCAGCTCAGCATCTTGGGCGGCCTGCGCAAAGCGCGATGTTTTCCGTTCAGCTTCGCGCACTTCACGGGCATAACCAATGGCGACGTAGAGCGAGCCCCATGCGATCAGGAAAAAATAATGCGTCACCGAAATATCGGCAATTTCCTGCCAAAAAGACAGACCGAGTTGCGCTTTTAAATTTTCAACCGAGCGGCCAAGGCTTGGATCTTTAAACAGGCTGATGGGTTCATAGAGGTTAAAGATATAGAAATTGGCGGAGGCCAATATCATCGCGCAGGGAATGGCCGCTACGAACGCCAGACCGACCCGAAAGCCAAGCGCGCGGCGGTCGGCCATGCGCAAACCGACATAGAGCAGCCAGGTCACCAACACACCGACTAGCGCGACCATCAAGCGCCGTTCGAACAAGATAGCTTGCGCCGGAAATTCCAGCAATGCGGCGCGCAGCGACAGGATCAGAGCATAAAAGGCCCAAAAGCCAATTATGGTGAGCAATGCCATCTGGTGACCAATGAGCGGCTGCGGGGATTTATATCTCTCCATAGCCTTTCATAGCGCATTTTTCGTCGCTTGCACCATGTGCATGGTTTCTCGTCGAAGGCTTCGCCAAGTTTGTCGAATGTTTATCTTTGGCAGCGGGCGTCTATCGCTTTAGGCGTCTTTACGCCGATAGCGGAAATACCAGACTTCGTGCCCAAGGCGGCGCGCCTTTGCTTCATAGCGGGTTTCCGGCCAGCCGCCGGGGCGGTTTTGGAAATCGGACGCGCTGTTGCAAAGCCAGTCAAATTGCTGCCGGTGACGCTGCATGATCATCAGCGCGTGGCGGACATAGATGGGATGGTCGGTGCCAAAACGAAATTCACCGCCGGGCTTTAACTTTGCCGCGATCAAATCCACCGGCCCGTCATTCATCATCCGACGCTTCACATGCCGCGCTTTTGGCCAAGGGTCGGGATGCAATAGATAAACAAAGGACAAGGACCCGTCGGGCACACGGCGTAACATTTCCAACGCGTCACCCATATGCAGGCGAACATTGCGTAAGCTGCCTTCGCGGATATGCGATAATGCTTGAGCAACGCCGTTCAGAAAGGGCTCGCAACCGATAAAGCCGTGATCGGGCAAAAGGTCCGCGCGAAATGCCAAATGCTCGCCGCCGCCAAAACCGATTTCGAAATGCATCGCGCGGTCGTCGCCGAATAGCTCTCGGCTGCTCAGCGCGCCTTCGTCGGGCACCGAAATCTGCGGCAACAGATTTTCGACCAAGTCATTTTGCTCGGAACGCAGCTTTTTGCCCTTTGAACGGCCGTAAAGGCGGTTCAGCGTCGTTGGATCACCGATTTTGTTCGCAGTCATGCGGGTGGCGGCTAAACTTTCAGCCGCCACCCTGCAAGTTGAATTACGCCAGCGCTGCTTTGAGGTCCTCGACCAAGTCAGTGCGTTCCCATGGGAAGAAGTCACCCTCGGGCTTACGACCGAAATGGCCATAAGCGGCGGTCTTACGGTAAATCGGCTTGTTCAGGCCAAGGTGCGTGCGAATGCCGCGCGGCGTCAGGCCGCCGAGTTTCGTGATACCCATGATTGCGGCCTCAATTTGGTCATCGCCGACTGTGCCAGTGCGGTGCGTATCGACATAAAGCGACAAAGGCTTGGACACGCCGATCGCATACGCCAATTGAATGGTGCAGCGTGTGGCAAGACCAGCGGCGACGATATTCTTTGCCAAATAGCGCGTAATGTAAGCAGCCGAACGGTCGACCTTGGTTGGGTCCTTACCCGAAAACGCGCCGCCGCCATGCGGGGCTGCGCCGCCATAAGTGTCGACAATGATCTTACGGCCGGTCAGGCCCGCATCGCCATCAGGGCCGCCGATTTCGAAGCTGCCCGTGGGGTTGATGTGATATTCGGTGTTGGTCAGCAGGTTTGCCGGTAACAGGTCTGCGATGACGCCCTTCACATAAGCATGCAGCTCGGCTTCCTTCGCGCCTTTGTCATAACCCGGCGCGTGCTGTGTCGATACGACGATAGCGGTCGCGGCCTCTGGCTTGCCATCATTAGTGTACCGCAAGGTGACTTGGCTTTTGGCATCGGGTTCCAGAAATGGCGCAGCACCGGAATGGCGGTCTGCGGCCATGCGCTGAAGGATCTTGTGGCTGTAATCCAGCGTTGCGGGCATTAGGTCCGGCGTTTCGGTCGAGGCATAGCCGAACATGATCCCCTGGTCGCCAGCGCCTTCGTCCTTATTTTCGCCTGCGTCTACACCCTGCGCGATTTCGACCGATTGGCCATGCAGGTTGTTTTCAATGCGGAGATTTTCCCAGTGGAAGCCCTTTTGTGTATAGCCGATTTCTTTAACGGTGCGGCGGACGGTGGCTTCAATCTCTTCCTGCGCGCCCTCGGCCCATTGCCCATTTTCGTAAACGCCTTTGCAGCGGATTTCGCCCGCGAGCACGACCAATTGGGTGGTGGTCAAGGTTTCGCACGCGATGCGTGCTTCGGGATCTTTGGATAAAAACAGATCGACGATGGCGTCGGAAATCTGATCCGAAACCTTATCAGGATGTCCTTCGGAAACGGATTCAGACGTGAAGAGATAATTTGAGCGCATGGTTTTTCCAGTCTATTACTGTGTCTGCGTATAAAGAATTCTTTATATCGATTTGCGCCCTTAGCGAGAAGCGCGTCGCTGGGCAAGCGGTAACAATGCCAAGAGGATGAGCAGCCCAGCGAAAGCCAAAGGAATGACATTGCCAAATCGCGCGAAGAATGTGGGCGCCTTGGCGCGCGGCAAAAATGCATCAATGCGACCATCGCTGCCCAAGGGCAGGCTTTTTAGTAACCGGCCATCGGCGTCGATTATCGCACTGATCCCCGTGGGCGTGGAGCGGATGACGGGCAAGCCTTCCTCAATCGCGCGCAACCGTGCCTGCGCCAAATGTTGCGGCGGGCCAATCGTACCGAACCACGCATCGTTTGACGGGTTGAAGATGAAATCGGGCCGGTTATTGCGGTCCACCGTCTGGCCGGAGAAAATCATTTCATAGCAAATCTGCATGCCAATTTTTACAGGCTTGCCGTCAACGGCCACGGTCATGGTCTGCGCACCCGGACCGGGCCAGAAATCAAGGCTACCCGGCACCAATCGCGCCAATCCAAGCGGTTTTAGCAACCATGGCACGGGCAGATATTCACCATAAGGTACCAAATGTGCCTTGTCATAATGGCCAAGGATGCGGCCAAAGGCGTCCATCGCGGAGACGCTGTTGCGCGCGGCGACCAATTGACGTTTTTCAAAAATAAGGCGGTTCGCGCCTGTTACCAGTACATCACCATCAGCCATCAATGTGATCAGCCGTGCGCGTGCGCCGGCGGCACTTTCCCCCGGCTGCCCATAATAATAACGATAGGGATATCCGTCCTCCAAATAGTCCGGAATTGCAGCCTCCGGCCACAGGATCAGGCGCGGTGCTTGACCCGCCAAGGGGCGGCTGTTCATCGCCAATTTGGCAAAGTTGATCACGTCATAGCCCGGCGCATATTTGTCGGCTTGCGAGATATTGGGTTGCACGACGGTGACGGCGGTTCTCCCGTTGAGCGACGGTTCCGGTACATAAATTTTGGCCGACGACAAAATCGCCACGCCGACAATCGCCGCCAAAACACATGCGTTTGTCCAACGCCGATTGCCGAGCAGCGCGATCGCACCGCTGGCCAAGATCATCAGCCCACCAACGCCGTAGGTCCCGATTGTCGGAAGCCAAAGATCAAACCAGTGCGAAACAAATCCGACCGCAAGCGGGTTCCAGACATAGCCAGAGAACACCCAGCTGCGCAGCCACTCGGTGATAATCCACAAGCCAGCAAAGGCCAAGATGAGCGACAATGTGCCAGCCCCATGTCCAGCATCGGCGCGGGCATGGCCAAATGTTTTCACCGCGAATTGACGTATCCCAAAGGCTCCAGCCGCAGCCAAAGCAGGATAGACTGCCAAATAGAGCGCCAGCAGGAGCACCGCGATATAGCCCAACCAAATGGGCATTGCCGCCTGAAAGGTGAAGGCGACCGCGATCCATTGATTGCCAAAGGTGAAATGCCCGACCCCGAATAGCCAGCCAAGAATGAAGGCCCGCTTTGTGTTTTGAGCGTGTGCGATCAGATGGATGAGCAATGCAAAGCAGACCAAAGTCAGCGGCCAAAGCCCCCAAGGTTCAAAACCATAAGCCGACGCGGCGCCAGCGCCCATAGCGGACCAACGCGGAAAACGATGAAGCAGGGCGGAGATTTTCTGCATGCCCCGCCTTTGCCGTCCCTATGTGACAAATGCAATCGCACAAACATTGGCATTGCTTGCGGTTCACGGATGGCCTGCGCATGCATCAGCCAAGCAATTTGGCATGGATTAACAGTTGCGCCGTGCAAATGGCGCAGGAGCTTGCTAGTGCGGATAGCAACTACCAACCCTTGCCTAAACCGGTGATCCAAAAATGCGCTTACGTCCCTTCCATCTGGCCTTTCCCGTCCATGATCTTGCCGCGGCACGGCATTTTTACGGCGCCATTTTGGGTTGCGCCGAAGGGCGTTCCTCAGACCATTGGGTCGATTTCAATTTTTTCGGGCATCAGCTTGTCGCGCATTTGGACCCATCGGCGCGCAGCGTTTCAACGCATAACCCCGTCGATGGCCATGACGTCCCTGTTCCGCATTTCGGCGTTGTTTTGGAAATGGCGCAATGGGAAGCCTTGGCCGAACGCGTAAAGGCGGCGGGCATTCATTTCGGCATTGAACCACATATACGGTTCAAGGGCCAAGTGGGCGAACAAGCCACGATGTTTTTTTATGACCCCAGCGGTAATGCGCTGGAGTTCAAGGCCTTTGCCGACGACGCAAATTTGTTTGCGCGCTGACGCTTGCATTTTGCGGCTTTAGGCCACAGCGCAAAGCCATGGACCTACAAAATTTCGACATTGATTTATTCCTGCGCGAATATTGGCAGAAAAAACCGCTGCTGATCCGCAATGCGTTTCGCGACTGGCAAAACCCGCTGGAGCCCGACGAGCTGGCGGGGCTGGCCTGCGCGGAAGAAATGGAATCGCGGCTGATTTGCCAAACCAAATCTGGTTGGGAAATGGAGCAAGGTCCGCTGGCGGAGGAACGGCTGTCTGGCTTAAGCGAAAGCCATTGGACGTTACTGGTGCAAGCAGTGGACCATCATGTCCCCGCGGTTGCCGACTTGATCGCGCCCTTCCGCTTCATTCCCAATTGGCGCATCGACGATGTGATGGTCAGCCTCGCCGCAGACCAAGGCGGGGTGGGGCCGCATTTCGACCAATATGATGTTTTCCTGATCCAAGGGCTTGGCCGCCGTCATTGGCAGATCGGGCCGCATTGCGATGCCGATACGCCTTTGCTGCCGCATGCGGATTTGAAATTGTTGAGCGATTTTCAGGCGACCGAGGAATGGGTGCTCGAACCGGGTGATATGCTCTACGTCCCGCCAGGGTTCGCGCATAATGGCGTTGCGGTGGGTTCGGATTGCATGACTTACTCGGTTGGCTTCCGCGCCCCATCGCGCGCCGACCTTTTGGGCCATTATGTCGACGATGTTCTCGATGACATTGCAGATGATGAACTCTATCGCGATCCGGATTTGATGCCCCAAGCCAATGCGGGGGAGATTTCACCCGAGGCGCTGGGGCGGCTTCAGCAGATGATGCTCGATACCTTGTCCGACCCCGCCCATTTCGCCCGCTGGTTTGGCATCTTCAACAGCACGTCCAAATATCCAGAAATGGATTGGCGGCCCGAAGAGCCCGTTACGCCCGAGGAACTGCGCGCGGCGATCATTGTGCAATTGCCGCTGGCGCGTAATCCGGCGAGCCGTCTGGCCTTTATCGCAGGCGGCAAGGACGCGTTGATGCTGTTTGCCGATGGCGTCTGTTTTGACTGTGTTGGCGAGACTGCTGCGTTGGCGCGCGATTTGTGCGCGAACGACAGCCTGTGTCTCGATGTTGCACTGGCGGGCAGCCCCGCCGCCGTCGATCTCCTGACGCAGCTGTGCAATCTGGGCTGCATCGCGTTCGACTGCGAGGATTGATCTGCGCACGCGGCTCAGCATCTGCGCGAAGAAAGCGCGTTATGCGTCGGAGGCGGACGCGCTTTCGGCGATTGCAGCGGCGACCATCACGCTGCGGCATTATGCGTGCGACCGTTGCGGGCAATTTCATCTGACCAGCCGGACCAAGGGCAAGCGCATCGCGCGGCCGGTAAAGCCTTAGACCTCGACTTCGCGCCAAGTGCCCGGTGCCAAGCCATCGAGCGTCCATTCCCCAATCGCCCGCCGGACCAGCCGTAATGTTGGATGCCCGACCGCCGCCGTCATGCGCCGCACTTGCCGGTTGCGGCCTTCGCGGATGGTCAGCATGATCCAGCTATCGGGCACCGATAGCCGCACGCGGATCGGCGGGTCGCGCGGCCAGAGCATCGGGTCGGCCATCCGCTCGGCTTCGCACGGCAGGGTCAGGCCATCCTTCAACGAAACGCCGCGCCGCAATTGCACCAGCGCATCGTCGGTCACTTCGCCCTCCACTTGCACCCAATAGCATTTGGCCATTTTATATTTCGGGTCCGAAATCCGCGCCTGCAACCGGCCATCATCGGTCAGCAGCATCAACCCTTCACTATCCATATCGAGCCGCCCAGCCGGATAGACGCCGGGCACATCAATAAATTGCGACAAAGTCGGCCGCGGCGATCCCTCGGTCCCCTTGTCGGTAAATTGCGGCAAGACGCCATAAGGTTTGTTGAACAGGATGATGCGCGACATGGGGGGGCTGTAGCGAAAGCGCGGGGGATGCGAAATGCTGTTGTGGGTGGGGGGAGATGCGGCGGTCAGCTGACGTGCGAGTAAGGGTAATCAGTTGACTTGAAGTATGTTCGAAAACTTTAAGTCGTTTGCCATGTGACGCCAAAGTTGAAACCTTTTATTATTTCGTCAAAGTCGATTCCCATACGCCTTCAAAAATGGTAAAGAACTTAAAGTGCTAGTGGCATGACCACTGCGTTAGAGGAATCGATGATATGAATATGGCGCTTCAGCCGCACGATTTCTGGCGATCACGCCTGTTTATTCCGAACTATAAGATTCGCGATGCTGCACGCTATGCTCATTTATCTAGTCAAACCGTTGCTAATTGGCACACCCGACCTGGTAGCAATAAGAAAGCTACCCTGTCTACCAAGGCTACCGGTGCCGCGCTCTCGTATCTTCAACTGATCGAAGTTGCCGTCGTCGCGTCATTTCGCAAGACTGGCCTTAGTTTGAAGAAAATTAAATCGGCGCGGGAGTATCTTGGCACTCAACTTCAGGCGGAGTACCCCTTTGCTGAATACCGCTTCAAGACCGACGGCAAAGAGCTGTGGATGGACTATGCGCAGATTGAAGCACTCGGTGGCGACAAAACTCTTTTGTCTGCGTCGCAGAATGGTCAATTAGCATGGACGGATATCATTGGAAAACTTCAAGAATTTGAGTATGAGGATGATGGTCTCGCGATAAAGTGGCATGTTGCTGGCATCGAACGAGATATTGTTATTGATCCGCGTATTCAATTTGGGGCACCTGCCATTGATGGGGTTCCAACTTGGGTTTTCAAAGGCCGTTGGGATGCTGGGGAACATTTGGACGAAATTGCAGATGATTTCGGTGTGCCGAACTCTGCTGTCACCCAAGCACTTCAATTTGAAGGCGTCGATTTAGAGTTTGGGAGGGGATAGCGGCACTAACGCTGTATTTTGATAGATGCTTCGGTAAGAATTTTCCGAGAGCGCTAGAGATGTTGCGATGCCCGTTTGAGGTGAAGTCGCACTACAGTGAAGGATTCGCTGATAGTAAGCCTGACGATGAATGGCTCAACATTGTTGGGCAAAAGGGTTGGATTGTTTGTAGCCACGACGCAAAGTGGCAATCTGAATCGGCTGCGTTAAAAGCAATACAACAGCATAAAGTGGGTTGTTTCTATCTTCATGGCGCTAATTCCATTAGCTTTTTCAAACTCAAAAGTCTGGTCCACAATTACGATAAGATTAAGAAAGTGTGCGACAATGAAAAGCGCCCCTTCATCTACCGTGTCACGGCTGCCAATCGACTGAAGCGAATATTGTAGCTTAGAGTTAGAGTTATAGCCCTTCCAAAAGTGCGTCCATCGCCTTGAAAACTGTCAGCCCTTTTTCGCAAATTCAACTAACTCAAAAATATCCTTATCGTCGCATTTGCCGATTACGGTCAGCGTCTTCGTGTAAAATGAGCCTATGATTGCCAAATCAGATTGCTCACGCAAACACGACTTTACCGTTGCAATAACTCGCGCAACCGATTCACTCTCGATTATGAAGAACGAAGTTGTTTCAAACCACCACCTATCCTGCGCGATTGTGCATAACTCTAAACGCAGGGCGTCATAAACTTTTTGATAGCTGGCGTCCTGATGAATGCGAAAGCTAATCCAATAGGGCATACATAAAACTCCTTATTCACAGTTACTTATCATGACCAACGGATGTGTCTAGTCTGTACGGGTAGTTAAAGCCAAAATGGAGTATTTAACCAAATAGGCTAAAAACACATTGACATCGTAACCATAAAAGGTTAGTTTGTGTCATAGTCGAAAATTGCGAGTCGCTTTGGGGCTCGCTTTCATCATCATCTTTGGGGTCGAAGCGCAGTCTTCGGCCCTTTTTCTTTGCGCTCAGGAGGGCTGGATATGGCCATCAATAATACACCCGTGCCCGATGCGCGGTTGAATATGAAAATCCGCAGCCTTTTTCTGGACCATTTGGCGCAGACCGCGAATGTCGCGGCGTCGGCGCGCGCGGCGGGGGTGTCGAGCAATGCGGTCTATGCCGAGCGGCGGCGGACGCCTGCTTTTCGCGACGCATGGGCGCTGGCTTTGGCGGAGGGCTATGCCCGGTTGGAAACCGATTTGCTGGCCGAGGCGCTGCAGACGCCGAGCGGACGAACTGCCGACGGCACGTTAAAGGCGCGGGCGCAAAAGCATCGTCTGGCGATTGCCTTGCTCAGCGCGCATCGTGCTTCGGTCAAGGGTGGTGCGGCCATTACGCCGGCGTCCAAGCCCGCGCAGCCCGATTTGGCGACGTTAAAGGCGCAGTTGGTCCTGAAGCTTACGCAGATGCGGCAACGCGCCGAAGAGAGCGCGGCGGCGCGTGGCGAAGCTGAACCCGAACGTGCAGAGGCGCCCAATGCCGATATGTAATGCGCAAGCTTTGCTGGCACTGCCGCATGATCAGATGGTCGAGGTCATCCGCCGCTGGACCCGGAAAAAAATGACCGAAACGCAAAGCTGGAATTTTTGGGCGCGCGATGATCAGGCCGCGCCTTTGGAGGATTGGCGCGTCTGGCTGGTGATGGCGGGGCGTGGTTATGGCAAGACGCGCATGGGGGCGGAATGGGTGCGCGCCTTGGCAGCGCAACATGCCGGCGCACGCTTTGCATTGGTGGGCGCAACCTTGAATGAGGCACGCGCCGTGATGGTCGAGGGCGAAAGTGGGCTTTTGTCGCTGCCTTATTCTGAGCGCCCCTTATGGGAACCGAGCCTGCGCCGTTTGACATGGGCGAATGGCGCGATGGCCACTTTGTTTTCGGCTGCAGAACCCGAAAGCCTGCGCGGGCCGCAGCATGATTTTGCCTGGGCCGACGAAATTGCCAAATGGCCCAGCGGGATCAAAGCGTGGGACAATTTGATGCTTGGGCTTCGGCTTGGCGAGAACCCCCGCGCGATGGCGACAACGACGCCGCGTCCTGTGCCTTTGGTGCGGCGGCTTAACGCAGAAAAGGGCGTGACAATCACGCATGGGCGCACAACCGACAATGATATGAATTTGCCGCCGGACTTCATCGCATCGGTGCGCGCGATTTATGCGGGAACGCGGTTGGGGCGGCAGGAATTGGATGGCGAGCTGATCGCCGATGCGGCTGGCGCATTATGGTCCCGCGATTTGCTGGAACGGCAACGCGCAAGTGCTGCACCCGAATTGAAGCGCGTGGTCATTGGTGTGGACCCGCCAGTGTCGGAAAATGGCGATGCCTGCGGCATAGTCGCGGTCGGGCTGGGCATTGATAAAAACGCCTATGTGCTGGCGGACCATAGTATCGCTGGCGCATCGCCCGAACGCTGGGCCCGCGCGGTCGCGGCGGCGGCCGAGGCGTGGCAGGCGGACCGTGTGGTGGCGGAGATCAATCAGGGCGGCAATATGGTCGAAACCGTGCTGCGTGCGGCGGACATTATGATGCCCATAAAGCGGGCGCACGCAAGCAAAAGCAAATCCGTCCGCGCCGAGCCGATCGCGACCTTATACGAAGCTGGGCGGGTCTTTCATGTGCGGACATTTTTGGAACTGGAGGACCAGATGTGCGGCCTGATTGCAGGTGGCGGCTATGAAGGCCCCGGCCGCTCCCCCGACCGCGCCGACGCCTTGGTGTGGGCCTTGAGCGAACTGATGCTCGGCAAAACTGAACGCGTGCCGCAGGTGCGGTTGCTCTAAGCAAAAGGACAAAAATATGAATATCTTCGGTTGGAAATCAGCCGGGCGTGGGTATCTGCGTCCGGCCAAAACGCGTGTGCAGCAGGATCGTCTGCCGGGCTTGCGCGGCTATGCTTTGGGCAGCTTGGGCGAATGGCCCCGGCATTATGAAGCGCAGATGCGCGAAGGTTATTTGTCCAACGCTATTGCCCAGCGCGCGGTGCGGTTGATTGCCGAAGGATTGGCGTCGGCGCCGCTGATCGCGAGCGATAAACGCGCGTTAGAATTGGTGCGCGCGACATCGGCGGGCCAAGCGTTGATGGAGACGGTGGCGACGCATCTGTTGCTGCATGGCAATGCGTATGTGGAGCTCTTGTCGGGTAATGATGGACGGCCCGCCGAGCTGTTTGCATTGCGGCCTGAGCGCATGACGATAGAGGCCGACACGCGCGGCTGGCCCGTGGCCTTTGTCTATAAAGCGGGTCAAGTCGCGAGCCGTTTGCCCGCCGAAAATGTCATCCATATCCGGTCAATTCACCCGCTCGATGACCATTATGGGCTGGGCTGTCTCAGTGCCGCGTCGGGCGCGGTGGCGACGCATAATGCGGCGACGAAATGGAATAAGGCGTTGCTCGATAATGCGGCGCGGCCATCGGGCGCCTTGGTCTATGACATGGGCGACAGCGGGACGTTGAACGGCGAACAATATGCGCGGTTGAAGGAGGAGCTGTCCGCTAGTTTTCAAGGCGCGGGTAATGCCGGACGGCCGATGCTGCTCGAGGGTGGCCTGAAATGGCAGGCCATGGCGCTGACCCCGGCGGAGATGGATTTTGCCGGATTGAAGGAGGCGGCGGCGCGCGAGGTTGCGCTCGCTTTTGGTGTGCCGCCTGTGTTGCTTGGCCTGCCGGGCGATGCGACCTACGCCAATTATCGCGAGGCCAATCGCGCGCTTTGGAACCAGAGCATCATCCCCTTGGCGCGCAAGATTTTGGACGCGCTGGGGCAAGGGCTGAGCCCCTATTTTGATGGCCTGACGTTGGGACTGGATTTGGATGCAATCCCTGCGCTGGCCGAGGATCGTGAGCGTTTATGGGCGCAAGTGGGCGCCGCAGACTTTTTGACAATGGAAGAAAAACGCGCGGCGGTGGGCCTTGGGGCCATTGTGCCGCCAGCAGGGATATCGAACGAAGCGGGTGCACTCGAATTCAAGTTCAATCCCTGGCACGACACCGAAAACGGCCAATTCACCTTTGCGGGACAAGGGCAAAGATATGCTGGCGGCGGCGGAAGTTTCGGCGGTGGCGGTGCTTCGGGTAAGTGGAAAAAACCCAAAGCGCCAAAGCCGAAGACTTATGGCGGTGGTTCTCGTGGCGGGCAATCGGGTGGCGATGGAGCGAGCCGAAGTCGGGATGGGGGCAAACCAACCACGCCACCGATAAAACCGCTCGCCAAGCCATTGGCTAAGCCGATAGTGCCACGGCCAGAAATCGTCGAAACCACTGTTCCGAAAGTTCTGGCAACACCTGTCGAGCGACCGTTGCCGACAACGCGGAAAATTTCTGCAGGCGGCTATGATTTTGAGGCGGATGAGCAGGATCGGACGGTCCGGGCGTCTGGTCAATTGCGTTTACAACCCGATCAGCCAAGATCCCGCTACGCGCAGAACAACGCAGGAAAACCCAATCGCGAACCGAACGATCATGGTGGCCATTTCATTGCCCGCGAATTCGGCGGGCCGGAGATCAGCTATAACCATTTTGCCCAGAATGCACGTTTCAACGTCAGCGAGTGCCGAGCCATTGAAAACAAATGGAAAAAGGCTTTGAAAGCTGGTAAACGGGTGTCCGTTGACATTCGTGCCAGTTACACCGGAAATTCGCGGCGACCAGATTGGATATTCGTATTTTCAAATATTGGGGGCATTGATGAGATCGACCGAATGCCCAATAAAAAATAGGAGGGACGTCATGGCAACCGAAGAAATGGGTAAACTGCTCAATCAAATTGGGCAGCTTGTCGCCAAAACGCTTGGCAAAATTCCCGATGATGTTTTTGTTTTTATCCGGGCTGCCGATCAACTGAGCGGCGGGGCAATTTTTGAAAATCTGCCGGACAAAATTGTCTATCATGATTTCGGACATGACGTTCATGATACCATATTGGAATTATGGGACGCCGCGCCAGCTGACAAGAAATGGTCGATGTTGCTTTACGATATCAAGGATGGCAGCTTCGATGCCGAGTTCATATACACCAATGATCTCGAGGATGAATGGGACTCGCTGGACTATCGGCAGGATGCTCTTCGCGCCCGTTATGGCGACAAGCCTGTCATCTACCCCAATCGGGACCGAAATTTCCGAACACTGACATTGGACGATTTTCCCGACGACGATGAGAGTCCTGCGACCTAGCTGTCGTTGCATTTCCAAAAGACATAATGACCGCCGGTTGCCGTCTGCACCACGCATGACGCTGAGAAAATCACGCGACCCGTAATGGCGGATGCAGCCCGTTTGGGTCCGATTTACACATAGGAAACATTAATGATTGATAAGGAACTGCAAGGTCTGCTGGAGCAGGCCTCCGAAACCGGTGCGCGTCGTGCGCTGGCCCAGTTGGGGCTGGATGATGCCAGCGCCGCCAAGGATATGGGCGAATTGCGCGAGCTGCTGTCTGCATGGCGCGACGCTAAACGATCGGCACGCAAGGCAGCGATTGGCTGGGTCGTGCGCATGGTGCTGGCGATGTTGCTGATCGGCATTGCGTTCAGATTGGGGCTGCCCGGATTGGTCAGCCAATGAGGCTGGCGGGCTATGCCGCGATCTTTGATGCGCCGGACAAGGGCGGCGATATTGTCCGCAAGGGGGCGTTTGCGCGCGCGGCAAAAGCGGGCCTGCCGTTGCTGTGGCAACATGACCAACGCCGCCGCATCGGCTTTGTCGAAAGCTTAAGTGAGGATGCACGCGGCCTGCGCGTCATTGCGCAACTCGATGATGACAATTCCTCTGTTCAGGCGGGCAGCGGTCTGTCCTTTGGCTACCGCGTGCGTGCGATGCAGCAACAGGATTATCGAGAGCTTACCGACATCGACCTCATTGAGGTCAGTGTTGTTACCACCCCGATGCAGCCGCTCGCCCGTGTGCTGGCGGTCGAGGCGGGCGGCGCAAGCGCCTCAGAGATCACACATTTCACGCAAGGAGAATGACATGGATTATGAAGTTAAAGCAGACAATCTTGACGCCGTTTTTGACGGGGCGGTGCCGGCGGTGGCCGTGACGCGGCCCGTTTTGTCCGGCGGCAAGGTCGCGGACCCCGCGCGCTCGGCCTTTGTCGATGGCTATTTGCGGCGCGGGTCGGAGGTGGAGTTGAAAAGCTTCACGGGTGTAACACCGGCCGATGGCGGCTTTGCCGTGCCGCGCGAAATTGATGAGGTTATCGACAGCGTGTTGAAATCCATCTCCCCCATTCGCGCGATTTCGAGCGTGGTGCGTGTGGGGTCAGCCGGTTATCGCAAGCTGGTGACGCAAAATGGCGTGACATCGGGTTGGGCCGCAGAGACGGCGACGCGTCCGGAAACGGGGACACCGACCTTCAATGAAATCGTGCCGAGCTTTGGCGACCTTTATGCCAATCCGGCCGCGACGCAGGCGATGTTGGATGATGCGGCATTTGATGTGGAGGCCTGGCTGGCGGATGAAATTGCATCCGAATTTGCCAAAGCCGAAGGTGCAGCCTTCATCAATGGTAATGGCATCAACCGCCCGCGCGGATTTCTGACCGCGCCGGTTGCCAACACAAATGATGCGACGCGGCCCTTTGGCACGTTGCAATATGTGCCGACGGGGGTGGCGGGCGGCTTTGCCCCGACCAACCCGCAAGATAAGTTGGTGGAGCTGGTGCACGCGGTCCGCGCGCCTTATCGCCAAGGTGCAAGCTGGGTGATGAATGCATCGACCTTGTCGATTATTCGCCGGTTCAAAACGGCGGATGGTGCATTCATCTGGCAACCGAGCCTTGCCGCCGGACAGCCGGATATGTTGATGGGCTATCCGGTCATTGAGGCCGAAGACATGCCCGACATATCGGCGAACAGCCTGTCGATTGCCTTTGGTAATTTTAAAGCGGGCTATTTGATTGCCGAACGGAGCGAGACCAATATCTTGCGCGATCCGTATTCGAACAAGCCTTATGTCCATTTCTACGCAACCAAACGCATTGGGGGCGCGCTGATTAACTCGGCGGCGATTAAGTTGATGCGCTTTTCCTTGACCTAAGCATTTTGGCCTCTGCCCGCATGATAAGGGGGCAGGGGCTTTTTGGTTATAAACTGACTAAATAAAGCGCCAATATGGCTAACAACGCGCAGCCAATGTTTTGCGTGTCCCCAAATTCAAAGGAATATCCGATGTTGAGCCTTGATCCGCTCGGCCTCGACAGCGTCATGCTGGCCGAGGTGCGGGCCTATGTGCGTGTCGATGCGGGCACCGATGACAATATGCTCGCCGCTTGCGCCACCGCCGCGGTTGAACATGCCGAGCAGTTTACGCGGCAGATACTGATCCGCCGTGGCGCCAAGGATATCGTCACAACAGGATCAGGCTGGCAAATATTGCAGGCGATGCCCGTGCAATCGGTCGTGAGCGTGACAGGCATTCCGGCCGAGGGCGCCAGTTTTGCCTTGGCCGCGTCCGCATGGGAGGCAAAGATCAGCTCCCGCGGCGAAGCCTATTTCCGGGTGCTACAACCGGGCAGTGCCGGGCGTGCGGAGGTATCGCTGAGCGTGGGCCTATCGGCGAATTGGGCTAGCCTGCCGGAATCGCTTCGGCTTGGCTTGTTGCGGCTGACGGCATATTTCTACAACAATCGCGACGCGAGTGATGATGCGGGGCCACCTGCCGCCGCACTGGCGTTATTGCTGCCGTTCCGCCGGGTGCAATTGGCATGAGCAGCGAATTTGCAGGCACGCTGCGCGAACATATCGTCATCGAAACACGGCTCAGCACGCGCGACAGCCGTGCAGGGGCGGTGGGCAATTATCGTTATGATGGGCAGGCTTGGGCCGCCGTATCGCCGCTCATGCCCGCCGACCTGACACGCGCCGATGCGCTGTCTGCCATGCCGCGTTGGCGGGTAACAATCCGCAAACGCGAAGGCGTGGGCCTTGGCACAAGGCTCACATGGCGGGGCAAATATCTCGCAGTGCGCGCGGCGCTCAGCGATCCGCAAACGCCCGCGCAGATGCATCTGACCTGCGAAGAAGTGCGATGAAAACCGAACGCCTGACCGTCAAAGCCGACGCCTTGGGCGCGGCGTATGTGCAGCAAGTAACCGACCAGTTGATGGCAACCCCCTTGCCGCGAGGCGTGCGGGCCGAACGCCGTGCGGACGGCGTGACTTTAGTGGGCAAAAACCTGCGCCGTCGGATGCTGGACGATGTGCAATTACGGAGTTTCGGACGATGAGTGATGCAGTGCAAGCCGTGCAAGCCGCGGCTGTGGCGGCGCTATCGGCGCATCCGGTGTTGGCGGCGCAATTGACGGGCATTTATGACGGCCCGCCGCCCCGCGCCGCCTTTCCTTATGTCGCGGTCACCGACGGGGTCACGAGCGACTGGAGCACGAAAACGCAACAGGGCCGTGAAATCCGTCTGGCGTTTACCGTGTGGGATGATGGCGAGGCTGCGACGCGGCTGGCGGACCTGATGGGCCATGTCGACGACGCCTTATTGGCGATCCCGCGCGACTTATCGGGCTGGCGAATTGCGACTGTGGTCTTCCTGCGATCGATGATCGTGCGCGATCCGGCGGGGCCATGGGCGGGGCTGGTTGAGCACCGCGTCCGGTTACTCGCGGTCTAACTCAAGCAATATTTTCTCCGCCGATGCGCGGACATTCTCGAAAGGATAGGAGCAAATGCCAGTAGAAAGAGGAAGCGCCTTCCTGTTGAAGGTTGGTGATGGCGCAGCGACGCCCGTATACGCAACGGTCGCGGGCCTGCGCACCACGCAAATGTCGATCAATGGCGACCCCGTGGTCATCACCCATAAGGGCAGCGGCGCATGGCGTGAGCTGCTGTCGGGCGCGGGTGTGCGGTCGGTGTCGGTGTCAGGGGCGGGGGTGTTTACAGGCTCGCTGGCGGAGGCCCGGATTAAGAACAACGCCTTTTCGGGGCAGTTGGATGATTATGAATTAAGCTTTGAAAGCGGTGAGCGATTGCGCGGCAAATTCCTGGTCGCGCGGCTCGATTATGCGGGCGATTTCAATGGGGAGCGGTCCTACACGCTGGCATTGGAAAGCAGCGGAATGGTGACGTCCTTATGACGCGGTCCGCCAATCAGGCGCGCGGCGAGGCCTCTTTATTGCTCGACAGCGGGGCGGTTGTTTTGCGCCCAAGCTTTGCCGCATTGGTCGCAGCAGAGGATGAGCTGGGACCGTTATTTGCGCTGGTTGAGCGCGCGGCGGCGGGCGAGATGAAGCTTTCCGAAATGGTCGGTTTATTCTGGCATTGCCGTCATGCAACTGACGCCAAAATGACGCGTGCCATGTTCAGCGAGAGCGCGGCCAAGGCCGGGCTTTCGGCGATGACGCCAGCGCTGAAAATCCTGCTGGGTCAGATATTGAGCGGGCGATGAGCTTTGCCGATGTTGCGGCCCAATTGGCGGCGCGCACGGCCGTGATTTTGGGCTGGCGGCCCGATGATTTCTGGAACGCTACACCCGCCGAACTGCTGGGCATATTGCAGGTGCTTGCGGGCGACGGGGCAACGCCGCCCAGCGCGGATGCGCTACACCAATTGATGGCGCGGTTTCCAGATAGCCCAAGCGGAGAGACATGATGGATGAAGAAATTGACCGGCTGGTGGTGTCGGTGCGTGCCGATACCCGCGCCTTTGCGCGCGACGTGGCCACGATGCGCGCCGAACTCGACGGGCCATTTGCCGACGGGTTGGAACGCGCCGGATCGGCGCTCGAACGCGGGCTGACCAGCGCCATTCAACGTGGTAAATTTGGCTTTGACGATTTGCGCCGCGTGGCCTTGTCTGTGTTGTCGGAAATAGCCGCGGCCGCCATTCGTTCGGGAATGAATGGGGGCAGTGGCGGGGGTGCTGGCAATCTGCTCGGCACTTTAGGGAATTTGCTCGGCAATGCATTGGGTGCGCCGGGCCGCGCGACGGGTGGGCCAGTGTCGCCGGGCCGTGCCTATCATGTGGGTGAGCGTGGCCCTGAATTATTTGTCCCCACAAGCAGCGGGCGGATTGAGGCGTCGCCTGCGGCCGGCGCACCAACTTATGTCCGGATGACAATAAACATATCGGATGCGCGCGGCACTGCGCCCGCTGCGCTTGAACGGTCGTCGCGTCATGTCGCGCGCGCGGTGCGTCAAGCCTTGGCGCGGGATTGAGCCATGGCTTACTGGCTCTGCGACAAAAGGCGGCAGCAAAAATCATCGCCGGTGATGCGGTTTGACCCCCGTTTTTGGACGGTGAACTTTCCGCGCCCGATGATGGCATCGGTGGTAACCACTGGTCCGGAATCCTTGCGTGCAGAGGCGGTGTTTTACCGCGGCAATGATCTGGCGGGCCTCATCTGGGACAGCGTGGATGCTTGGGATCATCCGTTGCTCGCATATGAAACCAACCGCGATTACCGGCGGTTGACGGTTAGTTTCCGGTGGCGGTCTGAAGGCATCATGCCGTTGGATGCTATCAACGGCCCGACGCTGACCATATCTGGCCGCGATGCCCAAGGTGCAGCCAAAAGCTGGTATGTCCGCTTGTGGAATTATGCCGTCGGCACGCCGCAGGATGCGGAAATCGTCCTTGATTTTAGCGACCTTTCGGGCGGGTTTTTATTGCCACAAGAGGGCGACCCTGTGTTCGCGGGCGACATTGACCGGATGTTCATATCGCTTATTCCACCAAGCTATACCGGCCAGCCCGGCAGTTTGAGTGCCCCGGCAGAAGGCTGGGTCGAATTAAGCGAAATCCGCTGCGATGGCGCTTGCGTGATGTTGGATATGGGCGATGTGATCATCCCCGAACATGATCTGAAAATGGCAACGGGATATGATGATGCTTATAACCAGACGCCCGCGCGTCTGATGCGGCAAATTCTTGCCTTGGGCTATCGCGGGACGATTAACCATTATGTCGGCATGAGCCATTATTTTCGGCTCGAGACGCTGGGCAATGCGCATTATGTTAGCCTTGCAGGCGGTGTGTTGAATGCACCCTGCATCGCCTGGCACCGCAGCTTTGCCGCGCAGGCAAAGGCGCTGGGTTATGATCTGATTTTCTCGTTAAGCTATGAATTGTTCGACGCGCATTGCTGGAATGATTGGAAGCAACGCGCCTTTAATGGGGACCCGGCGCTCACGGCTTGGGAACCGCCCTCGGCTTTATTGTCGCCCGCGCATGGCGGCGCGATCAATTATCTGAAGGCGGTTGCACGGGCCTTTGTCGCGATATTGAAAGCCGCCGGATTGCCAGTGAAATTTCAGATCGGAGAGCCATGGTGGTGGATCATGCCCGATGGCCGAATTTGCCTTTATGATGCGGCCGCCAATGCGGCGTTTGGCGCGCTGTCGGTGAGCATCCCGAGCATAAAGGGAAGCAAGACAGCAGCGCAAAAGGCGATGCTGGACAAAGCGGGGCAATTGCTTGCCGCATCCACAGCATCGATCTGCGATGCGGTGCGGGCGGAGGCGGGTAATGGAGGCGCGCAGACCTTATTGCTGGTCTATTTGCCGACGGTGCTCGACGCCGAAGCGCCCGAGGCGCTGCGCGCGAATGTGCCATTGGGTTGGGCAGCGCCCGCTTTCGATGTGTTGCAGCTGGAAGATTATGACTGGGTCACTTCGGGCAATCATGGGGCAACGCGGCGGGCGGTGCCATTGATGGCGACGCGTTTGGGTTATCCGATTACGCGGCAGCATTATTTCGCCGGTTTCGTTCTTCGTCCCGAGGACACAGCGCAATGGGATGAGATTGCCTTTGCCGCGGCACAAAGCCGCGCGCGTGGCACAGCGCAGACCTATGTCTGGGCACTGCCGCAGGTCGCGCGTGATGGCTTTACCTATTTTGAAATTGGGCAACAGGAGGATGCAGTGCAGGAATTTGATGATGTGCTTTTCCCGCTGCAAATCGGCCGTGAAGCAGAAATGACGGCCGCATTTTCAACCAATGTGGTGACCACGCTTTCGGGCCATGAACGCCGCAACAGCGCTTGGAGCAATGCACGTTTAAGCTATGATGTTGGCCCAGGCGTTCGGTCGGAAAATGAGCTTGGGCAATTGCTGTCCTTCTTCCGCGCACGGCGGGGTCCGGCGGTCGGATTTCGTTTCACCGATCCGTTCGATAATAGCTCGAACGGCATGACCGGTGCGCCCAATATGTTGGACCAAAATCTCGGTCTAGGCGATGGGGTGCGCACAATGTTTCCCTTGCTTAAAACCTATGGCGTTGACGGCCAAGTCCGCCGCATTACGCGGCCGGTTGCGGCATCGGTTCTGGTCGCGGTGAACGGCGTCACGGCGACCGGATGGTCGTTGGCAGCAGGCGGGGTCATCAGCTTTGCTACTGCACCGCCAACAGGCGCAGTCGTAACCGCTGGCTATCGCTTCGATGTTCCGGTCCGCTTTGCCAACGATCAAATGGATATGGCGCGGGCGACCTTTGGCGCAGGCGACATGCCTCACATTCCGTTGATCGAAATACGAGAAATGCAGTGATGGACGGCTGGATGGAAGGGCCGTTGACCAGCGTCGCTTATGGCTGGCGGCTTGAGCGGGCGGACGGGGTGACATTGGGGTTCACATCGCATGATGCCGATGTGGCGCATGACGGCATATTGCTGCGCGCAAGCCCCGGCATGCAGCCAACGACGGTGCTGCAAAGCGCTGGCCTGGATAAAGACGGCTTGGACGTATCCGGCGCGCTCACGTCCGATGACATTCGCGCCGATGACCTTGCGGCAGGTCGTTGGGACGGGGCGTATCTCGAGATATTCCTATTTGACTGGACCGCGCCCGAAGCAGGCAAACGTGTGTTGGCGGCAGGGGAGTTGGGCGCTGTGTCCTTTACCGATGATGCGTTTACGGCGGAGCTTATTGGCTTGCAAGCGCGGTTGGACAAAGCCGTGGCACCGCAAACCTCACCAACCTGTCGCGCACGATTTTGTGATGCCGCTTGTGGTTTGAACAGCGCCCGTTTTCAGCATCTGGCGAAAGTCGCCAGCTATGATGATAACCGGATTTCGATCACGGCGCCCTTGGCAATTGCCGATGGGTATTTGGCCTATGGCCAATTGCGCTGGCTTTCGGGTCCCAATTGCGGGTCGACGGTAAAAATTGCGCACCATGCAGGTACCGAAATATACGCCTATAGCGCCCCGTTCCATGTCCCAAAGACGGGCGACCTGATTGCATTGACGCAAGGATGTGACAAGCGCATGTCGACCTGCGCCGAGCGGTTTGGCAATGGCGCCAACTTTCGCGGCGAACCTTATTTGCCCGGCAATGACCTCCTGACCCGTTACCCCGGTGGCAATTAGAATACAGCCGCCACGCACAACGTCCCAAGCGCGAATGGCTGACCGTGCGATGGCCCTTTTGGGGGCGCCGTTCCGGATGCATGGCCGCTCGATCGAAACCGGTTTTGATTGTGTTGGGGTGGCTGCGGCCTGTCTTGTCGATGCTGGCTATCGTTTCGATACACCAACCGATTATCGCTTAAGTGGCGATTTTGACGGACGCGCGCAGGCTTTTTTTGCGGGCAATAAATTTCAGAATGTTGATGACGGATCATGGGTAGCAGGCGATATTTTGCTGCTTCGACCCGGCCCCCGGCAGTTGCATTTTGCCGTGCTGACGCAAGGCGGCGCGGTGCATGCGCATGTGGGTTTGGGCCGCGTTGTATTGACCCCATTGCCGCTGCCTTATGGCGATATCACCCAATGGCGCTTTCAAGGAGACTGACATGGCAACGCTTGTATTGACCGCCGTGGGTTCCGCGATTGGTGGACCAATTGGCGGTGCAATTGGCGGCGCAATCGGCCAACAGATTGATGCGGAAATATTCGCGCCGCCGGCGCGGCAGGGGAGCCGTTTGAAAGAACTGGCGGTCCAAACATCAAGCTACGGAACGCAAATCCCCGCAATATTTGGCGTCATGCGGGTGGCGGGCACCGTTATCTGGTCCACCGATTTGATTGAGGAGCGGACGAAAAGCGGCGGCGGCAAGGGACGGCCGGCAACGGTGAATTACAGCTACCGCGTCAGTCTTGCCGTGGCGTTATCGAGCCGGCCAATCGCGCGTGTTGGCCGCATCTGGGCCGATGGCAACCTTATCCGTGGTGGACAAGGCGACTTTAAAATTGATGTCCAGATGCGTGTGTATGAAGGGCATGAAAATCAGCAGCCAGATCCTCTCTTGGCCTCGGCGGAAGCGCTTGGGCAGTGCCCTGCACATCGCGGCTTAGCCTATGTTATTTTTGAAGACCTTCAGCTCGCTGAATTTGGAAACCGCATACCGTCTTTGACCTTTGAGATTTTCGAACGCGACGGGCCGTTAGCATTATCCGCGTTGCTGAATATGGTTTCGAAGGGCGACATTGCGAGCCAAAGCGCGCTTGAAATTGGTGGCTTTGCCGTTGCCGGCGCGAGCGTGCGCGAAGCTGTTGCCCCGATTTTGGAAACATGCCCGTTGGAACTTGTGATGTGCGACAACCATCTTGTCATTCGGGACATTGGCGTGGCCCAGGATTTTGTCCACAGCATCGACATTGCGGCGGAAGAAAATGGGTATGCTTTGGAAAAAGCAAAGAATGTCTTGCCTCCGGCGGCCAATATTCCGGTCCATGTCGCGCTGCGATATTATGATGCAGAGCGTGATTATCAGGCAGGAATTCAGCAAAGCGGTAGTGACGCAAGTGGCCGTGGTGACATGCGATTGGAATTGCCCGCCGTGCTCAGCGCCGAAACCGCCAAGGCCCTCGTCGAAGCCAAAGACAGCGATGTTCGCTACGCGCGTCATTTCTGGTCCGGGTCAGCCGCAGCATCGACCCGCGCGTACCAACCGGGTGACCATGTTCGAACGGCGGATAACCGGAAATGGCAAATTTCAGAGGTGGAAGTTGGTCTGGGAGCCACGCACATCAAGGCCAAGGCGTTGCCCAAGCATCTGGCAATTAGTGCATCGGGCAGCGAAGCTGGACGGCATGTGCCATCTGTGGATCAGCCAATTGGGCAGACGCGAATACTGGCGCTCGAATTGCCTTTGGTCTCGGGCGGAGATCCCAATAAATCGGCCTTAGCAGTATTTGCCGCAGGCACAGAGGCGGGGTGGAAACGCGCCGCCCTGTCGCTTTCAACGGATGATCAATGGAGTGATATCGGGACCACTGCGCTGCCTGCGGTGATTGGCAATACGCAAAACGCCATGGCGGCGCATCACCCGTTCTTGCTTGATGAGGCAAGCGCGCTAGATATCGTATTGCTGAATGCGGCTATGGTCTTGGCGACCCGAGACACAACGCCTTTGGCGGTCGACGCGCCGATATTCTGGATCGACGGGGAGTTTGTGCGCGTCGGGCGTATTGTTGCCTTAGGCGGCAAAAGCTACCGCCTTTCGCGGTTTAGTCGGGGTGTAGCCGCGTCGGCAATGCGTGCCCCTGCGCACGCGGCTGGCGCGCAAATCGTGCTCATCGATGCAAGCGCGACGCTTATCATATCTGAGAATATGTATCAGGTGGGGCAAAGCGTGACACTGGAGGCGCAGGGCCTAAGTGACGCCACACCTGTGACGACAGTCATTGTGGCAGAGGGGCTGGCCATTACGCCGCTGCCGCCCGTCCATGGCCGCGTGACAAAAGATGACAGCGGCAATTTCGATCTATACTGGAAACGCCGCTCGCGGCTTGATCTGGGATGGGTGGACGGCGTTGATCAAGCCCAAGCCGAGGATCAGGAAAGCTACCGCGTTGGGCTGTACATCGATGACCAGATGCTCCGCGAGTGGACTGCGACCGAAAATCACCTGCGCATTTCGGCAAGCGAAATGGCCAGCATCGGCGCGCAGCCAAACAATGTGGTTGTTTTTAAGATACAGCAAATCGGGCGCTTTGCGCTGTCCGATCCGCTGACATTCGGTCTGAGCTGATTAGTGCATGCATCTTATGAGGAGGATTTATGGCTGCGTTAGAAACTGGACGCCACCGACTGCCGCTTTTGGCGGTTTCACAGGCGCAAAAAGAAATCACGCATAATGAAGCGCTCGTTATGATCGACGCGCTGCTGCATATGGCGGTTGAAGCAGCATCGTCCGCGATACCTGCCGTCACGGACAATGATATTGGTAAATCTTGGATCATTAATGGGACACCAACGGGTGCGTGGGCAAGCAAAGCCGGTCAAATCGCCTGCTGGATTGGCGGCAGTTGGCGCTTTGTCGTGCCCCATGAAGGTATGCGGGTTTGGAATAAGTCCACACGACGGCAGAGCCATTTCATATCAGGCCAATGGACCACCGCGCCTGCGATACCCAATCCAGTCGGTGGCATTGCCGTCGATAGCGAAGCGCGCGCAGCCTTGTCGGCGATTTTACAATATTTGCGGCTATTGGGCATATTAGCCACATGAACCACGGCCGGTCGCAAACACCTTAAATATTCTGATAAATAGCCAAAAATGGCGACATTTTGGCAACAGTATAGGGACATAGCGGCTTGCATGGACGGAACAGAAGCGGTAGACATATGGCCTCGAATTCCTGTTCCTAAGATAGATAAGGGGAAAGTTGATGCGTAAGTTAGCCCTAAGTTTGGCACTCGCTTCTACTGCTCTGGCGTCACCGGCTTTGGCCCGCGATAACCAGTGGTATGTGGGCGTTGATGGCGGTGCCATGTTAGTAGAAGACCTCGCTTTGGATATTGGTGTCGTGAAAGATGCGGCAACATTAGACGCTGACAAGGGTTATGATTTCGGTGGCCTCGTTGGCTATGATTTCGGCGGTTTCCGTCTTGAATCAGAAGTGTCCTATCGTAAGGCGGACGTTTCTGGTTTAACCAGCCAAACACCTCAGGCAACAAGTGGCACGAGCACAGCTTTGCTGGCTGGCGGTAACTACGCCGCAACTGGCGGCGCAAATGCATTGAGCTTCATGGTCAATGGATTGCTGGATTTCGGTGATAATGACGGCCTTCAGGGCTTTGTTGGCGGCGGCGTTGGTGTTGCGCGTGTAGACGTGCAGACCGTTTTGGCAGCGCCTTCATTCCTTGATGACTCGGATACCGGTTTTGCATGGCAGGCACTTGCTGGCGTTCGTGCGCCATTGAGCGGCAATTGGGATGTGGGCCTGAAGTATCGTTTCTTCAACGCGGATAAGGTTGGTCTTGTTGATCGTCTCGGCCGTGCCGTTGAGTCGCGCTTCCGTTCGCACAGCTTGATGGGAAGCTTGGTGTATAATTTCGGCGGCGCACCTGCGCCGGTTGAAGTGGCACCACCACCGCCACCGCCACCGCCACCTCCTCCTCCGCCGCCACCACCGCCGCCACCTGCGCCGGTGTGCAACACGGGTCCTTATATTGTGTTCTTCGATTGGGATAAATCGAACCTGCGTCCAGACGCGGCTTCGGTTCTTGATAATGCCGTTGCACAATATTCGAACTGTGGCAGCGCGAAGGTTATGCTTGCAGGTCACGCCGATAAGTCGGGCGCTGCAAAGTACAATGTCGGCCTTTCACAGCGTCGTAATGACACTGTTCGTACGTATCTTGAGTCCAAGGGCGTATCGACTGGCGCGATTGCTACTGAGGCATTCGGTGAAACTGCACCATTGGTACAAACTGCAGATGGTGAGCGTGAACCGCAAAACCGTCGCGTGGAAGTTACCTACGGTCCAGGTTCGGGAATGTAATTCCCAATCTGATTTCAGGTTAAAAGAAAGGCTGGTCGAAAGACCGGCCTTTTTTTTACCTTCGATGCGTGATGTCAAAAATAGAGCTAAAATTTTAGGCCGCGGCCTTTGTCTTTGCTCGTGCTTTTACTGCGGCCGATTCCAAAAGCCTGGTTTCAAGCGCTTTTAACTTGTTTTTGTTTTCGATTTTGCCGCCGAATAAATCCGTCACATAAAATGTGTCGACCGCGCGTTCCCCGTAAGTGGCGATATGCGCGCTGTGCAATGTGACTTTCGATTCAAACAGCGCGAGCGCCAAATTGTTGAGCAAGGCGGGACGATCCAGCGCATTCACTTCAATCACCGTAAACCGGTTAGACGCTTGATTATCAATCAGCACCGATGGCGCGATTTTAAAGGCGTCGGCTCGGCGCAGCGCTTTTGGTTTTGCGTCCAGTTGTGTCATCAAACGCGCGCGATTGGTCAGCGCCTCTTCAATGTTACGCTTGAGGCGGTTTAACTGGCTTTGCTCCTGAAAAGGACGACCCAGCGGGTCTTGGATAAGGAAATTGTCGACCGCCATGCCGTCGCTGCTGGTGTGAATCCGCGCATCGATAATGTTACCGCCCGCCAGATGAATGGCGCCGGCTATGCGGTAAAACAACCCGGGATGGTCGGCCGCAAAAACCGTGACGAGCGTCGCGCCACGATCAGGATAGAAACAAGCGTCAATGGCAAGTTCTGTGCCCGCATTGGACAGAAGATGCCGGGCGTTGCGTTCAATGATGTCGTCTGGTTCCGCGATCCAATAAGCATCTGGCAGCGTTTTGGCGAAGGCCGCAAATTTATCAGACGGTAATTGTAACGCGGGCTCCAGCTGCGCTTTTTTCGAGGCAATCCTCTCGTCCCGGCCGCGTTGCTTGTGCCCCAAGCGCAGCACTTCTTCCGTAGCTTCAAACAGGTCCGACAGAAGCTGTCGTTTCCAACTGTTCCAAACGCCTGGTCCAACTGCGCGGATGTCGACGACGGTCAAGACCATCAAGAGCTTCAACCGCTCGGGTGACTGGACGGCCTGGGCAAAATCGAGGATGGTCTTAAAATCCGCCAAGTCCCGCTTGAACGCAGTGGCCGACATCAACAAATGATAGCGGACAAGCCACGCAACAGTTTCTGTCTCAGCCGGAGAAAGACCCAGCCGCGGGCATAAGGATTCTGCAATCTCCGCGCCCAACACACTATGGTCGCCGCCACGCCCCTTCGCGATATCGTGGAGCAAGGTGGCCACAAACAATACCCGCTTGCTGACAATCTGCTGCAGCATCGCTGTAGACAGCGGGTGATCTTTTTTGAGCTTTCCGCGGTTGATATCGGCTAGCAAGCCAATGGCGCGGATCGAATGTTCATCGACGGTATAATGGTGGTACATGTCGAATTGCATCTGCGCCACGACGCGTCGGAAATCCGGAATGAATCGACCGAAAACGGTAGATTCATTCATCCAGCGCAACACCGTTTCCGGGTCGCGCGGCGATGTCAATATTTCGAGAAAAAGGGCGTTGGCTCTCGGGTCCCGCCGCAATACTTTGTCGATCAGTCGGGCATCTCTTTGGGCGGCACGCATCGCCAGCGGGTGAATTTCCAATTCATGCAAATCCGCCAAATGAAATATTTCGAGCAAGCGCACGGGGTCTTGCGCAAAAAAGCCATCATCGGGGAGCGCGAGACGACCACGATCAAGTTGAAAACCATTGAGCTTTCGGGGTTTTCGGGCAAAGCTGGGCAAAAACCGGCGGCCTTTTTTGGCCATAGCTTCATCCAAATGCGCGAGGAAAAGTCCCGTCACGTCGCCTACGGTTTTTGCGTTCAAAAAGTAAAAATGCATGAACCTTTCAACCGCCGAGCGCCCGGGGCGATCAGCAAATTGCATGCGTTCCGCTAATTCGCGTTGCAGATCGAATGTGAGACGATCTTCCCCACGTCCGGTGATATTGTGCATATGACAACGCACCGCCCACAAGAAATTTTCAGCTTTTCTGAACCGATTATATTCATCGATTGTGAGCAGGCCAACGTCGACAAGCTCCGATGCAGCGGACACTTTATGGATATATTTTCCAATCCAGTAGAGTGTGTGGAGATCGCGAAGCCCACCTTTGCCATCTTTGATATTGGGTTCGACCACATATCGGCTGTCCCCCATGCGCCTGTGTCGATCGTCGCGTTCCATCATTTTTAGGCGGACAAAGTCTGACGCCGTGTTTGCGACAACCTCATTCCAAAAACGTAGCGAAACCTCTTCATAAACGCCGCGGTCACCCCACACAAACCGGCTTTCCAGTAACGCGGTGCGGATGGTTAAATCCTCTTGCGCCATCTTTACCGTTTCATCGAGGGATCTGCTTGATTGGCCGACCTTTAACCCAAGATCCCACAGCAAATAGAGGATCGCTTCGACCACCTGCTCGGTCCAGGAACTACGCTTGAAAGGCGTAACGAAGCCGATGTCCACGTCGCTATGTGGGGCCATCTCCCCACGGCCATATCCACCCACAGCCAGAACCGCGATCCTTTCGGATGCCGAGCGGTTGGCAGCGGGATAGGCGTGCACAGTGACATAATCATAGATGAGCCGGACGATTTGATCGACAAGGAATGATTGCTCGGCCGCGGCGCGATAGCCTTGCGATGGCGCGGCATCGAGGCGCCGTTGAATTTCGCTCCGACCATTGGCCAGTGCGGTTTGCAATATCTCTACGACGTGTGGACGACGTGCTTCGGCCCCGTATTCGCGCACGATGCCTTCAATCTGTTCGGCCAGCACACCGCGGTCGATAATGTCGCGCTGCTTAGATATCCGTTCTGCTGTTGATGCCATGACGCGACCTTAGGCGCGATCCGGCATCATGTCAGCATCAAGCGGATATTTTGGCATTATATTCGCGTCGCAGAGTCACCCGGTCGATTTTTTGTGTACCCAGTCGGGGGAGTGGATCGGCCACTTGCCAGTAATGCACAGGAATTTTGTAGGGCGCGAGACGTTCCGCCAAAAATGCTTTCAACGCATCCGGGGTCAGCGTGACGCCGTCCTTTGTCTGATAGACGATGCCGGGCACCTCCCCATATTTTTCATCAGCAATGCCAAATACAGACAATTCGGCAATTGATTCATGCTCATAAGCGGCTGCTTCAACTTCGGGGCAACTGATATTCTCACCGCCTCGAATGATGATATCTTTCTTACGGTCGACGATAAACAAATAGCCGTCTTCGTCGAGATAACCGATGTCGCCGGTCCGGAAAAATCCATTTGCGGTGAAGGCATCGCGCGTGGCATTTTCGTTATTCCAATAGCCATTGAAATTGGCAATCGTCCGAATACCCACTTCACCGCGTTCGCCCTGCGGCAAAACATTGCCATCATCGTCCAGCATTTGGACCTCGACCAGTGGCTTGGTCGCAGGACCAGTGCTGGTTGGCTTTTCTAAATAATTGTCGGTGAAATTGCCGCAGCCAACGCCGTTGGTTTCCGTGAGGCCGTAGCCCAATAATGGATAACCCCAGCTCATTTCCTTGCGAATTTTTTTGACATGCTCAACAGGGCGTGGCGCGCCGCCGGCGGCAAATGCGGTGCAGCTTGTTAAATCATATTTGTGCCGGGCAGGGTGCGTTGCCAGCTCAATGCTCATCAACGGAACGCCCACGAAATAAGTGATGCGTTCTTTTTCGATAATCCGCATCGCCTCTTCTGCGTCCCATTTGGGCATCAACACGAGCTTGCGGCCGATGGCGAAGCTTTGCAGCACCAAAGGTATCGACGCGGTGACGTGGAACAAGGGCACATTGACGAGCGCTGAAGGCTGGGCCGGCATCGACTGGCCACTGGCGGACATAAGCTCAAAAAAGACAAGCGTTTGGCCGACATAGCTCATAGCACCTTGGACGACTGCACGATGGTCTGACACCGCACCCTTCGACTGTCCGGTTGATCCAGAGGTGTATAAAATCGTCGCATTATCGAGTGGATTTATGGTTGGCAGCGCTGTTTCTGCGCCGCCACCCTTTGCAGTCATCACCGATAAGCCGTCCAGCGGCAGCGAATCATGTTTGATGATGAGCAGTTCGCAATCGCCAATATCTTGTCCCGCCATCCGCGCGGCACGCTGTTCATCGGCGAGAACAAAGCGGCAGCCGACCATGCGAATGCCTTCGGCCAATTCGCCACCTTGCCACCAGCCATTGAGCAAAGTCGCAACGCCGCCGGCCATCACAATTGCCATATAGGCAATGATCCAATTAGCGGAATTGCGTGCCGCAATGCCGATGCGCTCACCCTTTTGCAGCTTGTAGCCTTCCACAAGACCACCTGCCAAAGCGCGCGCCGCACCATAAGTTTGGGCGAAACTTAACCGGATATCGCCATCGACCAAAAATTCCTTGTCCGCATGGGTCGCGCAGAAAAATGCGAAATAGTCGGCCATGTTGCCCGGTGCTTTGGCAAAGACCGGCATTTGGACACCATATTTCTCGGCATAGGTAACGGCCAAGGGGCCATCATTGGCCATAAGCCGTTCAATGGTGGCATCGATTGCAAGGTCCAACTGCGACGGCATGTGATTCTCTCCTAAACTCTTTGTGCGACTTCTATTTGGCTCTATAGGAATGTCAAAAGATCCTGAGGAAATATTGTGTCATTCGAGATTATTTCAACCGCCGCCGGCTTTATTCAGTTTACCGACCTTGGCGTAGGTCCTGTCGCGCTCGATTTGGGCTTCTTCCAAATCCGTTGGTATTCGCTTGGATATTTGGTCGGCATCTTGCTCGGCTATTGGATGTTGCTGAAATTGCTCGCGCGTCCCGGCGCGCCCATGTCACGTGAGCAAGCGGATGACATTATCCTATATGCCACCTTGGGTATCATCTTGGGTGGACGGATTGGCTATATTTTATTTTACCAACCCTCCATTTTGCAGAATCCAATGGACGTCTTCAAATTGTGGGAAGGCGGAATGTCGTTCCATGGCGGCGCGATTGGTATCATATTTTCAATCTGGCTTTTGGCGCGCAAGCATAAGCTCTCTTTTTTACGGGTCTGTGATTATGTCGCCTGCGTCGTGCCCTTTGGGATATTCCTCGTGCGGCTGGCGAACTTCGTGAATGATGAACTTTGGGGCCGCGTCACCGACGTGCCTTGGGCGATTGTCTTTCCCAATGGAGGTGATTTGCCGCGCCATCCAAGCCAGCTGTATGAAGCGGTTTTTGAAGGACTGCTTATGGCCGCAATATTGTGGCCATTATTCTGGAAAACCAATGCACGCTATCGGCCCGGGTTCCTGACGGGTATGGCGGCAATCATTTATGGTACAGCCCGTTTTTCCATCGAGTTTGTCCGGGAGCCTGACCAACAGCTTCAGTGGCTGGTGGAAACAAGCGGCCTGAGCATGGGGCAGTGGCTCACCCTGCCGATGATATTGGTTGGACTGTTCCTGTTGTTCACCGCAGGTGCCCGCAAACAGCGCGCCGAGGCCATGGCCGGCAGTAACAGTGCCGGCTGACACACAGCAAGTTGCAGTCCGCCTAGCGCAGCAGATAGAGGCATCAGGCCCCATCAGCGTTGCCGAATATATGCGTGTGGCCAATACCGCATATTATGGGCGCGCTGACCCGCTCGGCGCAGATGGTGATTTCATCACTGCGCCAGAAATCAGCCAGATGTTTGGCGAGCTGGTGGGTATTTGGCTGAGCGATATCTGGTTACGTCATCGTCCGGCCACTTGCCATTATGTCGAACTCGGCCCTGGCCGCGGGACGTTGGCGGCAGACGCGCTGAGAACAATGAAGCGTTTTGGTTGGCAGCCCTCAGTCCATTTCTTGGAAAACAGCCCTGCATTACGCGCCAAGCAGTTGCAGGCGGTGCCGGACGCGACATTCCATGACCATCTGGATAGTCTTCCGACCGATGCGCCTTTGTGTGTTGTGGCAAACGAGTTTTTCGACGCCTTGCCGGTTCGGCAGATGGTTGCGACGCAAGCCGGCTGGCGGGAGCGGGTTGTTGTACGCGATGGTGCAACCGGCTTTGCCGCTGTGCCAGGCACTTCCTCAGCCGATGACCTTATCCCTGAACAATTTCGTACAGCCGCCATAGGCAGTGTTTACGAAATTTGTCCTGATGCGTCGTCGATTATGCAGCAACTTTCGGCGCGGCTGGTAAAGCAGGGCGGGGTGATGTTGGTCATCGACTATGCCTATACACAGCCCGCCTTGGGCAACACGCTGCAAGCAGTCCAGAGCCATGCATATGCCGACCCCTTCAATAATCCGGGCCAGGTTGATTTGACCGCGCATGTCGATTTTTTTGAATTGTTGAACTGCGCCAGAAATAGTGGCCTTTTGACCGCTGGACCAAGCGACCAAGGCGCCTGGCTTTTGGGTCTTGGAATAACCCAGCGTGCCCAAATTCTGGCGGCGTCCAACCCCGACAGGGCTGGAGACATCAACGCCGAACGTAACCGGCTGGTGGCGCCTGACGCCATGGGGACCTTATTCAAGGTCTTGGCGGCTTATGCTCAAGGTTGGCCGCAGCCGGAGGGGTTCGATCTTTAGCTTACCCAGTCGGCGATCTGACCCGCAACATCGTTCGCCGCGGCATTTAATGCCGCGCCTGCGGGTGCCGGTGCAATCGCGGTTAAGGGACGCCTTGCTTCAAACCGGCGTTTTTCGGTCGCACTTCCGCGGATGATTTTGACCGCGTCATAGACGACTACAGCTTCGCTCGTTTCTGCATCGATACCGAATTCTAGCAGGCTTCCCGACAAAAAGCGCACGGCTTTGCCGCCCGCATCGGCTTCGTTCAGTACTAAGTTCCCGCTCTTTGCCGAAACGGTTTCGACGAGCAAGCTCTGCATCAAACGGGCAGGTTTATCGGCCCAGAATGCGTTTTTGAGATAGGCAATACTACTAGGATCAATCTGAACTGGCACCCGATTATTATCCAGCTTGCGCGGGACTTGAGGCATCTGGATAACCAAGGCGTCTGCCGTCGTTGCGGTACGCGCGACGCCGGCAGCCACGACATTGTCAGCCGTCAGAACGAGCATGGAGACTGGCGCCTTACCACCGAAGCTTACGCACGCGCCAAGGGCCATGATGAGGGGTAACGCACAAAAGCGCGGTCCGGAGATTTTGCTGAACATCATTTTTGGTTCCTGCTGCCGGGTTTATATTCGGGTAAGGCGGTGCCGCCGACGACGCTGCTTATACCACCTTGGTCCACTTTCTCGGTCACCGACTTTAACGATGTGGACACGTCTCTCAAGTCGCGCACCAGTTGCGTCACTTCGGGCAAAGTTTGCGTATTCAACGTTTCAATTGCGGGGTTCGCATTATTCAAGGTCGTTTCCAAGGCGGCCAGGCTGCCATTTGCGGATCGCAGCGTTTTGCGCAATTCATTCAGCATCGGGCGACCTTCGCTATCGATTAGTCTATTGGTCGAGCCTGCCATTTTGGTGATCTCATCCGCAGCCAGACCTGCCTTTTGCAAGGCAATGCGCGATTCCAGAATGGCTGCACGCAAGTCAGGGCCTTGCGTTGCCAAAGAACCCGAAAGGCTTTCCACATTATCCAAAATCTGTTCGATGGACTGTTGGTTCTTGTCGGACAATATGTTGGTCAGCCGTTCGGTCAAAGTCGACAGCCGTTCCAAAAGCAAAGGCGCGTTGTTCAAAAGCTCGCCCAAAGCGCCGGGCTTTGTCGGAATGACGGGCACGCCTGTTGGGCATGCGGACTGCGGTTTCACTTTTGGGCATTCCAGTGCAGGCGCACCTTTAACCGCACCATCCAGCTGAATCTCCGAAACGCCGGTGAAGCCGATGCCGTTAATCGTCGCTGTCGTTCCCAGAAGCACGGGCACGCTGTCCTTGATGCTGATGCGCACCCGCACGAACTCTGGATCGGGCTCCCATAATTCGATGCCCTCAATTTGGCCGACAGGAACGCCAGAAAAGGACACGCCTGAACCCTTGGCCAAGCCATTGACCGATTGTTGAAAGAATATGTCATATTCTTTTTTGTCACCTTCACTTGTCCGCGAAAGCCAAACGGTAAATGCGGCCAGCAGCGCCAGAAGGAGAAGCGTAACAGCGCCCACCATCACATAATTGGATTTGGTTTCCATATTATTGCCTTATGACCTTCCTCGCTGCTGCGTCCTTGCGTGGACGGAATCGCCCTGGTCGCTGTGACCGCGCCGTGCCGCACGACCACGTGGACCGCTGAAATACTCGTTAATCCACGGGTGATCGATGGCCAGCAATTCTTCAATTGCGCCAATGGCTATAACTTTCCGATCAGCCAAAACGGCCACGCGGTCACAAATGGAATAGAGCGTATCCAAATCATGCGTAATCAAAAAAACGGTGAGGCCAAGCGTCTCTTTCAAATCGCGTGTTAAATTGTCGAATTTGGCGGCGCCGATAGGGTCAAGCCCGGCGGTTGGTTCATCCAGAAACAACAATTCCGGATCCATGGCCAATGCCCGCGCTACACCGGCACGCTTGCGCATACCACCCGATAGCTCGGATGGATATTTATGTGCTGCTTCTGGAGGTAGTCCGCTTAAGAATATTTTGTAGTGGGCGATTTCGTCGAGCAGCTCTTGACTGAAATCCGGATAAAATTCGCGCAAGGGCACCTGCACATTTTCCGCGACGGTTAAGGTTGAAAACAATGCGCCACCCTGAAACAAAACACCCCAGCGCCGGCGGACGTCTGTGGCTTGATCTTCCTCTTTGCCAATCATGCCTTCATCAAAGACCCGGATTTCGCCTGCATCGGGCTCTTGCAGGCCGATGATTGACCGCATGAGCACGGATTTACCCGTTCCCGACCCGCCAACGACCCCCAATATCTCGCCGCGGCGCACGTCGATGTTGAGATCCTCATGGATGACTTGGTCACCAAAGCTGTTGTACAGGCCAGTCACGGAGATGATGTTGGGCGCGTTCATCGCTTAATCCCAACCAATTTCGCTAAAGAACACGGCAAAAAATGCGTCGAGGACAATGACGAGGAAAATAGCCTGCACCACCGCTGCGGTTGTTCTTAACCCGACTTGTTCAGCATTGCCTTTCACCTGCATCCCCTGAAAGCAGCCCGCCATGGCGATGATTGCGCCGAAGACCGGCGCCTTGATCATGCCAACCCAGAAGTCAGTTATTGGCGTTACTTCGCGCAGGCGCTGCACAAAGGTCGCCGGGGGTATGTCTAGGACAATCCAGCATAACAATCCGCCGCCGATGATGGACATTAACGACGCGAAAATACCAAGCAATGGCATCATGAACACCGCGGCGATCACGCGCGGCACGACCAATGCTTCTACAGGGACAACGCCGATCGTGCGCATGGCGTCAATTTCTTCGGTAATCTTCATCGTTCCGATCTGAGCGGCAAAGGCAGATCCGGATCGACCCGCAACCATAATCGCAGTCATCAATATGCCAAGTTCACGCAGTGTGAGTCGCCCGATGAGGTTGATGGTAAAAACCTCCGCACCAAATTGGCGAAGCTGAACAGCGCCTTGCTGCGCAATAACGATGCCGATGAGGAAGCTCATTAGACCGACAATGCCCAATGCACGGACACCCACCATGTCGAAATGTTGAACCACCGCGTGCCAGCGAAAGCGGCGTGGGTTCATCAGTAGACTAAAGAACGCTTTGACCACTTGCCCGACGAAGCCGAGAAATTGCAAAAAAGTCATCATGCCGACGACAACAGCGCCACCCACTTCGGCCAAAAAATGATATAGCGACGACATAGGTGGTTTTGCGGCGGCTTCGGCTTGATCGGCGCCGCGCACAGCATCAATGAGACGACTGGCGTCATTTGCGCCGCCGGTGATTGGGGCGTCATGTTCTTTAGCTGTCCGATGGACGAGCCAAGCGCCAACGGTGTCCATATGGGTGACGGCCGAAATGTCGATTTCAGAAACGGGGCCATTAATGTCGCGCAAACTGCGGTCTAGTGCACCAATGGATGCAATCACGAAGTCACCGGACAGCCGGAGAAGTTGCCCGCTGGGCAGATCTTCAACAGTGAAATCGGCAGAGTTAGGCATAGCTCTATAATTGGCCTATTATCGGGACTATCACAAGCCTGTAGACTTCTTCGGTAAAGTTATGCCTTTAAGATCATGATGACGAAATCCAAAACGACCCTGCTCGCCATATATGATATGGACAAGACCATCACACGGCGCGCCACCTATAATGGGTTCCTGCTGCATATGGCGTTGAACAAGTCACCGTGGCGGTTGTTGCTTGCACCGTTTTTGCCACTTGGTTTGGTTCTATATGCGCTGAAAATTTGGGACCGGTCGCAGCTTAAGCAGTTTTCGCAAATTCTGCTGATTGGCCGACGTGTTCCTCAGGCGCATTTCGCCAAATATCTCGAAAGCCATGCGGATCTGGTCGTTGGCAAAAACGTCTATCCGCAATTGCTGGCGCGCGTGGCGGAGGAGAAGGCGGCTGGTTATCGCCATGTTATGGCGACCGCTTCTTATCGTTTATATGTGGACGCGATTGCCAAACGGCTTGGCTTTGATGACGTCATTGCAACAAATCTATCAACCGACAGCAGCGGCCATGTGCTGGCGCGGATAGACGGGCATAATTGTTATGATGCGGCAAAGCTGGAGCTTGTGAAAGGCTGGATGGATCGACACGGCCTGGAGCGCGCCCAATGTCATATCCGCGCCTATTCCGACCATATCTCCGATGCACCATTGCTTCATTTTGCCGACGAACCCTTCGCCACCAACCCGCATGGTCCACTGGCGCGTCTGGCGGAAACAAAGGGTTGGCCCATCCTTGATTGGCGCGTGGCGGAAACGTGATCCTAAACTTATAGCGCCCGCAATGCACCAACAAGCCAGACCGCCCCTACAATGAGGGGGATACCCGCAAGGTCGAGGTAAAATCCCGCCTTCACCATTTTGGGTAGGGCAATATGCCCGCTGGCCCATGCAATGGCATTTGGTCCGGTGCCGGATGGCATCATAAAACCCCAGCTGGCCGCCATGGAGGCAGCCATCGCCATCAACCATGGATCAGCACCCGTTGCCGCCACGAGGCCAGCCACCACAGGCAGCACACCGCTGGCGGTCGCGACATTGCTGGCAAATTCGGTGATTAGAATGACTAAAGCGGTCAGTGCCAGTGCGATGATGATGGGATGGACGACTGATAAAGGCTCTAATGCCTCTCCAAGCCACCCAGCGAGCCCGGACTGCGTGATGCCAGCAGCGAGCGCCAAGCCGCCGCCAAACATCATGATAACACCCCAAGGCGCCCTGTCTGCCTCTTGCCAGGTGAGCAACGGTCGACCTGTGCCATCGGGTATCAGGAACAATAGCAACGACCCTGCGATTGCGATGCTGCCATCGGTAATCCCGCCCTTGGGCAAAAGCGGCTCCAGCAAAGGTTGTCCAATCCACATACCGATAACCAAAAGAAAGATTGGAACGAGCCGTTTTTCCGCAACGGACATGGGCCGCGGCTTGCCAATGGCCACACGCGCGGCATCGACGTCAAAACTGCCAGCGGTTACGTTCTGCACCCGCATCAGGATGAATGCGCATAACGGCACACCGATAATCACAACGGGCAGGCCGTAGAGCATCCATGTCAGAAAGTTGATCTCGATGCCCAATTGCTTTTCCACTAGCGCGGCTGCAATCGCGTTGGTCGGCGACCCAACAAGCGTCCCAAGTCCGCCAATCGACGCGGCAAAGGCGACGCCCATGATAAGCGCGCCGGCCAGCCCGTCGGTTTCGCCCGGCTTGGTTCCGCCCGCGGCAAGCACTGCGATTGCGATCGGCACCATGATGAGCGCGATAGACGTGTTGGACATGACCATACTGAGCAATGCGGTTGAACCCATGAACGCGATCATGAGGCCGGTGACGCTATGTCCCGATTTCGCCAATATGGCGAGGGCGACGCGTCTGTGCATGCCCGTGCGTTCAATGGTGAGCGCCAGAAACGCGCCACCGAGAATGAGGAACAGGATAGGTGAATAATATTCCTTCGCAACATCCTGCGCGGTCATAATGTTCATCAGCGGCAGCGCCAGAAATGGCAGCAATGCCGTCACCGTTAACGGCAAGGCTTGCGTCATCCAATATGTCGCCATCAAGATGGTGAGCGCGGCGACGTGCCACGCAGATGGTTCCATTCCTCTTGGTGCAGGCAAAAATAGCATCACGGCAAAGACAATCAGTCCGCCCCAAAAACCAATGCGTTCACTTGTCATGGGCGCAGTCCAATCAGCGAGAGTTGGCGGCCATATCCGGGCTCACCTAAATGGCAGCTGCGCCGGTAACTGAAGAATCGATCGGGCTGGCTATAGGTGTCTTCACCTGGGCACGCGACCGTCCGGATACCCGCCGCCGCCAGTCGCGCCGCCACATAGCCTTCAATATCGAATTGATAATGACCCGTTTTACCGTCGGTAAAAAATCGTTCGTTTTGCGCAGCCTGCGTGACGAAGTTACGAAAAAATCCTTCATCCACTTCATAGCTTTTTTGCGCAATACATGGGCCAATGGCGCAGCTTATGCGACTAGCCTGCGCGCCGAGTTTCTCCATCGCGGCTATGGTGTTTTCCAGCACGCCGCTTATCGCGCCTTTCCAGCCTGCATGCGCCGCGCCAATCACTCCGGCGTCGGTATCTGCAAATAAGACGGGGACACAATCGGCTGTAACGATACCCAAAAGCAGGTTGGGCTGGTTGGTTACCATAGCGTCGCCGCGCGGCGGGTTATCTTGCGAAATGGTATTGTCGACCTGCACAACATCGGCAGAATGAAACTGATGGACGCGCGCCAGTGTCGCGCCGGGTAGGACCGACTGCACGCCAAGTAGCCGATTTTGAATGACGGATTCCCGGGCATCTTCAGAACCCAGCCCTACATTTAGGCCGGCATAGATTCCTGTCGACACCCCGCCCTTTCGACCCAAAAAGCCATGGGCAACTGTGCGCAGCACGTCTGATTGGATTACCTCAACTGCCATGCCTTGCATCTCCTCCTGCGCTTCTATTCGCAACTGCCGCGCTTGACGGCAAGCCATTAGATTGCGAACCAGAATATATGCAGCGACACATGCTTATATTTGGAATGGGCTACACCGCCTCCCGCCTTGCCGACACTTTGCGCGCCGATGGTTGGTTGGTCACGGGGACAAAGCGGATGAGCGGCGGCGATGCCATTGCCTTTGATGACGCTGCTGCCGTGCTAACCGCGCTCGAGACCGCAACGCATATTTTGTCGAGCGTGCCGCCCATGAGCGAGGGCGGCGATCCGGTGCTATTAAAATATGGTGCAGCCATTGCGGGGCGCGCCGACTTATGGATTGGCTATCTATCCTCCACCGGCGTCTATGGCGATACCGGCGGTGCATGGGTCGATGAAAGCGCGGCGGTAGGCGAGGGACGCCGCACCGCGCGAGCCGAAGCCGACCTTGCATGGCAGGGCTTGCGTCAAGATGTCCATGTCTTCCGCTTGCCCGGCATTTACGGACCCGGCAGATCGGCATTGGAGCGGGTTGCAGAAGGCAAGGCACACCGCATCGACATGCCCGATCAGATTTTCAGCCGTGTGCATGTGGACGACATTGTCGCGGCGGTCATGGCCGCCTTTGATGGCCCCGCCGGCGTTTACAATATCGCCGATGACATGCCCGCGCCGCAAAATGACGTTATCGAATATGCCTGCGACCTGCTGCGCCAAGATTGGCCGCCTTTACTGTCAATCGAGGCGGCTGGCCTGTCACCCATGGCGCGCGGATTTTATGCCGAGAACCGCCGCATTGCGAATATAAAGGCGAAGCGCCAACTAAACTGGCTTCCGCGATATGCCAATTACCGGCTGGGCTTAGGCGCCTGCATCGCGACGATGAGGCCAAGTATCGCCAAGATGCCGCCCGCCAGCGCCAGCGTCGACCACACATAGCCTTCGAATATCGTCGAAAGCAGCATCGCGACCACAGGGATGACAACACCGGTATAGGCTGCCTTGCCGGGCCCAATGTCGCGGATTAGGCGGAAATACATCGGGAAGGTGACGACGGTGCCAATGATGCTGAGATATAGGACGCCGCCAATATAGCTGGGACGCATGTCGATCACAGGCGGACCCGCCGTGATGAAGGCATATATGCTATTGCCAATGCTGCCCCACAGCATCGACCATGCCAATATCGTGAGCGTTGGAAAACGCGCAATCCTTGGCGTGACCTGCAGCACGTTAGACACAGAGACCGTTGCCACCGAACATAACACCAGAAACAGCCCAAAGAGCACATCCGTGCCGCCCATAGGTGCAGCGCGATATTCCTGCAACATCAACAGTCCGACCCCGACGCTGGCAATTGCGGAGCCCCATTTGAACGCCCCGCTAATGGGGCGCCCCAACCAATATTTGGCCAACACGGCATTGGGCACAATCAACAAGGCAAACACCACCGCGACAAGGCCCGATGTCATATAATGTTCGGCGGTATAGACAAAGTTAAAGTTCATCCCGAATTGCAACAAACCCAACAGCATCGTCCAACCCAGCATCGCCCGGTCAATTTTGAGTGGCTGACGCATCACAAGGGCCAAGATGAACATCCCGATCGCGGCGACGATGAAACGATAGGTCACCGACCATGTCGTCGGCACCGTGCCCAATTGATCGCGGATCACCAGCCAGGTTGACCCCCAGATCAAAGACGTCACCATGAAGGGTATCCACACCCGTGACTCTAGAAAGCTGAGCTCTTCCACGGGTTCAGTTTTTGCCAAGTTCATAGGGCTGATATCGCCTTTGCCAGCGGGGTGACGTCGGCTTCTGTATGTTGCCAACTGGTTACCAAACGCGCCGCGCCCCAATGATCGTTCAATACGCCCCAGTCATAAAAGTCAAAACCTTGCGCCCGTAACGCCGCGGCTTCGGCGGGCATGAGCCGCAGGAACAGCTCATTGGCTTGTACCGGATATAGCAAACGTTCGCCCGCGGCCTGCGCAATGACCTGCGCCGCGGCATTGGCGGACCGCGCATTGTGCAGCCACACATCATCCTTCAACATGGCCAGTAATTGTGCTGCCAAGAACCGGCCCTTGGACTGCAAATGCCCCGCCCGTTTGCGGCGATAGCGTGCAGCATCGGCCAGGGCGGGATCAAAATAGACCAAGGCTTCTGCGCCCATGCCGCCATTTTTGACAAAGCCGAAGCTTAAGACATCGACGCCTGCATTGGCGGTGATATCGGCTGGCGCGCAGCCCACATGCGCCACCGCATTGGCAAAGCGCGCGCCGTCCATATGCAGCCCTAGCGCGCGTTCGCGGCACAGGGCACCCAGCGCGGCGACTTCGGATGGGGTATAGACCATGCCATATTCGGTGGCGTTGGTAATCGACACGGCGGCGGCCTGCACCTGATGCACATCGTTGCGAATGGCGTCGAGCGTAGAGGTGACGGTCGCGGGCGTTATCTTCGCCCCGTCGCCATCAACCAACATCAACTTCGCGCCCGCGGTGTAGAAACCCGGCGCACCGCATTCATCCACCTCAATATGCGCCTCTTTATGGCAAATGACGCCCTGATGCGGCTGCACGAGTGAGGCCAGCGCAAGGCAATTCGCGCTGGTCCCCGTCGCCACCCACAGAACCGCGGCATCGCGGCCAAAGAGTTCCGAAAAAGCCGCATCCAACCGCGCGCTATATTGGTCACCGTCATAGGCGGTGTCGATATGGTTGGCATCGGCCATGGCTTGCATGACAGCAGGATGCACCGGGGCGGCATTGTCAGAAAAGAAACGCATGCCAAGCCGCATGGCGGGAAACCGATGTCGGCGTCAAGCGCTAAGGGGCAGGGTGCGGATGAATCAACCCACCCGTCGCCCCAGAGCAGGCTGGGGCCTATCGCGCCTATCGGTTTAGCCTGACACACGACATAGGCACCAGCCTCCGCTGGTGCGACGGGGCGTCGCGCCATGACAGGACACCCCCAATTTTCCGTAGACAAGACAAGGGCAAAATGTCAGTAAATGTTATAAAAGTGTTATTTTACAATAATTTACATCAACATACAATGTGAGCGCGATGGATATTCAAGGCTATCTGAACAACATTGAGACAGGCGGTGCGCCGGATGTTGTTTTTTATCCGGCGTGCGCCCGTTGAGCCTCGCTTTAGCATTAGAGGCGGCCAAGACCGAAGAGGACGTCAAAGACGCTTATATCAAGGCGCTGGGCCTCAAAAATGTCTTCAAGGGGCTGGTCGATATCCAGACTCCCGAAATCTGGTTTGAGGCGAAGGAAGCAGCCACCCCGCCATTGCTGATGTTCGCGCAATTGTTGGTCTATGTTCGCGCCGCGCGCAAACGTGGGGAGGCGGTTCCCGGCTTTCTGGGCGTGATTGATCGGGAAAAAGCGGCGCTGATGGCGACCGAACATGCCCTGCCTTTGCTGGAGGATAACGCGATTATCTGGCCCAAGTCCGGTTCGGCGGCGGACAAGGCGCTGGCCGCGCAAATTGCGCCCATGATTGAAGGCCATTTCGTCCTTTATCCGATCAAAGGATATGAGGCGGAATTTATTAAAGCCACGAAGGACGCGGTTGGTGAAGGCAGGATTATCCGCACCCCTATCACGCCTGATAATCTGCGGCAGGTGTTCGACAAATGGGTGATGATGGTTGGCGTTGAATTGGGCGTAAAACGCCACGCCGATTATGCCATATTGTTCTTTGCCGACATCATGCATGATGGGCATAATGAGGCGATACGCCGTCTGCCCGCGCGTCTGTTGTTCAGTGGCGGTTTGCCCGTGTTCATCATCGGAAACGAACAATATGAATTGGCCAGCGCACGCGGCTATCATAATTTCTGGAACATCTATCACCGCCCGCCCGAAGAAAAGCACCGGCATTATCTGCTCGAACGGCGCGACAGCCTGCTCCCGCTGGATGAGCAGAAGTTTAAGGGCGCATTCTACACCCCCTTCCACATTGTCGACAAAGCCTATGATCAATTGGCTGCCACCTTGGGTGCAGATTGGCAGCAGAAATATATCGTCTGGGATAATTGCGCAGGCGTCGGCAATTTGGAGGCCAAGCACAGCAATTTGCGCAATGTGTTCATGTCCACGCTCGATCAAGAAGACGTCACGATCATGCGCGGCAACCCCGCCTTTGCCGGGGCAGAGATTTTCCAATATGATTATCTCAACGATGACGTGACCGACTTTGGCGAGATTGATTATACGCTTACCAACAAAGTCCCAATGGCATTGAGGCAAGCGATTGCCGATGCAAAGTCCGGAAAAGAGGGCGCAAAGCCGATATTGGTGCTGATCAATCCACCTTATGCTGAAGCAACGAGTTCTGAAAATGTGAGCAGTAAGGGCGTTGACCGCAGCAAAAAAGGTGTAGCCCGTTCTCGGTTTGCGTTGGCTGGAATGGATGGATTTGGCAAGGCAAGCAATGAGCTTTTTACGCAATTCATTGCTCGCACTCATTGTGAGATTCCTACAGCGATTTTAGCAATCTTCAGCAAGCTGAAGTACATCAATTCACAGGCATTTGAAGATTTTAGGTCAGTATGGAAAGCTACCTATCTTGGTGGTTTTGTCGTTGAGAGCCGAGCGTTTGACGCGCTCAAGGGTGAATTCCCTATTGGATTTCTGATTTGGAACACAGGAGGCTGGGAACCAATCGAAACAGTATACGCCGAAGCACTCGACCGAAATGGTCACCTTATTGACGCTAAGCAATTTTTGAATATCGAAAATAGCAGGCTTCTGGCTACTTGGGTGCAACGACCAGCAGTAAACAAAGAGATTGCAATTCCGTTGAAGGGCGCGATTGAACCCGCGACTACTTCGGCTGACCTTCGAGGGACTAAATGGTCTGATAATGCGGTCGGTTGGTTCAATTGCGCAGGTAACGATTTGCAGCAGGCTGCAAAGCTTACGATGATTTTGTCATCTGGCTTCGGAAGTGGACGGGGCTTTTTCATCAACGAAACAAATCTTTGGCAGGTATCTGTCATCTATGCCGTCCGCCGCCTCATCAAGCCGACATGGCTCAACGACCGCGACCAGTTCCTGCAACCCTCCGAACCGTTGACCGACGCCTTCAAATCCGATTGTCTAATCTGGATGCTTTTTAACGGTAGCAATCTCACTGCTGGGGCTGATGGACTGCGTTGGAATGATCGTGATTGGTCACTCGTCAACCACTTCATCCCCTTCACCGAAGCCGAAGTCGGCGCGAAGGCGCGGTTTGAGAGTGAATTCATGGTCCGCTATATGGCGGGCATGGCCTTCTCCCCCGAAGCGCAGGCTGTGTTGGATGAAGGGCGAAAGCTTTGGACACGCTTTCACGCTATCGACTTCCCGCATAAGATTAGGGATGAACTAAAGCTCAATCGCGCGGACGCTGGCTGGTACCAAATCCGCAAGGCGCTGGAACAATATGGCAATACCGAATTGACCGATTTCGATTCCTTCAAATCCGCCTACGCCGCTTTGGGCAACAAATTGCGCCCTATGGTTTTTGAACTGGGTTTCTTGCCAAGATAAGGAAAGGGCACCTGCGTGGCCTTTATGGACGCTGCTGTGCGATAACCTAGGATAACATCTAGGTTGTTGCGCGGCGCTTTAGGCAGTAGCAGCGGCGTAATAAGGGGTGTTCCACAAAATGTTGCGACGTAAAGCAGTTGTCATTGGTGCAGGTATTGGCGGCATAGCATGCGCCATGCGGTTACAAAGCCTGGGCTTTGATACCGAAATCGTTGAGGCATTGGATGCCCCCGGTGGTCGCGCTTATGTCCGCAAGGTGGATGGCTTTGTCTTTGACATGGGGCCGACGGTTCTCACCGTCCCGCATTTCATTGAGGAATTGTTTAGCCTGCAGCAAGACCATGCCATGCTAAACGAGCCGGACTTTCCATCCCATGTTCTGAACGAAAATGTCCGCGTCCGCGAAGGCATATCGGGCGGTCCGAATACCAGCAAATATGTCGAAATAATTCCGATACTCCCCTTTTACCGTATCTATTTCGATGACGGCACATTTTTCGATTATGATGGCGATCCCATCAGCACGCGCGAACAGATACAGCTCTTGGCGCCCGAGGATCTTGCAGGATATGAGGCCTTTCACGAACAAGCCCGCGCGATATTCCAACGCGGATTTTTGACGCTTGGCTATACCTATTTTGGCAGCCTTGGGTCGATGCTGCGCGTGGTGCCCGATTTGCTGAAGCTTGGCGCGGTGCGCTCGCTGTTCGGCATGGTCAGCAAATATTTCAAGTCGGACAAAATGCGTCAGGTGTTCAGCTTTGAACCTTTGCTGGTCGGCGGCAATCCGATGAAGGTGCCGGCGATTTATGCGATGATCCATTTCGTCGAAAAAACCTGGGGCATTCATTACGCCAAGGGCGGGACCGGCGCTTTGGTGGCTGGCTTAGTCAAAAAGTTCGAAGACATGGGCGGCCGGTTGCGGTTGAACGCACCGGTGCAGCGCATATTGGTCGAAGACGGCGTTGCGAAGGGCGTCGCGTTGGCAAGCGGCGAAAAAATTACTGCCGATGTCGTGGTGTCGAACGCCGATTATGCGACCACTTATCTCAAGCTGGTCGATAAGGCGCATCGCCGGATTAACCGCGATGCCTTGGTGAAATTCCGTAAGCAATCCATGTCGTTGATGGTGATTTATTTCGGCTATGAACGCCGCGACAATGACCCGGATTTGCGCCACCATAACATCATATTGGGCCCCCGCTACGAAGCGTTGCTCGATGAGATTTTTGAGCAGAAGGTGATGAGCCCCGACTTCTCGCAATATCTGCACATCCCGACGCTGACCGACCCCAGCATGGCGCCTGCAGGGCATCATGCGGCCTATACGCTCATCCCTGTGCCCAATAATGCTAGCGGCATCGATTGGGACATTGAAGGGCCAAAGCTGAGCGCGCGGGTGCTGCGTTTCTTGGAAGAACGCGGCTATATTCCCGACCTTGCGGCGCGGTTGAAGCATATGAGTTTCATCACGCCCGATTATTTTTCCGAAACTTTGGGGTCCTATCTTGGCAATGGCTTTGGCGTGGAACCTGTGTTGACCCAGACCGCTTTCTTCCGCCCGCACAATAAGTCGGAAGATGTGCACAATCTCTATCTGGTCGGCCAAGGCACGCAGCCAGGGGGCGGCACGCCTTCGGTTATGATGTCGGCCAAAATGACCGCCCGCGAAATCGCCCGCGACCTGTGCGTGGATGCATCCATCGTCAATGGCGTGCCACGTTAACGGGAAAATTATCGCCCGCTGGCCATAATTGCATATCGCTGGAGATATGGGAGAAATCCTGGTGCTGCTGGGGAGGATTGAACTCCCGACCTCGTCATTACCAATGACGCGCTCTACCACTGAGCTACAGCAGCAATACCGAAGGTGCGGCCCTATGCGAAGGCTGGGGCTTAATGTCAAGCGGCTTGCGTGTTCGCGTGCCATTTGGCATCGCGCAGGCAGCACGATAGCGTGCAGAGGAGAACGGCATTGGCGAAAGATGCAGAGGACAAAGAGCGGATCAAGGCAGAGCGGCTGCGCGAAGCGCTGCGCGCCAATTTGCGCCGGCGCAAGGCAAAGCCATCGGCACCTAAAGCGGAAGGCAATGTGACAACGCCTGTAACGGAGAAAAACCGCCCCAAGGCATGAGTATCGTCGTTGCGCCGCGCGAAATAGTCGTGAATAGACCCAGACATGTTATACCAGTTCGCACGCCCCCTTTTGTTTCAAGCCGACGCCGAGGCCGCACATAATCTATCATTGGCGGCGCTGCGGCTTATGCCTATTCCCGCGCTCGGTTCAAATTATCCGGTCCTTGCCCACACATTTGCGGGCTTGCAGTTTGCGAACCCCATTGGCCTTGCTCCCGGCTATGACAAAAACGCAGAGGTTCCGGTGGAAATCCTGCGGCTCGGTTTTGGCTTTACCGAGGTAGGGACGCTGACGCCGTTACCGCAAGCGGGCAACCCAAAGCCGCGTCTGTTCCGCTTGGTTGAGGATCAAGCTGTTATCAACCGCATGGGCTTTAACAATGCCGGGCAGCAGGCGGCCATTGATCTGCTGCGCAACATTCCCGAACAGGCGCGGACAGGACCCATTGGTATCAATATTGGTGCCAATAAGGACAGCGCCGACCGCGTGGCGGATTATGTCATTGGCGTGCGCAATATGGAGGTGCTGGCGGATTATCTAACCGTCAATATCAGCTCACCCAATACGCCTGGCCTTCGCGCTTTGCAGGACAAGGCGGCACTAGATGACCTGCTCGCGCACGTGATGGCGGCGCGCACGCGGGACACACCTGTGTTCTTGAAAGTCGCGCCCGATCTGCAGCCTGCCGACATTGATGATATTGTCGCCGTCGCCATGTCGCGGGGCATCGCTGCGTTGATTGTGTCGAATACGACGATATCCCGCCCTGCGCTGATATCGCGCCATAAGGGAGAGGCGGGCGGTCTATCGGGCGCACCCTTGCGCGATATGGCGCAGCAACGCGTGATTGATTTTCGCAAGGCAAGCGGTGGGCAACTCCCGCTCATCGGCGTGGGTGGGATAACGTCGGCGGAAGATGCTTATGCGCGCATTCGGGCTGGCGCGTCTTTGGTGCAAATATACAGCGCATTGGTGTATCAAGGGCCGGGCCTTGCGCGCAGAATCAATAAGCAACTTGCGCGCCTTTTAAAGGCGGATGGATTTTCCAACATAGCCGAGGCCATCGGCGTCGACGGATAAATCTGCGCTTGGCTTTATCGACCGAAGGTGGCTAAGTTGCGGACATGAAAAAATCATTGTTCGCGTTTACCGCATCCGCCATCCTTTTCACCCAAGCTGCAGCAGCCGAAAATGTCGGCGTTACGTCTTCTGCAGATCCTCGGGTTACCGAAGCGGGGATGGAAATGCTACGCCAAGGCGGATCTGCTGCGGATGCGGCAATGGCAATGATGCTTGCTTTGACCGTGGTCGAACCGCAATCGAGCGGCATCGGCGGCGGCGGTTTCTTATTATATCAGGACAGCGCGAAAGGCGTTTTGGCAACGATAAATGGACGGGAAACCGCGCCAGCGGCGGCAAAGGCCGACCGTTTTGTTGGCGCAGATGGCAAGCCCTTGCCCTTTCTTGCGGCGTTTCAAGGCGGCCATTCGGTTGGTGTACCGGGCAACATCCAGCTGATGGCGCAAGCGCACGCCAAATGGGGTAAGCTGCCTTGGGCAACCGTGTTTAAGCCTGCGATCCGCCTTTCCGACAAAGGCTTTGTCGTGAACAAAACGCTGGAATCACGGTTGCAGGGTATACAAAGGCTTTGGCCCAATTTTGATGAAGCGCGGGCGATTTACTGGCGTGATGGCAAACCCGTAACGGCAGGCATGACGCTCAAAAATCCTAAGCTTGCGGCCACATTGAAGCTCCTGGCGAAAAAAGGACCTGACGCTTTCTATACAGGTACGGTTGCAAGTCAGATTGTGCAGGCGGTCATCAGCAGCAAATTGAGCCCCGGTGACATGACGATGACTGATCTCGCGCAATATCGGGCCAAAGAGCAGAAAGCCGTGTGCGCGCCCTATCGGGTCTATGTCGTTTGCGGCATGGCGCCGCCTTCGTCGGGGGCAACCACAGTGCTTCAGATTTTGGGCACGCTGGAGCGCTTTGATTTGACTGCAACGGGCAAGGATAGTCCCAAAAGCTGGCATTTGATTGGCCAAGCCATGCAGTTGGCTTATGCAGACCGTGAAAAATATCTGGCCGATGATGCCTTTGTCGATGTGCCGGTCGCAGGATTATTGAACCCCGAATATATACAGCAACGTTCGGCGCTGATTGATCCGGAGAAGGCGCGTAGTGACTATCCGGCGGGCAAGCCACCAGGTGCTGCGCCGCGCACAGCCGCGATCTCAAGCGAAGTTGCTGGCACGACGCATTTCACGGCAGTCGATGCAAATGGTAACATCGCCAATATGACGTCCACAATTGAAGGTCCGTTTGGCAGCCAGCTTGTGGCAGGCGGATTCTTTTTGAACAACGAACTTACCGATTTTACCTTCGCCCCTGAAAAGGACGGCGCACCAGTGGCAAATCGCGTGGCTGGTGGAAAGCGGCCTTTGTCTTCAATGTCGCCGACCATGGTTTTTGACCGCGATGGTCGGGCGGTGCTGACGCTTGGTTCGGCTGGTGGCAAGCGGATCATCATGCATGTCACCAAAACGCTGATTGGCGTGCTGGACTTTGGCCTGCCGCTTGATCAGGCAATCGCGCTGCCGAACATCTATTTTGGGGCTGGGCAGTTGGAGGTGGAGCAGGACACCCCGCTCGCCGCAATGGCGGAGCATATTTCTGCCTTCGGACAGAAGGTTCGCGTTGCGGATCTCGGGTCGAAGGTGAACGGCGCGCAATATCTCAACGGCGCTTGGACAGGCGCAGCGGATCCACGGAGTGAAGGGACATCGGCGACCATAGATGCAAAGGGTAAGGTCACGATCATCCGTCCACCTGCCGCTGCCGACGTGCCTTTGCCTAGCGTTGGATAAAAGACGCGCATTGCACCAGATTGTGAGTGGCGCTACCGCAAATAGGATAACAAAAACAGGCCATAGCATGGCTGAAAATTGGCAGGAGAGCATAAATGGCTGCTGAACAGTTTGACGACTTTGACAGCTTCCCTAATCTTGTAACAATGTTTTTCGCGCGGGCGCGCCATCGCGGAGATGCGCCGTTTTTATGGGCAAAACATGACGGGGACTGGCATTCGATCAGCTGGTCGGACGTTGCCCGGCAGGTCGCTGGCTTTGCAAAATCGCTGCGCCAGCTCGGGCTGCAAAAGGGTGACCGGGTCATGCTCGTGTCGGAAAACCGGCCCGAATGGTGCATCGCCGATTTGGGTATCATGGCGGCAGGTTGCGTGACCGTTCCGACTTATGTCACCAATACCGAACGCGACCATCAACATATTTTGGACAATAGCGATGCACGCGCCGTCATCGTATCGACGGCCAAGCTTGCCAAGACATTGACGCCCGCCGCGTTGCGGTCATCGCAGGCGGAATTCATCATTGCTATCGAACCTCAGCCAGCGATGCAGCAAGGCCAATTGTCGGTGCATCTTTGGTCCGATATGGTCAAAGGCACGGACGCAGATGTGCGCGCCAGCGAAGCGGCGATGGCGTCTGTTACCCGCGACGATTTGGCGTGCATTATCTATACGAGTGGCACTGGTGGCGCTCCGCGTGGCGTGATGCAGCATCATGGCGCGATTCTACATAATATTGATGGTGCAGCGGCTGTACTTCGGGAAGATTTCGGCTTGGACGAAGAAGAAGTTTTCTTGTCGTTCCTGCCTTTGTCGCATGCCTATGAACATAGCGGTGGGCAGTTCTTGCCGATCGGCGTTGGCGCGCAAATCTATTATGCCGAAGGGCTGGAGAAGCTAGCCGCCAACATCGAAGAAACGCGGCCAACGGTCATGGTGGTGGTCCCGCGTCTTTTTGAAGTGCTGCGTCAACGGATGATCAAGGCCGTCGAAAAGCAGGGCAAGCTGCCCAATTATCTGCTCGATAAGGCGCTTACCATCGGGGAGCGTGACTATTCTGGACGCAAACGTCTTATCGATGCACCGATGCGATTGATTTTGTCGCGCACAATCAAACCAAAAATCCAGGCGCGCTTTGGCGGCCGGATGAAGGCAATGGTGTCCGGTGGCGCACCGCTGAACCCCGACATTGGCGTATTTTTCCAATCCTTGGGTATCACCATGTTGCAAGGCTATGGTCAGACCGAGTCCGGCCCGGTCATCAGCTGCAATCGGCCAAGCGCTGGCATCAAAATGGACACCGTTGGTCCGCCGTTGAAAAACACGGAGGTCAAAATCGCTGAGGATGGCGAAATATTGGTGCGCGGACCTTTGGTGATGAAGGGATATTGGCGCAATCAGGCAGAAACCGATCGCGTTATCATTGATGGCTGGCTGCACACGGGCGACATTGGCCATATTGACGACCAAGGCCGCATTGCCATTACCGATCGCAAGAAGGACCTGATCGTCAATGACAAGGGCGACAATATCGCACCGCAAAAGATTGAGGGCATGCTCACGCTTCAACCCGAAATATTGCAGGCCATGGTGTCAGGCGACAAAAGGCCCTATATTGTCGGTCTGATCGTGCCCGACCCCGAGTGGGCGTTGGAATGGGCGCAGGCGCAAGACATGAAATATGACTTTGCCGAGCTACAAGCCAATCCCCAATTCCGCGCCGCTGTGCGCGCTGCGGTGGATCGCGTGAATGCGGATGTTTCGGTTACCGAAAAAGTGCGTCAGTTCGAATTTGCGGATGAGCCCTTTTCTATCGAAAATGGCGAGATGACGCCCAGCATGAAAATTCGCCGTCATGTCATTCGGGAACGATATGCTGCGCGGGTCAATGGGATGTACAAGGCTTAGGGTGTAGAAGCCCGAAAAGAGCGGGGTGGATTGTATTTGGGCTTAAGCGTTTTGCGCCCATATTAGAAACTCGACATTGCCTTGCGGCCCAGTAATCGGGCTAGTGGTGAGGCCGTGCACCGTCCAATTTTGGCTGGTCAGCCATGTTTTTACCTCGTCACAGACGCGTGTGTGGACGTCTGCGTCCCGCACAACGCCGCCTTTCCCGACTTCTTCGCGGCCCGCTTCAAATTGCGGCTTAATCAGCGCGATCAACTGCGCCTTGCTTTTGGCGAAGGATAAGGGCCGTTCCAGCACTTTGGCCAAGCCAATGAAGCTCGCGTCGCAGACGATGAGGTCAATCGGCTCGCTGATGTGTGTTTCGGTTAAGATGCGTGCGCTCGTTTGTTCATGGACAATGACGCGCGGGTCCTGCCGCAGTTTCCACGCCAGCTGGTTCGTGCCGCTGTCGACGGCGTAGACGCGGGCTGCGCCGTTGGTCAGCAACACATCGGTAAAGCCGCCCGTCGATGAACCGACGTCGATAGCCACATGGTCGGTCACATCAATGGCAAACGCCTCCAATGCATGGGCAAGCTTAATGCCGCCGCGGGACACCCATGGGTGGTCACTGCCGCGCACGCTGATCTCGGCATCTTCGGCGATTTGCTGTCCGGGTTTTTGCGCCTTGGCATCACCAATATAGACATGGCCCGCCATGACGAGCACCTGCGCGCGGGTCTTGCTGTCAGCAAGGCCGCGATCAACGATGATTTGGTCTAATCGTGTTTTTTTGGTCGCCATGCCGTAACACGCTAGCGGAACTTGCACGATTTGGCCATAAGACAAAGCTATGTACATTCGTTACCTGACCCTGTTCGCCGCTTTGGGCCTCGCCGCGTGCGTTGCGCCGCCGCCACCCCCTGCGCCAAAGATTGTTTCCGCGCCGCCGCGTGTGGATACCCCGCCGACGCCGCGATTAACGGGCGATTGGAATGACTGGCCCTTTACGCCTGGAAATTGGACCTATCGCCGCGACGGGCGCGGTTCGGTGGCGCAGTTCGGCATGTCTGGACGCAACCCGATGATCAGCTTTCGTTGCGATGTAGAAAACCGCCGTATCACATTATCGCGAGATGCATCGGCACCGGAGGCGGGCTTGGTTATCCGCACCTCGTCCATGACAAAAACATTAGCAGCGACGGCAAGTGACACAAATTCAGCCTATCTGACCGCCAACATTGCAACCACCGATCCCATTCTGGATGCCATGGCCTTTAGCCGTGGTCGCGTGTTGGTTGAAATGGAGGGACAGCATCCCGTAATTCTGCCGTCATGGGCGGAAATCGCACGCGTAGTTGAAGATTGTCGCGGATAATCTGCGCCCTATTTATCGCAGCGCAGACCGACAATTCTAGTCAGAAAAAAGTTTAATACAAGGCTTGTTTACACGCGCAGTTTGATTCACTTTCGAACCTGCGGAGGGCAGAGAAATGTTTGAAGCAAGCAAATTCCATTCAACGAAAGGAGGTGATCCGATGTCTCATGGTTCAGTTAAGAGGTCGGACAATTCCGTTCGGGAGATCGGCCGCTGAGCAATCAGCGATGCCGGTCACGGCATGAAAGCAACTTCCGGCAGCGGGTGTCCGACCGCTGACCCATGTTTAAGGGCCGCTGGTTTATTCCAGCGGCCCTTTTCTGTTGTTCGCGTGTCTGTTGTTTGTGTTGTCCCCTCTACCCAAGCGCAAAATTCTCGGTGCTCTCCAATTTTGCCATGCTTATGCTTTTTGTCGAACATTGGTGGCAATTGCTGATGAAATGCTTACATTCGATTTAAGATTCTGAAGGATATCAAAAAATGCAGTTTATGCGCCTGAGCTGGAAAATTTTGGTCGGTGTGAAGGACCTGTTTGTATTGCTGTTTTTGGCGCTTTTCTTTGCCGCCATTTTCGCACTGCTAAATGCTAATCCCAACCCGGCGATGGTCCGCGATGGTGCTTTGCTGCTCAAACTGGATGGCGTTGTGGCCGAACAGCCGGCCGAAATCGACGTGCTAACTACGCTCACCTTGGAGGCTGCGCCTGTTGGCGAAATCCGTCAACGCGATATCATCCGCGCGTTGAAGCTTGCCCAAAGTGACAAGCGCATAAAAATCGTCGTGTTGGACATGGAACGCTTCATGGGCGGCGGGCAAGCGAGCCTTGCCGCGATTGGGGATAGCATTGATGCCGTCAAAAAGGCGGGCAAGCCTGTTTATGCCTTTGCCACCGCCTATACCGATGACAGCTATCAACTGGCTGCCCATGCAACGCAGATCTGGATGGACCCGCTGGGCGGCGCATTATTGGCAGGCCCAGGGGGCTCTCAGCCTTATTATAAGGGCTTGCTCGACAAATTGGGGGTAAAGGCCAATATCTACCGCGTTGGCACTTTCAAAAGTGCCGTCGAGCCCTTTATGCGTTCCGACCAATCGCCTGAATCGAAAATGGCGATCAAAGGCGTGTATGATGAGATATGGGGGCAATGGAAAGCCGACGTCGCTAAGGCCCGTCCACAAGCGCAATTGGATCAACTGCTGACCAATCCCGCCAATGCGGTTGAGGGGGCGAAGGGCGACCTCGGTCAGTTGGCGCTGTCGGCAAAATTGGTCGATAAATTGGGCGACAAAATCGCCTTTGGAAAATTCATCGCCAGCAAAGTGGGCGCCGATGAAAAGAAAACCACAGGCGGTTTTGCACATACGCATATGGATACGTTGCTGGCCAGCTACGGTCCGCCATCGGCAGGCGAGCAGATTGGCGTTGTGACAATCGCGGGTACCATCGTTGATGGTGAAGGCGGTCCCGGCTCAGCGGCTGGCGATACGATCAGCCAGCTGATTTATGAGGCATTGGATAGCAAGGATTTGAAGGCTCTTGTCGTCCGTGTCGATTCGCCCGGCGGGTCTGTGACCGCATCGGAGAAAATCCGGCTCGCGATCGCTGCGGCTAAGGCCAAGAATATTCCGGTTGTCGTGTCCATGGCCAATCTGGCGGCTAGCGGTGGCTATTGGGTTTCGCTGCCCGCCGATGTGATATTTGCCGACCCTTCGACGATCACCGGCTCTATCGGTATCTTCGGGGTGATCCCAAGCGCCGAGGCTGGCTTGGCAAAGATTGGCGTGAATGCGGACGGGGTCAAGACAACGCCATTGTCCGGTGAGCCCGATGTCCTAAACGGCTTTAGCGCCGAATTTGACCGCGTGGCACAAAGCGCGATTGAAAACGGCTATCGGCAGTTTCTGACCCGTGTTGCGACCGCCCGCAAAAAGACCCCAGACCAGGTGGATGCCATCGCCCAGGGGCGCGTTTGGGCAGGCGGGACAGCGCGTCAGCTTGGCTTGGTAGACCGGTCCGGCAATATGAATGATGCTCTAGCAGAGGCAGCAAAGCGCGCGGGACTAAAGCCGGATGATTGGCATGCGGTCTATATCGAACAGCCAAACAGCTTTGCTGGCACGTTGCTTCAGGGGCTGATGCCCAAGAAGGCGCAATCGAACGCACCCATGGATATTTTTGCTCATGCCGCATGGCAACAAAGCCTGTTCATGCAACGCGTCGCCGCTGATCTCGACATGTTGACGGGCGTTAAGGGCGTTCAGGCCAGATGTTTGGAATGCAGTGATTTCGCGCCGCCTGTGCCTGCCGCAGCGGACAAAACATGGCTGTCGGCTTTACTGAAGGTCTTCAGCTAACCAGCGCGGTCCGTTTCATACACCCTTTGCCTTTGCACGTTCAACGCATTCAACAATGATACGTTTTGCGTCCGTTTCGTCACCCCATCCATTTAGCTTCGCCCATTTGCCGGGCTCCAAATCTTTATAATGGGTGAAGAAATGCTCAATCTGCTGCAGCACGATGGGTGGCATGTCCTTATAGGTGACCACGTCGGAATAATAAGGGAAGGTTTCGTTTACCGGAACACATAGCAGTTTTTCATCGCCGCCTTTGTCGTCTTCCATCATGAGCACGCCAATCGGACGGCATTTGACAACGGCGCCCGCGATGATCGACGAACGTGCCACGACCAACGCGTCCAAGGGATCACCATCTTCGCCCAAAGTATGCGGCACAAAACCATAATTGGCTGGATAGCGCATCGGCGTGTGCAGGAAGCGGTCGACGAATAAAGCGCCGGATGCCTTGTCGAATTCATATTTTACGGGCTCGCCGCCAATGGGAACTTCGATCAGGACGTTGAGGCTTTCGGGGACATTGTCGCCCGCCGGGATGAGATCAATACGCATGGGAGAATGCTTTCAATTATTTATGGCTTGGTCCGTCGCGGGCTGAGTAGACGATCAATCGCCGTCTTGCCTTGGCCTGTGACTTCGAGGTGCGGATAGCGCAAACCACCTGAATAGGCGATGTCTATTTGTGCAAAACGTTTGCTGCGCTCGACTATGAGCCGGATTGGTGTTTTGCCGTCTTTTGCTGCCTTGATTGCGGCAGTCAGACCGTCTTTTGAATAAGCATAGCCATTAACCGCAATGATTTTTGCGCCATTGACGATATTCGCCTTAAACGCCGGGCTGTTCCACAACACCGAGGTGACAATAGCATCCTTGTTCAACATCATTCCAAGCGAGTGGGTGAGGTTTAGGTTATTGCCTTCTTTCATCAACTCCTTGTCGAATAGATTGGGCTCCTCTTTCCAAACGAGCTTGTATCCGCCCTTTTCGATGCCGGCCAGCGGCGCAGGTTGGCCTGGCTGGCGCAATTTTGTGTCGAGGAACTTCGCCCAGTCATAAGGCTGCACGGCGTTCAATGTGCGCACGACTTCGTCAAAATCATATGTCAGCACGCCCCAATCGGCATCACGCACCCCGAAAAAGGCTTTGGCAAAATCATCAAGCGATTTTGTTCCTTTGGACAATTCGCGAATGGTCATGTCGGCGTCGAGCCAGATAAGCGAGCTTTCATTGTAATAATCTTCACCACGTGATTGGCTGGCAAAGGGCTTTGGCTTGCGCGCAGCAAAGATGGGGTCATGCGTGGTGTCTTCAACCGAACGCCACATACGCCCGGGCTGTTCTGCATAAAATCCGGCATATTTGGCCCATTCGCCAAGAACCATTTCCTTGGACTGTAGTCCTGAACGTGCGCCAAGGACCAGATCCCAAAAGCTCGTCTGGCCTTCATAGACCCAAAGCAAATTGTCACGCATTGGCGTGGTATAATCGGGCGTCCACATCGTTGCAGGACGACGAAACTTGCCATTCCAACTATGCGTGAATTCGTGCGGCAAAAGACCGCGTTCCGACATATTGTCATCCCATTGGATGAAATAATCGGTTTCGCGCGTGTTTTCGGAACTGCGATGATGCTCAAGACCAATGCCGCCAAGCTCCTCCGTCAGACCAAGCAGAAATTCATATCGGTCAAAATGCTTTGATCCGAACAACAATAAGGATTCATCAACTAAGGCACGGTGCGCGGCAATCTGTTCCGGCTTTGCCGCGAGATACTTCGCGTCATCTGCCCAGACGTTGAGGGTTACATTATGCCCAAGATCCCATTTCTTGTAATGTGGGCCAGCAAACATCGGGCTGTCGACCAAAGTTTCGAAGCTGGTCAGGCCATAATCGATGCGGTTGCCTGTTATCGTGGCGCCATCAAGTGCGGCGACCCCAGTCCAGCCCTCTGGTAATGCAATCGACGGGTTCACTTGAATAGCGCGCGTGAAATGTCCCGCGGGGTATAATGCGACCTGTTCCCATTGCACGTTCATCATATTTGGCGTGACGACGATCCGGCCTTCGCTTTCGCGGATGGGGGATGTGAATTCAAATTCCACGTCCACCGAGGTGGTTCCTTCAGGTGTGTCGACGTGAAACGCGTATACCTGCACTGGATCGCGCGTCCAACGCAGCGTCTTGCCGCCAGCGCGGATCATGAGGCCAGTCATTTCGGCCAAGGCGCCGCGTGGTCCGTGTTTGCCGGGTAGCCATTGGGGATAGAGCAGGATCAGCGGCTTGCCCGTTTCAACGGGGATATTCTGCTGCACGCGGAAAATGGCTCGATCGACATCCGTTGCGTCAACGTGAAGCGACATTGGTGCTGGCAATGGGCGGTCCTGCGGCTCTGGTATGGTCGAGATAATCGGTACAGGCTGCGGCGCACTGTTTTGCGCGGATGCTCCGGATATAAGGCTGGCGGAAAGGGCGAATGCGGCAAGTGCGCGCGACAATATATATGCGTTCATAGGTTCAAATGTGCCGAAAGTGCCGCGCTGCGTCCAGCCCTATTCCACTCACCGCAATTAGCCGCTAGGGCGCTTCATTATGGCAAAGATACAGACACCCCAAGCCGTGCGCGGCACGCAAGACATGTTCGGTGAGACCGAGGAACGCTTTGCGCATGTGGTCGCGACCTTCGAACGCGTGCGCAAGCTTTATGGTTTTAAGGGCCTGCAACTGCCGGTGATTGAACCCACTGCAGTGTTTTCGCGCAGCCTGGGTGAGGCGACCGATGTTGTTTCCAAGGAAATGTATACGTTCGAAGACCGCGGCGGCGATTCTATTACGTTGCGGCCCGAATTCACCGCTGGCATTGCGCGGGCTTACCTTACCAATGGCTGGCAGCAATTTGCGCCCATGAAGCTGTCAGTGCACGGGCCATTGTTCCGCTATGAGCGTCCGCAAAAGGGCCGCTATCGTCAGTTTCACCAAATTGACGCCGAAATCATCGGCGCGGCGGAGCCGGCGGCAGATGTCGAATTGCTCGTCATGGCAGATCAATTGCTGAAAGAACTTGGCATAGAAGATGGCGTGACGTTGCAGTTGAATACGCTGGGAGACACCCCTAGCCGCGACGCATGGCGCGCCGCGTTGGTTGGCTATTTCAACGACCATAAGAGCGCGTTGTCCGAAGATAGCCTGTCGCGGTTGGAGAAAAATCCACTGCGTATCTTGGATAGTAAAGACCCCAAGGATCGCCCGATTGCCGACGCTGCACCCGTTATCGACGATTATCTATCGGCCGAAGCGCAGGATTTCTTCGGCGCAGTCACCGCAGGCCTTGATGCCGCAGGCGTCGCGTGGACCCGCAACGCCGCTTTGGTCCGCGGCCTCGATTATTATCGCCATACTGCGTTTGAATTTGTAACTGACAGGCTTGGGGCGCAAGGGACTGTTCTAGGCGGCGGACGTTATGATGGCTTGATCGAAAATTTAGGTGGCCCCGCGACCCCAGCGGTCGGCTGGGCTGCGGGTATTGAGCGGTTGGCGATGTTGGTCGACCATGTGTCGCAGGACAAATTCGATGCCGTCATCGTCGTCGAAAATGACGATCGCCTGGCTGATGCCATTCGCTTGGCGCGCAAATTGCGCGCTGCACAGTTTGCCACTGAAATTGTGGCGACAGGTTCGCCGCGCAAGCGTTTTGACAAAGCAGCAAAATTGCCGTCGCACACGTTAATTTCTTTGTCGGTGGCCGACGGTACCCCGTCGATACGCATTCGCGGCGAAGGCAGTGACATTGCTGCGCGCGTGGAAGCCTTTATCGTGGGCGCAAATTGAAAATTTCCCCGCACCGCATTGCGCAAATTGAATCGCGCTTTTCCGAGCTGGAGGCGCGGATGGCTTCCGGGCAGTTGGAAGGTGATGCTTTTGTCGCTGCCTCGCGCGAATATGCCGAGTTGGAGCCTGTGGCCAAGGCCGCCGTTGAGGTCCGACGCTTGCGTGCGGAAATCGAAACACTTGGCGTCATGGCGCAGGATGTTTCTGACCCAGATTTACATGCGATGGCGGTCGAAGAACTGGACGTGGTCACGCAGCAGCTATCGGGCGCGGAAACGGCGCTTGCCATCTCGTTACTGCCCCGCGATTCTGCGGATGATCGGCCAGCGATGCTGGAAATTCGTGCCGGAACGGGCGGCGATGAAGCCGCTTTGTTCGCCGGCGATTTGTACCGCATGTATGAACGCTATGCCGCTGGGCAGGGGTGGAAGATTGAGCCGATTTCGGTCAGCGCCTCCGACGTGGGTGGATATAAGGAAGTGGTGGTCGCGATCAAAGGCGCAGGCGTGTTTGCAAAGCTGAAATATGAAAGCGGAGTCCACCGCGTGCAGCGGGTACCTGTGACCGAGAGCGGCGGGCGCATTCACACCAGCGCGGCGACAGTAGCGGTCCTGCCTGAGCCGACGGAAGTGGATATCCAGATTGAGGCGCGCGATCTGAAAATCGATGTTTACCGTGCTTCGGGCGCCGGCGGGCAGCACGTCAATACTACGGACTCAGCTGTGCGTATCACCCATTTGCCGACAGGTATTGTGGTGACATGTCAGGACGGCCGCAGCCAGCATAAGAACAAGGAACAGGCGATGCAGGTCCTGCGCGCGCGCATGTATGAAAAAGAGCGTGAGGAAGCCCAAGGCGCCGAAGCAGAGGCACGTAAGGCCATGGTCGGCTCAGGCGATCGTTCCGAGCGTATTCGTACCTATAACTTCCCCCAAGGCCGTGTGACCGACCACCGGATTAACCTGACGCTACATAAATTGCCCGAAATATTGGAAGGCGGCGGCTTGGGTGAGCTAGTTGACGCGTTGATTGCCGAGGATCAGGCCGAGCGGATGGCGGGGTTGGGGGAGTGATTTTTAGTATTTCCCCCGTCGCTCCAGCGTAGGCGGGGGCGACGGTGTTTTTGGGGAGTGGGCCCTACCTCCTTATCGTCACCCTGAACTTGTTTCAGGGTCAATTTGGCCTCTCTACCCTAAGGTTGATGCGGCACTATGGATGCTGAAACAAGTTCAGCATGACGAAGTGAGAAAAGAGGGGGTTAATCTAACGCCAGCCGTCCATGTTCCAGTTTCGGCAACACATAACGCGCGAACATGTCGCATTCGTTGATGTGCGGATAGCCCGACAATATGAACGCCTCGATACCTACTTCGCGATAGGCGTTGATCTTGGCGAGCACTTGGTCAGGATCGCCGACAATTGCCGCGCCGCAGCCGGAACGGGCGCGGCCAATGCCGGTCCATAGATTATCCTCTAAATAGCCGTCATTTGCCGCAGATTGCGCGCGAAGTTCAGCCTGATGCGCAACGCCAAAGGTTTGGGTATCGAGCGATTTGTTGCGGATGGCCTCGCCTTGATCGGCATCAAGCTTGGACAGTAAGCGGTTGGCATAAGCACGGGCCTCGGCCTCGGTTTCGCGGACAATGACGTGCGCGCGGAAACCATATTTCAGCGTTCGGCCAAATTTGGCGGCACGAGCGGTCATGTCGTCGACCAAATCCTTGGCACCCTGCACCGTTTCGGGCCACATTAGATAAACGTCGCAACCTTCGGCAGCGGCGTCCTTGGCAGCTGGTGATAGACCGCCGAAATAGAGCGGTGGGCATTTGCGGCTGACCGTTTTCATGCGCGGTGGGTCGAGGTCGATCTTGTAATGTTCGCCGTCGATCGACAGATGCTCGCCGTTCAGCAACGTCTTCAATATGTGCATCGCCTCTACTGTGCGGCGATAGCGGGGTTCGGATTCCATCTTGTCGCCGGGCAAATCCGACGAGATGATATTGACGTTCAACCGTCCACCCGAAATCTGATCCAATGTCGCGATTTGGCGCGCAAGCTGTGGCGGCCAGCTCTCGCCGATACGCACGGCCATCAGCAATTTTATCCGCGTGGTTAGCGCCGCAATGGCACTGGCAAAGGCGGTAGTGTCTAAGCCAAGGGCATAGCCCGACGGCAACAAAATATTATCAAAACCACCTTTTTCAGCTGCCAAAACGATATTGCGGCAATGTTCCCAGCTGGAGGCTAGATTGGGGTCAGGGACGCCCAGAAATTCATAGTCATCATCGCACAGCGCGGAGAACCAGCTTACTTCAACAGGCGCGTTCATGGCAGCGGCACTCCTCTTGCAGCAACAAGGACGCTGTACCAATCGGCGCGGGTCCATTGAATTTTGAAGGCATCAGCGGCTTCGGCTATGCGCGCCGGATTTTGCGAGCCGACAATCGGTATAGGCCGCGCGGGGTGCGCCATAATCCAGCTATAGGCCGCCGCTGTGCGGGAAACCCCATGTGCGGTCGCCACCGCGGAAAGCGCAGCAGCGACATTTTGCTCACGCGCATTTTGCGGGTCGCCAATGCGGCCGCCACCCAAAGGCGACCATGCCAACACCGCAAGATTCATTGCGATCGCTTGATCCAGTTCGCCATTTTCAACGGTGTCGATGCGCAACGGCGATAGTTCAGGTTGTGTTGAAACGATGGGCACTGCGCTGAACTGCGCCAGTGTGGAAATCTGCGCTTGCGTAAAGTTGGACACCCCGAATGCGCGGATTTTGCCTGCCTTATGTGCGTTTTCGATGGTGCGCGCGATTTCCTGTGGGTGCGTTAACACATCAGGCCGGTGAATTTGCCACAGGTCGATGCGGTCGGTGCGCAAACGTGTCAGGCTGTCATCAATGGCTTTGGTCAGATATTCCGCGCTGCTGTCATAAGGCGTTGGCGGGGTGATGCCGCCTTTCGTTGCCAGCACCATGCGGTCGCGATATTCCGGCGCTTGGGCAAATACTTGGCCCAGAAGCTCTTCGGCCTTGCCAAAACCTTGTTCGCCAAAACCGTAAATATCGGCAGTATCAAACAGGGTGATGCCCGCCGCAAACGCAGCATCAATGGCCGCGCGCGCCGCGGACAATTCCAATCCGGCAAAGCGCCACATGCCCCAGGCAAGGGACGAGATTTCGATACCACTATTGCCCAATGGGCGCGTGCGCGGAGGGGAAGGAAGCGTCATGATTTCTTGCTCTTTTTGGGTGAAGGAAAATGGGGTGGGGCCACAGATTCGCGGCTGATAAGTTCGTGGGGCAGGCGGCGGTGCTCAATCCCGCCTTCGCCAAACAACAGGTCGGCAGCGGTCGATGCAAGGTCGCGGACGGGCTGACGCACCGTGGTCAAGGGCGGCCAGACAACGCGCGCCAAGGTGGTATCGTCAAAGCCGGTAACCGAAAGCTGCTCTGGAATTTGAATGCCGCGCCGATGCGCGACGGCGAGAACGCCCGATGCCATGTCGTCATTGGATGCGAAAATCGCGGTGGGCGGATGCGTGAGCGACAAGAATTGCTCCGTGGCTAACACGCCGCTTTCGAAATCAAACCGTCCCTCGGCAATCAGGTTGGAATCAACCGATATGCCAACGCGTCCTAGGGCGCGTTCGTAACCCGCTTGTCGTTCCGCACTCGCCTTATGATTTGGGTGGCCTTTGATAAAGCCAATCCGGCGATGCCCGATGTTAATCAGCTGCGTCGTCATATCGTCGGCGGCCTGCATATCATCCATGAAGACGGAACTGGTCAGCGCATGGTTGGTGCCCGGTGAGATGCGCACAAAGGGTATGTTGAGTGCCTCAAGCGCGTTCAACACGGGCACGCAATCGGTGACGGGTGACGAGAGTATCGCGCCGTCGACATGCGTTTGTCGCACCATGCCACGCACCTGTTCACCGACGTCGGGATCGGCAACATCGACGGGCTGCGCGATTAAGCGCATGCCCTCTTGATGGCAACGATCCCAGCATCCTTGCATGATCTGGTGCATATAATAAGGGCTGTGATTGTCGTAGATGAGCGCAATCTGTCCGGACTTTGTGCCCGCAAGAATACGCGCTGCGATGCTTGGGCTAAAGCCAAGCTCGGCCATGGCGGCGTCAACTTTCGCCTTTGTCGCCGCGCTGACATAAGGATGATCGTTCAGCACGCGGCTGACGGTTTTTACCGCTACACCAGCAAGCTTTGCGACATCCCGTATGTTGGCGCGTGGGTTCATGTGGCAAACGCGGTGCGGATGGACGCGAATAGGTCCGCATAATGACTGTCGGCGCGGGTGAAGACGGGCGGTTGGCCGTTCGGCGCGGCGATGTCGTGCGTGCCTTTGCGATAAACTTTTCCGGACCACAAATGGATCCAGTCGCCACCGGGTATCACCACCGGGCGGCTCTCTTGACCTTCTACCACGACCGGTGCGACGATCATGTCGGCACCATAGAGATATTGGTCTTGAATGTCGTAATAGGCAGGGTCGTCATAATGCAGGAACATGGGCCGTTGCAGCGGCAGGCCAGTTGCCACCGCCGCATCGCAAAGTGCACGAACATATGGCGCAAGCTGCGCATGCACTTGGCTCATCCGTGCAAAATGGCGGAGGATTTCGGGGCTGCTGTCGAGTTGTAGATTGTCCGCCGGACGGTTGCCTTCATGGCTGCGCATCACAGGCGCAAATGCGGCAAGATCGATCCAGCGGTGCATGAGTTCCGCCGTCCGCACTACGCCGTGCAGGCTGGTATAACCGCCCAAGTCGCTATGGTGATACGCATTACCCAAAAGGCCGGATGACAAGGCCGCGGTTATCACCGTGTTAATGCCGTCATGTCGCGTGAAATCGACACATTGGTCGCCCGCCCATAATAATGGGCAATGCGCCTGAACACCCGAAAAGCCTGCGCGCATGAAGAAGGTTGCGTCATCCGTCTTGCCGCGTGAGGCGATCGCATTGGCATTTACTTGCGCCCATAAAACTGGCCAGCGATTATGCGCCTCCATCGGGTCGGATCCGTCGAACAAGCGCACATCAGTTGGCAGATATTCGCCAAAATCAGCCATCCAACCGGACAACCCGAAATCGAGCATTTCTTGGCCGATGATGCGATCTGCAAACCAGTTTGCGGCTTCGGGATTGGTGAAATCCACCACGCCAGCGTCAAATTCGCCGAAATCAACGGCATAGGCAGCGTCGCTGTCCTGCCGCAGAGCGAGATAATTGTTCGCCAGCGCCTCTTGATAGAGCGCGCCGTCTACCGCCAGATAGGGGTTCACATAACCCAAAAAGCGAACGCCGCGTTTGGCTAGCGCGGCGATGTGTGCAGGAAGATCTGGATAGCGCGCGGCATTCCATCGCCAGTCCCAGAACAAACGCTTGCCAAAACTGGTTTGGCGGATGCCCACCCAATCCTCGCACCACAGGCCCGTAATAGCCGCGCCAGAGGCCGCAATGGCCTCGAAGCGGTCAAATGTGTCTGCGCCATCTTTAAGGCCGACAATAGCGCCGGAAATCGCCCAGTCAGGCAAAGGCGGTTGCCGCCCGAAACGGTCGGATAATCTGGTCACCAGATCGGGCAAGGAGGCCGCGTCGAATAGTTCCAGATCGACATTTGCCGACCAGCATTCGACGCCAATACGGCCCGCTTCTGTGAGATCGAGAACCGAATAAGCCGCCGTTTCGAGGTGCACCGCATAACGTGCGCTGCTTAGCCATGTTGGCTGCGGATAATTGGTTGTCCAATAATCACCACCGGCTAAGCCATCGGCATCCATGGTCTGTGTAAGCGCGGTTGACTTGTCGCGGCCAACCCCCGGCTCCGATGTCCAGAACGGAAAACGGCGCCCGTTCAGCCGCAAATAGGACATTTGCTCCCCGCCGCCCCAAAAGGCTTCGGAGACTGCGCACTGCATATCTATCCAAAGCCGGTTGAAGGATGGATCATTGCAGCGAATTTTGAGGATGGACTGCTGCGCCTGTTCCTTAAGCACCAGCGTTGCGACAATGTCAGGACGCTGTGCATTCCAAAGCCGGATAACGCCACTTTCTTCCGCGTAGCAATCTAGCGCCAATCGTGTTTGAACAATGTCGTCGATGCGAAAATTGCCGCGGACCATTTCCAGATCAGGCGCGCCGAAACCGATGCTGATCGCCGGTGCACCAGCGCGATGTGACAGCACGCAGTTGTCATCGCGCAGAAGGTCGAAGCCGTCTGATTGCATGATGACTGTAAATGGCAACTTCCGCCCCTCTCACGGTTTCAATTCTGGCACTATGGCAGTATTGCAACAGTCCCCGCTTAATTAATGTCGCTATATGACACCGCTAGACATATTGTGTCAATCTGGTAACAAACCCGTCAATTGATAAGGTATATCCCGATATAGCTTTTATTGCTTGAGTAATCTCAAGTGATTTGGTTGAGAAGCGGATGGCCATTTTTATGGAGGTACATCATGTTTAATTCTGAGTTTAAGAAAACGTCTTTCATCCGCGCTTCGTTGTTCGCAAGCGCTGCAATTATGGCGGTTGTCAGCCTGCCAGCGATGGCACAGACCGCGCCGACAGAGGATGACTCGGCCAATGCAGAAATCATCGTAACCGCGCAGAAGCGTGAAGAGCGTTTGCAGGATATTCCGCTCGCCGTATCGGTTGTTGGTGGAGAGGCAGTTGCCAATAATGGCGGCATCACTCTTGAAAATGCGCAGTATCTCGTTCCTAGCTTGAACTTCCGTAAGGCGGGTACGTCGCTGAACCAGGCGTTGTTCCTGCGCGGCGTTGGCACCATCAACTTCTCGATTGCTGCCGAACCATCGGTCGCAGCTGTTCTCGACGGTGTTGTCTTGAGCCGCGCTGGTGAAGGTTTTACGGATTTGTTTGACGTGGAGCGTATCGAAGTTTTGCGCGGACCGCAGGGTACATTGTTCGGAAAGAACGCATCGGCTGGTGTAGTAAGCATCGTGACCAAGCGTCCTACGGCTGAATATGGCGCGACGGTTGAAGGTTCATTCTTCACGAAATCCGAATATCGCGGTCGTGCGACTGTTAACTTGCCGCTGAGCGCCAATGTGCGTTCGCGCTTCACGGGATTTTACGGCAGCTATGACGGCAACATTAACAATCTGACCACTGGCAAAAAGGTCAATGGTTATGAACATTATAGTGTTCGCGGCGCGATCGAGGCGGACGTTAGCGAAACACTCATGCTGACGCTGCGCGGCGATTACCGCAAGGCCGATGATGATTGTTGTGCAGAAATTATTGGTAACACACCAACCAATGCTGCCGCGCTCGCGCTGGCTGGAACGGGCTTTGATGCTTCGGATTCGCGCAACATTCGGCAGAACCTTGTCACCGCGACGAAGGAAGAAAGCTGGGGCATTTCATTGCAAGCAGACATGGAGTTGGGCGAGCATAGCTTGACTTCGATCACCAGCTTCCGTGGTTGGGATAACACCGAAATCCGGGATGGTGACTGGCTTGACCGGCCCTATGTTGGCTTGAACCAATTGCACGACAATGGACCACAAACATCGACTACCTTTAGCCAGGAAATTCGCGTTGCTTCGCCCACTGGCGAGTTTCTCGAATATGTTGCTGGAGTATATTATTCGAAGGCGGATTCTGACCGCACATTCACGCGCAATGTGATTACCTGCTCGGCATCGACGCTTGCAGCGGTTGTACCGGGTCTGGTACCTTGCTCGACTACGGCAGGGGCATCGACAATAACAACGCCTGCAGGAACGGCTGACTTTGGTTCGACGTTCAAGAATATGTCGGTATTTGGTCAGGCAACGGTCAACCTGTCCGACAGCCTGCGTTTGATTGGTGGCTTGCGCTACACACATGACGAATTGGATGTATACCATGTCCGCCGGACCTCACTCTCAGGTCCAGGTGTTCAAGGAAACTTTGACGCAGGCGTTTACAATAATGGTCTCGTGGCAACAGCGCCAGCTACTGGTTTTGTTGCAGGCACGTCAAATGGCGTTCCCTTTACCAGCAGCACCAGCAACAATAACGTTTCCGGTAAGGCATCTGTTCAAGCGGACCTCACTGAAAACAATATGGCCTATGCGAGCTACACGCGTGGCTATAAGGGGCCAGCTTACAATATCTTCTATAACCTGACGACACCCGGCGCCGCTGTTATCGCGCCAGAAACGGTCAACGCGTATGAAGCGGGATTGAAAAACACGTTTCTTGACGGCGATCTCATTGTTAATCTTGCGGCATATTATGCCAAGTATAACAATTATCAGGCAAACAGCCCAGACTTCGTAGCGGGTGTTCGTACCACGCGCTTGACGAATGCAGGTTCGGTATCGACCAAGGGCTTCGAACTCGACTTTGTTGCTACCCCATCACGTAACTTCACCCTTTCGGGTGGCGTTGCTTACAACAAGGCACAGGTTGAGAATTTCCGTTTGCCGCCGGGCGCTGATGCATCACAATTGGTTGCCAAGGGCACGCCGTTGGCGAACGCACCAAAATGGAAAATGTCGCTTGGTGCGCAATATGACATCGAAACTTCGGGCTTTGCCAATATCGAATTGGGAAGTCAGATCGCGATGCAGTCCGACCAAATTTACGAAGCGAGTGCTAACCCGGCGGTTCGCCTTGGTTCAACCGTTGATGGCTACGCAATTGTCGATTTGTCCGCTGCTTTGGTCGATCCCAATGATGGTTGGCGCTTGGCGTTCCAGGTTAAAAACTTGTTTGACAAGAGCTTTGCATCTTCGATTGTATCGGGTGGCCCCGGTGGCGCATATCGCTACATCATCCCTCGCGAGGCAGATCGTTATTTCGGCGTAACGGCGAAAATCAATTTCGGCGCGAAATAAGCTGAACTGACAACAATAAAATGAAAGGGCTGGAATCCGCATCGGATTCCGGCCCTTTTTGGTCGTAAGTCCATGCCATTGTTCGCGCATTTGGCAGAGCTGGAAAATCTCAGCGATGCCGACCTTTGCAACTGCACTAAATTCCTCTAAAACCATTCTCGAACAATTGAGGAGACTTGATATGAAGAACACCGGCACAAAACGACGCTTGTTTGGCAAAGTCGGCGTTATAGCAGCTGCTTTTACCGTCCTGCCATTGACCGCCACGGTCATGCCTGCCGCGGTCGCGCAGGATCAGGCCGCCACGGATGGCAAACCCGAAGCCGTGAAGCGCGATGTCCGGATCATCAAGATTAAACGCGATAGCAAAACGGTCGACATCGTCGGTCATGACAGCGGCAGCGAAGATGTCACCAAGGTCGAACGAGACGGTAAGGTTTTCATCTTCCGTACGGACAAGAAGCTGACCGAGGATGAAGTCGAAAAAATGATTGGCGAGGCCGAAGCGTCCAGCAAAGCGGCTGATGGTGCGGTATCTGACGGCGCACGCGGAACGACGCAAACTAAGCGGATCGTAATAAAGTCATCCGTCGATGTACCCGAGATCGACATTCAAGAAATGACAGAAAATTGCACCGCGGCCGGGCAAGCCGTCATGACTAATGTCGAAAGCTCTGAGGGCAATACAAAGGCGCACGTTCGCCTTGTGATGTGCGGCAAGGGGCAGGCAAAGATTGCGCGGGCCGAAGCGCTAAAGGGTTTGCGCGAGGCACGCGGAGAGATTGCCTCGGAAAAAGATTTGCCCCAAGCCGTGCGCAAAGATGTGATCGAAAAGTTGGATCAAGAGATCCGCAAGCTTGAGAAGCAAGCCGACAACGGCAAATAACAGGTATTTACACAGAACCCTGACTATTCCTGTTAGGCTTTAAGGGGGCGGTTTTTACAGGCCGCCCCTTTTTCTTTTGTCCGTTATGCGCCATATCGCGGGAATGAAATGGCCCGACACGATCCAAGCAGGCGAGATACAGCAGCATGAGCCGCTGGTGCGGCGCGTTCTCGCGCCGAATGTGTCACCCTATACTTATACCGGCACGCAGACGTGGATTGTCGGCAATGGAAAAGACGTTGCCGTTATCGACCCTGGCCCCGTCGGGAGCGGACAAAGCATAGGTGATCCCGCAGACATTCATGGCGAGGGCCATGTCGAGGCGATTTTGCGCGCCGTGGGCGATGCAAAAATCTCCGCGATCCTGTGCACACACACCCATCGTGACCACTCACCTGCGGCGGCACCATTGAAGGCCGCAACCGGTGCGCTGATCATTGGCTGCGCCCCTTTGGTTTTGCGCGATGATGGCCCGCGCGCCGACAGCGCCTTTGACCCCGATTACCGTCCAGATCGCATCCTAAACGATGCAGAGACGGTTTCCGGCGATGGTTGGACGTTAGAGGCCGTGGCGACGCCGGGGCACACCAGTAATCATCTCTGCTTCGCTTTGCAGGAAAGCGGCGCTTTGTTCACCGGCGACCATGTGATGAAATGGTCGACCAGCGTTGTCAGTCCGCCCGATGGCGATATGAGTGATTATCTGGCGAGCTTACAAAAATTATATGAACGCGACGACCGCATTTATTATCCAGCGCATGGCCCCGCAGTTGAAAACCCGCGTCAGCTTGTGCGCGGGATGATTGGTCATCGCCGGCAACGCGAACGGCAAATTGTGAATTTGCTGGAGAGCGGTGAGGGGCATATCCCGAAGATGGTGGCCGCGATGTATAAAGGCTTGGACCCGCGCCTTATTGGCGCCGCAGGTCGTTCGGTTCTCGCGCACCTTATCGATTTGCAAAATCAAGGGCGTGTGGCGGCACAAGGTGACGGCTGGCATCTCGTGACGGAAACATGAGGCCCACAAATGGCATGATTGGGCATGTGCCCAATAGACGAAAAAACCGATTTGAGGCTGACGCTAGTCTTGTTTCATGAGGCCAAATCGACCACATAGGCCTTCAATTCAGCTGCCGGAATAGGTTCGGCATGGCAAAGGTATGACAGCATGAACGCCCCAACGCCCCGCGAAAACTTGCAAGGCCTTGATCTGCTCGCAGAAATCAAACGCCTTAAAAAAGAACGGAATGCCGTCATTCTCGCGCATTATTATCAAAAGCCCGAGATACAGGATTTAGCCGACTTCGTTGGCGACAGCCTTGAGTTGAGCAAACGCGCGGCAGAGACTGACGCCGACGTCATCGCCTTTTGCGGCGTAAAATTCATGGCGGAAACTGCAAAGATTTTAAGTCCGCAGAAAACCGTCATACTGCCGGACATGGCCGCTGGCTGTTCCTTGGAAGATGCGTGCCCGCCCGGTAAGTTCAAGGCGTTTCGCGAGGCCCATCCTGACCATATCGCGCTCACCTACATCAATTGTTCTGCCGAAGTGAAGGCGCTGTCCGATATCATCGTGACCAGTAGCAGCGCGGAAACGATCCTGAGCCAAATTCCGCCAGAGCAGAAAATCATTTTTGGCCCTGACCGGCATTTGGGTGGCTATCTTGCCCGTAAGTTCAACCGCGACATGCTCTTGTGGCCTGGCGTGTGTATTGTGCATGAGGCATTTTCGGAAACCGAACTTTTGAAGCTTAAGGCCCAATATCCAGGTGTTCCAGTTGCCGCTCACCCTGAATGTCCGCCGCATATTATCGACCATGCGGATTATGTCGGCAGCACCAGCGGCATATTGCAATATGCGCAGTCAATGGAGGGGGACACGCTGATCGTTGCGACTGAACCGCACATCATCCACCAGATGGAAAAGGCGGAGCCGACCAAGACATTTATCGGCGCCCCCGGCGCAGACGGCAACTGCGCGTGCAATATCTGCCCCTATATGGCGCTCAATACGATGGAGAAACTCTACCTCGCTTTGCGTGATTTGACGCCGCAGATCGCGCTTGATGAAACAGTGCGCTTGGGCGCAAAGAAGAGCCTTGACCGAATGTTGGAGATGGCGAGCGGAACCGTTGGTAAAGGTGACCTCGGTCGGGCTTGATTACGCGATGGCGAGGCACGTCAAATATATACTCGCCTTCACCGTCATATCGATATAATACAGCCGAGCGATGCTTTTCTGGCGATCTTCTTCTGCTAAAAATAGTGATATCGACAGTCGGCTTGCCGCTTTCGATGATACATATGCGCAGCGTTTTCCCGACGATGCGCAACGCGGGAATGATGCTACTCCGGGAAAGGCTAAGCGCCTTTTTCTAGGCAAGACGCGTTGGTGGTGGTTCGGGCGAACAATCGCGAGCCTAATCGCGATGTTCGTGCTCTTATTGCTGTGGCTCGCGGTCACCGCACCTTTGTCAAAATCGCTTCAGCCTATTGCGCCGCCGCGGATTACATTACTGGCGTCCGACGGCACACCCATCGCGCGCAACGGGGCCATTGTCGATCGGCCCGTTGACGTCACCAAATTGCCCCCACATGTGGTACAGGCTTTTTTGTCGATTGAGGATCGCCGTTTCTATTCACATTGGGGCATCGATCCGCGTGCCCTCGCCCGCGCCGCATGGTCGAATGCCTTTGGCACTGGCATTACCCAAGGCGGCAGCACAATTACGCAGCAGCTCGCCAAATTTACCTTTCTGACGCCCGAACGTAGCCTCACCCGCAAGGCGCGCGAAATGCTCATCGCCTTCTGGCTTGAGGGGCGGCTTACAAAAGACGAAATCCTTGGTCGCTATCTGTCGAACGTCTATTTTGGTGACAATGTCTACGGTTTGCGCGCTGCATCGCTACATTATTTTTATCGCCAACCGGAGCGTTTAACGCTGAGCCAAGCCGCCATGCTGGCAGGCCTTGTGCAAGCGCCGTCGCGTCTGGCCCCGACCAAGAACCCCGAACGTGCCGCAAAGCGCGCCCGGCTCGTTCTCAGGGCGATGGTGGCCAATAAGGTTATTACGCAAGCCAAAGCGGACGCCACCCCTGTCGCGCGGCTGGACGTGCGTGTGCGGGAAACATTGCCGACGGGTACATATTTCGCCGACTGGGCCATTCCGCAAGCGCGTCTACTGACCGAGAGCGGATACTCAGATGTGCGGATAACCACGACGCTAGACGCTCGTTTGCAGAATATTGCCCGCAAGGTTGTCGCGCGCGCGGGCGTCGGTAACGCGCAAATCGCGCTGGTCGCGATGCGTCCAAATGGTGAGGTCGTCGCCATGGTTGGCGGCAAAAGCTATAAGCAATCAGCGTTTAATCGGGCAACGCAGGCCAAAAGGCAGCCCGGATCGACCTTCAAGCTGTTTGTCTATTTGGCCGCGCTCCGTTCGGGCATGACGCCGCAGTCGATGATTGCTGATACCCCGATAAATGAAGGCAGTTATCGCCCGAAAAATTCGGGGTTGCGGTACCGGGGCGACATTACGTTGGAGAAGGCATTTGCCCAATCGAGCAACGTCGCTGCCGTGCGCCTTTACCAAAAAGTAGATGGCAAAGAGGTGGAGAAAGCTGCGCAAGACTTAGGTATCCGTAGCCCGCTTACTTTGGACCAGAGCCTTGCGCTTGGCAGCTCCGGCGTCACCTTGTTGGAACTGACCGCGGCTTATGCGGGCGTGGCGGGTAACCAATGGCCTGTTGAGCCGCACGCTTTTAAGCAAGAGGAACAAGGCTGGATTGAGTGGTTGTTCTACGGACCGCGTTCTTTCAGTGGGCGCATGCACCGGATGTTGCTGGAGTTATTGGGCGCAACGGTGAAGCAAGGCACGGCACGCGCCGCGCGACTTTCGATACCTGCCTATGGAAAAACCGGTACCAGTCAGGATAATCGCGATGCGTTATTTGTCGGCTTTGCGGGCAATTTGGTGGTTGGCGTGTGGATCGGCAATGACGACAATAGTCCGCTACAGGGAATTAACGGCGGCGGCTTGCCCGCGCGGATCTGGCGTGATTTCATGTCGCAGTCTATTCGCAACGCCGCGCCGGTCAACAGACCAAAAGCCGTGCAGACACCAGATCCGGAAGGTCCGATTGAGCCACTTGATCTGCTGGAATTGCAGGATTTGCCAATCGATATTGGCAATTCGGAAATACGCGTAGATGAAGGTCAGGGTGTCACCGTAAATGCAGATGTCAACGGCGTTCCTTTGGAAATCAAGCTTGACCGCGATGGCGCCAATATTCAGCCTGCCCCGTCGGTAGACCGTCCCATGCCGGAACCCCGCTGATGTTCCCATTCTCTGCCATGACTAAATTCATGCGATTTTTTGCGGCTGTGTGCTTGTTTCTGTCGCCGTTATTGATTGCCCCCGCAAACGCCGATGCAAGTGACATCAGCGCCGCCTCACGCAGCGTAGTGCGGGTCATCGTCTATAGTTCCGCCGAAGGACAGCAGAGCATCGTCAGCATCGGATCTGGCGTGGCTGTTGCGCGCGATAAAATCGTTACCAATGCACATGTTGTTGAAATGGCGAGTTTTGATAACAGTGTGCAGATCGTCATCGTACCCTCAGACGGTACGCAAACCTATCGCGCCAGAGTGACCGCCAGCCTGCCAAGAAAAGACCTTGCCTTGCTGCAACTGACCTCTGGTGCGCTTGTTCCTGCAAGTATTTTCGCAGGCGTGTCAGAGGATGGTGCGGACGTCTTTGCCATTGGTTATCCCGCGAGCGTCGATGTCGCGTTGGAGCAGAGCGAAACAGATGTGCTGCGTCCGCAGCAACCCGTCAAAACGCGGGGCACGGTCTCATCCGGACGGACATCTAAGTCGGTAGAGTCGCTGTTGCATACCGCGCCCATTGCACCGGGCAACAGTGGCGGGCCAATTGTCGATGCTTGCGGGCGGGTGTTGGGTATCAACAGTTTTGGATCTGTGGCTACCGATGGTGGCGCGGAATTTTATTTTGCCATATCGGCGCGCGAATTGTCAGCATTTCTTACCAATCGCGGAGTTGCGTTCCGTGCGGTGCGGGGCGATTGTCGATCGGTCGCCGAATTGACGCGGGCCGAGGCAGAGCTTGAGGCAACCACCCGCGCCAAAATAGAGCAAGAAGCGCGTGTTGCTGCCGAACTGCAACGCAGCCGTGAAGGCAAAGTACGCAGCGACGCCGAACATGCTGTCATTGGCGAACGGGAAAATCATCTGGCATTGGCTACGTTGTTGCTGGTGCTAAGCGCCGTTGCAGGCGGCGCTGCGTGGCAGTTTTCCGAACGTGAACAGCGGTATCGCTTTAAAACTGCGACCGCCGCAGGTGCTGTTCTTTTTGTCATGGCGGTGGGAATTTTTGCCGCCCGCCCATCGTTCGACGAAGTCGATGATCGGGTCCGGACTGCATTGACGGCCGATATGCCAGACGATGCCGTTGCCCAAAAAGGTGCTGTTGCGACCGAACCGAAAGCGAAAATTTGCGTTTTGCAGCCCCAACGCAGCCGCATCACTATGTCCGACACTGCCGACGTCGAATTTACATGGCAGCCCGATGGATGCGTAAACGGACGCACGCAATATTTCGAAAGCGGTGGCCGCTGGGTGCGCAGCTTCGTACCCAATAATGAAGCTCAAATTTCGATTGTCAGCTATGCGCCGGAAACCGATATATACCGTATTGAAAGGTTCCTGCCGGGCACTGACGTCATGCAATCCGCGCGTGCGGCGCGGAAACTCTATGAGGTCAAAACATGCACCGTGGACCCAGCGCAATTGACCAACATAGACAATATGAACAAGACCATATTGGCGCAATTGCCGCCCGCGCCGAACGAGATATTATTGTTCACATGCTCTGACCGTTGAATCTTGGATTGTGCGTCAGGACTTAGGGCTTATGGTGGCGACATGATCCGGTCGCTGTCGATTTTGCTTTTGCTATTGTCCGCAACACTTGCCGGATGCTCCGAAGGCGTCGACAATGAACGTGTCCGTGTTGACGTTATCGAAGACCGTCCCCGACCTCTGAATGTATCTGCAACGCCGCTGCCATTGGCGTCGGCTTATCTGCGCGCGGCAACGGCGCAAGGATTGGTCACCTTCGATGAAAAAGGGCGGGTCGCGCCCGGTCTCGCCAATCGCTGGATCGTGACCGACGACGGCATGAGCTATATCTTCCGCCTCAATAAAGGGCGGTGGAATGATGGGCGTGAGGTCGAATCAAGAGAGGTTGCACGTCTTTTGACGGCGCGCATCCAGGAATTGCGCAAGGGTCGCCTTGGCACCGAACTGGGTGTAATTGACCGTGTTGTCGCCATGACAGGTAAGGTAGTGGAAATCAGGCTGAAGGCCCCAATGCCGTATCTTTTGGAATTGCTGGCCTTGCCCGAGTTTGGGTTGCTCAGCAAAGGCGCGGGATCGGGCCCGATGCAAGCCAGAAAATTTGGACAGGTTATGCAGTTGCGGCGCAATGAAACCGATGACGACGGCGCGCAGTTCCTGGGCAATGCGATGGTAACATTGTGGCGCGGTACGGCGTCCACAGCGATTGCCCGTTATACACTTGGACAAAGTGATCTTGTCGAAGGCGGGCGGTTCGAGAGCTTTCCTTTGCTTGATGCGGCAAATATCCGGGCTGATCAAATCCGGTTTGACGCGGTCCCGGGATTATTCGGTTTGCAGATAGTCAATGGCGGCCCATTTTTATCAGACAAGGCCAATCGCACGGCAATTGCTATGGCCATTGATCGCCCCAAATTACTGACGGCATTTGACATTGTGGCCTGGCAGGAAACAGTTACCTTAGTTCCTGAAAGCTTGCCAAATCGCGCGGACATAAAGCGGCCGGCATGGTCAGTGCCATTGATGGAAGAACGTCGCGTGATGGCGCGGGCTACGGTTGCCAATTGGGAAAATGCTAATGGCGCACTTCGGCCGTTACGCGTTGCTATGCCGCGTGGTTACGGCGCCCGGATTTTCTTTGCGCGCTTGCGGGCCGATCTTGCGACAGTAGGTATCGATATTGAGCGTGTGACCGTGGACCGGCCGCATGATTTGCTGCTCGTCGACCGCGCAGCCCAACAATCAACCCCGGCATGGTATCTGGATCAGCTGTCCTGCCGATTTTCTAAAATTTGCAGCCCCCGGGCGGACGAGATTGTGGGCGAAGCGCGCCGAACGACCGATAGCGCAATCCGCGCGCAATTATTAGGTGAGGCCGAGGCCGAATTGCAGGACAGCGCTGCCTTCATCCCTATCGCAAATCCTTTGCGCTGGTCGGTAGTCCGGCCCGGCCTGCTGGGGCATTTCGCCAATGGTCGAGGGTGGCACCTGTTGCAATATCTGGGGCGTGACCCGACATAGGCACAAAGGAGTAGCTGCAGTGCCCATTTCGCAGGAACAATTTGCACATATTGCCAAGGATTTGCCTGGCATGGGAAATCACCCACATGCCGTGCGCGCCCGCGTCGAAGCGCTTGAGAAAATATTGGAGCGCGCCTTTATCATTCCGGGCACGAAAATTCCCTTTGGTCTGGATAGCGTGATTGGCCTTGTGCCGGTGCTGGGTGATCTCGTGACTACCTTTATGGGCGCATATATGGTGTGGGAAGCGCGGAATTTGGGCATGTCCAAATGGCAACTTATCCGTATGACCGCCAATGTTGCTGTGGATACGGCGATTGGCGCAATCCCCTTTGTCGGCGATGCGTTCGACCTTGTTTGGCGTTCAAACAGCAAGAATTTGCGGATTATCAAGAAGTATCTCGACAAGCATCATCCTGCGACGCGGATTATTGAGGCATAGGCTTAACGGCCGCGCCAGATTTTGATGGGACCAGTGGGCTGCACGCGGCGCGTAAATCCCGGACACTGCCGGGGCTTGAAGTCCCGGCCAAGGCAGATACGCACTTCTTGAAGCCAACCATTGCGGTTCGTCTTCACGGTTATCGCATGCGCGGGCAGTCCTTCATTCAGATCAGCAAATTTTTCAGCCAATGTTTGCGCCGTCAAAGCTGTCCCGCGTTCGGGCTCGCGCGATAGTCGCGCCATGTCGGGAAATTCAATCGAGTTAAACAGTAATCGCGCTGCCGCGAAATAAGCTTCCGGCGTTTTGGCCATGCAACTGCCATGCTTTGCCCATTGATGCTGCAGCAATTGAGGGGAGGGGCTGAGGCAGATATTGTCCGTCACCGTCCATCGGGGCAGCACCCCAACCGTGCGACAATATTGCGGGTAATTGGCCCCTTTGGCCTCCGGCCACAACCCATGTAGGACAAAACCGAAGTCGCCAATTTCACCCGAACATTGGAACCGGGTTACAGGGTCGCGCATGCGCCCACGGCAATATTCGGGGCTCCAACTGAGTGCCAGCACATAGCCGTCTATCGCCGTGCGCCTTATTTCGGCGGATGGCGGCAATTCCAAGGCTGGGCGCGGCAGAAATTTGGGAGGCTGGCATTGCCACGCTTGCGCCATCGTCGCGGCAGGTTGGAACGCAGCCACAACAGCTACACATATGAAAAGATTAAGTCTGCGCAAAATCCAGCCCGATATCTGCAGCCGGCGCGCTTTGGGTTAAGCGTCCAACGGAGATATAGGTGACGCCAGTCTCCGCCTTGGCGCGGATTGTTTCCAAGGTCACGCCGCCCGATGCCTCGGTTGGCACGCGGCCAGCGATCAGCTTTACCGCCGAACGCAGCGTATCGGCATCCATATTGTCGAGCAGCAAATGGCTTGCACCTGCGGCAAGGCCAGGTTCGATCTGGGCGATGCTGTCCACCTCAAGAATGATGCGTTCAACCCCTGCATTTTTCGCGCGGGCAACGGCTTCACTTACGCCGCCTGCGACTGCGACATGATTGTCCTTAATCATCGCCGCGTCCCACAATCCCATGCGGTGATTTGTTGCCCCGCCCATGCGCGTCGCATATTTTTCGAGTAACCTTAGGCCGGGAATGGTTTTGCGAGTGTCCAACAAAATACAACCCGTTCCCGCGATGGCATCGACATATTGCCGTGTCATTGACGCAATGCCCGACAGATGTTGCACAGTATTCAGCGCCGACCGTTCCGCGGTGAGCATGGCCCGTGCATTGCCCTTTAAGCGCATAAGGTCAGTGCCCGCGATCACTTGCGCACCTTCCTCGACCAACAATTCTATCTCCATCAACGGGTCGAGCGCATGAAAAAACGCGACCGCGATGGGTAGGCCTGCCACGGTTATGGCATCGCGGCTGTCCATGACGCCGTCGAAACGGACATCTGCCGGAATGACACTTTCAGACGTAACATCTTTGCCCGTTGGACCCAAATCTTCGGCCAGCGTCGCCCGGACGAAAGCGTCCATATCGAATGCGGGAATGTGAAAAGGCATATTGCGTTTATCCGGCCTGAATAGGGTTGGGAACTAGGCCCCATCCATAGGTCAGTTCGCTATCGCCAGCAATTGCTGAAAACCCTTTATCGATAGGTTAATAGCCCATCAGGCTCATGACTTCCCTGCGGCTCGATTGATCGTCCAGGAAACAGCCAATGAGCTTTGATGTCACCATGCCAACGCCGTGCACCTTCACCCCGCGCCCGGTCATGCAACCATGCTGTGCCTCAATGACAACGGCAACGCCTTCTGGCTTCAGATTTTCCCAAATGCAGTTCGCAACTTCGGCCGTCAGGCGTTCTTGCACCTGAAGACGCTGGGCAAAGCCATGCAAGACACGCGCTAGTTTCGAAATGCCGACAACCTTGTCAGTTGGCATATAGGCAATCGATGCCTTGCCGATGATAGGTGCCATGTGATGTTCACAATGCGACTGAAAGGGGATGTCCTTGAGCAGAACCAGCTCATGATAACCGCCAACTTCATGAAACGTGCGTGACAAATGGGCTGCGGGATTTTCGGCATAGCCAGCGCAATATTCGCGCCACGCACGGCCAACGCGAGCGGGCGTGTCGAGCAGTCCTTCGCGCTCCGGATTATCGCCTGACCAGCGGATCAATGTGCGAATGGCATCTTGGACTTCATCAGGAACGACAATTTTGCCGTTCGGACCGATTTCGTCTTCATAATGGATATGGGCGATGGGAAATACCTTCTCGGGCTTGTTCATCTTCAGTCTCCGGCAGGCAACGTGCCCGCATTTTCGGTACTAGAGATATGGCCGCCTGTTATTGAACACTATACGGACAATAGCCCATAGGGGCCTTATCGCAATATATCACGATAAAGCCGCAGAAGCCGCAATAACATTTTGTTGCTGAAAAATCAGCCAATCGCCTGACCGGTTTTGGCCCAATCGGCCAAAAAGCCTTCAATGCCCTTGTCTGTCAGGATATGCTTGAACAGGCCTTTGATCACCGAGGGCGGTGCAGTCATTACATCAGCACCAATTTTCGCGGCTTCAAGCACATGGACGCCGTGACGGACGCTGGCGACGAGGATTTCGGTATCAAAAGCGTAATTGTCGTAAATCAGGCGGATGTCGCTGATAAGCTGCATGCCATCAAAACCATTGTCGTCATGGCGGCCAACGAACGGCGATACGAATGTTGCACCCGCTTTTGCCGCCAACAGCGCCTGATTGGCCGAGAAACATAAGGTCACATTGACCAATGTGCCTTCCGAGGTCAGTGCCTTGCAGGTCTTTAGACCGTCGATAGTCAATGGAACCTTGATACAGACATTGTCGGCAATTTTCCGCAGGATTTCCGCCTCCTTCATCATCGTTTCATGGTCGAGTGCAACGACCTCTGCCGACACTGGGCCATCGGTCAGGGCGCATATTTCGCGGGTAACCTCGATGAAATCCCGGCCGGATTTTGCAATCAACGATGGGTTGGTGGTCACGCCGTCAAGCAAACCAGTCGCCGCCAAATCCTTAATATCGGCAATGTCAGCGGTATCGGCAAAGAATTTCATGGGATTATTTCCTGATTGGAGATTCGATTTCATGTCTCTTGGCAAAATATCGGCCAAAACAACAGACCTATTGGCACCAAATTTAATATGCTGCGGGATCATCATCCAGATGGTGACGTTCGCCGCATCATTGCCTATACGCGCGTCATGAGTTTGCCCACCAACCGCGTCCGCGTTGTCTTGTTGACACAAGCGATTGGTCCGCTCGATTACCGGCTGCCTGATGGTATGATCGCAGGGCCGGGCAGCGTGGTGATGGTGCCGCTTGGTCCTCGCAAATTGCCGGGCGTCATCTGGGATGATGATGTTTTCGGCGATCAGGCAATAGATGCCAGCAAACTTCGTGCAGTACTGGAAATTGTTGATAGTCCTCCGCTGGGGCCAGGCTTGCGTCGCCTCATCAACTGGGTCGCGGATTATTATCTTACCAGTCATGCGTCGGTTTTGCGCATGGTTTTGTCGTCTTCGGCGGCGTTCAAGGCGACCGGAACAATTATCGAATACCGCCGCATAAGCTTTGAGCCTGCACGGTTGACCCCGCAACGCGCCGCGGCGTTGGACGCCTTGGATGGCGCGCAAGGGCTTGTGCGCGAGCTTGCGGCAGAAGCGGGCGTCAGTGATGCCGTCATTCGCGGGCTCATCAAAGCGGGCGCATTTGAACCTGTCACCATCAGCGCGGATTCGCCACTGCCCGAACCGCTAGCGGACTTTGACACGCCAACATTGAATGAGGCGCAGCAGTTGGCAGCAAACAGCATGGTCGAGGCTGTTCGCGCCGGCGGCTTCGACACCTTCGTGCTAGATGGCGTGACAGGTTCCGGCAAGACCGAAACCTATTTTGAGGCTGTGGCTGAGGCGATACGGCAGGACAAACAGGTTCTGGTGCTTCTCCCCGAAATCGCGCTTACCGCGCCGTTTCTTGCTCGTTTCGAATCCCGCTTTGGCGTCGAGCCTGCGGTTTGGCATAGCAATCTGCGCTCGACTCAACGCCGCCGTGTCTGGCGCGCCGTTGCTGATGGCAGTGCGAAGGTGCTTGTGGGCGCGCGTTCGGCCTTGTTCCTGCCCTTTGCCAATTTGCGCCTGATTATCGTCGATGAGGCGCACGAAACCAGCTTTAAGCAGGAAGATGGCGTGCGCTATCATGCCCGCGATGTTGCCGTCATGCGTGGCCATTTTGAAGGGTTCCCAGTGGTGTTGGCATCGGCAACGCCTGCGTTGGAATCGCGGCATATGGTATCCATTGGCCGCTATAAGGGCCTTGAAATTCCGTCGCGTTTCGGCGCGGCCAAGATGCCAGAGATCAAAGCTATCGACCTGACGCTCGACGCGCCCGAAGCCCAGCATTGGATTGCGCCGACATTGCTGAAGGCATTGGAAGAACGCGTCGAACGCGGCGAACAGAGCCTTTTATTCCTCAACCGGCGTGGCTATGCGCCTTTGACATTGTGCCGGACCTGCGGCCACCGGTTTCAATGTCCCAACTGCACAAGCTGGATGGTGGAGCATCGCCTCGTGCGGCGGCTTGCCTGCCATCATTGCGGCCATGTCATGTCACCGCCGGAGCAATGTCCAGAATGCGGTGAATGCGACACGCTGGTTGCCTGCGGTCCTGGCGTTGAACGCATCAGTAACGAGGTGAACCGCCTGTTGCCCCATGCACGCACCATCGTTGCGACATCGGACACCTTATGGTCGCCGGAGAAAGCGGCGGAGTTTGTGTCGCGCGTTGAAAACAAGGCGGTGGACATCATCATCGGCACCCAATTGGTGACGAAAGGCTACCATTTCCCTGAACTGACTTTGGTTGGGGTGATCGATGCAGATCTAGGGCTTGAGGGCGGCGATCTGCGTGCCGCCGAACGCACATTCCAGCAAATTGCGCAGGCCGCCGGTCGGGCAGGACGCGGCGAGAAGCCCGGTGAGGTGTACATCCAGACGCGCAATCCCAATCATCCCGTCATTGCAGCCTTGGTGGCTGGCGACCGCGATGCATTTTATGATGCCGAGACCGAGCAACGTAAATCCGCTGGTGCGCCACCGTTTGGACGTTTTGCGGCTATCATTATTTCGTCGGCAGATGAGCGCGAAGCCATTGAAGCTGCGCGTGCCGTCGGGGGTGCCGCGCCGCAAGTAAATGGCATGCATGTCTATGGTCCTGCGCCTGCCCCGCTCGCTATGTTGCGGGGCCGCTATCGACAACGGCTTTTGGTTCATGCTCAGCGCTCGGTCGAGGTGCAGAATATCATTCGTGAATGGCTTGGCGGACTGCAATTCCCACGCGGTGTGCGGGTTGGAATCGACGTCGATCCCTACAGTTTCATGTGATGCGGCGTTAGATGCTGAAATAGCGGATTTACCTCATGCATCTAATGTTGCATCGTGCCCTAAATATTCTTCGGGAGGACAAGATGCACAAAATTTTATGGGCGGCGTTATTAAGCACTGCGTCAGCCACAAGCGCATTTGCGCAAGACGCAAAGCCTGCTTCTGAAGCGACGGTCGCCGCGCAACGCGGCGTCGCGGCGCAGCTTCCTGCGGAAGATGGCCGTGACCTCGATTTTGCGGACCGGGGCTTTATGGGCACTTTGTCTGACCCCATCATCACCAACAAGGATGGTAAACCTGTCTGGAACCTTGGGGCTTATGACTGGATGGCCGATGGCAAATCACCCGATACGGTAAACCCAAGCCTGTGGCGGCATATGGGCCTGTTGCGCAAACATGGTTTATACGCGTTGACGGACAATGTCTGGCAAGTGCGTGGCTTTGATGTGTCGAATATGACGGTGATTAAAGGGCAAACGGGCTGGATTATAATTGACCCGTTGACCAGTCGCGATACCGCGGCGGCGGCGTTGAAGCTGGTGAATGAAAAATTGGGCGCGCGACCCGTCACTGCTGTCATTTACAGTCACAGCCATGGCGACCATTTTGGCGGCGTGCGCGGGATTATCAATGAGGCGGACGTGAAAGCTGGCAAGGTTGCAATCATTGCGCCGGAGCATTTTCTCGCCGAGACCGCGTCTGAAAATGTCATGGCTGGTCCTGCGATGAGCCGACGCGCCACGTTTCAATTTGGTAGTAACCTTACGCCGGGCCCGCAAGGGCAAATGGGCAGCGGTATCGGTAAAGGCATTGGCGGGGGCGATATTACATTGATCCCGCCCACAATCGACATTCGCAAAACGGGCGAATTGCGCGAAGTCGATGGCGTTACTTTGGAGTTTCAAATGGTGCCGGAAACAGAGGCACCGGCCGAAATGAATGTCTATTTGCCTGCGGCGCGTACGTTTCTTGCCGCTGAAATTGCGACCTGCAGCCTGCACAATATTCTGACTCCGCGTGGGGCGAAAGTGCGTGATTCATTAGGCTGGTCGGGATTTTTGAATGAAGCCGTCAACCTTTATGGCGATCGGAGCGATGTTATCGCGTCCAGCCATTGCTGGCCGCGCTTTGGCCAGCCTGAGGTCAAAGGCTGGCTAGCGGGGCAGCGCGACAATTATCGTTACTTACACGATCAAACAGTGCGCATGATGAACAAGGGCATGACTCAAGCAGAAATAGCCGAGGCGTTGAAAGCCCCGCCTGCAATTGCTGATCAATGGTTTAACAAGGGTTATTACGGCACCTACAGCCATAATTCGAAGGCGATTTATCAATATTATCTGGGTTGGTATGATGCCGTCCCCGCCAACCTTAACCCGCATCCGCCGGAAGTCCGCGCGGCCAAAATGGTCGCGGCTTTGGGTGGCGCAAAGAAGGTTTTGGCCGAGGCAAAAAAGGCGATGAAGGCCGGGGACTATCGCTGGTCATCCGACCTGTTGAATCAACTCGTCTTTGCCGAACCCAAAAATGTTGAAGGGCGGGCGTTGCTTGCCGACAGCTATGAACAGCAGGGTTATCAGTCGGAATCCGCGATCTGGCGCAACATGTTCTTAACCGGCGCGCGGGAGCTGCGCGCAGGCATGAAGGCAGGCATAAATTCGCAAAGCATCGATATGATTTCGGCGATACCAACCGGTTTGTTATTGGATTCCGTATCGACCCGACTTGACCCGAAGATTATTGGCAATGTTGCGCTGGCACTGAATTTCGTGATTACTGACCGTAAGGAAACCGCGAAAGTAACTGTCGGCAATTCGGTGATGTTCAGTGAAATGGGTGCTGCCCACGCAGCGCCTAGCGTCACGGTCACTGGCCCGCGCCAATTGTTTCTGGCCTTATTGTTCCTGAAAATGCCGGCAGCGCAATTGCAAGCCGCTGGATTGAAGATTGAGGGTGACAGGGCGGCGATTGAAAAGCTTCAAGTGGCGCTTGACCCGATGCCGGGCGCATTCAACATTGTGGAGCCTTAGACTACATTTCCCCGCGCTGGCGGCGGATGGCGTACCATTTTGCGACATTGGCATTGTGTTCTTGCAACGTGTCGGCAAAA
>Ga0208671_10000020_pt1 | contig 166481 bp, 98 predicted proteins | sample ColrivemetaGS759_FD_187606 | JGI IMG/M metagenome (GOLD analysis project Ga0208671, IMG submission 187606) | Estuarine microbial communities from the Columbia River estuary - Ebb tide ETM metaG S.759 (SPAdes) (version 2) | ecosystem: Environmental > Aquatic > Marine > Intertidal zone > Estuary...
TAGGATATTACTCGGAATCTAATTTATATCCAGTAAGAGGTTTCCAATGTTCTTCAGAGCAAATGCCTGATTTGCAAAATCAATTTGATAGTTATAAATCTTTTGGGACAGCAGATATTTTTGAAATATATGGAACTGAATTAGAAGATGCCTTGCATTATAAAGCTAATAATTTTTCTTCCCTAATTCTTTGGAACAAAGGCGATGAAGAATTTGAAATCGAAAAGTTACCGGGACAAGCACAGCTAGCTCCGATTAAAGATTTCCTCATTCAGGATTTTGATAAAGACAATCATCTTGATATTTTACTTGCTGGAAATTGGTATGTTTCTGAAGTAGAAACTCCAAGGGCAGATGCAGGTACAGGACTTCTTTTGACCAATAATAAAAATAAATTTTCGGCTAAATCAGTTTCGCAATCTGGTTTCTTTGCTAATAAAGATGTTCGAAAAATGGCCTATATTTCATGTGGGAAAAAACCTCCTTTAGTGATAGTCGCCAATAATAATCATAGTGTTCAAATATTTGAATACTCCAATTAATAATTTTTTAGATTAAGAAAATACAAGACCTTGATAATTGATTGATTATCAGGGTCTTGTATTTATGGATTTTGTTGCAAGCTAATCAGATTAATGACTATCCCTTTTTTGCGTATTATATTTTGAAAAAATGTATTTAAATCTTTTTTTGAAAAAAATCATATTCTTACCTTTACTTTTCTACAATCCCAATCATACCTTCCTAAATACCATATTTTTTGTTAGCCTAAAAAACTAGCTTCTAAAATAAAAAATTCATACCTAATTTGGAGTAGAGAAATTTTGCTTAAATAACAATACTGGTCATTTAATAACTAAACTTTTATAACATGAAGACACTTAGTCTACTTATTACAATTTTATTTTTATCCCTTTCTTTCTCAACTATGGGTCAAAAGATCAAAGACAAGAAAGTATTATTTCATTATGTTAATCTTCCCGCTGAAAAACTGTCGGATGATTTTCAAACTTACTCTGTAAGGGTTTACGGTTCTGCTATTTCAAAAGCAGGATTGAACGCCCAAAAATTGGCTAATTCTATCAAAATGAATGGCTTTAAAAGATTAAGTGGTTCAGGTAAAGATTATGGACATCTTCGAGTATCTGTTTATACAGGTTACATTAATACAGGTAGAGCAGAATCAAAATCTTCTACTTCAAAGAAAAAAGATAAAAAAACTGGAAAAGAAACAACTACTTATTCCTACTGGTATGAAATACCATTTGAAGGAAATGGAAGCTACAAAATTGTAGATCCAGATGGGAATGTTTTGGCAGAAGGAAATTCTCCTCATAGCCAAAAGTTGTCAACTAGAAAGTATTCAAAATCATCTGACCGAAGTAAAAATTATAGCGCGCAGATTAATAAGATTAAAAAAGATTTTGCAAAATCAGTTGTGAATGGAGTAATGAATGATGCACGAAGTTCTGTTCGTCAAAAATATGATTATGCTCATTCCCAAGATTGGCGTAACCTTTATTTTTTGAAGAAACATGATACAGCTAAAAATTTCGATAAGTATTTTGATTTGACAAAAGAAACATTTGCAACTCTTAAAAAAGGAATCACAACTGAAAAGGTGGACGCTGTAAAAACTAAACTTCAACCAGCATTAGATTTTTGGCAAAAGACTGGAGAAATTAAGCCTTCTGACAAAAAAGCAGAAAGAGTTTATAGAGCAGCTAATTATAATTATGCATTGGTGAGTTACTTTTTGGGAGATTTAGAAGGGGCAAAAGAATATGCTAACAAAGTGATGAAGTCAGAAGGAAAAGATAGAAAATCAAAACTCCTTATAAAAGATATTGAGGCTACACAGAAGAAAATGGATTTCCATGGCATTAATACAATGCATTATGTGCGTGATCTTTCTGGTGCAAAAGCTCCTGCGAAAGTAAAAGCATTTGAGGAAGAGAAAGAAGAATTAGAAGCGGATAATAATACGGTAGCAGCAGTTTTAGTAATGGGAGGAAATGAAATAAAAGGTTCAGTTCTACAAGCCAAAGGTGCAGATGAAATGTTTTTTGGGCCAAAAGGAAATACTAAATTCATGGCAGAGGAAGATGGAAAAATGAAGGAATATGATTTGACAGCAGAAGATGTATCTGAGTTTACTTTGGGAGAACGTAAATTTATCAAAACTAGATTTAATCCTTCCGCTAAAGGAAAAGGAGAATCTGCGATGCATATTTTGGAAGTAGTGTATGATTCTGAAAAGATTAAATTATACAAATATTTTCCTTCTTCTGGAGTTTTAGGACAGGAGAAAACAGAATTCGCTTTTCAAAAAGCATCAGACGATTTCCCATTGTCAGTTGAGGATACTCAATTTTTATTATGGAAAAAAGGTCTAGCGAAATACTTCGGAGATTGTGGAGATTTGAAAGATATGTGTACAGAAGGTGGCATCAAAAAGAATCAAGATGACTTGGTGAAAGCTGCTAGAATTTATTCTGAATTATGTGAGTAATATTTTTTTTTTCGGTGGACGGTTGATGGTTAACGGTCGCTTCGCTTGACGATTTTTTCCGTCTATCGTCAGCGAAGCGGCCGTCAATCGTCCACCGAAAAACTATTCCACCGTTCCTCCACTAATAATATTCCCAAAGAAAATAGCATTTGCAAATAACTTATTTGTTCCATACCAAAATGCTCGGAAGTTAGTATTGTCTGCCATATTGATGACTTTTCCTCGACCCATTCCACTCACGACTATCGAAGCAGAATTACCTAAAGTCTTCAAGTTTTTCTTAGAAATATATCCACTCAAAAGGGGAGAGGACGTATAAATTAAAGGAGTTGCATATGGATTTTTGGCTGGCTCCAAGAAAAGTGTTCCTCGTCTAAAAATCGGTAAACTCGGATTATGATATCCAAATCCAAGTGGATGAGTCAAGTCTAGTTCAGTTTGGAAAATAGCTCCTCCAATTACCTCTGCTCCAGAATCAGCACCTTGTTTTTCGTAAGGTCTTCGCTGTTTGTCTTCTGATTTATCATCGCTAGATTTTTTAAAGGTAACATTGGAAATGCCTTTTGATTTTGCCCATCGAATTGCTCGCTTGAATGGAATTAAAGTACCTCCTTTTTGCACCCAAGTTTTTAATTTATCGGACTGATTAGAAATACTATTATAGCTGCCATCGACCATTACGATCACATTGTACCGACTCAAATCTGCACGACTAAATCTGCTCACATCCATTTTGGTAATGGACATGTCATATCGTTGATCGAGCAAATGCCACACCTCTCCAGCATCATAACTACTTACTCCGTTGCCCACTAAAAGCAGTACTTCAGGTTTTTCTAAAACTTCAAAATCACCACTTCCCAAATCACTTCCCATTGGTGTCAAACCAGTTTTTACGGCATAAATTTTTAATTGATTTTTGCTCGCTACTTTTTTTACGAGGTCAAATATTTCAGCGGAAGTTCCTCTTTGATTGTTGCCGACTGGAATTTGAATAGTACCATAATCGAATAATTTTACACCTTCCGAAGTCTCGATTTTGAGTTGTTGCGTTCCTACTTTTACAATCAAATTTTCACTCAATAATTCATTCAATGCATTGGGAGCATAGTATTCGTTCCACTCAAAAAGATAGGCATATTCACTTTTTCCTCCAACGACTTTTCCTTCTGGTTTCCCTAAATATGGCATTGCCTCATTTAGTATTTTTTTGCCTTTAACTTCTTGATAATCAATATTGTACGCCATTGGAAGCGTAAAGGCAGAAACGTCATAAAACAAACTATCATCAAATTTAAAAATAGGATCGAAGACAGATTTAATCAATCGATATTGAGGTTGTTCAAGTGGAACATAATAAGAATGTTCTTTGTCAAAATGCTTTCCACCAGCTGAAATATCCTGTTGTAAAGTTTGTACTTGTATATCATGTTTTTGCAATAGGTTGACGAAGTGAGTCAATCTACTTTTGTCTTTTGGTTCAGAAAAAATAAAACCGGTGCGCGAATCTTTTTTGGCTTCTTGTATTGCGGATTGATAAAATTCTCGTTGGTAGTTTAACAATTCTTCTCGCATACTTGAAGCGGCTTGAAGTGTTGATATGGCAGTTGTTGTTTGGTTTCTAATCGTAAATGGAAAGCTCATTAAACCATTATTAGTTTCTTGTAAATGTCCTCTCGAACTAGCTTGTTCAAACAAAATTCCAACCGAACCATTCGCATCAGGATACGTTGAACCTTTGCCGTAATAATAATCATCGTAGCGTTCTTCAGTAAAATAAAGGGAGCCAATTTTGTCCAAGGCTTTAGCATGGAATGTTCCAATTTTAGCTGTCAACTCCTGATTCTTTTTTGGAGTCAATGGATGAATCCTAGTTTGAATTCCCGGCATAAAAAAGAAAGTTTGGTTGGTTCCCATTTCATGATGATCGGTCAAAATATTTGGTTTCCATTCATGGAATTTAGCGACTCGTCCTCGACTTTCTGGATGTGCCAAAAGCAACCAATCTCGATTCAAATCAAACCAATAATGATTCGTTCGACCTCTCGGGAAAACTTCATTATACTCTCGATCATTTGGGTCGGAAGACATATTTTTACTTTTGTGAGAATTGGCCCAAGTTGAAAAACGATGAAATCCATCTGGGTTATAAACTGGGTCTAACAATATAATTACATTTTTTAAAATGTCATTGACTTCAGGGCATTGACCTGCCGCCAAATGATAAGCAACGAGCATGCTGGCATTCCCACCACTCGGTTCATTTCCATGAATACTAAATCCTTGGTACACTACTGAAGGCATTTTAGAAATGTCTAAATTCGCAGATCTATCAGGTTGAGATAATTGATAATGTTCTTTTTGAATATCATCGAGGCGAGCATGATTCGTTTTTGAAGTAATGTATAAATGATATAATGGTCTATTTTCGTAACTCCGTGCATATTCCTTCATTTCGATACGAGGTGAGACTTTCGCTAGTTCCCGCAAGTACATCACTACTTGATCGTGACTGGCATGCCATTCGCCAACTTGATAGCCGAGAATAGATTCAGGTGTTGGAATTTTTGCATCGTATTCACAATTTGAAAAAAAATAATTAATGGCTTTTTTTTGGGAAAAAGAAAATAGGATGTTAGAAACTACAAATGTAATGGTTAGTAATTTTCTCATATTCAAAATTATTGATTGGTCTAGAATTAAAGTTATAATTGAAGTAAGAAGATTAAAAGTACAAAAGGAAAATTTATGATTCTTGTTTTTAAAATAAAAGAATATAGTTACTTATGTTAAATTTTGATAAAATGTAAAAGCGTTGTTTGGGATTTCCTATACAACGCTTTTTTTCTAAAAATTTTGAAGTGAAAAAACGCACGGCTAACAATTTCTTTTTAGTGATAATTAATCGGTTTTTGGAATGTAGATTGAAATTGTTATTGCCGTGCTAATTTGTAAGGTGTTTTTCTATAAGGTCTGTTCGTTTATCGGATGAAAATTATTTTCTTGCTGGCCGAAAATGTTGGTGTAACCAACTTGTAAAGATAAATTCCGGGGCTAGGGAAAATGTGTTGATCTAAATCAATACTATGAATTCCTTCTGGATATTGCTTTTGAAAAGTGTGAATGATTTTACCCGAAACATCTAAAATCTGGAGTTTTATATCCTGAAAATGGGGTAACTGAAATTTTATTTTGGTGGACGTTGTAAATGGATTTGGTTGATTTTGAAATAATTGAACTTCAACCGAATGGCTTTCTAAATCCGAATTATTATTTTTGAATAATAATTCCATTGTATATATTTTATTTTTCACACTATATGCCTCAGTTGGAGTATAAGTGGAATTAATCCATAAATTATTTTCTAAAAATAAGTTATTTTTAGCCCTGATGTTCAAGTAAAATATAGGGTTTTGTGAGGAGATTTCATTCTGATTTTTCTTATTCCAGCTACAAGTTATTGATCCCTTTTGCTGAAATTTAAATCCAAAATTCTCTTTTTCTAATATGTTCTTCTCGACATTTAAAAGTTCAATTTGATCAGGGGGGAAATTTAGAGTGAATTGAAATCCAATAATCTCCTCCATGTTTTTTGCATAAACTGGGATCTTTGTTACCCGGTTTCTTTCTAACCAAAAATTATCAATTTGTAAAATAACTTCGCCTTCATCATATCGTGTATTTATTGAGGCAAGGTTATTTGGAGATGCTGTCCCGTTGACATCACCTACTTTTATTCCGATAAAATCCATCCCTAATTCACTTTGTGATAAATTTAAACAACTCATGCTTTCGGGGAAGTTTTCTGTAAGAGGATGTAATGGATTATCAAATTCATAGTGGGCATCCAAAAATCTCCACGATTTATTATTAGGCAACTCATTAATCGAATGCAAAATTAAGGAACGCAATAGAGCTAAATCTAGAGCGGTCAAGCTCCCAGATCGATTAGCATCTGCTGCGATAATTTTATAAGGAGAGTCTAATAGTTGAGTTCCTAGAATATGCTTTGAAATTAAAACTAGATCGTAAGTTGTTACCCCATTTAATAAGTTTATATTTTTAGAGGGTTTGATGGAATAATTATTTCCTGATGTCAAATTATCATTTAAATAAAATCCATTGGGTGAATAATTTAAAATAGAATCTGACGAGGATGTAATAGTTACCATGACATCATCTACTGGTTCGTTTTGCTCAGTTTCAATTTTACCTGCAAGTGCTAAATTAGATGCACAGATATATCGAAGAGTAATTGAGACGGTTTTAGAATTACCAGTATCGTCTATTGCCGAAACTTCAACTATATCATCATATGTGGTTCCAGAGAAATCAGAACAATTAACCATTTTACCAAAATCAAGTGTGGATTCATTTAAAATGATACCGCTAGGATTAGAGCAATTATCTATTGCATAGATTTGATCTGAATAATCATTTATGTCTATTGTTATCATTCCTGAGGTAGGAGAGATTTGAATATTAACTTCATCGTCAATTGCACTGAAAATAATTTCTGGACTTGTAATGTCTTCGACTATAACAACAGTTTTGCATACGGATTCATTTCCACAATAGTCCGATGCATTGAAGGTTACAGTGGTTTCTCCTATAGGAAAAAAACCAGCTACGGAGAATCCTAACGGTGTAAAGGAAGATGTAAAATCATTTGTGATTGTATCAACTCCAGAACAACTATCAACAGCTATTGCAATAAATCCAATAAATTCCTCGCAATCTCCGTTGAAATCAGGACTTGTATACAGTGTATCTTGGCAAGTCATTATTGGACCTTCTAAGTCAGCAATAAGAATAATTTGCATCGCTGTATTTAATAAAAAAGTATCCGCACAATTATCATAGAACCCCCAGGTGATAAAAAGCTTCTCTTTACATTCACTTATGCTGAATCTCACAGAATCCATGACTGCTTCGATAATATTATTGCATCCACCTGTAACAGTTGGTCGTCCTGTTATATCGGGATTAAAAATCGTTGCACAAGCAATAGTGTCATTTTTGGGAAATGTAAAGACTAGCGGGGTATTATTTTCTAGAGTTATTAATTGAGTACAGCTATCCATTAGCCCACCTAAATCGATTGCAAACCACTCACGTAAAATAACTCCTGTCATGTTACATGTATTAAGTCCAGAGGAGTCATCAATAAAATACATAGAGTCTAAACCACAGTTATCCATTAAAATTGGCGGTGTAAATGTAGTGGTGGAAAGTTGGGTACATTCAATCGTTAAATCATCTGGACAACTTAAGACTGGAGGAAGGTTATCTTTAGCAATAGCTTCGACCATACATTCATTATAATTACCACCTTCATCATAAATTCTTAAAACTATCACTATAGTATCTCCTATGTCATTACAATCAAAATTGACACAGTCAGTAAAATTTGAATCCTCCATTCTCCTAACTAAAAAAGAATCAATGCCACAATTGTCTGTGCTCCCATTGTCAAAAGAATTGGCGAAAACTTTAGCAGTTCCATCTGTACCTATGGATACTTGGGTAAGATTATCACATATTGCAATTGGAGAAATCAAATCTTCCATTATTACATTAAATGTACACGTGGCACTATTACCACAATCATCGGTTACAGTATAAGCAACAAGATGTGTACCTAAAGGAATATCGGAATAAATATTTCCTGAGAGTGGAAAATCAAAGTCTACTATAATAGTATAGTTAGAACAATCGTCAATTATTTCTGGCAATGGTAGTATAACGCTTCCTGTACAATTATTGCTTGATGTACTTGTGCTTAAATTATTTGGACAAATAATGCTTGGAGGAGTAGTGTCTGAAACTTCGATGGTTTGATTGCCAGTTATAATATCATTCGTACACCAATCTATTACAACCCACTCACGAAAAAATTTATAGCCACTTCCGCAAGTTGGAAAAGGGTTTCCGTCCACCTTTGTAAGTATCAAATTACAACTATTTCCAATTGAAATTCCATTGACCATAGGTTCTCCTGTAAAAGATGGGTCAAGATTTATATTATTACAATCAACTGTAAAAGTAGGAGGGAAAATGACTTGTGAGATATCTAAGTTTTTAATGAAAATATTTTGTTCGCAACTATTTGTATTTCCATTAGTGTCGGTAACCGTCCAGGTCCTTTTGATTACTGCCTTAAACTGCGGATTGGTGCAGTCAAAATTTTCTAAAGTATCAAAATAGGTAGGGTTAGGTAATGCCAAACAATTATCAGAAACAATTGGAATACCTGTATTTACTGGGCTGGTATCTTCATTACAACCTATCTCTATATCAATACAATTAATTGTTGGTTCTAATTTATCCTCCACTAGGATACTTCCCCAGCAATTATTTCCAGAAGCCGGATGAACTATTGAAACCATCAAAGTTTGGCCAGCATAATTGCAATCTACTGTATTGCCAATGTCAATACCATTTGTATCCATGATATGAACTTCTAGAATTTCAGAACAATTAGATACTGAAGACATCATACTAGGTGTAACAATAACGAAACCTGTTTCAGGTAAGGATAAATTAACTTGGCCAGTACAACTTAATGCACAAAAAACTGTTGTTTTATTTTCTGACAATGAAAATGAAGTGAAGGACAAGCATACAAGCACTGCCGTACACATGAGGGGGTAAAGTATTTTCATAATAACCGTTTTAAAAATAGCTTTAACCTGATCTTACTCAAAGTTAAAGTGGGGTAACATTTTTTTTAAAAAAAATGAATTTTTTGTTTTGTATTCCTTAAATAAAATTACAAAAGCAGTTTTTTAAAATATTACGGAAAATATATATTTGTGTGACAGGGAAAAAAGGATAGGTATCTGTTTGTAAATTAATTATCTTTATTTTTTGATAAAAATCACGTATTCAGATAGAAAAATATGTTTGTATTATTAGTTTCCATTGTTGTAGCGCTTTTTGTGGCCATGCTTTTTTTGAATGTTTACTTTCGAGTTAAAGTATTTAAAGCTTATAAGGTGCTGACGCAAAATGATATTAAATTTAATTCCGCCCATTTTTTCAATAAAGAGAGAATGGAAAAAGAAGTCATAGCTCAACATCCTGAACATCGGGAGTCAATTGAATTATTTGTTAAGTATATGAAAAACTCAATTAATATGGCAACCGTATTGATTGCTTTGATTACCATATTTGGAGGTATTTTAATGTATTATCGTCATGGGATTGAGGGATAGTAATCGTGAATGATAAGTTTACGGTCTTTTATGAAAAAATCCTTTTGATCAATCAAGTCAAAAGGATTTTTTTGTGGAGCAGAATAGTCAAAATTCACCATTTTAGAAACTTATGAATATAGGTTCCACCCGTGGAATTAGAGATTTTAATAAAATAAGTCCCCGGTGAAAATGAGCCTACTTCATTTAAGTTAACGATATGAAATTCATGATCAATTTTAACTTTTTTATGTAAAATCTCTTTACCAAATATATTACAGATTGAGAAGACAATTTTTTTTTGTTTAAAATCTGCGAGGGAAATGTTTATTTCATCAAGTACTGGGTTTGGGTAAGTGTTAATTTTTCCATTATCAATTTCGATAGCTTCAATATTGCTGAACGAACTTGTTTCGTCAAAGTCAGTTTGCATTAATCGGTAATAATTAATACCTCTTTTAGGTGTTTTGTGAAAGGTGGAATACGAAAGTAAAGAAGTGCTGTTTCCAGCACCATTGATATCTTCCATATCTTGAAAATTGAATCCATCCATAGAATGTTGAACGGTAAAATACTCATTGTTAGTTTCATTTGCAGTCATCCAGGAGAGTCTCACTTTGTCTCGGAGGAGATTTGCTCTAAAAGCAATTAATTCAATCGGTAGTACAGTTTGATTTTCATATGCTCCAATATCAATCGTTGTATTAATTATCCGATTATTTCCGATTAAATCAAAAGGTTCAGAGTTAACGCTATTTAGTCCTTGATCGGTAGCTGGTGAATTAGCGCTGGAAAGTGTTAAATCACCAGCGGTTAAATTAGTAAAAAGTGGATTCTGATTATAAACCATTCCCGCTCCACAAGTAATATTTGAACCACTTTGTAGTTCTGAGCAATTACTTACATCGACTAAGCAGTAACTGAGAACAGGTTCTCCATCAACAGATCTAACAATTTCAGATCCATTAGAATTTTGAGTCGTATTACCCCAAAAAATACAATTAGTAATTGTTGGTTTGCTTTCTCCGTTGATGCTTCCATTGGCATAAATTGCTCCACCATTCCCGCTTGGGTCAGTTGTGAAATTTTCTACAAAAGTACAATTTGTAATGGTAGGGTTACTTTTTCCTCCTGCCGTTCCATTATTGTAAATTCCTCCAGCTGCGTAGCCACTATTATCATAAAATCGACAATTGATAATGGTAGGATTAGAAACACCCATTTGGGTTCCTAAATTATACATAGCACCACCATGTTGTTCTATCGAGTTATTTGAACTAAAATTACATTGCTTGAAAATTGGACTGGTATTTCCTATATTTCCCCCGTGATTAAAAACCGCACCTCCTGATGATCCAGCAGTATTATTTAAGAAGTCACAGTTATTGAAAGTTGTCGTAATTAGTCCGTTGGAATAACCACTATGGTATATAGCACCGCCACTTGAGCTTGCTTTATTATTTTGAAATGTACAATTTTCAAATACAGGATAAGCAACGCCTCCATTTCCAGCTTCCACATAGATTGCACCTCCTTGACCTTTGGAAAAGTTAGATTGGAAAGTGCAGTTATAAAAATTGGGAGTACTTCCAAGAGAGGTAGAATAAGCATTTACATTTACAGCTGCTCCATTATTTGTTTCTCCGCCACCTTGCCCGTTTGCATTTCCATTTTCAATGGTGAATCCATCTAGTGTCACCGTAGTAACTGTTTGACCTATTGAGAAAATACAATAGGAATTACCTGAGGTATCATTATTCATATTAATATCACCACTCAAAATGGTTGGATTATTTACCCAATCTCTTTGATTCAAGAGAGTTTGTCCATTCTGAAATCCTCCATAAATTTTGGTTCCTTGAACTGAAACAGTAAATGAAGCAGCTTTATCTGTACCTGAGGTTGGATAATAAGTACCTTGTGCTACCCAAAATTCTTCTCCTGTTGTAGCGTTGGCTAGAGCAGTGGCTAAGTCAGAATAAGCATTAGCCCAGGAAGACCCATTTTGGGTACCACCGCCTACATTTGTATCAACATAAGTCTGAGCTTGCGAAAAATTAATATTAAGCAATACTAATAGAGCGCAACAGAAATGTAAATGGTTAGATTTCATGGGATAATGCATAAAAGTTGTTGATAAAAAAAGCAGGAACTGAAAGAAGATTGATTTGTGGTTTTAGTGAAAATAGTTTTTTTAAAGTTGTTTAAGTTAAAGATACGGTGCCTATGGTGATTGCAAAATACCGTTTTTAGGGTAATTCTGATATTTATAAAATTGCAATACGTTAATTTAGCCTTAATAATTAATAACTCTTCAACAAGGGTAGATTTCTTTTAAGAGTAAATACTTTTCTGCTTTAAAAATTTGAGGTGGTTATTAATGCTTTAGGTTTTATATGGACACGATAAGAATGGGTTATGTCATTTTGTAAGCCAATTTTAAACACTTTGATTGTCCCTATATTTTTGTATCAAAAAATAGTTAAAAAGTTTAATTAAAGTATTTTGTTAGTACTGATCAGATTTTTGGTAGGCTTTAATTACGGCTAATTCTCCTTCTTTCCCTTTAGAGGAATTTCCATGCTCCATACCCAGGATTCCTTTGAATCCTCTCTTATGAATGTACTTGAAAATATTTGTATAATTGATTTCGCCAGAGGTTGGTTCGTTTCTTCCAGGGTTATCTCCAATTTGAAAATAAGCTATTTCATCCCAACATTTTTCGATATTAGGAAGTAGATTTCCTTCCTGAATTTGTTGATGATAAATATCAAATAAAATTTTACAAGAGGGACTTCCGACACCTTTACAAATTGCATATGCCTGGGCTGATTCTGTCAAAAATAAACCAGGATGATCTCTAAAATTAAGTGGTTCTAATACCATAGTTAAGTTATGAGGTTCTAAAATTTCACAAGCTCTTTTGAGCGTATCCATTACATTGATCATTTGATATCCCATATCTTGTTTTAAATCCAAATGACCGGGAACAACCGTCATCCATTTTGCATTTACCCGTTTGGCAACTTTAACGGATTCTTTTATTTGTTGTAAAAATTCATTCCGCCATTCCTCCTTTCCAGAGGCTAAGTTTGGTTCTTTCCAAAAAATTTTATGCGCAACAAAAACACCCATTGAAATTCCTAATTGAGTCATGGTTTTAGCCATTTTTTCTTGCATATCAATTGGACGATTTTTCATATTATTATCCTCGAAAGCAGTAAAGCCTTGATCAGCCATAAAAATCAATTGCTCAATTGGATCATTTCCTGCATGATTTTTAAACATCCCTAAATGGGGTGCATATTTTAATCGAAAATCATATTTGGTGAAATTTTTGGAGGCAGAATCTACAGTGGTAGCAGCTAAAAGAGTAGGGGTTGCAAGAAGGCTATTTTTAACGAAGTTTCTTCTTTTCATATTAGTTTCTTTTTTTTATAATGTGTGTATGTATTGTGATATGCGATGAACGAATGTATATTTAGAGAAACACAAAACGTTAAACAGCGATCTAATTTATTTTTATTTGTTTGTAATCTTTAAAAATTGGTGTTTGTGCTGCTTCTACTTTTACTCTGTAATCTTTCCAATCAGTTTCAAAAAATGCGTTCAATTTAATTAGAGCATCAGTAATTTTTTCCTCTGCTTTGGCAGTTGAGTATTGAGCCATTTGACTTGGTTTGCCGGGCGAATCGTAAATGTATCCAGCTGCTGTAAACAAATAAGAATTGATCCGATCGTCTCTCCGTTGGATCCCTTTTGCATCTCTTGGAGAAGTGAAAAGGTATTGCAATTGAGAAATAGAATCAGTCAAAGATTTTCCTAATTTCTTTATTTCAGTTTTAATAGAATCAGGAGCATTGACCATTTGATCATTGACTAACTTGATTGTTTTTTTCGATTCCTTTAATCGTTCAAAACCTTTGTAGGCCGTTATCACTAGATCTGAGAAATCATTAATCGCTTGCTCTTGTTGTTGCATTTGATAAGGAGTCATTTTTCGTCTAGGGTCAAGGTTGACTTTGACCATAGTTGAGTCTTTGAAGTCACCATAGCTAAAAACCATTTTATAAGTTCCAGGCGAAACATCTGGGCCATTGCCTGGAGGATCAGCATCTTCTTTAATAGTTCTCCAAGAAGGATAGCGAACACCATCACGGTTCATGCTCCAACCAAATCTATTCATACCTGGATCTAATTTACGAGAGTAAGTTCTGATTGTGTCGCCAGCCATATTTATTACACGGATTTTTACTTTTCCATTTTTTGCACCTACTTTTTTCTTTGATTTATCTTCGGTTATTGGTTCATTTTCGTCCTTTTTATCTTTTTTCTTTTTTTTCTCAGCTCTTGTTTTCTCTTTGTCTTCTTTTTTTACCCAGATAGAAATCATCGGATTTGCTCCTTTATTATCCCCTATGAAGGTTGCATCAGCTGTAAATCGAACTCCATCAACTGATCGAAATGATGCGAGATATCCTTCTGTTGCAGAAATTACATCAAAGTCTTTTTTTAACAAGTCACCTTTTGTTTTTGCTAGCTCTCGAAATACTCTGATGTCATCAAAAATCCAAATTGATCGTCCAAAACTCCCCACAATCAGATCGTGATCTCTTGGGTGAATTTTTAAATCACGCGTCGAAACAGAGGGATAATCTTTCATCCACTTGTTCCAATTTTGACCTTTATCGATTGAAAAATATAAGCCATAATCGGTTCCTAAAATCAATAAGTTTTCTTCAACAGGATCTTGAACGATGGAAAGAGTGTGACCTTTTACAGTACTTCCATCGGCCAATCTTTGGAAAGTTTCACCAAAGTTAGTCGTGTGGTAAAGGTAAGTTCCCCAGTCATTTTGACGATAATTATTTAGTATAATAAATGCTTCCCCAGCATTTTTTTGATTTAGTTCGATATATGGAATCCAAGCATTTTTTGGAGCACCTGGAAGACGATTAGAAAGGTTAGCCCAGTTTTTTCCACCATCACGCGTGAGTTGTAAATTACCATCGTCAGTTCCCACCCAAATGGTGTTTTTATCAACAGGACTTGGAAGGATAGCTAAAATTGTTGCGTGATTTTCAGCACGTGTAACGTCAGGTGTTAATCCTCCAGTGTTAAAACCAGCATTAATTTTCGCTGTATCATTCGTTGTCAAATCAGGAGAAATAATCTCCCAACTCATACCTGAGTCATTGCTTTTGTGAACGAATTGACTTCCAAAATAAAGTCCATTTTCATTAAACGGATTTTGTGCAATCGCTGAGTTCCAATTGAACCTCAATTCCATTCCATCTGGGTGAACTGGTTTAATCGAAGTTGTGTGACCTGTTTCTCGATCCACCAAACCAACAAACCCACCTTGAGACATTGACCACAAGTATCGACTATTTCCTTTTTTGAAAATCATATCAAAACCATCACCGAACATAACTTCTTGATAGTCCTCATTTCGAATTCCCCCTCGTTTCCAAATCGAGCTTGGTCCAACCCAAGAACCATTGTCTTGCATTCCTCCTCCTATGTTGTAGGGTATTTCCATATCATAATTGATATGGTAAAACTGACCAACGGGGATGTTCTCCACAAACCTCCAATTTATTCCATTGTCTCTAGAAATATTTATACCACCATCGTTACCTTCAATCATATAACTTGGATCAGTTGGGTGTTGCCAAAATGCATGATGATCAGGATGTACTCCTTTTCCGTAATCTAAGATAACTTTAAATGTTTTACCTCCATCCTCACTTTTGGTAACATAAGTATGTAAGTTCCAGAGACGATTTTCATTGCCAGAATCCACAAAGATATCTGCATAATAAAATGGTCTTCCTCCAATATTTTTCTTCGAAACTAATTTCCAATTTTCACCACCATCAGTAGATTTGTACAAGCCATTTTCTTTCGCTTCAATTAAAGAATAAATAATATTTGGTTTGCTTGGAGCAAAGGCAAGTCCTATTCGTCCCAAGTTTCCTTCAGGCATTCCATTATCTTTTGTATTTAATTTTTTCCAAGTCTCTCCACCATCATATGTGATGTGCATCCCTGAGCCCATACCTCCTGAATTAAAGGTCCACGGTTTTCGACCAAATTCCCACATAGCTGCAACTAATTTGTTCGAATTAGAAGGGTCTATCACGAGATCAGCAATTCCAGTTGAATCATTGACGTATAAAATTTTTTCCCAAGTCTTACCACTATCAATTGTTTTGAATACACCTCGATCGGAATTGGTACCCCAAGCTTGACCTTGAACTCCTGCGTATACAATATTTGGATTGTCTTTATTGATAATAATTCGGTGAATGACTCTTGTTTTTTCTAAACCCATTCGCTTCCAAGTCTTACCGCCATCAATTGTTTTAAATATTCCTTCTCCACTATTTTGAGAATTACGAGGATTTCCCTCTCCTGTTCCTACCCAAATTTCATCGGTATTTTTTTGATTGACTGCAATACTTCCAATTGACTGTAATGGAGCATCATCAAAAATTGGTTCCCACCGTATTCCTCCACTCTCTGATTTCCAAACACCTCCTGAAGCTGTACCGACATAAATGATTTGAGGATTGGATAAATCTACATCAATGGAGGTAACTCGACCACTCATTCCTGCTGGTCCAATATTTCGCATCTCGAGATTTTCGAGATCTTCAACATTTATTTTTTGCGAAAAACTATAAACTGGAATAAGGGTTACAAAGAGAAAAATGAACAGAATTCTCATATTGTTCTTGATTTTATATTTTAGTAAAAGAAATTTAAATTAAGGCTAATTTATTGAAAAAAAATGTAAGGAGGAAAGAATAAAGAAATGATGATTTAGAGAAGTCATTTTGGAGTTTAAAAAAATAAGTGGATAGCTTTAAATGTCTTTTTTGAGATAAAAAAAGATAACAAGATTACTTATTTTTGGTAATTTAGAAATACGTAGATATGAAATTATATTATCCAGTTTTTGATGAAAAAATAAAAACTCTCGAAGAAAAAATGATTGAGATGGTGGTGTCTCATAAATTAATTTTCAGGAAAAAGATTAATGAACCCACACTCGAATTTGGTGAAGATAGGGTAGAGGGTGTAGATAAGATTATGAGTTATTTGGAAGATTTGCATAGAGATATACAGAAAGGCTATTTTTGTGGATGTTAATCTATTTTTAGACTAAAAATGGTGGGTAAATTTTTAAAATAAAAGTGTTCGATAATTTCTTGGTAAGGCCCAAAAAATACTCTAAATATAAGGAGTTTGAAGAAAATACCTTTTACAAAAAAAACATATTTTTTGTCTAAATCGACTATGAGTTGTCTGAATTATTAGAGTGACACTTTGTGAACAATAAGGTAGGCTCTTTGTCATGTTAGAGAGTTGAAGGGTTATGGATATAGAATTTGGAAAATGACAAAGAAAAATTATCGAAATTCATTGGAGATTCAAAGAAAAATCGTATTTTTATATGACAATTCGATAAAATTTTTCTCCCTGATTCCATAGAAAAATTTACTCCTATTTCCCAATTAGAGATACGTGCCAGCCGAATAAAAACTTTACCTTTATAAATATTGGAATTGAAGAATTTGGAAAAGTTAGATTTGTGTTAGAATATTAATTCGAGCATACCAAAATAGATATTTGATTTGGAAAAAAGAGGATGTTTGGTTTATCTTTAAACCTGAGGAATAACTACATTTAGATGAGGGTTATATTTTGCAAATTATGAATAATACGAGGCATCATTTTGTCTCAAATGTGTATCTTTATATTTTCATTGTCTAATGAACATCATTAATGTTTCAAAATGAAGTTCATTCCCTCTGAGATGAAAAAATCTAATTTTATCTTTTTTTCGAAAAGAATTAATCCTATTTAATGTCCTAGACATCAAATAGAATTTCCTAATTAATCATTAAGAAATAGATATTAGAGTTTGATACGTATATTTAGTTGAAATATTATACTTAACCTGAACTACTTAAAATGAAAAGATTTTTACTTTCTATAACTACAGTTTTTATTTTATTTCTTTCGATGGCCTTCACTTTTGATTCCAATGGTAAAAATGATTATTTTGAATGCACAGTTGATGATGTAATACTGAATTTGTCTGAGTCAGTGGAACGGATAAAGTTTACTTTGCCAGTAGGAGGAATTAATAATGTGGTCTTATGTGATTTAAAGGTTGGTGTAACTTATGATTTACATCTTATCGATGTGACAAGTGCATGTGGAATTCCACCTGAATTTGAAGGTAATCCAGTTGGTAGTGAAACTTATTTACAAATAACTCCAACTTCAACTTGTTATGATTTAAGCGTCAATAATTTTTGTAATTTTAAGAAGCCAGTAAGGCTATCTGTTTCCGAGCAAGGAACTACAGCCGGATCTAATATTTTGACTGGAGCAGATATGATTCCGATCACTACAAATACTAATTATACAGCTGCTGAATTGATAGAAGACGTATTTATTGGAGGAGGATGTTTTGATGTATCAAATGTTACTTCAATTGGCTCCTTAACAGGAATTGGAGCTTTTGCAAATGGGATTAATTCTATCGGGTTTGATGAAGGAGTAGTAATATCCTCTGGGAATATAGCTACGGTTTCTGGACCTAATAATTCAGAGAGTGCTGGTTCAGCTACTGGTGGAGGGTCAGATCCAGATTTACAACAGTTGAACTCACAAAATATTTTTGATGCCACAGGGATTGAGTTTGATTTTGCGCCTACTTTACCTAGTGTTGATTTTAGATTTGTATTTGGATCAGAGGAGTATTGTGAATTTGTTAATGCGAATGTTAATGATGTATTTGGGTTTTTTATCAGTGGACCAGGCATAACAGGACCATTTTCTAATAATTCTACCAACTTGGCTTTGATACCAATGACTAATATCCCAATAAGTATTGATGATGTAAATAATAATAGTAATCCTACCTATTTTGTACCTAATAGTGCAAATTGTGGAGGTATAACCAATGCTGCAGATATTCAATTTGATGGCTATACAATAGCTTTAACTGCCACGGCAAATGTAATTCCATGTGAAACTTATCATATAAAACTAGTAGTAGGAGATGGCGGAGATGCAATTTATGATTCGGCTGTATTTCTAGAAGCAGGTAGTTTCAATGCTGGGGGACAAGCAACTGTAAGTGCGGTAAATGCATCTACAGGCACCAATGTTGTATATGAAGATTGTGGAGATGCGTTGATTACATTTACAAGGCAGACAGGGGACCTGAGTCTTCCTTTGTTAATTACCTACACTATTGATCCAGCAAGTACTGCAACAAATGGAGTTGATTATACAGGACTTCCCTCGTCAATAACAATTCCTGCAGGCCAAACAGAAGTTACAATTTCTTTGACAATATTTTCGGATGGAATTATAGAGGGATTGGAAACAATAATTATTAATATGGATAATTCTTGTTCCTGTGTTAATAGTACAGCTACGATAGAAATACTTGATGTTCCTCCGCTGATAGTGGACCCCATGTTAGATCAATTTCTTTGTGGGCCAGAGACTGTAACGTTAGCTTCAGGAATATCAGGAGGAGTTTCTCCTTTTACTTATTTATGGAGTACAGGAGCAACAACTGCTGCCATTTCAGAGTTTGTTCCTTCTACCATGACTTATACTGTTACTGTAATGGATGCCTGTGGGAACTCAATCCAAGATGATGTTATGATTGAAGTTGGGACTACTCCAACTGCATTTATAAGCGGGGTTGGAGACATATGTCCACCAAATAATCCACTTGCAGTCATACAAATAGATTTTACAGGAACTGGTCCTTGGGATGTTTTTTATGCAATTGACGGTGTTGTACAAGCACCATTAATGGGGATTGTTGACAATCCATACATCTTATCGGTATCAGAAATAGGTACTTATACAATCTCTCAATTAATGGTAAATGGATGTCCTGGTGATGCATCAGGTCTAGCTGTTATTACTGAAACCATAATTGCCCCAGTATCGGTAGGAACGGATATTAGTTGTTGGGGATTTAATGATGGCTCAATTAATGTTTTTCCAATAGGTGGACAAAGTCCATATTCTTACAATTGGAGTAATCCTATTGCAAATGGAGATAGTCCAACAAATTTACCACCAGGTGATTATACAGTAACGGTTTATGATGATAATGGATGCACAGGTTTGACAAGTATAACCCTTGAGGAACCTTCTCCTATTCTATTGACAACTGTGGAGAATTCTGTTGATTGTAGTGACCCTAATAGTGGAAGTATAGATCTAACAGTGGAAGGAGGGATATTCCCTTATTCAACAATATGGAGTAATGGTACAAATGGTGAGGATCCAACCGGTTTAGCAGTAGGAACTTATACTGTTACCGTAACAGATTTGGGAGGATGTTTTGTAACTCTAACTACTATAATAGAAAATAATGCTAGTTTTCCATCAGCTGTGGCAAATGCACCTGATTCACTAAGTTGTTCCAATCCCCAAATAAGTATTAATGGTAATGGTTCAAGTTTAGGGATTGGATATACTTATTTGTGGACAACAACTAATGGGGCTATTGTTAATAATGAAACAACTTTAAATCCTACCATTAGTTCAACAGGTACGTACCAAATAATGGTAACTGATCCAATAGGTTGCACCCAAATTGATACGGTAATTGTTGGAGAAAATATTACTCCACCATTAGCAGATGCGGGTTTAGAAATGATCATAGACTGCGGGACAACTATAGTTTCACTAAATGGTGGTAATTCAAGTTCTGGAAGTAGTTATACATATGAATGGACGACTTCCGGGGGGAATATTGTCTCAGGGGGAAACACATTAAATCCCTTGGTTGATGCAGCAGGAGGTTACATTTTAACTGTAACGAATACTGCAAATGGTTGCACATCAACTTCTAGCACTAACGTAATTATTTCGGCAGATATACCTGCTGCAAATGCAGGAATATCACAATCACTGACATGTGGAATATTAGAGGTAACATTAGATGGTTCTGGTTCGGAGGTTGGAACAAATATTACTTACCTCTGGACGACGATAGATGGAAATATAATATCTGGAAATAACAGCTTAAATCCGATCGTTAATGAAGTTGGAATATATCAACTTTTAGTAACGGATACTGATAATGGATGTACAGCAATTTCAACTGTTGATGTCGGTATTGATGACCAGCCTCCGGTGGCAGTAGCCAATGCACCCAACTTATTAACCTGTTCTACTTCAATAGTTTCAATAAATGGGAATGGATCTAGTTCAGGTATTAATTTTACCTACCAATGGACTACGATTGATGGAAATATTGTGTCAGGGGAAAATTCTTTTACACCAGAAGTCGATGAAGTGGGGGTATATCAAATCTTAGTGACAAATTTAGATAATGGATGTACTGAGACTGCTTCGGTGGATGTGTTAATTAATACAAATTTGCCAAGCGCTGATGCAGGTGTTGCCGCTGATCTTACTTGTATTGCCAATCAAATTTCTTTAAACGGTAGTGCTTCAATAGGAAATAATTTTATATATCTCTGGACTACAAATGATGGAAATATCGTTTCTGGAAATGAAGGCTTAACTCCAATCATAAATTCAATTGGAACTTATCAATTATTAGTGACGGATACTGATAATGGATGTACAGCAATATCAACTGTATTAGTGGAAGAAGATTTGGAATCCCCAGATGTTTTGGTAGATATACCTTCGATTTTGACTTGTACAACTTTATCTGTAAGTCTAAGTGCTTCAAATAATGGAATAGGATCCGATTACACTTATCTCTGGACTACAAATAGTGGAAATATTGTATCAGGTGAGAACGGCTTAACTCCAACTGTAAATGCTTCCGGGAACTATATTCTAGAAACTACAAATACAATCAATGGATGTTCTTCTATAATCTCAGTTGATGTATTAGTTGATAACCAAGAGCCAATTGCAAATGCTGGCCCTAGTATGGAAGTAACTTGCGGTACCACGGAAGTTAATTTGGATGGAAGTGGTTCAGCTTCTGGAGCTGGAATCACATACCTATGGATAACATCAGATGGGGATATTGTTTCGGGAGGAAATACTTCAAGTCCACTTATTGGATCTATTGGGACTTATCAATTATTAGTGACAAATACATTAACTGGATGTACTGCTATTTCAAGTGTTTTTGTTGGTGAAGATGTAGAAGATCCAGTTGCAGTTGCGGGAACTTCACAAACCTTAAGTTGTGCTTCAACTTCTGCTCAATTATATGGAAATGGGAGTAGCTTGGGTTCAAATTTTGTTTACGAATGGACAACATCAGATGGAAATATTGTTTCAGGTGGAAACACACTTACACCAGATATTAACGCTCCAGGAGATTATCAAATCCAAGTAACAAATACCAATAATGGATGTACAGCAACAGAATTAGTATCGGTATTTCAAGATAGTAATGCACCTATTGCAGAGGCTGGAATGGATGACCTTTTAAATTGTAATATTACTAATTTAGTATTAGATGGAGGAGGGTCGTCTCAAGGGCTTGAGTTTACTTATGAATGGACGACTTTAGATGGAAATATTATCATAGGTGGAACAACTTTAAATCCAGAAATTAATGCTCCAGGCGAGTATCAACTAATTGTAACAAATGTAGTTAATGGATGTTCCTCTATTTCTTCACTAGTAATTGATATTGATGATGAGGAGCCAACTGCCGAAGCAGGTTTATCCCAGTTTTTAAGTTGTGCAAATAGTACACTTACTCTTGATGGAACTGGTTCTAGCGTAGGTGTGGATTACACCTACCAATGGATAACTTCTAACGGTAATATTATCTCTGGAGAAAATTCTCTTAACCCAGAGGTTAATGCCACCGGAGCCTATGAATTGATAGTTACTTCTCTAATTAATGGTTGTACTATTTCAGATGGAGTAGAAATTATGCAGGATAGCAGTTTGCCAGTTGCTAACGCTGGGTCTGGATTTGAAATTACTTGTCAAGTTTTTGAAGGTACCTTAAATGGATCCTCTTCAACAATTAATAATGATATTATATTTGAATGGACGACTATAGATGGAAATATCGTTTCAGGAGCAAATACACTTACGCCTCTCGTTGACCTTGCAGGTATCTACCAATTAACATTGACCAATATAATGAATGGATGTACCGCTATTTCATTTGCTACTGTTATCGAAAATAATGAAACACCAGATGTTGAAGCAGGCGCAACGATGGAATTAAATTGTAATAATGAAAATCTTTCAATAGTAGGTTCAACTGTTGATGATAGTACCGATCTTATTTATGAATGGATTACATTGGATGGAAATATTATATCCGGGAATAATGATCTCATGATTGATGTAGATAGTGTGGGAACTTATCAGTTGATGATTACTAACACTTACACAGGCTGTTTTTCAACCGATGAAGTTATAGTAACTTCAAATTATATAGAACCAGTAGCAAATGCTGGTATAACAGATGAGTTAAATTGCACACAAATAACTGCAAATTTAGATGGAAATGAAAGTAGTTCTGGATCGAATTTTATTTACCATTGGACGACGACAAATGGTAATATTGTAGCTGGAGAAAACACATTGAATCCTGAAGTAAATATGCCAGGTAATTATCAAATTTTAGTGACTGATTTAGCAAATGGATGTACAGCATCGGAAAGTGTATCCATATCTCAAAATATCACATCTCCAAATGCAGATGCAGGGACGGCTAATGATTTAACTTGCTCAGTTGAATCATTTGATTTAGATGGGAGCAACTCTAGTTCAGGTTTAAATTTTGATTATCTCTGGACAACAATTGATGGCAATATTTTACAAGGGAGTAATACGTTGAATCCTAGTATAAACGAACCTGGTATTTATGAAATCCAGGTAACCAATACCATTAATAACTGCGTTTCTTCTGCCGAAGTTATTGTTGACCAAAATCTCGATACTCCATCAGCAGATGGAGGGCTTCAAGCACTTTTGACTTGCTCCATAACTGAGACTCAATTAGATGGGGATAACTCAAGTTCTGGCAATAATATTACCTATCAATGGACTACTAATAATGGAAATATTATTAGTAATGAAAATACTACCACTCCAACTATTGGAGAAATAGGAACATATGAATTAATTGTCACTAATGTTATTTCAGGGTGTACATCAAATGCATTTGTTGAAGTTGTCGAAGATGTTAACATTCCAAATGCCATTGCTATCCCTATGGGTGTATTGACTTGTGATGAGAATACCGTTTCCCTTAATGGTACCGGTTCTTCAGTTGGTTCAAATTTTGAATATCAATGGTCAACAATTAATGGAAATATTACCTCAGGTGGTACTTCCGTTTCTTCTGTTGTAGATGAAACCGGTCAGTACACACTAGTAGTTGTTAATTTAGATAATGGTTGCGCTAATGAGGTAACAATTACTGTTGATGAAGATGTTTTACCTCCACTTGCGGCTATAGATCAAACAGGAAATACTAGTTTAGATTGCGATATCTCAAGTATTGTTTTAGACGGATCAGGATCCCAACCTTTCGGAAGTGTTTCTTATTCATGGTCTACAATAGGAGGGAATATTTTGTCTGGAGTGAATACTGCGAATCCTGAAGTTGATGATGATGGGGAATACATATTGTTAATCACTAATTTAATAAATGGATGTACTGAAACCCAGTCAATTTTTATAGATCAAGACCTTTCTGTTCCACAAGTTGATATTGCAGAACCTTTGATTTTGACTTGTGATTTGACAGAAACAATTTTAGATGCAGGAAATTCATCCCAAGGAAATTATTCATATCAGTGGACTACTGGTAATGGTTATATCGTTTCAGGTGATTCTTCCTTAATACCTGTAGTCAATCAAATAGGTACTTATTTATTAGTTGTTACTGATTTGGGAAGCAATTGTACAAATGAGTCTTCAATAACGGTCATTGAAGATGTTACTCCCCCAATTGCTGAGGCAGGTACTGCAGTTGTATTGGATTGCCAAACTACATCTGTTACATTAGATGGTTCGGGGTCTTCTTTTGGTCCGAATTTCATTTATCAATGGAGTACGAACAACGGTAATTTTATTGGAGGCACAACTACGATTTCTACAGAGGTAGATTTAGCAGGAAATTATAACCTTGATGTGATTAATATCCAAAATGGATGTACTTCATCAGATTTTGTTTTAGTCAATGAAAATGATAATGCACCTAATGGAATTATCTATACTATTGATCAACCAGAATGTCATGGAGATCAAGGCAGTATTAGTATTGAAACGATAGATGGAGGAACTGCTCCATATGTTTATTCCATAGATGGAATTAATTATTATAGTGGTCATATTTTCACCATTGAGGCTGGAGATTATACATTGTACGCCCAAGATGCACTTGGATGTGAAACTCAAGTTGATTTTGAAATTCCAGAGTTGGAACCTATAGAGATATTCCTGACTAGTGAAGCTACTATAAATTTAGGAGATGACTATCAAATTGAGGCTCTCACCAATATACTTTCAAATCAAATAGCTAGTATTAGTTGGACGCCATCTCATAATTTGTCTTGTGATAACTGTTTGAACCCCAAAGTGGAACAGTTATTTGATAATGCAACTTATACTTTGACCATAGTTAATAATAATGGGTGCAAAATTAGTGCTAAGATCACTATCAATGTTGACAAAGCTAGAGACATTTATATTCCAAATGTATTTACTCCAAATGGAGATGGAGAGAATGATATATTTATGATTTATGCAGGTGATTTAAGTCAAATCAAACAGGTTAATACTTTTATGATTTATGATCGCTGGGGAGAAACTATATTTAGAGCAGCAGACTTTGTACCAATGGATCCTCAAAATGGTTGGGATGGAACATTTAAAGGAGAAACCATGAATCCCCAAGTTTTTGTTTATTGGGCAGAGGTTGAATTTATTGATGGGCTAAAAGTTTTGTTTAAAGGCGATGTTGCGTTAAGGAAATAAAAAATATTTTTCATAATACACAGACGGATTTATTTCGCTTAGAAATAAATCCGTTTTCTTATTTCTAGATTGAAAAGGTGGTAATCAGAATTAAGATGAAAAAAATAGAATTAATTTGTAACTAAAGCCCTTCTAAAAACGATAAATAATAGACGATTATTTAAGGATTTAATATTGATAATGGCCGACTTCCTTCTAAATCAAATTTTTTTGAAAAAAAAGTGAAAAAAAGAACCAAAAAAGTGGTAATTCATTTGCCAATTACTTTAAAAAATGTATCTTTGCAATCGTTTTTGGGGAAAGTTCCAGAAAAACAGTTTTTTGGAAACTCTTTTGAAATTATATTTTATAAGAAATTATAATATTAGCCGATGTAGCTCAGTTGGCCAGAGCAGCTGATTTGTAATCAGCGGGTCGGCGGTTCGAATCCGTCCATCGGCTCATTTAGTTCAAGTTTGACATGTTTTTCAACCATTTGTGATTTGGTTAATATATAGGTTTACGTCTTTAAAGAAAGGTATAGTCTATCGTTTTCCAAGTACCAACATTATATAAATGGTTAGAAGGATTTAAAGTAAAATATCATTAGGGGATGCGCCGGAGTTGGAGAGCCGGGACGGACTGTAAATCCGTTGCTTTTAGCTGAGTAGGTTCGATTCCTACCATCCCCACTTGATAATTTTCAAAGTGGATGTTATATATGGTAAAAAATCTTATCTTCGGGTGATTTTTATGTCATGACATCCATTATAAGCGGGAGTAGCTCAGTTGGTAGAGCGACAGCCTTCCAAGCTGTAGGTCGCGGGTTCGAGCCTCGTCTCCCGCTCATTTTTTTATTCTTAAATTAACCGTGGAGTGGTTTAAAGTTCTATCCACCTTCGCATTTGATGAAATAAAAAAAAGAGTGATTAATTAATTTAGTTCCTTTTTTTATCAAAAAGCCGATGTAGCTCAGGGGTAGAGCACTTCCATGGTAAGGAAGGGGTCAAGGGTTCAATTCCCTTCATTGGCTCTGGGAAAGTTTCAAAAAGATTTGTTAACCTTTATTATTCATAAAATTAAAAACTTTTAACGATGGCTAAGGAAACCTTTGAAAGAAATAAGCCTCACTTAAATATTGGCACCATTGGTCACGTTGACCACGGAAAAACTACTTTAACAGCTGCAATTACTTATGTTTTGGCTGAGGCTGGTTTAGCAGAAAAGCAAGATTATAGTAATATTGATGCTGCCCCTGAGGAGAAAGAAAGAGGTATTACAATAAATACTGCACACGTCGAGTATGAAACAGAAAAGCGTCATTATGCACACGTAGACTGTCCAGGTCACGCTGATTATGTAAAAAACATGGTTACGGGAGCTGCGCAAATGGATGGTGCTATTATTGTTGTTGCTGCTACAGATGGTCCTATGCCCCAAACACGTGAGCACATTTTGTTGGCACGGCAGGTAGGTGTACCTGAGTTAGTTGTTTTTATGAACAAAGTTGATTTGGTGGATGATGAGGAAATGTTGGAGTTAGTAGAGATGGAAGTTCGTGAGTTACTGAGCTCTTATGAGTTTAACGGTGATGACACTCCTATCGTAATGGGGTCTGCATTGAAGGCGTTAGAAGGAGATGCTGGAGCACAAGCTAAAATCATGGAATTGATGGATGCCTGCGATTCATATATTCCTGAGCCAGTTCGTTTAACTGATAAGCCTTTCCTAATGCCTATTGAGGATGTATTCTCAATTACGGGTCGTGGAACAGTTGCTACAGGTCGTATTGAACGTGGTGTTATTAATACAGGAGATGCAGTGGAAATCATTGGTATGATGGCTGATGATGCCAAACCATTAACCTCAGTAGTTACAGGGGTTGAAATGTTCCGGAAAATTCTAACAAGAGGAGAGGCTGGTGATAATGCTGGGATCCTTTTAAGAGGTATCAATAAAGAGGATATCAAGCGTGGAATGGTTATTTGTGCACCTAAGTCTGTTAACCCGCACAAGCATTTTAAAGCTGAGGTTTATGTATTATCGAAGGATGAGGGTGGACGACATACTCCATTTTTCAATGGATATAGACCACAGTTCTACTTCAGGACTACTGATGTTACAGGTGATGTTAATTTGCCAGCAGGAGTAGAGATGGTAATGCCAGGTGATAATGTATCTTTAGAAGTGAAATTAATCAATACTATTGCAATGGAGAAAGGTCTTCGATTTGCGATACGTGAAGGTGGTCGAACTGTAGGTGCTGGCCAGGTTACTGAAATTATCGAATAAAGCGCATTTGGTTTTTATCAAATCGTTTCTAATAAACGTGCAAAATTAAGTATTCGAAAGGGTACTTAATTTTTGCATACACGGGTATAGCTCAGCTGGTAGAGTGGCGGATTCCAAATCCGTAGGTCGTGGGTTCGATCCCTACTGCCCGTGCAAAATTTTAAAAATAATGGATAGAATTCAACTTTATTTAAAAGAAAGTTACAACGAGTTAGTGAATAAGGTAACTTGGCCGACATGGTCTAAATTATTACAAGACTCTCGTTTGGTATTAGTTGCCTCTCTGATTTTGTCATTAATCATTTTTTTGATGGATATGGCTGCCCAAGGACTTTTAGGATTAGTTTATCCTGAATCTGGAATCAGATAACATTTTAAGTTTGTACTCTAAGTTGTTGATTGTCAATATTTTAGAATAAAAAATACCATCATGTCAGAAGATCACAATTTACCGGAAGATGAGAATAATAACTCTCTTGAGGAAAATTTAGTTCCAGATGCACAAAAATCCCGAGAAACTTTAAACTTATCAAGTGAGGTAAATGCTGAAGGCAACGATCTTGTTGATGGTTCAGTTAATGAGGAACCCTCGGATGATGTATTTGGTGCTGAAGGGGATGAGGACGTATTTGATGATATCGATGCAATTGAAGAAGTAGAAGCTGGTGAATCGTTAGAATCTCGCGCTCGTGAAGAACAATCTGATATTGACCCTCTTCCGATAAAAAAGAAGGTTGAGGACTCAAGAAGATGGTATTCCTTAAGGGTAATTAGTGGGAAGGAAAGAAAGATAAAGGAAAGAATTGAATTAGAAATTAGTAGAAGTAAATGGGGGGATTTTGTAACTCAAATTCTTGTTCCATCAGAAAAAGTTTATAAAATTAGAAATGGTAAAAAGGTTATTCTAGAGAGGAATATTTTACCTGGGTACATTTTAGTTGAAGCCGATCCAGCGAGGTTTACAGGTGAGATGGTTCAAGCCATAGCAAATGTTCCTAATGTTATCCATTTCTTGGGTAGAAATAATCCTATACCGATGCAACAATCAGAAGCAAATCGGATGTTAGGTAAAGTAGATGAATCTCAGTCTTTAAGTGAGGCAATGGTTGAGCCATTCATTATTGGAGAAACTGTCAAAATTATTGACGGTCCATTTAATGAGTTTGTTGGTGATATTCAAGAGGTAAATGAAGAGAAAAAGAAATTGAAAGTTATCGTTAAAATATTTGGTAGAGGAACAGAAGTAGAGTTAAATTTTATGCAAGTTGAAAAACAGCAATAACATAAGTAAAATGAATAATTAAGTCTGAATAAAGCTTCCATCTATTCATCTTAATTTTATCATATTAATATCTTGGAAATTTAGAAAATAGGATGAAGTCTATAATTCTCAATTGATTTCTAATAATCATTTTTTAAAATTTTTCATTCAAATTTAAGTTTTAAAATATATACCAATAATGGCTAAAGAAATAGGTGGTTTCATTAAACTTCAAGTAAAAGGTGGCGCTGCAAATCCATCACCTCCAGTAGGACCTGCACTAGGTGCGAAAGGGGTAAATATTATGGAGTTTTGCAAGCGATTCAACGCTAAGACAGAGGATCAAAGAGGCAAAGTCTTGCCTGTTGTGATTACTGTTTATACTGATAAATCTTTTGATTTTATTATTAAAACACCACCAGCTGCTGTTCAGTTGATGGAAGCTGCGAAGATCAAAAAAGGATCTCCTGAGTCTAATCGTCAAAAAGTAGGTTCAGTTACTTGGGATCAAATTAGAGCTATTGCAGAACAAAAGGCACCAGATTTAAATTCGTTTAAAGTAGAATCAGGAATGAAGATGGTTGCTGGAACTGCAAGAAGTATGGGATTAACGGTTAAAGGTACTCCACCTTGGGAGTCTTAACACGATTTAAAATAAACTTTTATATAACAAAGGGAGTTTGACTAAAAAGTAGTTTAGACGTTTGAACCTTAAAAATTTGACCATGGGAAAAATTTCCAAAAAGAGAGCAAAGGCTAACGAGAAAGTCGATAGCGAAAAGTTCTACAACCTTCAAGAGGCAATGGCTTTGGTTAAAGAAGTCAATACCACGAAATTTGACGCATCTGTTGATGTTCATATTCGCCTTGGAATTGATCCTCGAAAAGCTGACCAAGCACTGAGAGGAACTGTAAGCTTGCCAAACGGTACAGGAAAGAACAAAACTGTGCTAGTTCTGTGTACTCCTGACAAGGAGGAAGAGGCGAAGGCAGCAGGCGCTGATTACGTTGGATTAGATGACTATATTCAAAAAATATCAGGCGGGTGGACAGATGTAGATGTTATTATCGCTACACCTAATGTAATGGCCAAGGTTGGACGTATCGGTCGTACCTTAGGACCAAGAGGTTTGATGCCCAATCCTAAAACTGGAACAGTGACTCCTAATGTAGGTGCAGCAGTTGCAGATGTTAAGGGTGGGAAAATTGCTTATCGGGCTGATAAGTTTGGAATAATTCATAATTCAGTTGGTCGGGTATCTTTTACTCCTGATAAATTAGCTGAAAATGCAAATGAATTACTTTCAACTATTATTAGAATCAAACCTTCCTCTGCAAAAGGTACTTACATGAAGTCGGTAACGATTGCAAGTACCATGAGCCCAGGGATAAAGATAGATATTAAATCACTTAAGTAAATAGATTAAACTATACCATCATGACTAGAGCAGAAAAAGGCGAGCAAATCGCTGAATTGAAGGAAAAGTTTAGTAACAGTTCATTCTTTTACTTGACTGATTCATCAACATTAACCGTTGAGCAGATCAACGAGCTTCGAGGAAAGCTTTATGAGCAAAACATTGAAATGAGAGTTGTTAAAAACACTCTAGCTCAAAAAGCACTTGAAGCTGCAGATGCTGAAAAAGGCTATGCAGGATTATTCGAAGCATTAAAAGGTCCTACCGCTGTACTTTTTACAGAAGTAGCTAATTCTCCTGCTAGAGTAATCGAAGAATTTAGAAAAACAGCAGAAAGGCCCTTACTAAAGGCCGCTTATATTGATTCATCTATATACCTAGGTGACGACCAACTTAAAGCTTTGGCTGCATTGAAGTCAAAAGAAGAATTGGTTGGAGAGATTATTTCATTATTACAATCTCCTGCGAAAAATGTTATCAGCGCGCTTAAATCTAGTGGTTCTACCATTTCAGGTTTGTTGAAAACATTAGAAGAAAGAGGAGAAAAATAACGGTTGTTTTATACTGGTTATCTGAAGACAAAATGTCTTTAGTTCATCTTTAAAAAATTACCGTTCAAAAACAAGGCTTCCAAGCTCATTCGCATATATTAAATTATTGCAAAACATTAAAAAAAGAACTGTAACATGGCAGATTTAAAAGAATTCGCAGAACAACTCGTAAACCTTACTGTTAAAGAAGTAAGTGAGTTAGCAACTATATTGAAAGATGAGTACGGCATTGAGCCTGCTGCCGCAGCTGTTGCTGTTGCTGCTGGATCAGGTGCAGGTGGTGGTGATGAAGCTGCTGCTCAAACTGAATTTGATGTAATATTGACTTCAGCAGGTGGTACTAAACTTCAAGTAGTTAAAGAAGTTAAAAACTTATTAGGTGTTGGGTTGAAAGATGCAAAAGTATTAGTAGATGGTGCTCCAGGTCCTATTAAGGAAGGAGTAGCTAAAGAAGAAGCAGAGTCTCTAAAGGCTGCTTTGGAAGCTGCAGGTGCTAGCGTTGAACTAAAATAAGACGTCTTTTGTATTGATCAAAACCCCTCAATGATTATTCAGAGAGACCTAATAATACACTACTAGAAAACAAAAAGGCTTAACCGATATTTATTTATCGGTTAAGCCTATTGTTGCTTTTATTATTTTGCATTTTGTTAGATTTCAATCGAACTCCTTCATTTATGCAAAAAATAATAAAATAGACGAGCAAAGACGACAGCAAAATATCGAATATCGAGTATTTATTTTATTGCTAATTACAGAAGGTAAATTAAAATCAATTAGCAAAAACTATGAAATAATAAAATAACATCTTCCTTTGCCTTGGAACTTTTGTTTTATCGTTTCCAAATAACATCTCACTACAAATGGCATTAAGTACTGTACTAAAGAATTCCGCAGAATACTTACGACAAAGCTTTAGTAAGATTAAACTTTCCTCAGAATATCCTGATTTACTTGAGATTCAACTTAAGTCGTTCCAAGAGTTTTTTCAATTAGAAACTACTCCTGAGAATAGAACTAATGAAGGGTTGTATCGAGTTTTTCAAGAAAATTTTCCAATTACGGATGCTAGAAACATATTCGTTCTTGAGTTCTTAGATTATTTCGTAGATCCACCACGTTACGACATTCCTGAATGTCAGCAAAGAGGATTGACTTATAGCGTTCCGTTGAAAGCTAAACTTCGATTGTCTTGTAACGATGAGGAGCATGTTGATTTCCAAACAATTGTACAAGATGTATTTTTGGGAAATATACCATACATGACTCCAAAGGGAACCTTTGTAATAAATGGAGCCGAGAGAGTTATCGTTTCCCAATTACACCGTTCTCCAGGGGTTTTCTTTGGGCAAAGTTTCCACCCTAATGGAACTAAGCTGTATTCTGCAAGAATAATCCCTTTCAAGGGTGCTTGGATGGAATTTGCAACGGATATTAATACGGTTATGTATGCGTACATTGATCGTAAGAAGAAATTCCCTGTAACCACATTGTTAAGAGCAATTGGTTACGATTCAGATAAATCAATTTTAGATTTATTTAACCTTGCAGAAACTATCAAGGTTGACAAAAAAACGCTAAACAAAGCAATTGGTAGAAAATTAGCTGCCCGAGTCTTGAAAAAGTGGACAGAAGACTTCGTAGACGAAGATACAGGTGAGGTAGTAACTATCGAAAGAAATGATATTATCCTAGAGCGTGATATTGTTCTGGATGAAGAAAATATTGAACTCATCATAGAAACAGGTGGAGTCGAAGATATTATTCTTCAAAGAGAAGATATCGAGGAGGATTATTCTATCATTTATAATACACTACAAAAAGATCCTTCAAGCTCAGAAATTGAAGCAGTTCAATATATCTATCGTCAATTACGTGGAACTGATCCACCTGATGAGGAGACTGCCAGAGGGATTATTGATAAATTATTCTTCTCAGATAAACGATACAATTTAGGTGAGGTAGGTCGATACAAAATTAACCGAAAACTTAAATTAGAAACAGATATGGATGTTTTGGTTTTGACCAAAGAAGATATCATTTCTATTGTAACTTATTTGGTAAGTTTAATGAACCAACGTGCTGAGATCGATGATATTGATCACTTGAGTAATAGGCGAGTACGGACAGTTGGTGAGCAATTATATGCTCAATTTGGAGTTGGTTTAGCTCGTATGGCCAGAACAATTCGGGAGAGAATGAATGTTCGTGATAATGAGGTTTTTACACCTATTGATTTGATTAATGCACGTACGCTTTCATCAGTAATTAATTCATTTTTTGGGACTAGCCAATTGTCTCAGTTTCTAGATCAAACAAATCCACTTTCTGAAATCACACACAAACGTCGTATCTCTGCCTTGGGACCTGGTGGTCTTTCGAGAGAACGTGCAGGTTTTGAGGTTCGGGATGTTCATTATTCTCACTACGGTCGTCTTTGTACAATTGAGACACCTGAGGGACCGAATATTGGATTGATTTCTACACTTTGCGTTCATGCAAAGGTGAACAAAATGGGATTCCTAGAAACTCCATATCGAAAAGTAAAAGATGGTGTAGTTGATATTAAGAAAGCACAGTACCTTTCTGCTGAAGGGGAAGATTTCAAAAAAATAGCTCAAGCAAATACACCGATTGAAGAAAAAGGAGCGTTCAAAACAGACAGGATTAAATGTAGAGAACATGGTGAATTCCCTGTATTAACTCCAAATGAGGTGGAATACATGGATGTTGCGCCTAACCAAATTGTTGGGGTTTCTGCTTCATTGATTCCTTTCTTAGAGAATGATGATGCCAATCGTGCTCTGATGGGGTCAAACATGCAACGTCAAGCAGTTCCTTTGATTAAACCGAGTTCTCCAGTTGTGGGAACAGGTCTAGAAGGAAAAGTTGCACGAGATTCTCGTATGTTGATCAACGCAGAAGGGAATGGTGTAGTTGAATATGTTGATGCTAATGAAGTAGTTATTCGATATGACCGTTCTGATGCAGACATGATGGTTTCTTTCGAAGATAATAGGAAATCATACAAATTGACTAAGTTCCGTAGAACAAATCAAGGAACTTGTATCAACTTAAAACCTATTGTTAGAAAAGGGGATCGAGTAAAAGAGGGAATGATTCTTTGTGACGGTTATGCAACTGACAAAGGAGAATTGGCACTCGGACAAAATTTAAAAGTGGCATTTATGCCCTGGAAAGGATACAACTTTGAGGATGCAATTGTATTATCAGAGCGTGTAGTTCGAGAAGATATTTTTACTTCTTTGCATATAGAGCATTTTGAATTAGATGTTCGTGATACGAAATTAGGTGAAGAAGAATTAACCAATGATATTCCAAATGTAAGTGAAGATGCAACTAAAGATTTGGATGAAAATGGAATTATCCGAGTAGGAGCTTGGGTAAAAGAAGGTGATATCATTATTGGTAAAATCACTCCTAAGGGAGAATCAGATCCTACTCCAGAGGAAAAATTATTGCGTGCGATCTTTGGTGATAAAGCGGGTGATGTAAAAGATGCTTCATTAAAAGCACCTCCATCAACTAAAGGTATTATCATCAATAAGCAGTTATTTGCCCGAGCGAAAAAAGACAAGGATCAAAAATCTAAAGAAAAAGACTTGTTGACTGCGTTAGATGATCAACATGCCATTGCATTAAATGAACTAAAAACGATTTTAGTTGATAAGTTGATGGTTTTGTTGAAAGGTCAATCATCCAAAGGTGTTAAATCAATCTACAACGAAAACGTTTTTCCCGAAGGTACTAAGTATAACAGTCGAATGTTGAAAGACATTAACTATACTACGATTGATTATAGTAACTGGACGGATGACGATAAGTTGAATAAACTAGTAGCTAGATTGTTACATAATTATACAATCAAAGTCAACGAAGAGGTTGGAAAATACAAACGTGAAAAGTTCAATATCTCAATTGGTGATGAATTGCCAGCAGGTGTATTGAAATTAGCTAAAGTTTATTTGGCTAAAAAACGTAAACTAAAAGTAGGTGATAAACTTGCGGGACGTCACGGTAACAAAGGAATTGTATCTAGAATTGTGCGTGCAGAAGATATGCCGTTCTTAGAAGATGGAACTCCGGTAGATATCGTACTTAATCCACTTGGGGTACCTTCTCGGATGAACCTCGGACAGATTTTCGAAACAGTTCTAGGTTGGGCAGGCGAGAGATTAGGTGTAAAGTACGCGACTCCAATTTTTGATGGTGCGAAAGCATCCGAGATTGCGGATAAAGTAATAGAAGCTGGTTTGCCTCAGTTAGGTCAAACTTATTTGTCAGATGGAGAAACGGGAGATCGTTTTCACCAGCAAGCAACGGTAGGGGTGATTTACATGTTGAAATTATCTCACATGGTTGATGACAAAATGCACGCTCGTTCAATTGGACCATACTCGTTGATTACTCAACAACCATTAGGTGGTAAAGCACAGTTCGGTGGACAACGTTTTGGAGAGATGGAGGTATGGGCTTTGGAGGCATTTGGGGCAGCAAATATTCTACAAGAGTTATTGACACTTAAGTCAGATGATATTGTAGGTAGAGCTAAAGCTTATGAAGCAATTGTCAAGGGTGACAATCTTCCAGAATCTAATATTCCTGAATCATTCAATGTATTGATTCACGAGCTACGTGGACTAGCGCTTGATGTAAAATTTGATTAACATTTTGTTTGAATAATCTCACAAGGTGCTTTAATATCACCTTGCGAGATGGTTTTTTTCAATCAATAAAACTATAAAGTATGCCATTTAAGAAAAATCATAAGCAGCAAAAAGCTAACTTCGACAGCATCACTATTAGTTTGGCTTCTCCAGATCAAATTCTGGAAAGATCTTATGGTGAGGTATTAAAACCTGAAACGATTAATTATCGTTCATACAAACCTGAAAGAGATGGTTTGTTTTGCGAACGAATTTTCGGGCCAGTAAAAGATTACGAATGTTACTGTGGAAAATATAAACGTATCCGATACAAGGGGATCGTGTGTGATAGATGTGGAGTAGAGGTAACTGAGAAAAAAGTACGAAGAGAACGAATGGGACACATTAAGTTGGTTGTTCCTGTTGTTCATATTTGGTTTTTCAAATCTCTTCCTAACAAGATTGGATACATGTTAGGTCTTTCCTCTAAAAAGTTAGAATCTATTATTTATTACGAGCGGTATGTAGTAATTCAGCCTGGTGCCCTAGAAGAATCAGGTACTGCTGCTAAAATGGATTTATTAACTGAGGAGGAGTATTTGGATATCTTGGAGAATCTTCCAAAAGAAAACCAGATGTTGGAAGATGATGATCCGCAAAAATTCATCGCTAAGATGGGGGCAGATGCAGTACGTGATCTATTGAATAGATTAGAATTAGATTCATTATCATATAACCTACGTTTTCAGGCTGCAAACGAAACTTCTCAACAGAGAAAGTCCGAAGCACTTAAAAGATTAAGAGTCGTTGAAGCATTCCGAGATGGACAAACACGTTGCGAAAATCGACCAGAATGGGCAGTTATTCAATATTTACCGGTTGTTCCACCTGAGTTGCGTCCATTAGTTCCATTGGATGGAGGCCGTTTTGCAAGTTCGGATTTGAATGATTTATATCGTAGAGTTATTATTAGAAATAACCGTTTAAAACGTCTTTTGGAAATCAAAGCACCAGAGGTGATTTTGAGAAATGAAAAAAGAATGTTGCAAGAGGCAGTAGATTCATTATTTGATAATTCAAGAAAATCTAATGCAGTAAAAGCGGAAGGTGGACGTGCGTTAAAATCGTTATCTGATGTATTAAAAGGTAAGCAAGGGCGTTTTCGTCAAAACCTTTTAGGAAAACGTGTAGATTATTCTGGTCGTTCCGTTATCGTTGTAGGACCTGATTTAAAATTACATGAATGTGGTATTCCTAAAGGAATGGCTGCTGAATTATTCAAACCTTTCGTGATCAGAAAATTGATCGAAAGAGGTATCGTAAAAACTGTAAAATCTGCTAAGAAATTAGTTGATCGTAAGGATCAAGTTATTTGGGAGATTTTGGAAAATATTCTTCGAGGACACCCAATTATGTTAAATCGGGCTCCTACATTACACAGACTTTCAATTCAGGCTTTCCAACCTAAGTTGATTGAAGGAAAAGCAATTCAATTGCATCCTCTTGTTTGTGGTGCCTTCAATGCAGATTTTGATGGTGATCAAATGGCGGTACACGTACCGCTAGGTCACGCTGCAATTCTGGAAGCTCAAGTATTGATGCTTTCTGCCCATAACATGTTGAATCCACAGGATGGTTCTCCAATTACCTTGCCTTCTCAGGATATGGTATTGGGATTATACTATTTGACTAAGGAAAAAATAGGAACGAAATCAGTTCCTGTAAAGGGAGAAGGTAGAACTTTTTACTCAGCGGAAGAAGCAGTTATTGCCTACAATGAAGGAGTAGTTGATCTACATGCTGCAGTTACAGTAAGAGGTAGAGTGGAAGGAGAAGAAGGTAAAATGACTACTGGCCGTGTAAAAACTACAATGGGAAGAGTTCTCTTTAATCAAGCAGTTCCTGAAACAGTTCCTTTTGTAAATGAATTGTTGACTAAGAAAAACTTGAAAAAGGTAATTCAAGGAATTATTAATCGTACAGGTTTTGATGTGACAGCTACTTTCTTGGATAAAATTAAAAATTTAGGATTTAACTGGTCATTTAAAGGTGGTCTTTCTTTCAACTTAGGAGATTTGATTACTCCTACCTTGAAAGAATCTACTCTTGTTACTGCACAGGAAGAAGTAGATGGCGTATGGGAAAATTACAATATGGGATTGATTACCAATAACGAACGGTATAATCAGATTATTGATAAATGGACTTTTGCAGATAATACAATTACCGAAAACCTGATGATTGAGTTAGCGGAGCACAAGCAAGGTTTTAATTCGGTTTACATGATGTTGCACTCAGGTGCTCGGGGGTCTAAACAACAAATCAAACAATTGTGTGGACTCCGGGGGTTGATGGCAAAACCAAGAAAATCAGGGGATACCGGTGCTGCGATTATTGAGAATCCGATTTTGGCAAATTTCGTAGATGGATTGTCAGTACTGGAATACTTTATATCTACGCACGGTGCTCGTAAAGGTTTGGCTGATACAGCATTGAAAACTGCCGATGCGGGTTACTTGACTCGTCGTTTGGTTGATGTCTCTCAAGATGTGGTAATTAACGAAAGAGATTGTGATACTCTAAGAGGTATTGAAACGACATCGTTAAAAGATAATGAAAAAGTGATACAAAGTTTATCTGATCGAATTAGAGGTCGATATACATTGCATGATATTGTTCATCCAGTTACAGATGAAGTTCTTTTGGCAGCAGGAGAATATATTGACGAGGAAATGGGTAACAATATTGATGAGATCGGGATTGAGGCAGTTACTATTCGTTCAGTGTTGACTTGTGAAACTAAGCGTGGAGTTTGCTTGAAATGTTATGGTAAAAACTTAGCAACTGGAAGAATTGCTGAGCAAGGTGATGCAGTAGGAATTATTGCAGCACAATCGATTGGTGAGCCAGGAACACAGTTAACACTTCGTACTTTCCACGTTGGGGGTACTGCATCGGTATCTAAAACAGAAAGTCAAATGATTGCTAAATTTGATGGACTTCTTGAATTCGATGGTATCCGAGCAGTAACTTCAAAAGATGAAGAAAACAAGAAAGTGGATGTTGTTCTTTCACGAACGGGTGAATTAAAAATCGTTGATCCTGAAAATGTTAATAAAACTTATTCAAATTTACATATTCCTTATGGTGCTGTTTTATCAGTAAAAGATAAGAAGAAGATTAAGAAGGGAGATGTAATTTGTGAGTGGGATCCATACAATGCAGTTATCGTTTCTGAGTTTTCAGGTATTGCACAATTTGATTCAGTTATCGAAGGTGAAACTTTCCGAGTTGAAAGAGATGACCAAACTGGATTTGCTGAAAAAGTGATCATCGAATCTAAGAAGAAACGAATGATCCCAATTATTAAAATCGTAAAACCAAATGGTGATGAGCTGCGAAGTTATAACTTGCCAGTAGGATCTTATATCTCTATTGATGAAGGTCAGGAAATCAAAGCAGGTCAGACAATCGTGAAAATTCCTCGTAACCTCGGTAAGATCCAAGATATTACAGGAGGTCTTCCACGGGTTACTGAGTTGTTCGAGGCACGTAATCCTTCAAATCCGGCTGTAACTGCTGAGATTGATGGAATTACCTCTTTTGGAAAAATTAAACGTGGAAACCGTGAGGTAATCATTACAGCTAAAGATGGTCAAATTAGAAAATACTTAATTGGATTATCTAAGCACATCTTGGTTCAAGAAGGAGACTTCGTAAGAGCAGGAACACAACTTTCAGATGGAGCGACTTCTCCTAGAGATATCCTAAATATCAAAGGCCCATTCGCTGTTCAGTATTACTTAGTGAATGGAGTTCAAGAGGTATATCGTTCTCAAGGTATTACGATTAATGATAAACATATTGAGGTGATTGTTCGCCAAATGATGCGTAGAGTTCAAATCGAAGATGCTGGTGATACAACATTCTTGGAAGGAGAAGCAGTAGAAAAATATGATTTCTTAGAGCAAAACGACTGGATTTTCGATAAAAAGTTCGTAACGGATGCAGGTGATTCTAATAAATTAAAAGCAGGTCAATTAGTAACCTTACGTCAAGTGAGAGAAGAGAATTCTTTCTTGAAGCGAGAAGACAGAAAACCTGTTGAGTTCAGAGATGCTGTTCCAGCTACGTCAAGTCCATTGCTACAAGGTATTACTAAATCATCTTTAGGAACGTTCAGTTGGATCTCAGCTGCTTCATTCCAGGAGACGACAAAAGTATTGAGTACTGCTGCTATTGGCGCGAAACGTGATTACTTAACGGGATTGAAAGAAAATGTAATTGTAGGAAAACGAATTCCAGCAGGTACAGGGTTACGTAAGTACGATGAATTGATAGTAACTAATAAAGCGGATTTCGATGCATTCCGTGCAAGAGAAGAAATGCTTGCAGAGGAAGAAATGATTGAAGAGTAAAATCGTTTTATTTGAAATATAAATCCCCAGCAAATCAAATTGCTGGGGATTTTTTTTGGAAAAGAGTAAAAATATTAATGCCGTAGGATATGATACGCTATTATTAAAGTCTTAAACACTTAGTTTTTAACTAAAATATTACTCATTCGTTGCTTTACTTTTTTATCCCCTATCAGTTTTTCTCAACAGTGACAGGCTGATTTTGAGGTAATCTTTAAGGCAACAGCAATCCTAAAAATAATAAGACCGCATGGGCATTGGGAAGAAGATATTTGGCATCAATAGTCAGTCGAGAATTTACAATAGTGAAAGGCAAATATATAGTATATTCGTTGGATTCCACTTTTGCTGTTGAGTTGGATATTATTTCAATAGGAGCTTACTATAAATATTATCAAATTATGGATATAAATACTTGAACCAATGGAGTCCATGCGTGGGCTTAGATAATTGCGATTAGTTAAACATTATAGGGGAAAGTAACTGGAGAGAAGTTTATTCGATTAATAAAAATTAAATGTACAGCACTGCTAAAGTTTTTTTTAGTAAATACTCGTGGGGAAGTAATGTTAAAAAAAACAATTGATTCATTTTAAAATGATCTGTCCTAAGTTGAAAAGGTAATTACTTTTTAAAACATCAGATATGGTTAGTAGGGAATTCTAGATGAGAGAGATAGAGTTAGAATTAATCAATAATTTTTCTAAAATAATATAATTATTAAAACCTTTATGGGGAGCAATGTAATTTTCTAATTCAGATTTTTTCTTTTTCTTTCAAAGTTTCAAAACGGAAACCTTGCACAGAAAAATATTCTAAAACTTTAGGTAATACATATTCCAATTTATCTTTTGCTTTTAAGCTATCATGAAAAACAATAATAGAACCTGTTTTGGTATTTTTAATCACATTTTCCAAACACTTTTCCTTTGTAATTTTTGGATCGAAATCTCCACTTAATACATCCCACATTACAATTTGATAATGTCGTTGTAAAAACTGAGCTTGCTTAGGAAGCATCCTACCGTAAGGTGGTCTAAATAATGATGATTTTACTAAATGGGCACAATTTCGAATATTGTGAAAATAAGGAATGTTGTCTGAGCCCCAACCGTTAAGATGATTAAAAGTGTGATTACCTACACTATGACCGGACTTCACAACTTGGTCAAAAACAAGTGTATGTTTTTTTACATTTTCACCAACACAAAAAAAAGTAGCTTTTGCTTGGTACTTTCTTAATTGGTCGAGAACCCATGGTGTGACCTCAGGAATTGGGCCATCATCAAAAGTGAGGTAAATTTTTTTTTCTTTGGTAGGTATCCTCCAGATGAAATTGGGTAAAAGCTTTTGGATAAGCTGAGGTATTTTAACTAAGTACATAATTCTATTAAATTTAAATATTGGATGCTGAAGTTTTATATTGGAAAAGTTATGGCGAAAATTATAAGGAGAAGCTTTTGTTTTGAGGTACGTTTGGCAGATCGAATATTTTAGTACTTAAAAAATAAAAAAGAGAAATACGCCTACCTGAACATTTTATTTATCTTTGCAGAAATTTTCTCATGGAGATTAATTAAGCTACACTCAATATATAGATATAACGTGCGGTAATTGGAATTTGCTGCTAAATTTTAAGAATAATAGAATCATGATTAATTATTCTTTAGTAATTGTAAATCGATTTTTTAAAAATAATAAAACTCAATTCAATGACAAAAATGAGGGTAAGATTTGCACCAAGCCCAACTGGAGCTTTACATATTGGAGGAGTACGAACAGCACTCTACGATTATTTATTAGCTAAAAAACATGGTGGCACATTCGTACTTCGGATTGAAGATACTGACCAGAAAAGATATGTAGAAGGAGCTGAAGATTACATTATTAATGCTTTAAAATGGTGTGGACTAGAACCGGATGAAGGGCCAGGGATAGGAGGTGATTTTGGGCCGTATCGGCAGTCGGAACGAAAAGAGATTTATCAAAAATATATACAACAATTATTGGACGATGGACATGCTTATTATGCATTCGATACTGCGGGGGAATTGGATGCAATGCGAGATAAGGTGAAGGCAGAAGGAAAACATTCATTCCAGTATGATGCGAGCACTCGAATGTTGATGAGGAATAGTTTAAGCATGTCAGAATCAAGTGTAAAAGAATTGTTAGATAATGGAGTGCCTTTTACTATTCGATTTAAGATGCCTGAAGATCAGGAGGTTACCGTGAATGATTTAATACGGGAGGAAGTTATATTTCAGACTAATGAGTTAGATGATAAAGTTTTAATGAAAAGTGGAGGGTTACCTACTTATCATTTGGCTAATATTGTTGATGATCATTTAATGGAGATTACACATGTTATTCGAGGAGAAGAATGGTTGCCTAGCACGGGACTTCATGTGATGATGTATCGATGTTTTGGATGGGAAGATTCAATGCCTAAATTTGCACATTTACCACTGATATTGAAACCAGCTCCAAGCACTTATGTTACCAAAAGAACAAAAGAAAAGTTTTCAGAAAGTTTCGCTATTGAATTTATGAAAACAACAGAATTAGAAATGGATTATGAAGATGCTAAAAAAGTTATAACGCAAGTTTTTAGCAATCCAAAGGATATTCAAAGTCAATTGAAGATTGGGAAAAATGATGATGGGAAAAAGAAAGCAGTGAAAACATTTTTAAAAAATGCGATGTATGGAAAATTGAGTAAGCGAGATGGTGATAGATTAGGATTTCCGGTTTTCCCACTTTCATGGGAAGGAAAAACTGAGATAGATTCTTTTGTTGGGTTTAAAGAAATAGGATTTGATGCTGATGCAGTAAATAATTTTTTAGTTTTCCTTGGTTGGAATCCTGGAACCGAGCAAGAGATGTTTTCGATGAAAGAAATGATTGATACATTTTCATTGAAAAGAGTTGGGAAGTCGGGAGCCAAGTTTGATTATGAAAAAGCACGTTGGTTTAATCAGCAGTATTTGATGAATAAAGATGATCGAAAAATTGCAGAAGAGTTAATGGTTTTATTATCAGAAAAAAGGCTAGGATTAGATTTAGCATTTTTAGAAAAAGTGGCTGCGATGATGAAGGAGCGTGTTCATTTTATTCCTGAAATTTTAGAATCAGGTTATTATCTTTTTGAGCCAGTTAAATCTTATGACAATAAGACTATCTTAAAAAGATGGAAACCAGAGAATATGGAGAAGATGATTATACTTGCTGAAACTTTAAAAGGTATTATGTCATTTGATGCTTCAATAATTGAATCAAAGGTCAAACAATTTATGGAGGAACAAGAATTAGGTTTCGGGGAGGTTTTGCCAATATTGAGATTAGCAGTTTCTGGAACTACGATGGGACCTTCTGTTTTTGATATTATGGCATTATTAGGTCATGAGGAGACAAATAATAGAATGGCTCTTAGTTATAAATATTTTGATGAATTAATTGCAGAGTAACGTGAAATTTTATTGAATTAGAATTTCTGAAAAAAATAGTTAAGCCTAAGAAGAAACCACAACAAGAAAAAACTGAAGTTCATAATGATTTGACATAAAAATTATTGAATTTGGTGAAATTGTTTTCAGTGTATAAATAGATGATTGGGACGATTTTTTAGGTGATAATATTTAACGACAAAGAATTGGTAAATATGGATGATCTAGAGGGAAATATTGATAAATAAATGATATAATATTTTAAAAGTGTCTACATTCAATATGTAGACACTTTTTTTTTATTTTTAAAAATAAATTCAAAATAAGGAATAATATAAGGAGGTATTTAATTTTTTTTTATTAAACACTTTTCCTAACATTGGAGATGATTGTATAAAAATTTACTATTTTCATTCCCAAAAAAAGTAATGCGTAAATTTTTAACTATAATTCTTTTCTTTTCTATATTTTGTTTGTCCCAGTGCACAGAAGATAATTCAACTCAAGGGGAAGATACTCCAAGAACAGGGGAGCAGTTGTCGAAAATTTACTGTACATCTTGTCATATGTATCCATCTCCAGATTTGTTAGATCAAAAAACTTGGGCAGATTTTGTTTTGATTCGGATGGGAAATTTTTTAGGTATATACCAAGATGGAAATAAGTATGTAGATAAAATGCCTAATAAATGGCTTGAGCCCGGTAAGGGAGGATATAGAGTAAAACAAGCTAAAATTTATCCAGACAAACCTGTAATTTCAGTTGAGGAATGGCAAAAAATTGCCAAATTTTATCTAGAAAATGCACCTGCCACAATTTCAAGTGCCTCTGCAAGAACTAGGATCAAAATTGGGATTCCATTTTTTAAATCTAAATCTTTTTCACAGAAAAAAGATATTCTTCCAGTTGTGCAAGCGATGACAATTGATTCAGAAAATAAATTAGTTTATGCAACTGAGTTTCAAGGTGGGATGTATAAATTTAACTATCAAGGAAAAGCATTAGAGTATCTCAAAGGTAAGTCTCATATCGTAGATCTGAAAGCAGAAGGGAATTACTTCGTCACTTTAGATATGGCCTCTCGCTATGCGTCGGATAATCCTAAAGGAAGGTTTAATATTTCAAAATCCTTCGAAAATTTTAGGCAGAAAAAATACGAGGCAACTTTGGAGGAATTAATGCGTCCTGTGAATTTTACTTCAGGCGATTTGAATGGTGATGAGATAGAAGATTACGTAATTGCAGAATATGGAAATCTTTTGGGAAGGCTTGCTTGGTGGGAAGGAAAGAGTGGAGGGAAATTTAAAAGTCATACTTTGTTTCCTGATGACGGAGCAATCAAAGCTGAAATCGAAGATCTTAATGGAGATGGTAAGAATGATATTATTGCACTCCAAGCCAATAGTGACGAAGGTATTGATTGGTATATAAACGAAGGAAATAATAAATTTAGAAGAGAACGAAAATTGCGTTTTTTACCAACGAATGGATCGACTCATTTTCAGTTGCTAGATTTTAATGGTGATGACAAAAAAGATATATTATATTCCAATGGAGACAATGGAGATTACCCACCTATTTTAAAACCATACCATGGCATTCATTTATTTTTAAACAAAAATGATAACTATGAGGAGTCATTTTTTATTCCTTTGAATGGTGTTTACCAAGCTGAGGCAGTTGATTTTGATCAGGACGGAGATTTGGATGTGGCAGCTGTTTCTTTTCATCCTGATTTCCAAAATCACCCTCAAGAAGCATTTGTTATTTTTATAAATGATGGAGAAAATAATTTTTCAGCACATACGATTCCTCAATTCGCAGCTGGTCGTTGGATGCGATTTGTAACAGCTGATCTAGATGGTGATAAAGATATAGATATATTATTGTCAGCCATGAATATTAAAACACCAGAAGTACCAAGAATGGTTTCAGACAAATGGGCAGCAGCAGATAACGCAATTGTTTTTTTAGAAAATACAACGAAATAATTGGAAAGTGGTTTTTCAAATGTTTCAAAAAAAGATCTAAAATAGTTTAGGGCAATAAAACGATTATACTGAATGGTATTGATTTATGTTAAGTTCAAATTTTGTGTGCAATCATCCAAAGTTATCATACTCAATTTTGAAAATTATTTGTATTTATTTTTTAAAAGAAATTAACCTGAAAGAACCTATAACTCATCATTTCAATTACAAAAATTCTCGAAATAACTTCTCTTTCGTTCCTACATTAATTGACGAGCGAAATTTGTAATAAATATTTGATTAGGATTTCGACCCTCCAACATTTCATTCAATACCTCAACAGTTTATTTTTAATGGAGGTGCGCATCTTCAACGATAGTAATTATTTTTCATCACTATGGTAAAATTACTTTTGATAGTAAATTGATTTTGACAAAGGTTGCGTCATATCCCACATTGTACAAATAGAGGACAGAAGGATTAGTGAAAATTAAGAATTTTATGGTCGGTTAATAAATGAGAAGATATTATACGCTTACTACGAAAGGAATTAAAGCCAACAAAAGTAAATCAACTGAATTTCAATAGTTTATTATCATAATGAGTAATTTAAAATTTTGTATTTACACCTGAGTAACTTTAAAGTGAAGGTTGTTGGCAAAATAAATTATGACTTCTTTTGGAGCTACGAGTTGATGACAATAAATATTATTTTGGTGATGAAAAACGCTTTCCTCGGGCTCCAAATTTAATTTTTTGAAAAAAATAACCGAAGTGGTGTAATGAAAAAGAAGGTTCTCGCCGAAGCGAGAACCTTCATATGATAACTAACACACGCCCTATAATCTTGACATTTTAATCTTAAATTTAACTAAAGATTCGGATGCTATTTTCGTATTATCTAAAGCATGAATACCTATTAGGAATTCTTAATAATAAATGCATTATTTGTGGGAGGTGTTAGTTTTATTTTAGAGTATCAAAGAATTGTAAAAGAATATAAATTGTTATTATAATTCAACTCTATTTTGACGTGCTTGTTTTGAACGCTAAAATCAAGATATGGTTTCAATTCTTTTATAAAATTTAGATTATTGTTACTATTTGATTTCTTTTTCTTTACATATTTCAATCCCTTTTAAGTTTAATTTTATTGGATAAAGCCCTTTGATTATGACAACATTCATCGCTATCCTGTAGAAAATTGTAAGTTGGGAAAACGGAAAGCACAATATGAATTGCATTGACTTTATTCAAAAGCGATGCACAATATTTATTTGCGTATGTTTAGGGGTGATATGGATACCGAAGATCTTTTACAAAACTCATTCGTTGATATTTTCGCCAATTAGACTCCTTCCGATTTAAGTTCTCTGTTGGAGCTTTCATTAAAAGGATTGCCGCCAATAATAGTATTAATTTTTTGAAAAGATGATGGTCACAAGTCTAAGAACTATAAGACCAAACTTCATAATATCCAGAATCTGAGGAAGAAGATTATATTCAAAAATTCTTTGTCGAATTTATGAATCACACTTTGTTTCAATTACCCAATGAAATGACTATCGGTTGGTGATTATATTTTATGGAAGGATGATATAATTAAAAAGAAGTTACTGGGCCATTAGACATATTTAGAAGCAACCTCAAAGTACGAAATTCAGTTGAGCAAAAAAGAGGTAAGGGGAATTATTAAATTTGTCACTCATTTTTCTGTAAAAACCATTAATTATCGAATTTTTACTTTAGCTCCAAACCTTAAAGAACTTGAGTGAATCCTATCTTCATTAGGTCCAATTCCATCAATCAAGAAATGACGACGGTAAATTGGTTGTAAAAATAAACTCCATCGATAGGTGAATTTTCTTTCCACACCAAAACCTAAATTAGCAGTTATGTAACTATTTTCTCTTAAGCCACCACCTTCGAGGATACCTTTATACAGAGAAGCTTCATTAGCTATTTCACTTTCATTTAAAGAAATAGATCTACTCGATGAATTTTCTTGATCTTCTAATTGGAAATTATAGTTATTTTGGAGCGCCATGTTGATAGATACTCCTGTTAAACTATACATTCTCCATTTTCTTTTTACTAAGAAACTGTATTGGATATTTAATGGAATTTGAACCATATTTAATTCGGCATCGTCCCATTGTTCTTCCAAATATCCACTAGTAAAGCTACCAATTATATTAGCTTCTTCTCGTTGTTTATAGCTGACAAAATTATATGAGATTCCAGTTTCAACTAAAAATCTTTTGAGTTGGAAACCAAGTGCAAATCCCCCACCATAGCCATATCTATATCGTTGGTAGACATCCCATTCTCTTTTATTATTATTGTAAAAATCAGAATCTACAAAGTTGAGATCTGCAGAACTATACATACTAAAGAAAACTTCATGCGTGCGTAATTTTTTCTTTTTAATAATTTGATCTAATGAAAAAGGACCTTTCGAAAGTTCATCCATTACCAAAATAGAATTCATTATTGAGGGTATAGGTGAAATTTGAACGATTAGTTTTTCTTTTAACATTTCATCTTCATCTAATGTCAAAGTTTTTTCTAGTGGAAGAAAAGTAGCCTTTTGAGTTTTATTATTTAAAAGGTTTATTGAATTAGCATTGTTTGAAAATGGAGTTTCAGTTATTTTATTATCTGAAGTTGGTGGAGTAGGAATTGAGGTAAATGCATTTTGATTAATTGGATTTGTTTCAACTACTAATGCAGGGAATTCATTTATAATTCTTTTAATTCCTTCATCTTGAATAGAAGCAGGAATTGTTGTTTCAAAAGAAACGACAGATTTATTGTCCAATAAAGATTGTTCATTTAAATCTGTCGAAAGATAATTCGTATTATATTGATTTGAATTAGTATCAGTTCCAACAGCTATTGGAAAAGGTGAAGATGGTGTTGGAGTTTTTTTGTTTGGGAAATAATTAAATGCAGTCCAAACTAATAATAAAACGATAGCTACTTCAAATAATTTAGTAACAAAAACTTTTCTTCGATAAGCATATTCTTCATCTAATCGAGCAGACATCATTTCCCAATGCTCATGATTATAGGCTGGTTGCATGTTTTTTAAATGATCATATGCAATGGCATCCAAATAAATATCTTCCATTTGTGGATCAATCTCAGCATCGGACATCGCTGCATCTAATTTACTTTCCATCATATTCCAATCCATTGGAACAAAAGCTGCACCTTCTAAATTCTCCAAAGATCCTTTCATCGCATCATCGAGACTATCAGTATTCATCTGTTCATTCATTGACGACCAATCCATTGGGATGTATTTTCCACCATCCAAATGCTCCAATGATTGTTTAATAAAATCGTCAAATTTCCTATTCTCCATAAGTTATTGATTTCGCAGCAAGAATCGCTCTAAGTTTGTGTCTTGCTTTTACCAAGTTTGAACGGGAAGTACTTTCGGTAATTCCCAATTCATTTGCTATTTCTTTGTGTGAAAAACCTTCGATTACATAAAGGTTAAAAACAGATCGGTATGCAGGAGATAAGGTTTGGATGGCTAAAAGAATTTCTTTTTCAGTTACTTGGCTAAGTGCATCAGGTGAATTGGAACTGATATTATAAGCAGTATCCAAATTTTCGGTTCTTCTACGAACATTTTTTCGATAAAAATCAATCGCAGTGTTAACCATAATTCGTCGCATCCAAGCAGAAAGAGAAGTACCAGGTTGATACTTTGAAATATTTCTAAAGACTTTAATAAATCCTTCATGCAATATATCTAAAGCGTCATCCTTATTATTTGAATAACGAAGACATACACCCATCATCTTGCTATAGTGTTCTTTGTATAGCAATTGTTGTGCGTCTCGATCTTTATGAATACATGCTTCAATAAGATCGTTTTCTTCGTAATTTAAATTCAAGGCTAATTCCATAGAATGATTGTTGAAATTAAAGTTAGCCTAAAAAAACCAAGTTTCCCAAGTATGTGTTTAATAATTGGGAAATTCCTCCTAGTGCATTAAAATAGTTATGCATAAAAAGAACGATTGTTTTTAGGTATTTGCTGCGTTTTCAAAGGATTAAAACTCTATTTTATTTACTAAATATCAATAAAAACGAATTAAAAAGATGTTTACTCAATGTTAAAGTTCTTTTTTTGATTAAAACAGAGTCTCAACAATAACGATGGAGTTTTGATTCTATTTTTTAATTAACATTTAAAAGTATTTTGAGGGTACTTTTGATTTATTACTTTTGGGATGATTATTGACAAAATGAAGAATTAACACATCCTGAAATTTCAACAAAGTTTAGAGAAATCTGCTGAATTAGGAGAAAGCATTAACTATGGTAAATTCTAGACGTAGTTATTAGTATTTCTACGAATTTATTAGTGGTTCTTGTCATACTGATAACTGGTTTTTGAGTCGTAAAAAAGGCCATGAAAGTATTGGAGTTCTCCTTTTAGAAAGCGAATCCTTTCCCTGAAATTACCTCTTTTCTTTCTTCTCTTTTAAGTGCAGTTATCAAGGTGTTTATCCTTTTGGCTGCTACTGGGAAAGTTAGTGTAGATACTGCATAATTGGTCGGTTTGATTACTGCGGCAGGGCTCGCTGTTGGAATGACTATGCGAGGAAGTTTAGCAAATTTTGCGGCTGGAATTATGATCATGGTCATTAAACCTTATAAATTAGGAGAATGGGTGGAAGAATGTGATAAATTTGGGAAAGTGGAAAACATCCAAATTTTCAACACTACAGTTGTTACTTCAGGTTAGAAAACTAATATCATTCCAAACGGCCAAGTTATGGACGGAGTAAGTATTATTTTTTTTCAAAAAGGGACTATTCGATTGGAATTAAATGTGAAGATGCCATATGCTGAGAGTTTCCCAAGGGTTCAGGGTATTATCAAAAAAGCCTTATTGAAAGTCCCCTCTATCCGAAATGGTCCAGCACCCGAAATTGGAATCGAAACCTATGATAGCTATAATATGGTATTAGCTATTCGTCCATTTATTGATTCTAATAATTATTGGGGAGTAACTTGTGATTGTCATTCGGCTCTCAAAAAAGCATTTCATGAAAATGGAATTAATGTGGCTTATTCTGAAGGAATTGAATTGAGAGATATCGGAGCTTAGTAACTGTTAAGTAAAAAAAAAATCTGTGTTATGATTTTCATAACACAGATTTTTTTTGGAAAAGACCAAAAACTAATTCTTAATGATTTTTTTAGTTCCAATTCCATTTTTATTATGGATTCTCACATAATAAATTCCTGCTGGATAATTAGATGCATCAATTTTTTCTTTGTAATTTGTAATTGTATTGTTGTAAATTACTTGGCCTAAATTATTTATAACCGAAATTTGCGTTTTTTCATTCAAAAGCACTTCACTAATTTCTACAAAAAACTCATCAGTTATAACAGTTGGATAAACATTTAATTCTAAACTTTGAGTTGGTGACTTAATAGAAGTCGGTACAGTTGCAAAACGATAAATTCGACCGTCCTCAGGATCCGAATCTAATCCTGGAATCGAGTAAGAGAGAATTACTGAGGCATCTGAAGTATCCATAGTTGGAGCAGCTACATCTCCCCTTAAATGCCACAATCTTTCAAATGAATCTGTACTAGAAGAAAGACCTTCCACAATTCCAATAACAGGTGATCCATAATAATGAATCGATGCTGCATTTGGTAGCATACTTGGTCCAAATCGAGTTTCAATGTTATTAGTTCCTTCAAAAAGCCAAAGTTGAAAATTCAATGTATTGTTGGCTGTCCCTGCTGAACTAAAAATTTCTTCAAAAAACCCACAATCTTTCCATTGGATTTTTAAAATTTGCTCGCCAGGTGCACCTTCGGTTGTATATGAAATGGTAGATTGGTTAACTGAGTTTATATTTTCAATATCTGCTAAATCATCAAAATATGGGATTAAAAAATTAATAGAATCATTAGTATACGGATCTTGAAAAGCAAGCCATGAACCCAAACCTATGAATTGAATATTTGAATAGGTTTCCCCATAGAAGTCGAAATCAAAACCTATTGGAATATTATACCCTGGATCATCCCAAAGATCGCCAATTGAGGTTAACTCAGTAGATTCTTCTATGTCAGTATAAGTACCAGTTTCTACTTCTAAAAAATATGGAAAAGTCTGAGCTTGTATATTGGAAAATATAAGTAGGATAATTAAAACAAGGGTAGATTTAATAAAATATTTTTTCATAAAATAAATTTTAAGAGTAATGAATTATATAAAAGGCGTAAAACAATTTGTTTTAAAAATAATTTTAAAATTACTATATTTGTGAGCGGAAAAATAATTATGTCAAATTAGAAAAACAATTAATATTTTTGTTTTGTGAAAATTTTAACAAAGCTAATCTAATATGTTATTTTTCCTGAAAAGTAAATGAAGATTTATACAACAGATACGAAACAAAGAAACATTATAAAATAAAGGATGAGTAAGCGAAAAAGTAAAAAGCCAGTTTGGACACCCAAGAACGGAACTGCAACAACCGAAGATGGTGTCATTACGCTCACAGGAATGTATAAGGATTATTTTTTGGATTATGCTTCCTATGTAATATTAGAACGAGCCGTACCTGCCTACGAAGATGGACTTAAACCGGTACAACGTCGAATTCTTCATGCACTTAAAGAAATGGATGATGGTAGATATCACAAAGTGGCAAATGTGATTGGTCAAACGATGCAATATCATCCGCATGGAGATGCTGCCATTGGGGGAGCCTTGGTAAATATGGGACAAAAAGATTTGCTAATAGATCCGCAGGGAAACTGGGGAGATGCCCGAACTGGCGATGGTGCAGCAGCACCTCGATATATTGAGGCTAGACTAACAAAGTTTGCCTTGGAGGTAGCATTTAATTCACAAACGACTGATTGGCAATTGACTTACGATGGCCGTAAAAAAGAACCAGTCAATTTACCTATGAAATTTCCTTTATTGCTATCACAAGGAGCAGAAGGAATTGCAGTGGGACTCTCAACAAAAATTTTACCTCATAATTTTATTGAACTTATTAAGGCGTCAATTAAAATTTTACAAAATAAACCCTTTAAAATTTATCCAGATTTTATGACTGGGGGTACGATTGATGTTACTGATTACAAAGCAGGTAAAAGAGGTGGAAGAGTTAAAGTGCGTTCGGTCATCGAAAAACTAGATAAAGATACTCTGGAAATTAAAGAATTGCCATACGGTATTACCACTGCAAATTTGATGGATAGCATCGTTAAAGCAAATGACAAAGGAAAGATAAAAATTAAAAAAGTAACGGATAATACTGCTAAAGATGTTTCTATTATTGTTGATTTGGCTTCGGGAGTTTCACCTGAGGTTACTATGGATGCCTTGTATGCTTTTACAAATTGTGAGGTTTCCATTGCGCCAAATGCTTGCGTAATTGTTGACGATAAACCGCTTTTTCTATCAGTTAACGATTTATTGAAATTCAGTACAGAAGCGACCAAAAACTTGTTAAAACAAGAATTAGAAATAAGAAAAGGAGAGTTGGAAGAGAAGTGGCATTTTGCCAGTTTGGAAAAGATATTTATTGAAAATAGGGTTTATCGAGAAATTGAAGAATGTGAGACTTGGGAAGAAGTGATTGAAACAATTGATCAAGAATTGAAAAAATATATCGTTACTCCAGTAGACAAAGCGAAAAAGACAGACAAAAGAATTCATCTATACCGAGATATTACAAAAGAAGATATCGCAAGACTGACTGAGATTCGGATCAAGCGGATCTCGAAATATAATTCTTTTAAAGCAGATGAATTAATAGCGAAGATTGAAGAGGAGTTAAAACAAGTTAAACACGATTTGGCTAATCTGACGAAATATACTATTTCATATTTCGAAAGGTTATTAGCAAAATATCGAAAAGGTAAAGAACGTAAAACAAAAATTGAATCATTTGAAACTATTAAAGTTGCCATGGTTGTAGCCAACAATGCTAAACTTTATGTGAATCGAAAAGAAGGATTTATTGGTTCAGGGTCGGGAATGAAGAAGGAAGAGTTGGTTGGAGAATGTTCTGATATTGATGACATCATCGTTTTCCGAAAAGATGGTGTTTTGAAAGTGAGTAGAATTTCTGATAAGATTTTTATGGGAAAAGATATTTTACATGTAGCTGTTTGGAAAAAAGGTGATGAACGAACAACCTATAATATGATTTATGTTGATGCTAAATCTGGTCGATCTATGGCCAAAAGATTTCAAGTTACAGGAATTACTCGAGATCGAGAATATGATTTGACTAAGGGGGCAAAAGGGTCTAAAGTGCATTATTTGACTGCCAATTCAAATGGTGAATCAGAAATTGTAGCGGTTCAACTATCACAAGGATGCTCAGCCCACAAAAAGGTATTTGATTACTATTTTGATGAGTTAGAAATCAAAGGAAGGGCTACTAATGGAAATATCGTAACCAAATATCCGATAAGAAAAGTAAATCAAAAAGAGATTGGGAAATCAAGTTTGGGTGCTCAAAAATTATGGATGGATCAAGTTAGTGGAAGGTTAAATGCTGAGGATCGAGGTACCTTCCTTGGTGATTTTGATACAGGGGATTCAATTTTTGCTTTATATAAAAATGGAACCTACCAAGTTGTAGATTTCGACATGACCAAGCGATTCGAACCAAAAGAATTATTGCATATTGGAAAATTAGATCCTAATTTAATTGTTAGCGCAGTTTATTATGATGGTGCTAAAAAATGGACTATGGTCAAAAGGTTTAGTATTGAAACCACGACCAACGATCAAGTTTTTAATTATATAACAGATCATAGAATGTCGAAATTATTATTTGCATCTGTAAAAGATAATCCACGAATCGAGTACGGATATAAGGTGAAATCGAAGAAAATGTTAGGAGAAGTTAGTCTTGCAGAATTTATAGATGTTAAAGGTTGGAGAGCACTTGGGAATAAATTGAGTGACCAAAGACTGACCAGTGTCAAAGAAGTCGATGCGAGTAATAAAGAAAAACTTACCCCAGGCGATTCAATTGAATTTGATATAAATAAAAAAGATAAAGGACAAGGCGAGTTGTTCTAAAAAAACAAAAGTAACGGTGTCAGCGCTTTTCTCGGTGACACCGTTTTTATTTTGCTGTTACCTAAAACTTAGGAGATTCGATTCTGAAAAAATCAATAATGAATCGCTCTTCTTTGCTAAATAACTATAGGGTAATCATTTTTATTTGAACTGATCGGTATAAGTTTTTATACTCTTTTCAAAATAAATTAGTACTTCTTGAATTCTAGTTTCTCCCTTTAAATATCAAAAAATTAAAGAGAAAATGTTGCCAATTAATAAAAGTTAAATATATAGAATAAAGTTTCTTTTAGGAGAAATATTTAAGATCCCTCCCAATCAATATAAGTTATTTAATTTAAGTCTAAATTGAGAAAAGCTCTAACAAGAAAAAGCTAATCCGAATAATAAAACAATCCTACCCAAAATCTTGTTTTATGTCGGATTTTATTCCAAGCTTAGACCTTATAAGAGTTGATTTTTGCATATCGTTAAGTTATGTTTTTTAAGATAACTCTGTTAATTTTACAGATTAAAAAAGTGCTTTTTTACAGATGATTTTTTATAACAAGATATTTTTATTTTTATAAAGAAATAAATGACGACAGAAGATTATAAAAATATAGCTCATACACTTCCCAAGCAACCTGGAGTCTATAAATTTGTTGATCCCAACGAAAAGATACTTTATGTTGGTAAAGCAAAAAATCTTAAGGTTCGATTGGCGTCCTATTTTGGAGAACGAAGAGATCGACTTGCAAAAACAAAGGTACTTGTCAAAAAAGCTGATCATATTGAATACATCATTGTCGAAACCGAACACGATGCACTCCTCCTTGAAAGTACCTTGATCAAAAAATATCAACCTCGCTACAATGTGATGTTAAAAGATGGAAAGTCGTATTCCTACATTTGTATTAAAAAAGAAAGATTCCCTCGTGTGTTTTTAACTCGACGAGTAATCAAAGATGGATCTACTTATTTTGGGCCGTATGTTTCAAAATATCAAGTAGGTGTAATTTTAGATTTAGTTAAAAATGTGTTTCCTCTTCGGACTTGTACTTTGCCACTTTCAAAATCAAATATTGAAAAAGGGAAATTCAAAGTTTGCTTGGAATACCATATTAAAAATTGCCTTGGCCCTTGTGTTAGTTACGAATCTGAAGTGGACTACAATGTCAAAATCGAACAAATAAAAAATATACTTCGAGGGCACCTTGGTGTGGTGAAAAATTATTTAAAATCCGAGATGATGGGTTACGCTGAAGCCATGCAATTTGAAAAAGCGCAGCAAGCAAAAGAGAAATTATCTGCCTTCGAAGATTATCAAGGTAAATCCACTGTGGTGAGTACTACTATTCGGAATGTGGATGTTTTTACAATTATTTCAGATGAAAAAGAAGCTTTCGTTAACTATTTGAAAATTGTAGATGGTTCAATCATTCATACCTATACTTTAGAAATGACGTTGAATTTAGATGACGATAATGAAAATGAATTATTGGCATATGGGATTGATGAGTTGCGAAAAAGGTTTAAAAGTAATGCAGGGGAAATTATTTTGGAAAATGAAATAGAGTTGATCGAGGATGATTTACAAATTACAATTCCAAAAATAGGAGACAAAAAGAAACTACTTGAACTATCGAGAAAGAATGTAAAATATTTTCTACTTCAAAAACGCAAGCAAGAAGTTTCCCGAACAAACAAGCAAACTCCTGCTGAACGAATCCTCCGAACTATGCAAGAGGATTTGCAAATGGATCGTCCTCCAATGCATATAGAATGTTTTGATAACTCAAATATTCAAGGAACAAACCCAGTTGCATCTTGCGTAGTTTTTAAAAATGCTAAGCCCTCTAAACGCGATTACCGAAAATTTAAAATAAAAACAGTTGTCGGTCCAGATGATTTTGCTTCCATGGAGGAGGTCGTTCGAAGACGTTACTCTCGCTTAATAAAAGAGGATCAACCGCTACCAGATTTAATAATTATTGATGGTGGTAAAGGACAATTGAGTTCAGCAACTAAAATCATGGAGGAGTTAGGAATTTTAAATAAAGTCACCTTGATTGGAATTGCCAAACGACTTGAGGAGATATTTTTTCCGAATGATCCTATTCCATTATATATCAATAAAAAATCTGAATCACTCAAAGTTATTCAGCAAGCCCGAAACGAAGCACATAGATTTGCTATTACCTTTCACCGAGATTTACGATCGAAAAATGCACTTGGAACAGAACTTACTAACGTTGAAGGGATAGGGGATAAGACTGCTCAGAGATTATTATCGCACTTTAAATCTGTTAAAAAAATTAAGTCCGCGCTACCTAGCGAGATTGAAGAAGTAGTAGGGAAATCTGCGACGTCTAAATTGTTGAATTATTTTTTAAGAACAGATAAAGAAAAAGGCGAGTAGTGTTTAATTGGACATGATCGAACTTGGTCATTCGTATTTCACTATTATTGCACAGACCCACTTCTAAATTTCTTAATTTTTTTATCATAGAAAATCGCTGTTTCTATATCACCCATAGCTTTATATAATTCCACTAAGTCAAAAAGATGTTTATCATTATATTGAGTATCTAATGCATTTTTAAAATAAATTTCCGCCTCCTTAAAACGATTCATTTTCTTGTAAGTTAAACCAAGAGATCGGTTTGTAATTACATTGTTTGGGGCAAGAAGTAAAGATTGTTTTAAATAATTTTCTGCTTGAGTATAATTTTTTAATTTATAGAAAAGAACACCCAAGTTAGTCATTCCAGGGAAATATTCTGGGTTAGATTTGATTGCAGATTTATATGCCTCAATTGCAAGAGGATTGTTATTTTGAGCTTCGTAAACTAAAGCCAAATGATGATAGGTCTCTGTAAATCCAGGATAAGTTTCAGTACTCATTCTTAAATATTTTACAGCAGCATCGAATAATTCTTTTTTCTTATTTGGATTGTTTTCTGCGAGTGCTTTTCTGTATTGAGTTACACCGTAGAAACTTTGTGTCCGAGAACTATTTGGGGCAGAGTGTATTCCTGTTTCATAGAGTGTATTATCACTTACCCAAACTGCATTACGGGAAACTGTTTTAATTGAATAAAGAAGAACTATTACACCAATAATCCCAAAAAAAGTATTGGGTGAATAATTTCTTTTTTCAAGAAAAAAGTGATGTGCCAGAAAAACTATCGTTATACAAAAGCCCAATAGGGGTATAAACATAAACCGTTCTGCGAACGTAGCTCCAATTGAAAAGAAAATATTACTAGTGATAGCAAAGGTGATTGCAAAAAATAAAATCGCAAAAGAATAAATACTTTTTTTGCGTAAACCTATAATAGTCATGATAATTAGGCCAATTGATATAGCTAAACTTCCAAGAACTTTGATGTTAGTCCATCCTAATTCTGGAAAGGTATTAAAGGAATAATCAAAACTTAGGGGATGGGGAAAAAATAATAATTGAAAATATTTACTGAGCATTCCGATTGCAGTTGCTCGTTGTCCCCAGAAATTATCGATAGCAAAAAGGCTATTGTCAATCGTTTCAAAAGGTGTAGGATCAAGATCAATGATGCTCATTCGAATCGTAAAATAGATAACTGCAATAATTCCAAACATCCCAGTTTGAATAATGATTTTTTTAAAAGATGTTTTTGTGAAAAAGTATAAAACTATTGGAACCAGGCCTAAAATGGAAAGTGCTCCCTCTTTCGAAAGTATAGCGAAAAAGTAGCTAGTAAGAGCAAAAAGTAGATATTTTATATCTTTCTTTCGATTGTATTGAAGAATGGAATAAATCACTCCAAGCATACCTAAGAATGCGTAAATTTCATCTCGACTTTTGATGTTGGCGACAACCTCTGTATGCAATGGGTGAGCTGCAAAAAGTAGGGTTATTCCAATAGATGGAAGTAGGAATTTTTTTTCAAATAAAAGTCGTAAAGTAAAAAATAAAAACATACAGCTCAATGCATATTCAAATACATTAAAAAAATGATAAACTGCTGGGCTGTCTCCGAAAAAATGCTTCTCAATTGCAAAACCTGCTAACATCATAGGCCGATAATATCGATCTGAAGTTCCTGAGAATCCATAGTACCAAGAGTGTGTGAATATATCTTTTATTCCTCCAATTCCTTCTTGCACAAAATCATTTTTTTTGCAAACTAAATCATCATCTAAAACAAAACCATGATTAATAGTATTGGCATATAACAGAAATGCGAATACGAAAATTCCGATTGCTGTGTACCAATGTATTCGGTCAATTGATGAATTTGATTTTTTTTTTGATTTTTTTTTCGCCATTGATTTTCGATTTGTTTGCAAAGTAAGAATCCTTCAAGTAACTTAGATTTTATAAGTCTAAGTTTAAATTAATTTTTGTTAAAGATAGTAAATGGAGCCGGACTTAAAAAGACTAGATTTGAATTAATATTTCGTATGAATAAAATTTAATATTTTTTGCATCTCCTCTTTTAATGGAGTGGAGGATGTAATGTAATTATTATGCATAAAACTGAAGAGTAGAGTTTTTTCTTTTCGGGTAGTGATGTATCCGCTTAGACAATGTTTATTGCTCAAGGTTCCAGTTTTAGCGTGGACGAATGGTGCATACCAATCTTTAATAGTCCCTTGCTTTTTGCCTGTTGGAAAAATATTGAAGATGCGCTCCTCTGGAATTTTTTTATAGATTTTATTTAATAAAAAAATCATCGTTTGGGGAGTAAATAAATTGTAGCGGGACAATCCAGAACCATCACGCCAAAGTGGTTGGTCTGGTGATTCTTTCAAATATTCCTTGGTGAAGAATCGAATAATTTTTTGAGTATTCATCGTGTCAAAAACTTCGTTGGAACAAGTCAATAAAATTTGTTCTGCCATAAAATTATCACTCTCTTGCATTAACGGTTCATAAATTTCATCAACCTGCACGCTGTAAATTGTTTTTACATTTTCAGGAATTGTCATTTTGATAGGCAGCAATTCGACATTTTTTTCTAAAATTATACTCATCAATTCTACAAAAAACTCATTCGAATAATGAAAAGGAATATCTTTTTCAAAATCTTTATCGGTTGATTGAATTTGATTGTATTCAAAAATATTTTCGAATTCTTTTCTTCGAATCTGAATACTAGTACCCCCTATTTGGGGGTTATAAAAAACGAGTGTTTCGAACGGTTTTGGGGAAATATCAACTCCGTTTCCATTCAATTGACTTTTAAAACGAACTAGATTTCCATGAATAGGGAAAGGCGATTTTTCAGATTGGTAACTATAGCCAAAGTCATCCCAAGCCCAACCTGCACCAAATCTTTTATCTTGAAAATTTGAAGAAGCAAAAAATAATTTTTCTGTTCTCTTTTTTAAAAATGTCATGATTGTTTTACTTTCAGGTGTTTGAGGGTTGAGAAAAGATGGATCTGCAGTTCCCCAAAAAATAAGTGAATCATTCTTAACGATATATTTTAAAGCAGGAATTGAGTCGCCTAAAAGTTCTAGTGCAGTGTATAATGTAAAAATTTTAGTGTTGGAGGCAGGGGTGAAATATTTATCTGCATTATGCTGGTAGAGCATTTCTTCTTTTTCTGGATCGTACAAAGCGAATCCCGAAAAACTATTTTTTAAAACCTCCGACCCTTCAATAAATTCTTGGACAGAAGTTGGGGTTTTCTTTTGAGTGATATTAACTAAATTCTTTTTTGATCGACAACTAGTAGCTAGAAAAATACAAAGCAGAAAAAGAAATGAAATATTACTAGGAAGAACAGATAGATTCATAATTGTTTTTTATTTTGCTTCGTGATTGGGTTTTAGGAAAATTTAGCGTAAAAAGTCGAATATCCAAAAAACAATTTTAAGTTCTTGATTAAAAAAATCTAGGAATATTTTTTGAATTAGTAAAATATCAAAATATGTCAAATTATTTTTGTGTCAATGGAAAAATCGTTTTAGCTAAAAATGCAAAATTGCAAGTTACAGATTTAGGTTTGATACGTGGTTATGGGATTTTTGATTTTTTAAAGGTTGAAAATGGAATTCCACTTTTTATCGAGGATCATATGATTCGATTTCAAAATTCAGCCATAAGTATGGGTTTAAATATGAGTTATACCGTGGAAGAATTGAAATTTTTAGTGATGAAATTAATTGCGAAGAATGAATTCAAAAAAGGTGGAATGAAAATCATCCTAACAGGTGGATATTCTGATAATGGTTACTTGCCTGCTAAAGAATCAAATATGGTTATTTTATTGACTGATCTTAAACCTCCTGCCAAAAGAAATTATTCAAAGGGTATAAAATTAATGTTGCACGAACATTTTCGACATACTGCAGTGGTTAAGACTACAAATTATATAGAGCCAATTCGACTTGCGGGTGAATTAAAAAAAGCTAAAGCAGTGGACGTTTTGTATTATTGGGACGGAAAAATTTCTGAGTCAGCACGTTCCAATTTTTTTATTGTTAAAAAGGATAATACCATTGTTACACCTATCAATCATGTTCTGAAAGGTATAACTCGTAATCGAATAATGAGTTTGGCTAGTGAACATTACGAGGTCATTGAAAAAGATATTACTTTTCTGGATTTGAAAAATGCGACTGAAGCATTCTTGTCAAGTACAACCAAGGGAGCTTTACCAGTTGTTCAGATTGATGATATTAAAATTGGAAACGGTAAACCGGGTAAGGCTAGCCTCCTAATTAATGAATTGTTGAAAAAGCAAGGCAAGAAATATAAAAGTAATTTTATGAAATGATTTTAATTAAGTTATCTCAATATATAATTTTTCTTCATTAAAATATTCAATAAACCATTGCTATACTTAGGATTTAACCTTTTTATCTAATATTTCATTTGCCACTTGAAAGGACTATTTTAAGATTAATAAAAAACAAAAACATCTTGTTTTTCTAAAATGTGATTTTTTAAATTGGGTTTAAGAAAAATATATCCTGGCATAAAGAGTTTTCCTCTATTATTGAGTTATTTATTTTCGCAATATTGAATCTACCCTATTCAGGGTAGATTGGCATAATCTGTGCAACACATTTCTTGACCAAAAACCTACTTACATCTAGAAATAAAATGCGATAGCGTTAAATTAAGAAGTGCAAATTTCCTGATGACGCCATAGGCCATTATTGTTTCCTCAAATCTATACGAATCTTCCGTTTACACCCATTATCTACTTAATCCCCATAGCATTAAACATATTTTCGATTTATTATTCAAGTAATTCCAGGCATATTAAGATTAATTATTGCATTCAGTAAATTAATTTGCTATGCGCTCTATTTTTTGAAATAGGATATATTGAAAATAAGTCAAATTAAAATTGACTTTTCTAAACCCAAGAGGAGAAAAGTATTTATGTCGAATTTTTTGTAAAAGGAAAAGTATGCAGATTAGGTTCAAAAAATATTTTTTTAAAGACGAAGTTGGTATTATACCTATAATAGGAACGTTTTTACTTTTAGTATTAACTTTTCCTTCAATGAATGGTGCTAGATTTAATCCGACAGCTGAGAAAGCTGAAATAGTGGATGGAGTTTTGTATTATTCGTCTATCAATCCTACCTTTCATTCAAAATATAATTCATTTTTTTTCATACTCGGTGACCCTCCTGTCGCAAATTTAGACACCGTAAGTGTTTTGCAAGGGACATCAGTTTCAGGTAATGTTTTACTAAATGATAGCGACCCAGATGGTGATGTTTTGGTTTTGAATACAACACCCATTATTGCTCCAATGTATGGGACTGTTACATTAAATGCTGATGGAAGTTTTACTTATGTACCTTTTCCCTATTATGTAGGAACGGATCAGTTTACCTATGAGGTTTGCGATGGAAATAAAGTAGATGTTACTAACAGTTACGATAATCAAACTAATGTAATAATTACTCCTTTTGGAACCCCTGTAGTTAGTTCTACCATTACTGTTATTTCCGGAGGTATTGTTACTGATGTAAATATTCCAAATTTTTATCTTGAACATACACGGGATGAAAATCTAATAATAACTTTAACTAGTCCAAGTGGAACAGAGGTGATATTGGTAGATCAGGTTTGTGGGGATGAAAATTTTGATATTGGGTTTGACGATGAAAGTGGAGTTGATTATACAAATATGCCTTGTCCCCCAGATGAGGGAGGACTGAATCAGCCGTTTGAGTCAATGTCAGGATTTGATGGAGAAAATAGTACAGGAGATTGGGTTTTTACTATTTATGATGTTGTATTTAATGATGGGGGATTCCTAGATTTTTGGGAGTTAGATATTACATCATTAGGAGCAGCAGCTGGGACAAACTGTGAAACTGCAACAGTTACAGCTTTAGTTTATTCCTCTAGTACGGAAATATGTAGTAATAATATTGATGATGATGGAGATGGGTTAGTTGATGTTTTTGATCCAGATTGTCCTTGCGATGATGATAATTTTTTGGGACTTTGCGATCCACAATGTGAATATTTTCCGCCAGGGACTCCAAGTTTTGATATAACTGTAGAATGGTCAAGCAAGGATAGTGTCAACACCTTTACTCCAGTAATTGGAGCCGATTTAGACGGAGACAATTCATCAATTGAGATTCTTGGATTTAAGGGTAGTACAATTACATATGTAGAAAATGCCCTATTTATTATTGATGGATCAAATGGATTGACAAAGTATACCTTTAACTCAAAACCACTTCATATTTTTAATAAAGGTATAGCATTTGGAGATGTAGATAGGGATGGGAATGGAGAAATTTATTATATGATAGGAAATGAAGATGAGGATGATTATCGAAGAATTGCATGTTATGAATATAATCCTTCAGGTACAAACCTAGGTGGAACAGGTACTGGGTCATTTGATTTACAATGGGTTTCTGACCAAAGAGTAACTTGTGGTTTAGCTTATCCATTCTATACAGTTACTGATAATTTTGCAGTAAATTTGGCTGATTTCAATAATGATGGATTTTCGGAAGTATATGTAGGGAATGAAATTTTTGATGCTATAACAGGAACTCGATTAGCAGTTGGTGGACCTAATAATATTGGAAATAACATTTACAATTTTTATTCTCACGAACACTTTCATGCAAATACTATAGCTGTAGATGCACTGCCTGATGCAGATTGTACCAATTGTGCAGGTTTGGAGTTAGTAGCTGGGAATCAAGTTTATTCTGTGGATTTAAGTTCAGGTGTTATGACTGTCGAAAAGGAATTAACATCTGCTCCAGGTTACCAAGATGGACCAGTTTCAATTGCTGATTATGACTTAGATGGAGATGTTGATGGGATTATAACAACTACAGATGTTGATGGGTCTTATTTATATATTTGGGATTTACAAACTGAAACATTGATTGGGAATGTTCATACTATAACTGATGCTGATATTAGTACAGTTTGGTATCGCAGTGCGAGTAATGCAACCATTGCAGATTTTGATGGTGATAATAAACCAGAAATTGGAGTTTGTGCCAATTATGTTTTTCAGGTAATTGAAGATTACCAATTCGATATCAGTGGTACTGGAGGAGTTTCTTGGAGTTTGACTACAACAGATAGGTCTGGAATGACTGGAGCGACTTCATTCGATTTTAACGCAGATGGTTTAACGGAAGTAGTTTACAGGGACGAGAATGATTTGAGAATTATTTCAGGATCGACAGGAGTAAACCTCTCAACATTTCCATGTGGATCAAGAACAGGGGGAGAATATCCAATTGTATTAGATATTGATAATGATAATGAAACAGAGTTAGTTTGCTCTTGTGCAGATGAATCATTTGCGAGGAATGGAAGAATGAGAGCATTTAAATCGCTTAATTATCCATGGGTTCCAACTAGGAATATTTGGAATCAGTATGCTTATTTTATTACCAACATAAATGATGATTTAAGTATTCCACCCGTTCAGCAACCACATCATTTGGTTGGCTCTCCTGCTTTGGGTAGTTCAGGGCGTTTAAATAGTTTTTTAAAACAAGTTGGACCATACAATAATGAGGGAGAACCAGTTTTTCCGGCATCAGATATAATCGTAAAAATAATAGATGGAGGTTCTGTCGAGTGTGGTTTAGGAGATAGTATTAATGTTATTCTTCGATTTTATAATTTTGGAGACTTAAGTTACCCAGCAGGAATTCCTTTTTCTGTCTATGAAGGTAATCCAGAAAATACGGGACATTTAATAGGAGCTTTTGACATTCCAACTTCAATAATTCCTGGTGATTCTGTTGATATTTCTATTAGGCTAGCTGTTGTAGGATTGACCGCACCATTTAATTTATTTGTGATTGGAAATGATGATGGAAGTTTGCCATTGCCATTAGATTTAGAAAATGATTTTCCAGCAACATCTATAGGTGAATGTGATTTCTCCAATAATATGGATTCGATATTTATTGACGATTGTGAAACAGAAGATCCTGTTTTGGCGGGTGTTCCAAGTGATGTTACGATTGAGTGCGATGAGACGGTAAGTGTTCCTCTCGTAACAGCAACAGATAATTGTTCAACAGAAATGACAGTTATATATTCATTTGTTGAAAATTCAGGTTCTTGTATTGGATCAATAATCCGAACATGGACGGTGACTGATGATTGTGGTAATGTAGCAACTGAGTCTCAAACTATTACAGTTCAAGATTCTGAGGCACCTTTTTTATGGGGCGTTCCATCTAATACTACATTTGATTGTGATAGTCAATATCCAGCAATTCCAGATGTAACTGCTACAGATGATTGTTCTGGGGTAATGACAATTACTTATGATACTTTATTGGTAGGAGTAGGTTGTCCTTATACAGTTACTCGAACATGGACAGCGACAGATAATTGTAATAATTCAGTTTCACAATCATATACTCTTTCTGTTTTAGATGATGAATTACCTGTTATTACAGGAGTGCCTTCAAATATTACCGTAGAGTGCAAGGATGTACCTGATCCTGCAAATGTGACTGTTTCGGATAATTGTGATAATAATATTAATCTAACATATGAGGATATTTATTTGCCGAATGGTAGTTATGAGGATAATAATGAGGTGACTGTTCCTGCTTCAGGAAAGGTGTGGAATATAAATGTTAGTGAATTTGGGAGTTTATCAGCAAGTGATTTTTTAAGTTTTGATTTATCTTTTCAATCAAATAAAGGAAAAGGTCGAGCAGAGTTTGTTTTAATAAACCCATCGGGGCAAGGAATATTTTTAGTTGGAGATTATTGTACAGGTGGTGATTGTGAAGCTACTGAGCCAACTCCATTAACTTGGAATACCACATTTACTAGATGTGATACTGGAAGTCCTCAATGGAACAATGATGATCCAATTCCAACAGGAGTAGGAAATTTTACTCCTCACGGAAAAACACCTATAGATGCTGTTCCTGGAGTTTCAGAATATTTAGATTGTTTTGAGGATTTTACTGGTCCAATGGATGGACAGTGGCAGTTATATGCAAGAAAAAATCAGACAGCAAATGGATTGTTAAGGTTTCTAGGTTTTAGTTTTAATCTCGGAAACCACCCTTGTTTAGAGGAAGGAACTATTTTTAGAACGTGGAAAGCTACAGATGATTGTGGAAATACAGAAGTTGCCTCACAAACGATTACCTTGGAAGATACCACTCCTCCAATAGTTAATACGTATATAATCGATACAACTGTTACATGTTATAGTGACATTCCGCCAATTCCAGTATTGACTGTTTCAGATTGTGATGATAATGCGACTATTATTTTTCAAGGAGAGACAGGAAGTGGGGACTGTGAATTTGAATTTATCAGAACATGGTTAGCTACTGACAATTGTGGAAATGATACAATAATAACGCAAACGATTACAGTAAAGGATACCATTGCTCCGGTACTTGATCCTGCCCCTGAAGATATAACTATAGGTTGTGAAGATAACATTCCAACTCCTACAGATTTAGAAGCGACAGATAATTGTTGGGATGAGGTTGATATTGACTTTTCTGAATCTTTAAATATGGAAGTTTGTCCATTTATCTTACGTCGAGTTTGGATAGCAATTGATGAATGTGACAATGCTGATTCGGTAGTACAAATTATTACAATATTAGATGATACACCTCCAGTACTGATAGGGATTCCAGATGATATTATCCTTGATTGTCAAGATTGTCTTCAAGACTTCGAAAATGGAGGTTTTGAAGATAATACAGTAACAGGAAATTGGGCAGGTGTCCCTGAAAGCCAAATTCCTGGTTGGGATACAGATGCATCTGATAATAAAATTGAAATTCAAAGATCTGGTAAAATAAATGGAGTAGTTTCATATGAAGGTGAATGGCATGCAGAATTAAATCATATCAATAATGGTGATTTATATCAAACATTTTGTGTGGTTCCAACCACAATATTACAAATTTCTTTTGCTCATAGACATCGCCCTGCTGGGGGAAATTGGTCTGATGATATTATGGGAGTTTATATTGGCCCTGATTTGAATAATTTAACCCTTATTGAAACAATTATTGGAAGAAGAAATGAAGGATGGAAAGTTCATAACATAAATTACTCTGTACCCGCTAATCAACCCGAAGCTATCTTTTTATTTAGAGCAATTCAAGGTTCTCCAAATAATATTTCTATTGGTAATTTAATTGATGATATTAATATAATTACAATTCCAGGTACAACAGTGGTGCCCTCTGTTTCTGATAACTGTACAGATGATATTAGCTTTGAATTGAGTGAAGTTAAGACTGAAAACGATTGTCCTGATAACTACAAACTAGTTCGGGCATGGACAGCAATGGATGATTGTGGAAATATTACTGTTGATTCTCAGGTAATAATAGTAGGAGATTTTATTGGCCCAGAAATAACTGGGGTTCCTCAAGATACAATTGTTAATTGTGACGATGTCCCAGATGCTGTAATCATTCTTACTGCAACTGATAATTGTGGAGGTGATTATCCAGTGACCTTTGTAGAAGAAACAACTGGATCTGATTGTCCTTCCAATTACAATATCGTTAGAATATGGAAGGCTGAAGACCTCTGCGGAAATATAACTATTGACACCCAAATAATAAGTGTTTTAGATACAATTGAACCTATTATTTATAATTTACCGCAAGATTTAACAGTTAATTGCGAAGCTATTCCTGATACTGTTGGTAACAATATTTTCGCTTCAGATAATTGTAATACAACTCAAATATTTTTCTCAGAGTCTATAGGAGACACAAGCCAAGTTAATTGTGAAGATAATTTGATGTATACCATTAAAAGGAAGTGGGTGGCAGTCGATGGATGTGATAATAGAGATTCTGTCTTACAAAATATTACCGTTTATTGTGGAGAATGTTGTGAAAATGAGATCGATGATGATTATGATGGAACCATTGATAATTTTGATGGAGATTGTCCATGTAACGATATTTTAACTAATATTGGCAATGACTATTTTAATTTATGTCAACCTGATTGTGAATTCAATCCAAATCCAGCTATACCATTTAGTATTGTAAAAAGTTTTGAAACAGAATCAGAAATTCATTCTGCTTTTACTATTCCGCTAATTGGAGATCTAGATGGTAATGGTGAAACTAATATTGTTGTTATCAATGCAGATGATAATGGTTGGTTAGGAAGAGGAATAACCATATACAATGGTAAAACAAAAAATGTAATAAATACCCATAATTTTGTTAATGCCGCAGTTGGTGTCTCAGGTCCAGGGCAAATTGCAATAGCAAACGTGGATACTGATCCTCAAGCTGAGTTATTTATTTATGCTTCACATAAAAATGCAGTAACTTCCTCTAAGAGACGAAGAATTATAAGGTATGACTTTAATAGTGACCTTAGTACAATGACAGAAACTTGGGTATCTAATCAAGCAGTTACTGGTGGTGGTCGTTCAGGAGGTGTTATTGGTTTAGCAGACTTTAATGGAGATGGTGTGGCAGAGGTTTATGCTGAGAATGATATTTTTAATACTCAAACTGGAGTACGATTGATAAATGGTTCTGTATCCCCTAGTGGTCAAACTTGGTCAAATAATGGACATGGAGAAACAGGTATAACAGTAGCAGCTGATTTGACTGATGCTCCAGGATTAGAATTAGCAGCAGGAACCTCAGTATTTGAGTTTGATTTTGTTAATGTAAATGGGGAAATTGGTAACAGTTATAATGAAATTCCTTTAGGCCAAAATAATGATGGTTTTACCTCTATTGCTGATATGGATAATGATGGAGAGCTAGATGTTGTCGTAGCAACTCCTGGGCTTCCTGGTACTTCTGAATTATATATTTGGAATCCTAGGACTAAAACCCTTATGGCAGAAATTGATCTACCAATGAATGGTTCCTCTAATGGAATTGGTAGAACAGTTGGACCACCATTTATTGGAGATGTGGATGGAGATGGATTCGCTGAAATAGGCGTATTTAGAAGGAATTTAATTATTATCTATGATTACGATGGAACAGGTACTTTAAATGAAAAAGCACGTAATACTGTTTTTGATGCTTCGGCTAGGACTGGGTTAACTATGTTTGATTTTAATCAAGATGGTATTTCTGAAGTTGTTTATCGAGGGATGACAACACTTCATGTGTTTAATATTTCAGGAAATATCTTCCAAGAGTTAAACTCATTTGAATGTTTGTCATTTACAGGAAATGAGTATCCAATTGTAGCAAATATTGATGATGATCCTTCAGCGGAGTTAATTTGTAACTGTGGAATGTCCACTAATACTAGAAAAGGAAAAATGGTAATATTTGAATCTGGTGGAGACCCTTGGGCTCCATCCAGGTCAGTATGGAATCAGTATGCATATAATACCACTAATGTTAATAATGATTTAACCATTCCAAAAAACCCACAAAATAATGCAACTTTATTTGGTGGAGCTAACCGTCCGTTGAATAATTTTTATGAGCAGGCGACTCTTTATGATGAAAATGGTATACCTATTTTCCCTGCCTCCGAGTTAGAGGTTCTTTTTGAATTTGGAAACTTCTCTTTAGAAGGAGTTGAGGTATGCGAAGGTGCTGATATTAATATTGAAATGAATATTAATAATAATGGAAATGTTCCTTCAGGTGATACCCATATAAGTTATTATATTGGAAATCCATTCAATAGCCCGCCAAATGCTACGTTACTAAGTACTGTTGAAGTACCTAGTATTTCCCAAAACTCTACATCATCATTTAATGATACGATAGCTATAGATCCAACGTTACTGCCTTTGACTTTATACGCTGTTTTAAATGATAACGGAAGTAATACTTTACCATTATCATTTCCACTTAATGGTCAAGTAGACTGTGCACCAGGAAATGATACTTTCCATCTTTTTATACCTGATGGAGGTTTCCTAGTCGATGATTTAGAAGTAATTTGTTTTGGTGATAGTGTGGTTCAAGGAGATAATATCTATTATCAATCTGGAATTTATGTTGATACGTTATTGTCAATTCTAGGCTGTGATAGTATTGTAAATATGGAGGTTATAGTTAACCCAACTTATATTGTAAATCTTCAAGAAGAAATTTGTTTAGGAGAAGAGTTTGTTTTCGGAGATTCGACTTATACTGATCAAGGGAACTACACTAATGTCTTTCAATCGATTTTTAGTGGTTGTGATAGTACTGTTAATTTAAATTTAACTGTCAATTATTTATATAATGATTCTATTAAAGCATGTGTTTGTTTCGGGAATAATTATGAAGTTGGAGATTCATCATATACAACTTCTGGAATTCATGTTACTTCAATGCTTTCTGTTAATGGTTGTGATAGTATAGTGACTTTAGATTTAACGGTTAGTCCAGAACCAACACTAATTGGAGTTCCACTTGATATAACAGTTAACTGTGAAAGTATTCCTTCGGCAGCAGTTGTCAGTGTATCTGACAGTTGTAATGATACAATGCCTGTAAACTTTACTGAACTTACAGGAATTGGTTGTCCTTATACAATTACAAGAACATGGATCTCTGTAGATTCGTGTAATAATATAGTAACGGGTACTCAGTTAATTATAGTAGAGGATACAACAGCCCCAGTATTGTCTAATGTACCGAATGATGTAACGGTGGATTGTGGATCATTACCAAGTGCTCCTATAGTAATAGCAACGGATAACTGTGCCTCAATATTGACAATAGATTATAGTGAAGTGGTTTCTGCTGGTTGTCCCTATACGATAACTCGAACTTGGAGTGCAATAGATTCTTGTAACAATACAGTTACAGAAAGTCAAGTGATTACAGTAACAGATACTATAGCCCCAGTTTTGTCAAATGTACCAACTGATATAACGGTGGATTGTATATCAATACCAAGTGCCCCTATAGTAACAGTGACAGATGATTGCACTTCAATGGTGATAATAGATTATAGTGAAGTGGTTTCTGTTGGTTGTCCCTATACGATAACTCGAACTTGGAGTGCAACAGATTCTTGTAACAATACAGTTACAGGAAATCAAATAATTACAGTAGAAGATATAACAGCTCCAGTATTGTCAAATGTACCAAGTGATGTAACGGTGGATTGTGGATTAGTACCAGTTGTTCCTGAAGTAACAGCAACGGATAACTGTGCCTCAATAATGACAATAGATTATTATGAAGTGGTTTCTGTTGGTTGTCCCTATACGATAACTCGAACTTGGAGCGCAACAGATTCTTGTAACAATACAGTTACAGAAAACCAAGTGATTACAGTAGAAGATAATATAGCTCCAGTATTGGTAAATGTACCAATTGATGTAACGGTGGATTGTGGATCGGTACCAGTTGTTCCTGAAGTAACAGCAATCGATGATTGTTCTTCAGCTATGATAGTAGATTATAATGAAGTGATTTCCACAGATTGTCCATATCTAATAACACGAACATGGAGTGTGACGGATTTTTGTAATAATTTAGCTACCATAACACAAATTATTACAGTAGAAGACTATAACTTGCCAATATTATCAGGAGTGCCCTCTGATATTACTATTGAATGTAATGAGATTTTAGGAGAAGCATTAGTAACAGCAGAAGATGATTGTTCTGGAATTTTGCCTGTGACCTTTACCGAAGTGTTAGGAACAGGTTGTCCAAATACAATTACACGATCATGGACTGCAATTGATGATTGTGATAATGAAGTAATCGAAACTCAAATAATTACTTTGATTGATACAGTTAATCCTGTTTTTGCTAATGTTCCAAGTGATATTACAGTTGAGTGTAATGCCATCCCCGATACAGCAGAAGTAACGGTTAATGATAATTGTACGTCAGTGGTTGATATTTCATTCTCAGAAATAATTAAAACAGGTTGTCCATATACGATTACTAGAAAATGGGTTGCGATAGATGATTGTCAAAATATAGATTCAATAATTCAAGTGATCTATGTTGATGATAATACTTTTCCAATTTTGACAGGGGTACCAAATGATAAAACAGTAGATTGTGAATCAATTCCAAATATACCAATAGTAACCTCCACAGATTTGTGTTCAGGTGATTTACCCGTTTTATTTGAAGAGGAAATAGGAACGGGTTGCCCGTATACAATTACGCGAATATGGTCTGCAATTGACCCGTGTAATAATATGATTGTTGACCAGCAGACAATTACCGTAGAGGATAATACGTATCCTTTTTTAGTAAATGTTCCAAGTGATGTAACTGTAAATTGTGGAGCAATACCAGATACTGTGATTGTAGTAGCAAATGATAATTGTACAACTAATATTGAAATTCTTTTTACAGAAGATATTTCTAATGGTTGTCCTTTCATAATTACTCGGACTTGGACAGCAAATGATAGTTGTGGGAATTCTATTTCAAAAAGTCAAATTATTACAGTAAATGATAATGAATTGCCAACTCTAGTTGGTGTACCAAATAATATTACTGTGAATTGTGAAGCAATACCAGATCCTGCGGTTGTATCAGCAATAGATGGTTGTTGGGATAACTTGACTCCTGTATTAAATGAGGTAGTTTCTAGTGGTTGTCCATATACAATTACTCGGACTTGGATAGCATCTGATAGTTGTGGAAATTATGTTTCTGAGACACAAGTAGTCACAGTTAAAGATGAAGAGGGACCAGTTTTTGAAACACCACCAGCAGATATTACTTTGGACTGTGATGACTCAATTCCACCAGCTGCTGAATTAACGGCAACTGATAATTGCTCGGGTGAAGAAATCGATGGAGAATATATAATAGAGGATATTGATTTTAGTGAAGTAATTTCGGATGGTTGTCCGTTCAAAATTACTCGAACTTGGACAGCTTATGATGAGTGTGATAATGAATCTACAGTAACTCAAGTTATTACAATCGAAGATACCACTCTTCCAACTTTATTCAATTTGCCAAATGATTTGACACTTAATTGTGGAGAAATTCCAGATACCCAAATGGTGGTTGCTACAGATAATTGTGACCCTAATTTGGAAATGGTTTTTGATGAAGTATATTCAGATACAATTTGTGATAATACGTTTAAAATCACTCGAACTTGGACGTTCACAGATGACTGCGAAAATGAAATTTTCTTTACTCAAAATATTCAAATTCAAGACATAACAGCTCCAGTGTTTGCGAGTGTTCCTGTTGATATGATGATTCCTTGTGATTCTGTTCCTGAATTAATTACACCAACCGCAACCGATAATTGTAGTGATGTGTTAGTTGTTTTTGAAGAAATAGAAACTCCTGGAGATTGCGTTGATTTAAGGTTACTGACTCGAACGTGGACGGCAACTGATGTTTGTGGTAATGAAAGTTCAGTTAGTCAAAATATTTTTTTCAATAAATGTTCTTCTGAGGCAACTTTGGTAATAGCACCAGATAGTATAGTTTGTGAAGGAACAGATATTTCATTTGAAGTTACTTTGACTGAAGGGTATGATACCCCATTTTATCAATGGCAGTTTAGTACAAATGGAATGACTTGGATGGATATTGTAGGAGCAAATGATTCTATATTTACTTTAAATACGGAAATAATTCATGCTGGTTTCTATCAAGTAATTGTAGCGAATGATACTTTGGAGATAAATAACACATTATGTAGTATTACATCAAATACACAATCTTTGGAGGTTAAAGCGTTAACGGTTGAAAATGAAAGTTTTGAATTAGAAATTTGTAAAGGTGATTCTATTGTAGTTGGAGGATCAGTTTATTTTGAGACTGGAAATTTTATAGATACATTAAGTGCATCATCAGGTTGTGATAGTGCTATTATTAATTTGGATTTGATTGTGTTTGATACGTATCGTTTCTTCGTTGATTCGACAATTTGTGAAGGTGAATTTGTTACAGTCGGTGGAATGAATTATTTTGAAAATGGATCCTTTGAAATTGATTTTAATTCGATTGAAGGTTGTGATAGTTTGGTGACATTAAATTTAACGGTCAATCCTGTTACTCAAATTACATTAGATGAATACCTCTGTGGAGGTCAAACTTTTACAGTAGGAAATACAACTTATGATACAACTGGCGTATACGTGAATAAATTGTTATCATCGCTTGGTTGTGATAGCGTAGTAATACTAAATTTGGTTATCGATAATATTTTAGAAATTAATTTAGTAGAAAATATTTGTCCAGGAGAATCATTTGTTGTGGGGAGTTCGATATATACACAAACTGGGGTTTACCAAGATACTTTGGTTGCCTTAAATGGCTGTGATAGTTTAATTACTTTGGATCTAACGCTAACTGAACAGTATAATATTTTGATTCAAGAATCAATTTGTTCAGGAGAGGAGTTAGTAATTGGTGATTCAACATATAATTCAAGTGGGATTTATTTTAATGTAATGCAATCAGTTAATGGCTGTGATAGTATTATTACTCTGGATTTAACAGTCAGTGCAATTTATTTGGAAAATATAGTTGCAACCATATGTGAAGGTGCAACTTATGAAATTGGTGACTCAACATATATGGCAACTGGAGTTCATACAACTATTTTGACTTCAATAAATGGATGTGATAGTATTGCTATTCTTGACTTGACGGTGAATGAAGTTTTCTCTGAAATGATTGTTAAAGAAATTTGTTTTGGACAAAGTTATCAAGTTGGAGGAATAAGTTATACGTTAACAGGAGTATATACTAACAATTTGGTATCCGTAACTGGATGTGATAGTATAGTTGTTCTAGACTTAACTGTTCATGATGTAGTAAAGGATGACATTGTTGCAGAAATCTGTTTTGGAGAGAATTATGTATTAGGTGATTCAACATATACAACAAGAGGAATCTATGTGCAATCATATACAACCGTAAACGGGTGTGATAGCATAATCACATTAGATTTGACAACTTTAGAAGAAAATAAAAATTCAATGGTTGCTTCAATTTGTCAGGGATCAAATTACACAATAGGTGATTCAATTTATACCACAAGTGGAATTTATACAACAGTATTGACTTCATCAGTGGACTGTGACAGTACGATTATTTTAGACTTATCAGTTAATCCAAATATTGGAACTTATATTTCAGTTTCAATTTGTGAAGGAGAAGATTATTTTGTTGCAGGTGGAAATCAAACCAACGCAGGAATTTACTTAGATACTTTATTATCTATTGTAGGATGTGATAGTATCGTTACTACAGACTTAAATATCTTATTAAATACAACCACTAGTTTACAAGAGGAAATATGTGAAAATGATTTCTACATTTTTGCAGGAGTTCAATTTACAGAAAGTGGGATATATTCCGATACACTTATCACTGACAACGGATGTGATAGTATAGTTGTATTGGAATTAAATGTTTTATCAGAATCAGTTGACAGTGTTCAAGTTTTAATCTGTGATGGATTTGGATTTGAATTTGGAAATGAAATTTATTTCGAATCTGGAATATATGATCAGAATTTTACTTCCTCGAATGGTTGCGATAGCTTAATAACCTTAACATTAACCGTAGCAGATATAATTATGCAAGATCAAGTTGCAACGATTTGTTCTTACGAATCATATGAATTTGGAAATGAAATTTTGACGGAGTCTGGATTATATTCTGATACATTGATTTCTATCTCTGGATGTGATAGCATCGTTAATTTAGATTTAACAACTTTATTTCCTGCCAGTGAGAATATAAGCGCAGTAATTTGCTTTGGTGATTTATACCTTTTTGGAGATACAAGTTATCAAAGTTCCGGGATATATGAACAAATTTTGGTGGCATCATCAGGGTGTGATAGCTTGGTAACTTTAAATCTTTCAGTTATTCCTGATTTTCAAATGCCAATATCAGCAACACTTTGTGCCAATGATTATTATCAAGTTGGGGATTCACTATACAATCAGTCTGGATTTTATTCGGATACCTTACTATCCATAACAGGATGTGATAGTATTATTGTGTTGAACTTGAATGTCCTTCCCATTGACGAGGAATTGGTTGAGGCAATTATTTGTGCTGGTGAAATATATCAAATTGGTAGTAATGCTTATAATACCTCTGGAATTTATTCTGATACCCTTGTTTCTATTAATGGTTGTGACAGTATTACAAACTTAGTATTAGAAATTATGGATATTCAACCAACTGTAATTTATCAAAATCTTTGTGAAGGTGATAGTATTATTTTAGAAGGAACCTATCAAACAACAGGAGGTGTTTTCACAGATATTCTGCAGTCTGTTTTTGGATGTGATAGCTTGGTTCATACTTATGTTACATTATTAGACAATGCCACTACTTATGTTCAAGAAATAATATGTAATGGAGATAGTATTCTAATTGTGGGCGAGTATCAATTTGAGGCGGGAGAATTTATGGAAATATTGAATTCGGTGGAAGGGTGTGATAGTATTATTATTACAGAGTTAATTGTTGATCCTTCAATTGATATTTATGTGGAAGGGATAGAATTATGTTTAGGTGATGAAGGACAATTATTTGTCGAGGGAGCTGAAGTTGTTACTTGGTCTCCAACATTGGGTTTGAGTTGTGATAATTGTCCTAATCCGATGGTTTCGCCCTCATCGACAACTACTTATACTGTAAGAGCGAAAGGATGTTTAGGGGAAATTGTGGAGACGAGTGTTACAGTTTATGTCAATATTCCTCCAGATTTGGTGGTCTCAGATGTTGAAACCATTTTACTTGGTGAATCTGTTTACTTGATGGCTTCAACTGATGGTTTACAGGATATAGTTACTTGGTCAGATGGAACCCAAACGATTTGTGAAAATTGCAGAGAAATTACTGTAACACCTGAAGAAACTACTATTTACTACATTTCTGCTGTTGATGAATTTGGTTGTGAAATGATGGAGGAAATTACAATTAGGGTAAATGAAGCATGCCAATATTCAAGGCTACAGATTCCAAATATGATTTCACCAAATGGGGATGGTTATAATGACCGATTTGAAATCAGGCATGAAGGATTTGGTCAGATATCTTTACTTAAAGTTTTTAATAGATGGGGAGAAGTTATTTATGAAACAAATGATATTGATCAACCATGGGATGGAACATTTAAAGGAGTAGAATTAAATCCAGGAGTTTATGTTTATTTTTTGGAAGGTTTTTGTCTGAATGATGAGACATTTATTAAAACGGGAAATGTTACTATTATTAAATAAAGTTTAAAAATAGATTTGGCTTTAATAACTGTTTATCAGCTGTCAATGAGTTGAATTCTAAGTTTAAGTTCGATAAAGAGCTAAGAACCTAATTTTAGTTAAAAGACATTTGCTGGTCAGCGAATGTCTTTTATTTTTTTTATTTTTTTCTCAGGCTACACCTTCAATTTTAAAAAATAAAATGCATTGTAAAACTTTTTTATTTATTAAAAATTGATGTCACACTCTCTTTCAGTTAAATTAAATAAATAATCCCTTGGCATAAAAATTGAACTTTTTAGATTAGGATTTTATTTGAAAAAATGTCCTTCCCTTTAGACAATTTTCCCTTCTTTCATTTTTTCCTACAAGCATTCTTATCGTTTATTTTCCTAACCAAAAATAAAATTTTGAATGTTGATAAAGTATCCCCGATACTAACCATTTTAATACATAACCATGAAAAATTTTTATACAGTAGTAATACTGTTAATTACGCTTGGGGTGCATGCCCAAGATGTTCATTTTTCCCATATCCATGCTTCACCGACCATTATGAACCCAGCTATGACTGGACTATTTGATGGAGACCTAAGGTTGATATTAAATTATCGATCTCAATGGAATAATTTCACGAATGGTTTCAAAACCTTTGCTGCATCAGCAGATACTAAATTAATTAAAATTGGAAAAGATGATTTTATTGGAGCTGGTATGCAATTGTACAAGGATGTTGCAGGAGATTTAGAATTCACTTCCAGCTTTGGAGGATTGTCTTTTTCATTACTAAAATCATTAGATGGAAAAGGAAGAAATTATATCTCTTTTGGAATGCAAAGCTCCTACATGAATAATAGTGTTAACTATACCAATATCATTTCTCATATCAGCGAACCATTAATTGAAGGTGGTTCTCCTGATAAGATCAATTTTTGGGATTTCTCAGCTGGAGTTGGTTGGTTTTATGGTTTCGATAATAATAGTATGATTTACACAGGGTTATCTCTCTCTCATATTAATGAACCTCGGGTTTCATTTTTTGAAAATGGAGTTGGTAGCACTGATATATTGAAATATAGAAATTTGACCATTCATGGTGGAGCGAGTATTCGTTTGAATGACGATATGTCTTTAAAACCAAATTTTGTTTTTAAAGACCAAGGGCCGCATAGAGAAATACTAATTGGATCTTTTTGGAAATATAAAAAAATGAAAAGTAAGTTTCGTCAGCCAGCATCACTATATTTTGGTGGATGGGTGAGGTGGTATCTTGATCAAAGACAAAATGTAAGAGGAACAGATGCATTTATTTTTGCTCTTCGATTTGATTATGAAAAAATGTTTATCACTATTTCTTTCGATGCAAATGTATCAACACTTAGAAGTGTAAGTGCTGGAAATGGAGGGCCAGAGATTTCAATTGTCAAGATTTTTGACTACGAAAAAGAACGAAGAAGAAGTCGGAAAGTGATCTGTCCGGCATTTAAATATTAATGAAAACTGATTAAATAAAATGAATGATTAAAACTTACTATTTATAATGATATGCTACATTAATAGCTCCAATATTTTGAGATAGGACTATTAATTTTTTAAGATTTTTGGTCAGGCCTTGATTAAGTATTCTATAACGAGAATCAAATTATTTGTTTTAGATATAATAAGCTGATAATCAATTGGTTCTGTGATATTAAGGGCCTTTAATGGTATAGAATTTGAATTATCCATATTTTAATTAAATAGACAATGCTTTGTCTTTGAGAAATAAAAAAATAAAGAAAATGGTCATTAAAATTTATCGTAAAATTTTTATTGTAATTGTACTTTGCCTTCTTGCTATGGCGATGAAGGCTCAATTAAATTATGAAGACTTTATTTACAATGGTTCCGGTGGTGGAGCTTTAATGGATCAAGCAAGTTCAGTTGCAGTTAGTCCTGATGGCAATTATGTATATGTAACAAGTGCCGGATCAAATGCTATTAATGTTTTCAATAAAAGTATCTCGAGTCCTGCTGGACAATTGTCTTTTGTGGAAGTAATTAAAACTGGATTGAATGGAGTGCAAGGATTGACTTCTGCACAATCAGTTGCAGTTAGTCCTGATGGAAATAATGTTTACGCAGTTGGAAATTTTGATGATGCATTAGTTACGTTTGATCGAAGTCATGTAAACGGAAAATTGACTTATGTGGATATGTACAAAGATGGATTAGGGGGAGTTGATGGATTAGATGCTCCTTTTATGGTAAAAGTTAGTCCTGATGGAAAACACGTTTATGTTACAGCAACAGACGATAAAGCGATTTCAATTTTTGAAAGAAATGAATCAACTGGATTGTTAACTTTTAAATCAAAAATTACGGACCCCTCTTTAAATGTAGTTTTAGGATTTGATATTAGTTCAGATGGGAATAACATTTATGTTGCAGGGCATGCAGACGGGAAGGTTATAGTTTTTTCTCGAAATTCTTCAACAGGTTTGTTGTCTTACGTTGAAGCGTTTCAAGATAATATAAATTTTGTTGATGGTTTGTCAGGTGCTTTTTCAGTTTTTGTGAGTCCTGATGGTAAAAATGTCTATGTAACTGGGGTATATGATAATGCAGTAGCTATTTTTGAAAGGGATGTATATTTAGGTACATTGACCTATATGGGTATTCAGCAAGATGGTCAAAATGGGGTAGATTATTTAGAATTTCCATTTCATATTTCTGGAAGTTTAGATGGTGAATATATTTATGCGTTAGGAGCAAATGATAATTCGATTAATGTTTTTGAAAGAAATACGGCTAGTGGACTTTTAACTTTTAAAGAAGCACAGGTAGAAGGAAATGCGGGTGTAGCGGAAATGAATTATCCAGTTAATATTGCTGTAAGCCCCGCTGGAGATCAAGTATATATAGCTTCTAGTGGAAGTGGTGCTGCTGTAATTTTTAAAACAGAAAATGATGGTGGTTTAAGTTTTACTGAAAGCCAGCAGAGTGGGACAGGTGGTGTAACTGGTTTAGGGAAGCCATATTCTATTACAGTTAGTCCTGATGGTAAAAATGTTTATGCAGCAACTTTTGATGATAACTCAGTAGTTATGTTTTCAAGATCTGAAACGACTGGTGATTTAACATACATTGATATGCTTCAGGATGGTGAGAATGGAGTGGATGGATTATATCGAGCATATTCCATTACAGTTAGTCCTGATGGTAAACATGCTTACGCAACTGGAAATAATGATGACGCCTTGGTTATTTTTGATCGTGATGAAATAACTGGGGAACTTACTTTTGTAGAGAAAATAAAAGATAATATCGCAGGGGTAGATGGATTGAATGGTGCACGATTTGTAACATTAAGTGATGACGGAAATTATGTCTATGTGGCAGCATACTATGATGATGCGATTTCAGTTTTTGCCAGAAATGCAGCTACAGGGGAGTTATCTTATATCCAATTGTTAAAAGATGGAGTCAATGGGGTAGATGGATTGAATGGAGTTAATTCGCTTGCAATTTCTGCTGATGGGAATTTTGCTTATGCAACAGGTTATGCAGATGATGCTATTGTCTCTTTTTCAAGAGATCCGGTAGACGGTACTTTGGTTTTTATTGAGCAATATAAAAATGGGTTAAATAATGTAAACGGCTTGAATGGGGCACATTCAGCTATACTAAGTTCTGATGGAAAAAGTCTATATGCATGTGGATATAATGATAATTCAGTTTCTGCATTTAGTAGAGATTCTTCAACAGGTAAATTGACATTTGTTGAAATGTATAAAGATGGAGTCAATGGAATAGATGGCTTAACTGGGGCAAGAGCTGTGGCATTAAATCCAGATGGAACACATTTTTACGCAGTAAGTGGTGGAGAAAATGCAATTGTTTTATTTGAAAGAGACGAAAGTTCTAGTGCTTTAACCTATCAGTTTAAATATGAGGATGGAATAGATAATGTTAATGGATTATCAGGAGCTAGAATGGTAGCGCTTGATCCTCATGGACGTCACATATACGTTGCAGGTGCAGATGATGATGCCATTGCAGTTTTTAGTTGTACTTATTTTGAAAATATGATGGAAGAAATCTGTCAAGGAGGAAGTGTTACAATTGGAAACAATGTATATACAGAGTCAGGAGTTTATGATGATGTTTTATCAGATACATATGGATGTATAAGTCATGTTACCTTGGATTTGACTGTTTTGGAAACCTCAGAAAGCTTGAACGAAACTATTTGTTTTGGAGAAACTTATGAATTAGGAGGTCAGATTTTGACTGAAAGCGGAACCTACCAAAATACAATAACGAATATTTTAGGTTGTGAAATTAATACAACACTGAACTTGACAGTTTCCAATGAAAACAGCACGCCTATGGTTGCTGAGATTTGTCAAGGCGATACGTATAATGTAGGCGCAAATTCATTTTTCGAAACTGGTGTTTATGAAAATATATTGACTGCAAGTTCAGGATGCGATAGTGTCGTACTTTTAGAATTGACTGTCAGTCCAACTTCATTTAATGATAATATTTCGATTTGTTTTGGAGATCAATATACATTTGGTAATCAAACTTTAAATTCAAGTGGAACTTACCAAGAGACTTTCGCTTCAAATAATGGATGTGATAGTGTAGTCACTTTACAACTTGCCATAGTAAGCTCATTTTTTGAAAATGTTAACCAAACGATTTGTGAGGGGGGAAGTTATTCCATAGGAAATTCAACTTATACAGAAGCTGGGACTTATATGAATACGTTAACTTCGACAAGTGGATGTGATAGTGTGGTGACTTTAAATTTATCAGTTGAACAGGATATTTCAGTTCTAGTCAATGAGACTATTTGCGAAGGAGAAGAATACCTTTTCAATGGCACGAATTTAACAGAAACTGGACTTTATTCGGAAACACTTGCTACAGTAGGAGGATGTGACAGTACTGTTTCAGTCAATTTAACGGTTCTTCCTGGGGTGCCACCAATCTTAAATGAGGTAATTTGTGAAGGTGAGTCCTATAACTTTGGAAATAATGTTTATACAGAAAGCGGAATTTATATAAGTTCATTCAGTAGTCCAAATGGATGTGAAACTTTAGTGACGTTGACCTTAAGTGTTCAAATAGCGCAGGAGGTATCAATAGAGCAAACCATTTGTGAAGGTGACCAATATCCATTTGGTTCTCAATTGTTATCTGATGCAGGAACCTTTGTAGGTAATTTCAATACTTTAAGTGGATGTGATAGCATAGTTACTTTGACATTAAATGTGAATCCAGTTCAAGAATACGAATTATTTGAAACCATTTGTAAAGATGAAACTTATATAATCGGGAGTGAAACCTATACTTACACAGGAACTTTTGAGAATACTTTAATTTCATTAGTAACTGGATGTGATAGTGTAATTACATTAAACTTGACTGTAGTTGATATCAATGGTGGCGCACTTATCACCAATGATGATGGTACAGGAATTGGGGCGATTAATATGACGGTAAGTAATGGAACACCACCATATACTTTTGAGTGGAATAATGGTGCTGATACGGAAGATCTATCAGGATTGACTGATGGAACTTATGAAGTTGTAGTGAGTGATGCTAACGGATGTAGTGAAACATTCTCATTCACAGTTGATAATTCAACAGGTATTTTTAGTCCTGCATCAACTGTAACCTTTGGAGCAACAGTTCATCCAAATCCTGCACCGACAAATGGTGAATTGAAGATCTCAATTTCTAATAATCAAGATCAAGTTTTCGAATTCAGGTTATTTGATTCCGTTGGAAAAATGATTGAAAATAAAAAAGTACAAATGAATGTAGGAGAGCAAGTGCAAAGATTTACAGCACCTCAAAATGCTGGATTGTACTACTTACAAGTAATTAATGAGAATCAAGAAACGAAGAGTTTAAAAATAATTATTCACTAGTGTTTTGATTTTTTGAAAAATAAAAAAGGCGACTTGAATTCATTTTCAAGTCGCCTTTTTTTGTAAAAAAGATCACGGTCGATCCTCTCCTAAAATCACTAGTTTCATTTTATCCGCCCGCACTATTTTTTTATAAAATTTTAATAAATCATCATATCGTTCCGCAGGGTAAGTATTTTTATTAAACTTCAAAGTCCGTGCATATGTAATTTGATTTCCTTCCTTCGATACAATTGCAGCATATGATCCAAAGTCAGATTCAAAACTCACCGATTCTGGCAAATGTTCCACTTTGTAATAACTCGGGACTTCATAAATGATTTCGTCTGTATCAATAAAAGCCATATTAATGACCACCTCTGTTTTTCTATCTTTAACTCTAGGTGGTGTTTTTTTATTTTTATTCAAAATATTAAGAGGAATGAAAATTCGTTTTCCGCTCACCGAGGCATAATTTTTTATTTCTAAATTTATTTCTTCTGTTGCTTCTGGAATTCTGCTTTTTACCTGAGCATATTTGAAGTCTTTGATTTCCATATTTGGAATGTCGAGCATTTGGAATATAATCTCTTCTTGCTCTTTTTTATTTTGTGAAAATTGAAATTGAACATTTTCATATTGCAGTCCTCGATATTTTGTAACAATGTTTGCACGTGAATTTCCTTTTACATCTATTTTTACTTTAGCCATTCGATTTTGAGTATTGACCTCTTGTGGATATCGAGTTGTTCTAACTATTTTTCCACCATCTTCAGTAATCAATAATGCATTCTTATCATCTATACCTGACCCCATAAATCCAAAGGGTTGATTTTGGCTTGTACATTCAAGCCAAATAGTATCGTTTTCTAATGGCACACAAAGAATTTGATGATTTGCATAAACCATTGCAGGGAAACTAGGGTCGTGCGAAACGGTTCCTCGGTCAGCTCGAATTTCTGCATTATAAGCTTTAATTCCTGCTGCTTTTAGCATAGCTAAAGTATAATTACTCAAAGCTTTACAATCTCCATAGCCAGTTTCATCGACTTCCGAAGCAGGAAAGGGTTGCCAACCACCAATACCTAATTGAATGCTAATGTAACGAGTTTTAGATTGCATGTATTCGTAAATTTTCTTTACTTTTTCTTCGTCGTTCTCAATTCCATGAGCAAGTTGAGCGCACTTTTGAGCAGTTTTTGAGGGTAGTTCATCTCTTCCTTTTTCGAGAGAGTAAAGCCATTTTCCATAATCTTTCCAAGTGGACATATTTCCTGCATATCCATCATATTCAAATTCAATTGGTGCAAAAAAAATGATTGGGAAAAAATACCTAGGTTCAGGACTTAATGGTTCTGAATCAATCGCTTGGAAGTTTTCCATTTTCCAAGTATAAGTTTTCATGTTATCTTCGGAAATAATTTCTGGTTTGCTAGAGTAATTTTTCACGTTATAGCGCATACCTAATTTAGTTGGAATCTTGGCGATATACATGGATTGTTCTACAGATATTTTATACCCTAGTATTGAATACCATGTAGGGTAACTAAGTAAACCTGAAAAAGAAATCTCAAACTCAAATTCTACGGTGAAAGGATAATTGTTTTGAGCTACCTCGATATATTTTATTCGTGAATCTGAAATTAATGTCCCCCCCTGAAACCGCACTCACATCATTAATTTCCTTCTTTTTTATTTTCTTGATTTGCTTTCCATCTTTATCATAGATAAATCCTTTAATTGATTTTATTTTTCTAAAATCATTATAGCCTTCTCTAAATTGAGCATGCTTATCTCCTTTACTATTAAGGATAGTAATCGCATATTTTCGAGTAACTGTTGCTTTCTTTTTTGACTTCAATTCGAAATAAGTATAGTCCATCCTAATCACCGCATTAGCGTTTTTTAATAACTCAGATGGAATTTTATGAATGGAATAATTAGTATCTCCAGAAGGGGTAGAACCATTTTCGCTAGAGTGGAAAAATGAAATAACAATATATTTACAAAAATAAGGAAAACGTATTTTTTCATAAAAATAATATTTTTTGGAAAAATAAACCTCGCTCTAAAAAATAGAACAAGGAATTTTAACTTACGATTTTTTCAAAACAATTTGTTCGCTACGTTTTTTTATAATCAAATTATAAAACTCTTTTAGCGCTTCGTATTCATCCCCCATAAACATCGTTTTTGTAATTTTGATTCGACTAATTACAGTAATCTTACCTCCGATTACTTTAGCACTATAGGAAAATAAAGTAGCCTTTTCTGGTAATCCTATTGTGTTGCCTTCTGGCATAGATTCTACAACATACCCTTCTGGAACATCGAATTGGAACATATAAGTTTCTTCGATTGGAATGGCATAATCAACGGGAAATTGTCGTTGTTTCATTTTGAATGGATTCTCCGAATAGGCGTTGTTAAGCATTGGATTTAAATAAATAAGATCGCCAGCTATTTCGGTTTTATCATCAAGAGAAACTATATATTCCTCTTTGATAGATTTGTAGGAATCAATCACATTTTCAAATGTATGACTTTTGATAGTCAAACCTTCGTGCTTATTTTGAAGACTTTCAACAAATGCTTCTTCATTATCTGCTCGATCATATGCTTTTCTAAAGTTGATGGCTTGGTAGCCCGATTTAGTTTTTTTTATGGTTCCTTCCAAAGTTCCATCAAGAGTCATGGTTAGTTTATTTTGAATAACAGATTTATATTTCGCAAGAGGTTTTAAATTTTTAGTAAGTATTGCTTGTTCTTTTTTCAATACTATTGCATCACCATTGAAACATCTTAAAGGTAAAATTCCTGCTGGACAATAATCATCTGTTGCATCTAAGTAAATCGTTTTTCCTTTCAATTGAACCGCAGCAATTACATAATTCAAATTATCAATTGAAGGGTGAGTTAATGGAAGCATCCCATTGTCACGAGTACTCAAAACGACAGGATCCACTTTGAAACCTGCCTTCCTTAAAGTGGAAATCAGGGCTAAATTAATATCTCCAGAATTTCCACTTTCTTCTTTTAAGACTTTAGCTATTCCTGTTCGGCTATATTTATTTTTTTGGCCATTCCACTTCATGTTTTTTTTGATATGCTCATAGATGCCAACCATTCTTTCTTCATCACTTCCACTTTCATATTGCTCAACAATATCAGCCATTTTAGCACTTCTTACTTTTTTCAAAGTTCCTCCGAAATATTTAAATTTCATTAAATCCTCTCTAATGTCTTCCCAAGATTTGGTATAATATTCTACTGCTCCAAAAGGAATTTGTATTGATTTTAATTCAAAATCTATTTTCGAAATATAGTTTTTATAAGACCGCATGTAATTTTCTTTTTCAAAGGCAGGTAAATCTGTCATTGCCCAACCTTCTGTAAAAACCCTAAAACCTTCCATGCTAGTTTCTTTTCTTTTTTTGATGTGAGGAGAAAAATAGCCAACCATGCTCTTATTAAAAGTAAAGAACTCTGGAATTTCAATATTGTATTCACTATATCTAGTTGGAACAGATTTTTGGAAATACCAGGGATTCATAGAGGAATAATAATCAGAAGCAACATTATATTTTAATTCAATGATAGAACCTTTTTTTACATTAGGCATAGTGATTTTTTTACATCAAGATTATCATGAATTTCTTCTTTGATGATATCTTTTCTGGAAAATTTTACTCGATCAAATTTTCCATCTATCAGGTTATAGGTGTACCCTTTGACACCTTCAAGTTTCTATTTGTTTCTGGTATTGTGATATAAAGGTATTTCAAAAGTAGCCAAGTCAAATTCTGTATTGTCAAAAAACTGGATAGCAATATGTCTTTCCGTATTGAGTCGCAAACCGGAGTTTGGAAGGAAACGATAATATGCAGTTCCATGATCAAATAAAACAACAGCATGTGCATCTGGGAATTTCTCGTCTACTATTTTTTGTAACTGTTTAAGACTGATCTTTCCGAACTTTGGTTCTTTCTGAGTTTGAGAAAAAATAGAAGAAGAAAAAATAAAAAAAAGGGTAAAGGTTACTAATGTTTTGAGAATAGCTGATTTGTACATAGTTACTTTTTGTTTGTTGGTTTTAAAAAAATGTTGTTTATTTTTAGGAAACGAAATGACAGGATTAAAAAAGGTCTTTAGTTTTCAAAAAGCGAAAGTGCTATTTTCAAAAATTAAAATGACCATATTTCTTAAATATTTCTAAAAAAAACAAGATGAACCAATTCAAAAAACAATTTTTTACTTTTCTTTTTTGCTTAATGATACTGAATATTGGGTTTACCCAAATGCCTAATAATACAAATGATGAAATTTCAAAAAAGGAATTAAAACAAAAAATTGATGCACTAGCCAATCAAGTCGAACCTAAAGTAATTGAGTGGAGAAGACATCTTCATCAAAATCCAGAATTATCGAATCGAGAATTTAAAACTGCAGAAAAAGTAGCAAAACATCTTCGTGAATTAGGATTGGAAGTGAAAACAGGAATCGCACACACAGGTGTTGTCGGAATTTTAAAAGGCGGAAAACCTGGACCAACTGTAGCCTTACGGGCAGACATGGATGCGCTTCCAGTAACCGAAAGAGTAGATATTCCTTTTGCATCAAAAGTAAAATCTACCTACAATGATATTGAAGTAGGAGTGATGCATGCTTGCGGTCATGATACACATGTGGCGATGTTGATGGGAACTGCTGAGGTTTTGTCGAAAGTAAAAAAAGATATCAAGGGAACAGTTGTGTTTATTTTTCAGCCAGCAGAAGAAGGTGCACCACAGGGAGAAGAGGGTGGAGCGGAACTGATGGTAAAGGAGGGAGTTTTAGAGAACCCAAAAGTTGATGTCATTTTTGGATTGCATATTAATTCAAAAACTGAGGTTGGGAAAATTGCCTACAAGCCAGGAGGTACTATGGCGGCAGTTGATCGTTTGGAAATTAAAGTAAAAGGCAAACAAACTCATGGGTCTACGCCATGGGCAGGTGTGGATCCAATAATGGCTTCTTCTCAAATTATAAGTGGTTTGCAAACTATTATAAGTCGTCAAACTGAATTGACAAAAGAAGGAGCAGTAATCAGTATCGGATTAATTCGAGGTGGAGTGAGAAGCAATATCATTCCAGAAGAAGTTGAATTGATTGGAACGATTCGAACTTTGGATGTTGATATGCAGAAGATGATTCATGAAAAAATAAAACTAACTGCTACAAAAATAGCTGAAAGTTCAGGTGCAGTTGCAGATGTAAACATCATCACGGGTTACCCAATTACTTTTAACGATATTGATTTGACTTCTCAAATGTTGCCAACGGTTCAGGAGGTAGCTGGAAAAGAAAATGTAAAATTAGTAGATGCTCGAACTGGGGCTGAGGATTTTTCATTTTATGCTCAAAAGGTTCCAGGTTTGTTTTTATTTCTAGGTGGTATGCCAAAAGGGCAGAATCCTGTTGAAGCTGCTTCTCACCATACTCCTGATTTCTTTATTGATGAAAGTTCTATGAAGTTGGGTGTTCGAACACTTTGTAATTTGACGATTGATTATGTGAAATAGTCTTTGTGAAAAATAATCAGTTGTTAGGGAAATGGATTTGTAATTAACTTTTTATGGAAAAGTAATTTAGTATTTAATGGTTGCTTAATTCGATTTCTAGCTATTTATGTCATCGTTCAAATCAATTAATTTTTCATTTAAAGTTTATTACACCTAGAAACTTCTTTGATATAAAAAATACCACCATGAGGGTATTTAAGGCTGAAATGTATAGTTTATCTTTGTATAAAGCTAGGAAACCCATTCAAATAAATTCTGCTAAACGCAGAGAACTAATCTGTTTACCCTCTCGAAATCAATAAAACCTGTTGGTTCTATAGGTTTTCCTGTCTCAAAAAAACGTTTTTAATTATTTCAGTCTAAAAATAGTCGAGTAATTAAATTTGTCAAAATATAAAATCGTAAAATATTTTATGTTTAAAGGAGTTAACGATTAAGAATTTTTGGAACAGTTTAGTTGGGAAAAGCCTTCACATTTTTTTGTGGAGGCTTTCTTTTAATACATTAAAGAGAAAAAACTTAAATTAAAAGTAAAAAAACTTGCAATAAAAGTAAAAAAAGTACAACTTATAAGCAGCAAACGGTGACATTATACCGTTTAAATTCAGGAAGTTCGAAATAAAGGTTGCCTTAGGCAGACCTCACGAGTTTCTAAGTTGTCATAATTTTAATCCTATGTTAGTTAAGAAGAGTTAGAATCAGTTCGGCTGCTAGCAAATCTAATCTAAGATGACAAAAAAACGCTAAAGCAGTTCACCAATATGGATGAGCTGCTTTTTTATTTTTTTTAAACATTTATCTATTTGATCAATTTAAATTAATTCTTATAATTTCCATTTTGGAATACTAATTTTAAACCATAATTTAAAAATCCATCTTCGTAATCACTTAGATTTACCCCAGTGTTTAAATCATTTTCCAAGTTTGTCAAATTAAAATTAGTCCAAGGAATTTGTACGTATGGTTGAAAGGCCAAAGTCAAATTTTCATTTCCATAAACATTGAGACTAACGAAAAAATGGCTACTTGTACTTTTAGCGTTGAAGATATCATGTCTATCAGTTCTAGCTGTATACTCAGATCTAATCCTGATTTTGTTCCAATCGTAGCTAGCACCAAAAGAAAATTGTTTTATGAAAAATTCAACTCCCAGTGAATAACTATCGAATCTATAATAAAGCTTTCGAAATTCATTTGCGTCAGTCAAAGGATTGATTCCATCGAATTCGATCAATTGAAATTTTGGATTCCAATCTAGGTTCAATCCTACAAATCCAGCTCGGTATCGAGAGCCCAAATGGATTCCATGAAATGATTTGAGAGATTTCATCTCAGTATAATTTTCTAAGGAGCTATTGTTGTTATTTATTTGATCAATAATCTTATTGTGAATGGTTGGTTTAGTTAAGCTATATTTATATCCCACATTGATATTAAATTGGGCAGTAAGATGAGAGGGTAAAAAGAATCCAAAAAAGATGAATAAAATGAGTCGCATGGTTTCTATATTTTTGTAATTTTTAAATCGACCACAAGGTCTAAACTTTTTAGTTTTTTTTTTGAAAAAAGGAATTATGTGATCAATTTTTTTTGAATTCTTGATTTAACGGGTAAGAAAATAAAGTTACACTTGATGCCTCTATTTGGTAATTGTCAAATCTCCTGAATATGATATCACTTCCCCGTCTAAAAATTGAATCTCTGCAACCCAAACATATACACCTGGATTGACAGGTTTTCCATTAAATGTTCCATCCCAGCCTTGTAGATCTACACTTGATTCTAAGTCAATACCATTAAAAACAACTGCACCCCAACGATTAAATACAGTCAGTTTTTTTATTAACTCAACTTCAGAGCCTCCATGTAAATTAAAATAATCATTGTGACCATCAAAGTTGGGTGAGAAGGCATTTGGAGCAAAAAAATGACGAAATTTATTAACAGTAATGGTAATCGAATCTGTTGTGGTACAATCGTCTTCGGATGAAACAAACAAAGTGTAATTTCCATCATTTAACGGTAAAAAAGTAGGACTTAAACAATCTGAGCAGTCAAAACTATTGCTGGGCGTCCAACTGATTTCTTGTAAATTGATATTGTTAAAAGTTGTCTGGAATGTATAAGTCTCTCCTAAATTGATGACTACATTTTCACCTAAATCAATTGTTGGAATTTGAGGAGAAACTAAAGTCTCTGTAATGGAAAAAACACAACCATTTGCGTCCATCATCTGCAACTCGTAGATTCCTTCCGTTAAATTTTCAAAAAGTAAATCACTCGTGAAATTGTTTCCATCTAAGCTGAAAGTATAAGGAGCAATTCCTCCGCTATATTGAACAATATTTATAGAACCCGTGCTTGGTCCATCGCAAATTGGGTTGCTAAAGTCACCAATCAAATTCAATGCAGTTGGCGCTATCATTTCAAAATTTCCAATAAGTGAACATCCAGAGAGATCAGTTACTGTAACAGAATAATTTCCACTCGTCAGATTGCTTATTAAGTCAGTTGTTTGATTCGAAGGCCAAGTGAAAGAATAATCAGAAACTCCACCTGATGGTAACACTTGTAAATTTCCATTAAAACTATTCTCGCAAGAAACATTGAATCCATTAAAATCAGAAGCAACAAATTCCAAACTCATTTCAGTTGGTTCTGTTATTTCCGATATAATAATATCGCTGTTTCCAAAGTTATCCAAAATGGTAATCAGATAAGTTCCTTTGGGTAAATTATCAATCGAAACAAGCTCACCTACCAAAGCAATATTCCCAGCTCCTGAAGCTGTATTATTTAACTCCGTCCAAGTGAAGGAGAATGGTGGCGTTCCACTAACGACATTAAAAATAATACTACCTGAATTTTCTCCAAAACAAATTGGCGGAGTGAAAGTATCGTCACTTGTAATATTACAAAAGATGGTAAACAAATCTAAGTTAATAATACTATCACAGCCAAAGACTGAAGTTAAAACTTCCTGATAAGTTCCGGTTTGGGTAAAAGGTGTAGATCCAATTAATAAGCTGTCTCCATCACAAATATCCACATCAATATCTAAAACTGGTGTAACAATTTCAGTTAAATCAACTAACACCACACTATCACAACCTTCAAAATTTTGTAAGTTGAATTGAAAAAAGCCACCTTCGTAAATAACTGTATTTGCCACTAAAAAAGAATCTCCTTCGCAAAGAAAATTTATTAATTCAGTATCAGGAACTGAATTAACTTGAATGACGGTACAAGAAGGAGGTGCAACGTCGCATGCGTTGCGGGCTGTTACACAAATAGTATAATTGCCATCATTTGGGAAGGTATATTCAATCGAATCTGTCGTAGTATTAATAACCGAGCCATTAACTGTCCACTCAAATTCAGTAGCTCCAGAGGGTGCGTTGAGATTATAAATAAAAGGAAAATCAGGACAGACAGTTTCGTCCCCTATAATATTGCCGGAAGAAATTAGTGGAGCAACTTGAGTAGAGCCGGATACTACCGTAAATTTCCAATCACAATTATCTCCAAATGCGCCATCCATCACTAAGTAATAATATTGACCAATAACAAGAGGAATTGTATTAGAAAAGTTTTTACTCGTTCCCTCTGATACCGCAGTCCCAGCACCCCAACATTGAGAAACTTGTTGGTAATTTTCACAATTAATTCCTTCATAAATTCCAATTTCCAATCCAGGTCCCTGAACACAGTTCGAGACTGCTAAGTTGATTTCTAAATTTTCACTACCTGCAATAAACCCAATCCATTGTACATTATGTTGGACAATGGTACAAAAATCTAATGGTGCTAATCCACTAATTGAGCTTTCATGTCTTCCTTCAAATCCATCAATATCACAAATAATGCAAGCGTCTTCACAAAAAGAGGTCATTGTTGGTGGGTTAATACACGGCTCAGGTTGTGCCAATATTTTTCCGAAAGAGAGGATGCCAAGAACGAGGAAGGGGATAGAATACTTGTTCATACATTTTTTTTGTAAAACTAATCATTTTGAAGAATGAAGTTTAACTCATGAGGTGCATTTTTTCTTCATTTAGTTGCTTAGCTCTTATTGATTTTTGAGGGCTTTAAATAAACGAATCTTTAATTTTTTTGTAAAAATCTATTTTAATAATCATATTGCAAAAAAAAATAATCTAATACCTTTATGGCAAAGAGAAAATCAACTAAGAAGTTAACCACATCAATTCCAAAGAAAGTAAAGAAATTAAATGTTCCTGACTTAATTATCGAAAGAGGATTTTGGAGAAAAAATGTTATTCCAGCATTAATTTTATTTGTTCTTTCAATTGGATTATACATGCAAACTAAATCTTTTGATTATGTTTTGGATGATAAAATTGTTTATCATGAAAATGGTTTAGTCAAAAAAGGATTTGATGGAATTGCTGAGATTTTTGGGACAGAAAGTATGGTGGGATATTTTGGTGAACAAATTAATCTTCTTCCTGGGAGTCGTTATCGGCCACTTTCGATTGCCACTTTTGCGATAGAGCATGAAATTTTTGGTCAAAAAAATTATAAGATTGAAAATTATTGGACTAAAGAATTTAAGAAATATCCAACTTTAGCAGATCGAGTCGATAAAGTAATTGCTGATGGAAATCTGTTTGAAGTTATTTTCCCAACGGAGGAAGATTTTCTGAATGGATTAAATGTTCATTTTTCAGCCGATGAAATTAATAAGTACAAAAAACAATTTCTTTTCCATGCTGCTTACTCCGATTCAGGAATTAGCCACGTAATCAATGTTTTATTGTACGGGTTATTAGTGTTGCTACTTTTTCGATTATTGGCAGTGCTTTTTCCTGCAGTTCAATCAAAGTGGTATTTGACTTTAGCTTTTATTTCTACTTTGCTTTTCGTTTTACATCCAATTCATGTAGAAGCAGTTGCTAATGTGAAAGGGCGGGATGAAATATTAGCATTGACAGGAGCACTCGCCACCATGTTGTTTACATTAAAATATATTGCTCATGAAAAACCAATTTACCTACTTTTATCAGGTGTAATTTTTTTATTTGGATTGTTGGCAAAAGAGCATGTACTTACTTTTATTGCGTTGATTCCCTTGACCAATTACTTTTTTACGAATAGTTCTTTTAAGAAAAATGCGGTTTCAACTGTTCCAATGGTAATAGCTGGTTTGATTTTTCTTTATATGAGAAATGAGGCCATTGGGGGTGATAATATGTTTAATTTGAGTGGTGGAGAAGTTTCAAAGGACCTGATGAATAATCCTTTTGCGGAAATGTCTACAACGGAAGCTTTGGCAACTAAATTTTATACTTTAGGACTTTACATAAAACTTTTGCTTTTTCCGCATCCACTTACGCATGATTATTATCCGTACCATATTCCAATTATGGATTGGGGAAATTTGAGTACAATTTTATCTTTTTTATTTTACATAGGAATGGGAGTTTTTGCAGTTTTAGGGTTGAAGAAAAAAAGTATACCAGCTTATGGGGTTTTCTTTTTTATGATTCCTCTTTTTGCTGTTTCAAATTTGATTATTTCTGTAGGGACATTTATGAATGATCGGTTTGTTTTTTTCTCTTCAGTTGGGTTTTGTATTATTTTAGGTTATTTGATTTCTCGTAAATTACCCTCTCCCGTAATAAATTTAGGACTTTTAGGCGTTTTGATTTTAGGTTATTTTACTAAAACTTTGAATAGGGTTCCTGATTGGGAGAATAGTTACACATTAAATGTTTCGGCTATTAAGAATTCACCTAACAGTGCTCGAGCGAACCTTTTCATGAGTACTGCTCTGTTCAAAAATTATGCTCAACGAGAAACTGATAGAGAAAAGAAAAAAGTCCTATTGCAAGAAGTGAAATCTTATGTTGATCGATCTTTAGAAATTTATCCAAATTATGGGTCAGCCATAAAGATGCAAGTAAAAATAGCTACTGATATATATAGGATTGAAAGTAAAATTGAGCCACTATTAAAAACCTTTGAAAGCATTATTAAGATTCGAAAGACGAATGAATCAATAGACATTTACTTGAATCATTTTAAAAGTAATAATTCTTGGACTAAAGAATTAGCGGCCTTTAGTTATAAAATTGGGTATGAATACTTTCTTAAGAAATTAGGTGATCGGCAAATGGCAGTTAAGTATATTAATTATGGTATAAGTATTGACCCAAGCGATCCCTTGTTGCAAAAAGCAGTGACTGAATTACAAGGTCAATGATTTAATAGAGTACATTTTTTATTTATATAAGTGTATTATAAATATATTATTAATTAATTAGTAATACTCTGTAAATCAGTAACTTAGGTGTTGTGTATAAAGATGGGGAGGGTTTCTTTATTCCTATTCAACAACAAAATGTTTTAAATTAATTAAAATAATTGTTGCTTTTAAAAACATTTTGTTTTAAATTTGTTTTGTCAAATAAGAATTAAATTTTTTTTAAAAAGAAATAGTTATGTCTAATCAACCTTCCCCTGATAAAATGAAAAATCCTTTTGGAATCAATTGGTATACAATTGTACTTTTTGTGGTACTTGCATTTATATTCGTTCGCAAAGATTTAAGTTTGAACTTCAACTTAAATGCACCCATGAAGGTTAACACAGAAAAATCACGAAAATATCAAGCTCCATCTCAAAAGGTTTCTAATTCTCGAAAAAAAAATAAAAGTAAATTAACACAAAAAACTTCTTTGAAAAAAGAAGTTGCAAAAGAGATCAAGAAAGGAACATCAATGTTTAATTTCTTTGGTAACCCATTTAGAGAGGGAAAAAAAGAGAATGATTTGTTTAGTAAGTTAGAGAACGTGAATCAATTAACAAAAGAAAATTATCTAAAACGTTTCGCACACGTAGCTAAAAGCGAACAAGAGAAATTTCAAATACCGGCCTCCTTAATTTTAGCTAATGCCTTGTTACATAGTCAAGGTGGGCAGAATAATTTATCTTCAGATTATAACAACCATTTTTCAATTTTCTGTGGTGATGGATGGAATGGTGGGACTGGAAGTTTGGATGGAACTTGTTACAGAATTTATGAATCAGCATGGATGAGTTTTAGAAATCATAGTCAATATATTACTTCTGGTAAATTTGCAGATTTAATTAATTTAGGATCAACGGATTATCAAGGATGGGCAAAAGGGTTGGCAAAAAGGAACTTTTCAAAAGATGAAAATTTAGAACGAAACTTGATTCGAATAATCGAGCAATATGGCTTAAATGATCTGGACTGATAATCCAATTTATCAAGCTATTGCAAAGATTCTAAATTACAAAAAAAGAAAGTGCTTTTAAGGAATGAAAATGTTTAAATTTGTAAAAAAAGAACTATGAAATATTTATTCCTTGCCTTTCTTTTTCTCTTTTTTCAAAATTGCAATACCTCGGAATCAATTTTAGAAAAAGGTATTCTTAAGGGTGAGATTTTAGTGTCTTTACCTTCTCCAAACATAATTCCTGAAAGATACAATGTGGCATTTTTAATTATGGATGGAGTGTACAATACTGAATTGACTGCACCTTGGGATATTTTTCATCACACTAAATTCAAAAAAAATATCAAACCAATGAATGTCTTTTTGGTGGCAGATACATATGAACCTGTTTTGACCTTTGAGGGAATTCGATTATTACCAGATTATAATTATTTAAAAGATGAGATGCCAAAGTTTGATATTTTGGTAGTTCCAAGTGCGGAGCATCACCTCGATTCAGATTTGGAAAATAAGGTTATGATTGATTTCGTGAAAAAGACGGGAGCAGAAGCACAATTTGTTACTTCTCATTGCGATGGAGCCTTTGTTTTAGCTAAGGCAGGCTTATTGAGCGGGGTTTCTTCTACGACTTTTCCTAGCGATATTTCAAAATACAAAAAGATGTTTCCAGAGTTAAAAGTGTATGATGAAATTGATGACAAAAAAGTTTTATTTGTTCATGACGGGAAATTTATCACTTCAGCTGGTGGCGCTAAATCTTTCGAGGCTGCTCTTTATTTATGTGAATATTTATATGGAAAAGAGATTGCTAAAAGTCTCGCAGATGGATTGGTGATTGATTGGGACCTAGAGAATGTAACTCATGTTGTTGAGTGGTAAAGAAATATTGAATATCAAATTCCTATTTTTTAGTCTAGGAGTTTACTGTCATAAACCTGAAACCAACTCCATGGATGTTTTCAATTTTTAAAGTTTTATCTTCTTTTAAATATTTTCGCAAACGTGAAATAAAAACATCTAGGCTCCTTCCTAAAAAATAGTCATCTTCTCCCCAAATTGTTTCCAAAATATCAGAACGTTTCAGTACTTCATTTTTATTTTTGATAAAATATTTAAGTAAGTCGGCCTCTTTTTGTGTAAGTTGACGTTTGATTGATTTCTTTCTGAGTTGCAAGTTTTTATGATCAAAAGTGAAATTTCCTATCTGAAAAAGGTGATCATCATCTTTTATTACAATTTGACTTCTTTTAAGAAAAATTTCAATTTTTAAAATCAATTCTTCAATACTAAAAGGTTTGGTGATATAATCATCTGCACCTAACCGCAGACCACGAATTCTATCTTCCTTAAGTGATTTAGCTGTTAAAAATAAAATGGGTACTTGTTTATTTCGTTTCCGAATTTCTTCAGCAATCGTAAATCCATCCACATCAGGCAACATCACATCTAAAATGCACAAATCAAATTTTTTTGTTTTTATAATATCAATTGCCTTTTGTCCATTTTCACAATAGGTTACTTGGTAGCCTTCTAATTCCAGGTTGTCACGAGTCACAAAACTTAGACTTTCATCATCTTCGACATAAAATAAGTGTGCTTTCATTGTTATTTTATTTTTAATTTTCCACTATTTTTTTATTTCATTTAGTTTTAAAAACAATTTATTACTTAAAAGCCAGATTTTCGGATTATTATTCTAAATTCTGTTCCTTCTCCCTCTTTACTTTTTGCCTCAATTTTCCAACCATGTGCCTTGCAAATATTTTTCACATAAAATAATCCTAATCCAAAACCTTTAATATTATGTACATCACCTGTCGGGACTCGGTAGAATTTTTGAAAAATTTGTGGTAAGAATTCTTTTTTTATTCCAATTCCTTTATCGATAATTCTTAGCTCTAATTTATTTTCAATTTCTCTTGTCTTAATTGAAATCTCTGGAGTCGTTTTGCAATATTTAATCGCATTGTCGAGTAAGTTGTGAATGATATTGGTGAGATGTAATTTGTCCGCTTCAATGGAAGAATTGTCAGTTTGAAGATTCATCGAAATATTACCACCAATTTGTGGAATTTTGATTTCTTCGCTTTTTACAATATTTTCCAACAATGTATTCACATTTATTTTTTCTTTCTTTAATTCAAAAGAGTCACCTTCTAGTCTTGCAATTTGTAATACTTTTTCTACTTGGTTATTAAGTCTATCATTTTGAATATTTATAATGTTGGCATACCGAAGTAGTCGTTCATTTTTTTGAATTTCCTCATTTTTTAAAAAAACGTTTGATGAGATTTTAATGGTCGAAATAGGCGTTTTGAATTCATGCGTCATATTATTGATGAAATCTTTTTGCATTTGAGACAATCGCCTTTGTCTTAGAATTACTGTCAATGCATAGATGAAAAACAAAATTGTAATCAATGAAAGTACCGAAAATAAAATAGATAACTGCATCTCGCCCATCAAATGGCTTTCTCGGTTAGGGAATGTTACTCCAAAATAATAGGTGAATTTGTCGACCTCAGGTAAGCGTTCAGTTTTTTTTGATGGCTCAGTATTCAGGTTGTCAAAGGCACAGTAATTTCCGTAAACCATTTCTTGGCTAGAGCAATCATAAATACCATATTCAAAGTCCTCATTTAGTGAAATAACTTCTAATTCTTGTCGTAAAAAATGCTCGAGATTACCAGCATCAATACTTGCTTCTGTATTTACAACATAATAATTAGACGAGATTTGGGTTACTAATTCTTTGGAAGGTATTTCAAACTGATCTGCTTCAGCTAATTTTTCTGTAGTTTTCCGGAGGGCAATTCTAACACTCTGATTGAATTCTTTACTTTTAATATCCCATGTTTTGAGTACCCAGTAGCTTTGAATGCTGATGATACCTATGATCGCCAATGCTCCTAAAATTACTACTCCAATTATTGTTTTATTCGACATGGGAATTGATTAAAAGTAACTAGATTTTAATTAAAACGATTTATTTGGAAAGTAGTTGCTCTTTAAATTTTTATTGTTACTTCAATTTCTTGCTTATTTACCCAAATGTAAAATGCTTAACAACATATTAACAAAAAAAACTAAGTCTAAACCTAAAAAGAGAAAAAGGAAATTTTAAAAAACCCAAAGGAAAAATTAACTTTGCATATAATATGAGTTTTATTAGAAAAATAAATATTGTAACTACTTTATTCCTTTTGTTAGGGAGTATGCAATTGATTGGTCAAAGTGGAACTAATCCCTTTGAATTGAAACATCGTCTAGATAAGAAAGCTAATGTAGTAGAACCAAGTAGCAGTAGCAACGTTGTAGTAAATGAGTTAGATGATGGTATTCAAAATCCATTCAATATAATTCGTTCCCCTAATAAAAACATTCCTGATGTTGTGCTCTCTAGTAAAGAAAGTATTCCGACAGAGGAATCTACCATAACAGCACTTGCCGACGATAAAAATTTCCGATTTTCTTTGACCTTGGTAATGTTAATTTCTTTAGCGATGAGTTTGAGTATTTATCGAGCACAAATTAAAAAAGCTTATCACGCATTCACTAATGAGAATGTTATGCAAATGTTACATCGAGAGAAAGGGACAGTAGCCTATGTGCCTTATTATATTTTATATGGCCTATTTTTATTCAATCTTGGAATATTTATTTATCTGCTATTTAGATTTTATGAATTGACTCCAGACACCTCTAGCTTTGACCTGTTAACGATGTCAGTAGGTACTGTTTCAGTTTTAGTTTTTCTAAAACATCTAGCCCTAAAAATTCTTGGTTGGGTTTTTCCTATTCAAAAAGAAATAAGCATTTATAGTTTAACAATTACTGTTTTTGGCATTATTCTAAGCATTATTTTATTTGTAGCAAATGTTATTATAGCTTACGCTCCTCCTCAAATAATTCCCATTGCCATAAATCTTTCTCTTATTATTATTGGGATAGTTTACTTTTTTCGCAGTATTCGAGGACTATTCCTAGCATCAAAGTTTTTAAATCGTAATAAATTTCATTTTTTTATATACCTTTGTGGCGTCGAAATAGCCCCTGTCTTGATTCTGTTGAAAATAGCAATGAGCGGGACAGGAATTCAATAAGTTTTTAAGGGATTATGACGCCTTCTTTTTAGAGAAAAGAAGATAATTTCTAAATGCAAAAACAATTTTGAATGTCATCAAATAGTAAAGCAAAGGGAGAGACTTTTCGTAAGATCAAAAGTATTTTGATCTCACAGCCTAAACCTGAACGATCGCCTTATTACGAATTGGAAGAGAAATACGGTCTACAAATAGATTGGCGCCAATTCATCCAAGTTGAACCAGTAACTGAAAAAGAATTTCGAAAAACTCGAATCCGTCCGGATGAGTTTACTGCAATTATTTTTACAGCAAAAGGTGCAGTTGATCATTTCTTCCGAATGTGTGAAGAAATGAGAATCAAGATGCCACAAGACACCAAATATTTTTGTTTGTCTGAGGCAATAGCCAATTATTTACAAAAGTTTATTGTTTACAGGAAACGTAAAGTTTTCGCAGGTAAACGGTTGATTCAAGATTTGAAACCTTCTTTTATGAAGCATAAGGATAATGAAAAGTTCCTTTTGCCTTGTTCAAATTTAGGTGCAAAAAAGGTAGTTGATTTCTTAGAAAAAAATGAGATCAATTATCAAGATGCCATGATGTACCGGACGGTAAGTGCAGATTTGTCTGATTTAGAGGATGTGACTTACGATGTGTTGGTATTTTTTAGTCCATTGGGAATAAATTCCCTTTATGAAAATTTTCCGGATTTCAAACAAAAGAATACTAGAATGGCGATTTATGGTAGTGCTACCCAAAAAGCAGTTGAAGATAAAGGGTTAACTATAAATATACCTGCACCTGCGCCTGACACGCCTTCTATGACTATGGCATTGAAAAAATACCTAGAAATTTCAAATAAAAAATAAATATTTAACAGTTAATGCCTACGCATAAACTGTGAATTTATGAGCGGTGATTTTCATTCTGGAAAATCACCGCTCTTCTAATTGTTCGTCGATATTACGTTAATTCATGAATAAAATCAACGTTAATAATCTTCTTGAAAATTTTTCTTTAATGATATCGAGGTGTTACTACTTTCTCAATATTATCTCTTTTAATATCGCAAATTGGAATTTGGTCAAGTAGCTCAACATCAGTCCCTTGGTTTCGGTTATATTTTATCCTAATCCTCTTTAAGTAGTCGTCATTTTCTTATTGCCTTGCATGAATTATTTTTTAATCAACTCACTCAGTTTAGTTCTTTTAATTTGAAATTGAGAGTCACTAACAAGAGATAAATTCAATAGTGGATTCAAATTTCAAGTATCATTTCGTGCCATTGCGATAAATTTTTCATTTCAATAAACATTCATTTAATCCAAATTTCTCCAGCCAATAATTTTTCCGGGCAAGAATAAGTATTTTTCATTTTTGTGTTTATTTATTAAGTTATTTAAGTTTGTGAAGGGGAAATTATTCACTTGATTTATCGTCTTCTGGGAAACTCATCTTTTGATGGTATAAAGCAATCTCTGCATTCAATTCTGTTGGATCCAAATAGCGCTTGGTTGCTATTATTTTATCGTCTTCCCATTCATTGCCACCAGCAGTAAAAAGTATGTTTCTGAGAACCAAAATTTGTATACAAATTATATAAATAGGTTAATTTATTTTAAATTCATTTTACTCACTTTTTCGGTCATCTAAAGCCGACCAAATTTAATTATGATAGATAACATTCGAAAAAAATTAGAAAAAACACTTCCCGGCAGAATCGCTCAATTAAATATGGCACCCGCTCTCCGGCAACATTACAAAGGTGCACCTGATGACGCTATTGTCGCTTGTGTTTTAGTATTATTGTTTCCAAAAAATGACGATTGGCATTTTACATTAATTCAAAGAATGCCTCACGAAAAAGATCGTCACAGTGGTCAAATTAGTTTCCCAGGTGGAAGATTGGAAGATGACGATGATTCATTTGTGGCAGGTGCATTGCGAGAGGTGGAAGAAGAAGTTGGAATCTCTAGAGATGAAATAAATGTATTAGGCCGATTGACCGAATTATATATTCCTGTGAGTAACTTTTTAGTACATCCATTTGTAGGTTTTTTGGAAAAGCTGCCTGAGTTTATTCCCCAACCTTCAGAGGTTGATAATATTTTAGAAATTCCAATTAAGGAATTAAATAAAAATGAAAATAAAAAAACTAAAGATATGAAAGGTGGGGAAAACATAGTTTTAAAAAATGTTCCCTATTTTGATTTTGATGGAAAAGTAGTTTGGGGAGCGACGGCAATGATGTTGAGTGAGTTTGAAAGGGTAGTTTTTGGATAGTTATTTTTTTCTTAAGATACAAAATTCATTTTCTCTTGAGATTGGAATGTACTCAAGGAAAAGGGTGGGAGGAAGTAGTTTTTGATCTTCTTTTCTAAGGATAATTAAATCTGATTTTTCTATTTCAAAGTTGAATTTAGAAATATTATTTTCGAAAAATTGGTTTGGATTACAATGGTATAATTCAAGAATTAGTGATTGGCTAGGATGAGGAATAAGGTTTATTACTCTTTTCGCTTCGGCTAAATTGGTTTGATTTGTTTCAATTATTTTTGATTTTTCATCAAATGAATTAAACATATTGATTTGACGAAATAATGTAAACACCAATGTCCCAAAAAAGATATATTTGAAAAAAGGAAATTGTTTTTTTAGTAAAAAAATAATATCATAAGTAAGGATGGCAATAAAAGGAAGTGCAGGTGCTAAATACCAATGATGTTGAAGATTAGCAAAGCTTTGGAATAAAATTAAAGGTGTAGTCCAACATATAGAAACTAAAATTAACGGTGATTTAAGTTTTGAAAAAATCTGTTCAATATTTGTTTTTTTTAATAAATAAGAAAGTAAGACTCCTAATATACCTAGATAGAAAAAGTAATTCCATAAATTAAATCTAGTATCCAAATATGAAAAGAAAAATAATTTGGAAGGCAAATCATTTGGATCGACAAACTCAGGATTCGAAAATCGCTCAGCTAAGTCATAAAAAATAATTGATGTAAAATCATTGTTTTTTAATTCACTGTTTTCGGGAAATGAGATGCCATATTGTGTTTTTATCCAAAGCCATCCAATTGGGAAAAGTAAAAATAAAATTAATGCTAGGTAAGTTATTTTTTTAGAGAAAAGGAATTGAAGTTTTTGGGTAAAAAAAGAAAATAACAAAATACTAGGGGCAAAAACCATCATTGCGAATCCTTTGGTCAAAAATGCTAGGCCGAAAAACAATGCAGAGAATAAAATGTTGACTTCTTTTGTAGTTCCTAGAAATTTTAGAAAAAAGAAAGTTCCTCCCATTAAAAAAGTTACCAGCATAGCATCTGTGTCTCCGGTTCTTCCTACATGATATCCAATCCAACCTTTGACAGTAACTAAAATTAAACAGGTGAAAAATGCAAATTGCTCAGATTGGTGAAGTCTAATAATTTTATATAAAAAGAAAAATGCTAAAATAATTGCTAAAGCGGATGGGATTCGTAAAGCTAGTTCATTAGTACCAAAAATGGTATAACTAAGGGCAATAGCCCAAATTGCTAATGGAGGTTTAATATTCCAATCGTCAGGTTGACCTTTAAAGTGCAAGTTGACCCAATCTCCATTTTGCAACATTTCGATGGCATTAATTCCATGGCGAGATTCGTCCCAATCTTGAATTAAATGATCCCCTAATCGAAAAAAAGCGAAAAAAGAAACAATCATTAGAAGGAGAGGTAAGGTTTTATACATGATCTTAGAGATAAAATCTTAATTAGGGTAAAATATAGTTTTGTGAAATTTACTAGAAGTAAAGTAATATGTTTTGGCGAGAAACTAAATAAAACGGTGAAAAGGGAGGAGTATTTTTTAGATAATCGATAACTATTTCCATGGTTTTCTAGCTGTTTCAAAAGCAAAAAAGCGTAATTTTGTGTCACTTTCATTTTGAATCAGAGCCCTTTTGGAACAAAAGTTAAAAAAGGATTAATAACCAAATATATTTATGGAAAAAATACTTCCCTACCAGCCGAAAAATAAAATCCGAATTGTTACAGCGGGATCGTTATTTGATGGGCATGATGCAGCTATCAATATTATGCGTCGAATATTGCAGAGCAGTGGCGCTGAAATTATACACCTTGGACACAATCGATCTGTGCAAGAAATTGTCAATACTGCGATTCAGGAAGATGTGCAGGGAATTGCTTTGACATCTTACCAAGGTGGTCATAATGAATTTTTTAAATATATGTATGATTTGCTACAAGAGCAAGGTGCTGGACATGTGAAAATTTATGGAGGTGGAGGTGGAACTATTTTACCGACTGAGATTGACATGTTGCATAAACATGGGATCACTCGAATTTATTCCCCAGATGATGGGCGGGAGATGGGTTTGCAGGGAATGATTAATGATATGTTGGAAGGATGTGATTTTCCAGTTGGAATTAACTTGAACGGAGAGGTAAAGAAGTTTTCGGAAAAAGATCCTCATGCAATTGCTCGAATGATTTCAGCAGTAGAGAATTTCCCAGAGGAAAATAAAGAATGGCTCAATCAGATTAATAAAGAAAATGAAACGAAAACAATTCCAGTTCTAGGAATTACAGGAACAGGAGGTGCAGGAAAATCTAGTTTGGTAGATGAGTTAGTCCGAAGATATTTGATGGATTTTGAGGATAAAACAATTGCCATAGTTTCAGTTGATCCATCAAAAAGAAAAACAGGTGGAGCATTGTTAGGAGATCGAATTCGAATGAATGCAATTAACCAAGGTCGAGTTTATATGCGTTCATTGGCAACGCGTCAATCGAACTTAGCGTTGTCGAAGCATGTGCAATCTGCGGTTGATATTTTGAAAGGGGCAAACTTCGATTTAATCATTTTGGAGACTTCTGGAATTGGTCAATCTGATACTGAAATTGTTGATCATTCAGATGTGGCGATGTATGTGATGACACCTGAGTATGGAGCAGCAACGCAATTGGAAAAAATTGACATGCTAGATTTTGCTGACATTATCGCGATTAATAAATTTGACAAAAGAGGCGCGCAAGATGCTCTTCGAGATGTGAAAAAACAGTTCCAACGTAATCATCAAATGTGGGAGACTCCTCCAACTGAGATGCCAGTTTTTGGAACGATTGCTTCTCAATTTAACGATCCAGGGACGAATGTTTTGTACAAAAAAATGATGGATACAATTGTTGAGAAAACTGGTGCTAATTTAAAGCCAAGTATTAATTTAGAGGATGGACTAAGTGAAAAGATTTATATCATTCCCCCAAATCGGACTCGATATTTATCTGAAATTTCTGAAAATAATCGACAATATGATCGTTGGGTAGAAAAACAATGTGAGGTTGCGAGAAAGTTGTTTGGTATTAAAAATTCCATTTCAATTATTGAGAAACAAGAGGGAATTGAAAATCGAGAAACTGTTTTAGAAGGATTAAAAAAATCATATTCAGAGTTAGAATTAGATTTGGATGGACGATGTAAAAAAATATTGGATGGTTGGGAAACAAAAAAGGCAGCATACTCAGCGGATGAATTTATGTACAAAGTCCGTAATCGAGAAATTAGAGTTCCGACATTTACAACTTCACTTTCTCATTTGAAAATCCCTAGAGTTTCGTTACCGAGGTTCAAGGATTGGGGTGAAATTTTGAAATGGGTTTTGCAAGAAAATGTGCCTGGAGAATTTCCATTTACTGCTGGAGTTTTTCCATTCAAAAGAAAAGGAGAAGACCCAACTCGAATGTTTGCGGGTGAAGGTGGGCCAGAAAGAACGAACACTCGGTTCCATTATTTGTCGGCAGATATGCCTGCGAATCGATTATCAACGGCTTTTGATTCAGTCACGCTTTATGGAGAAAATCCAGATCATCGACCTGATATTTATGGAAAAATTGGAAACTCAGGAGTGAGTGTTTGTTGTTTAGATGATGCTAAAAAGTTGTATTCAGGATTTGATTTGTGTAATCCTTCGACTTCGGTTTCGATGACGATTAATGGACCTGCTGCAACAATTTGTGCATTTTTCATGAACGCAGCAATTGATCAACAATGTGAGGTTTACATCAAAGAAAATGGTTTGGAGCATTTGGTGGAAATTAAGCTGAAAGAGCTTTATGATGATAAAAATTTGACTCGGCCAAAATATAACGGAGAAATTCCAAAAGGGAATAATGAATTAGGTTTGATGTTGTTGGGAGTGACGGGCGATCAAATTTTAGAACCTGAAATCTATAATGAATTAAAAGTAAAAGCATTAAATGCTGTTCGGGGAACAGTTCAAGCAGATATTTTAAAAGAAGACCAAGCACAAAATACTTGCATCTTTTCTACCGAATTTTCTTTGAAATTGATGGGTGATGTGCAGCAGTATTTTATAGAGGAAAGAGTTCGAAATTTTTATTCTGTTTCGATTTCAGGATATCATATTGCTGAGGCTGGAGCGAATCCAATCTCGCAACTAGCATTTACTTTGTCAAATGGATTTACATTTTTAGAATATTATTTGTCTAGAGGAATGGATGTAAATGACTTTGCGCCAAACCTTTCTTTCTTCTTTTCGAATGGCGTAGATCCAGAATATGCGGTGATCGGAAGAGTTGCTCGAAGAATTTGGTCGAAGGCCTTGAAGATGAAATATGGAGCGAATGATCGTTCGCAAAAATTGAAATATCATATTCAAACTTCAGGTCGATCATTGCACGCACAAGAGATTTCGTTCAATGATATTCGAACGACTTTGCAAGCATTATATGCGATTTATGATAATTGTAATAGTCTTCATACGAATGCTTATGATGAGGCGATCACGACTCCGACAGAGGAAAGTGTTCGTCGAGCTGTTGCGATTCAGATGATTATTAATCATGAATTAGGAATGGCAAAAAATGAAAACCCATTGCAAGGTTCATTTATTATTGATGATTTAACAGACTTGGTGGAGGAAGCTGTTCTTTTGGAATTTGATCGAATTACTGAGAGAGGAGGAGTGCTTGGTGCGATGGAAACAATGTATCAACGAAGTAAAATTCAAGATGAAAGTTTACACTATGAGACGTTGAAACACACAGGTGAATTTCCAATTATTGGGGTGAATACTTTTTTATCAAAAGATGGTTCACCTACAGTTATTCCTGAAGAAGTAATTCGTGCAACAGAAGAGGAGAAATTAGATCAAATTAAGACGCTCGAGAATTTACATCTAACGGATATTGAAAAATCTGCTCAAAACCTGAAAGATTTACAACAAGCATCAATTAATAACGAGAATATTTTCGAGCACTTAATGGAGACAGTGAAAACTTGCTCCTTGGGACAAATTACCAATGCACTTTATGAAGTAGGTGGTCAATATCGAAGAAATATGTAATCTATACTTCAGATAAAAAAACCGCAAAATGTAATTATTCATTTTGCGGTTTTTTGAGATTTAATTTTTTAATTCAGCAGGAATAACTTTGATTTTTTCCTTCCTTCCTTTTCTTAATACCTCTAGTTCAGTTGTTTGGCCAATTGATTCTTCATCCAATAATTTATGTAAGTCATCTATGGAATTTATCTTGGCGGTGTTTAGTCCAATAATGATATCACCATTTTGTAGTTCAGAGTTATAGGCAGCAGATTTATTCTCAATTTGTTGAACTTGCACACCTGATTTTACTTCTAATTGAAAACGTTGAATTACTCTCGAGTTAAATCGAATAGTCTGACCAGCGATACCAATTATCCCTCTTCGTACTTTCCCATCAATAATTAATTTACCAACAATATATTCAGCTAAGTTGGAGGTAACAGCAAAACAAAGTCCCTGCCCCGAGGCAATAATCGCTGTATTTACGCCTATCACTTCTCCAAAAGAATTTAGTAACGGACCACCAGAGTTTCCTGGATTTAGTGCAGCATCAGTTTGAATTACGTCATCAATTAAACGCTGACTTTCTGTTCGTAATGTTCTACCTAATGCACTCACTACACCTGCCGTAAGGGTATATTGAAAACCAAAGGGATTTCCAATAGCAATCGCCAACTGTCCAACTTGTAAAGCGTCTGAGTTACCAAATTTTATAAAAGAAAGGTTTTCAGCGTTGACTTGTAAAACAGCTATATCGGTTGCAGGATCATCCCCAATAATTTGGGCTGAAAATTGCCTACCGTCTTGTATATTGACTGTTATTTTTTCAGCACTTTTAATTACATGGCTGTTGGTTACAATAAATCCATCACTTGAAATAATAAAACCAGACCCCGTTCCAAATGAATTTTGTGGTTTTCGGGTTTGTTGTTTTTGTGTCGTAGGGTTTTTCTTTACTTGAATTTGAACTACAGCATCACTCGTTTTTTTCGCAACGCTAATTACAGTCTGGGAATAAGCATCGAGCAATTGTCCATCGTTATGCGAAGTTTTAAAGGGATGTTGGGGAGTATTTGGGTCTGAACTGAAATCTACCATGTTTGTATTTTTTTAAGTCATCCTGCTTAATATAAAGCGCTATGATGGGAGATTGCATAAAGCATTCCAAATAAAAAAATCACTTTTTTTGACAGGAAACGTGTAAGTGTCTATCATTCTGACAGTCTGTAATTCTATGGGGCTGACATTTTAGGGGGGAGTAAATAGGTTAGATACACTAAAAAGAGGGATTTAATTCATTGATTGCCAATAAATTAAGCCCCTTTGTGTTTGCTTTTGAAAGTATTTTTTAATTGTTTAAAACAACCTTTACTTTTTGATCCGTAGTTATGTTAAAAACTCGAACCAAATAAATTCCATTTTTCCAATTATTTGTTGATATTTCAATTATTTGATTTCCTTCATTTTCTACATTCCTTTGAAATACTATTCTACCTAAAATATCTCTAATTTCAATTATTGTATTTCTATGAGTATTTGAAAATTTTAAATTCAAATTTCCTGTTGTTATAGGATTTGGGAAAACATTAATAGTTGTGTTTTTTCCTTTAAAATTAACTAACCGGATTTCACTATAATCAAAGTTTCCATTGTAATCTAATTGTTTCAGCCTATAATAATTATCCCCTTGTAATGGTTTTAAATCAAAACTTTGATAGTCTGTGTTGAATGTTGTTGTCCCTCTTCCCTGAATTTTTTCAAAATCAGTAAAATAATTTCCATCGTTACTTCTTTGAATAATAAAATAATCATTATTGTATTCAGAGGCAGTTTTCCATTCTAAGGTTACTATATCATTTTCTTGACGAGCAGAAAAGCTTATTAATTCTATAGGAAGAGGAGCAAGTGGTTCAACAACTTGTAATAGTTGATCAACACTTAAGTTATTAATAACTTGTACTTCACCTGAAAGCCATTTGATTTCTAGTTCGGTAATTACAGTATTGGTGTCTAGTCCAAAATGTGCATAAGGAGAATCTCCTCCCCCCAAATTTGAACCACTTCTTGTTTCATAGTATTGGATAGTTCCATCGGATGTCGTTAATTTGAGTTTACTACCCAAGCCATCCTGATTTCCTTGTGTTCCCGATAAATGAATTTTAATCCAATGTTTTCCATTACTTAAATTATTTTTATTTAACACACAGTTATCCTCATAATTTGTAACATAAAGATCTAAGTCACCATCATTATCATAATCTCCATAAATACCACTTCTTGTTTGACGATCGTCGTTCAACCCTAAAGGGGTAGCCATCTCTGTAAAAGTACTATCACCATTGTTTCGGAAAAACATATTGGGTTGCTGGTTGTAAGGAAAGCCAGGGCTAGGGTTAAGGCTTAAAGCACCAATTGAAACCATAATATCTTGCCAACCATCATTATCATAATCCATAAAAGCAGCTCCCCAAGAGTAGTGTTGTGCAGGTTGAATATCAATTCCAGATTGGTTAGACACATCACTAAATGTACCATCTGCATCATTACTATACATAACGCAATCCCCAATATTGGTATAAAAAATATCCATCCATCCATCTCGATTATAATCTCCTACACCAATCCCCATTCCGTTTCTACAGTCATCCATCCCAATACTGTCACTTACTTCTGTGAAATTCCAATTTAAAGGGTCGCTACCACCGTCATTTCTCCAAACCATAGTTGGCTTTCCTATTGCAATAGGGCAATCGTTGATTAGAAAAATATCCAAGTCTCCATCTTTATCATAATCAGACCATCCACCAATAAATCCACCTCCCATTAAACTATCTACAACTAATAAATTTGAAATATCTGAAAATGTTTCATTTCCATTATTATGGTATAAAAAGTCCTGAGTCGTTCCTCCTGAGGCACCTAATACTGTATAATGTTGAGCAACATATAAGTCTAGAAATCCATCATTATCATAGTCTCCCCAACTAGCAGATGGACTTCTAGAATTCCCACCTGCTGTTCCATCTACAAATGCAGATGAAATTATATCTGTAAAGGAAAATACTCCATTGACATCTGGTCCATTATTACGGAATAATCTATTTCCACTACAGTTTGCTAAAAAAATATCATCCCAACCATCATTGTTAATGTCAGCTATAGATACACCACCTCCATCACCATTCGCATCATCAACTCCAAATGCTCCAGCAACTTCATCAAAGTTATAAATCCCTGTTATTGGATCTGGACCATTATTTTTAAATAATTTGTTGGCTCCAACTCTCATCGTCACATACAAATCTAGGTAACCATCTTTGTTATAATCTAACCAGGCAGCACCTGTGCCCATCTTGTGGTCGTTTATTCCAGTTGTATTATGAACTAGTGTGATACCAGCTTCAGATGAAGCATCAGAAAACCCTTGGCCAAGTAATATATTTATTGACCAGATGTCCGCCCAAAGGATAATTAAACTAATAATTACTAATCGTTTTTGAAAAAGCATATGCGTAATTTTTAATGCAATAATTTCAGTTGAAAATATCACTTAGGTTTAAATAAAAGTACTGAAATTCGATTGGGACAAATTATCGGTAGAGGGGACAAGAAAGTTAACCCTTTAAATTAATAAAATTATTATAAGTAATTAGTTGATTTGATGGAAAAAATGAGGAATAATGAAAAAAATGGTTTTTTGGGATTAAAAATGATTAAGATTTGCTATGAATGAATAAAAGTCATTTACAATAAGTAGCGTATCATCCATAAAATGAATTTCTGGTCGTAATTTCTTTTTTTGCAAATTAATTAACTCTAGATCTTTTTGCAAAAACGTATTAAGTGTTCTAGCTACTTTAAAAAAACGGGCAATATCAAATTGAGTTGGTAAATTAGTTACGCCAATATTTTCCATTGCTTGCTTGAAAAAAGCATACTCAAAGAAAGAATATTGTTGGGGGTATCGAAAACATAAGTACATCGAAATCATATGATTCTCTATATGAAAATGACGATTCTCGATAGTTAAAGGAAACTTAGATTTGTACTCATTTAATAAACTATCGCAACAAAATTGAAAACGAGAAATTCGACTTTCAATATCTTTATTTTCATTAAAGAGATCTCGAAACATATTTCTTACAAAGTCAGGAGAAATCTTAATAAATTTCATCATCATTTCTTTTGGAAAAAAATTATCTCCCTTCCAAAGCCTCCTTGTTTCACTATTCTGAAAACTTGCATCATACATTTTCACAAAGTCAGCTGCTTCAATATTCCAATTGTCTTGAAAAACTTGGAGTGATTCCCACTTATAACCTTCATCAAAGTTACGTTTGGACTGAAGGTGCTTTTTATATTCAGCAATGTAATGTTTGATCTTTTGTAAGTTCACTTGGTTCGATTTTTAAAAGACATCTATTTCTTCTTTTTTCAATAAATAGAAAAAGCAATTCGCTACAGCTTGCACACAAGTTGAGGGATCAAAGGCATCTGCAAAATTAGAATTATAGCAAGCCATATGAACATCTTGGAGCGAAGGCCATTTATACTTTTTTCCTCCCTTTGCGGGAATCCCACAAAAATAAGTCGCCTCTTGCATTAAGGAGTATTGATCAGACGCCATTAAGCGAGAAGGAATGTTGGTACGAATAAATTCTGCTTCCACGACATTTGCTGCTAATTTAATATTGTGAGCAATAAGGTATTCTGACTCGTCTACAAGTTTGGAAAATTCTCTCAAAGTTGACTCCAATTCCACGCCTTCCTCTTCTGCCCGTTCTGGCGTTACTCTGGTAAAATTTTCGACTTCAATAGGTACTTCAAATCCTTGAGGTTTGATTATGTGATCTGCGGAATTTTGGATTTCACCTTTTTCGTTATATTGTTGCCAAGAGATTTGAAATAATCGAGGCCAGAAAAAAGTATCACTTGGTGGAGTATTCCATTTTTTAGGTTTACCAGTTGCGTTGATGTGAAAGAATAAAAACATAAATAGTTTAATTTTTTGAAATGAGTTATTGTTTATTATTCATTTTATTGATTTAATTTTTGAATTGCCATTTCTGGCAATTCAAAGCTTGTACTCGAAGATAGACGAACTCTTTTTACCTCTCCGTTCCATGCATCAGCTTTGGCAACCCAAAGATGATAATTTCCATCAATATCTCTTTCACAATAAGCTCCCATCGGTAATTGACACCCACCATCTAGTAGATTTAAAACTTTGCGTTCAATATTCGTACATTTTGCTACATCCGAATGATGAATTTTTTTTAAGATCCTTCTAGTCTCTATATCATCCACACAAGTTTGAAAAGCCAAAACACCTTGAGCAGGGGCAGGAACAAATTCTTTTACATTGAATTTGAGCACTTCTAAATCTGAAATATCTAGCTCTAACCTTTGCACACCAGCTCCAGCCAAAAGAATTGCGTCAAAATCTCCAGAACGTAATTTTTCAATTCTAGTAGGGACATTTCCACGAATATCTTTCAATTCGATATCATCTCTAAAATCTAACATTTGTGCTTTTCTTCTTGCAGATGAGGTACCGATAATTGCATTCTTTTTCAATTTTAAATCTAAATTATTATCGACAGATTCTTTTCGAATTAATAACCAGTCAGATGGATCTTCTCTATAAGAAACCCCAGTAATCACCAATCCTTTTGGTGAATTGGTTGGCATATCTTTCATCGAATGAACAGCCATATCAACATCGCCACGTAATAAGGCATCTTCAATTTCCTTTGTGAAAAAACCTTTGCCCTCCATTTTATCAAAACCGATGTGTTGGATTTGATCCCCCCGAGTTTTGATAATAATTAATTCAGATTCGACTCCAATTTCAGCAAGTTGACTTTTGAGAAATTCTGCTTGCCACAATGCAAGTCGGCTTCCACGAGTTCCTATTTTTATTTTTTTTGAAAATTCCATAATTGTCTTTTTAAGAAGAGTTTACAGAAACCAGAAAAAGAAATTCCAATTTCGGAGAGCAAAGATAACCATTGGAAAGTAGAATGAAAGTTGGATGATTTTTTTTTACAAAAAAAGGAAGAATTAAAAGTAAATATTATTTCTAGCTTAATTGAATAAGCTAAAAGAGAAAGAATATCGTTTAATGAATAACGATATTTCGTTTTGTCTAAAAAACTTATGAGCGAAATTTATTTTTACCTTTGGGTAATAAAATTAAATCTATCGCTAAACCTTATTTTATCATGCAAATTTCAGCCAAAGATCTAAGTCATTCGCTTAATGGTATCATCGAAGGGAATCCTAATGTAATGGTAAGTCAACCTAGCAAAATTGAAGAAGCTACCGAAGATTCAATTTGTTTTTTTGCTAACCCAAAATATGAGCATTACGTTTATACTACCAAAGCTGCTATTATTTTAGTTAGCAAAGATTTTGTTCCTACACAACCAATTTCTGCTACGTTAATTCGGGTAGAAGATGTTTATAAGTCAGTTTCATTTTTGTTGGAAAACTTTACTCAGAAAGTTAATAAAAGGAATGAAATCTCACCCCAAGCAGTAATTCACGCTTCAGTAATAATTGGTGATAATGTAAATATAGGACCATTCGTAGTTGTTGAAGAAGGTGCTGTAATAGGTGATAATACTTTTTTACAGGCGCAAGTTTTTGTTGGAAAAAATGTCAAGATTGGAGATGGCTGTACTTTTTTTTCTGGTGTGAAAATTTATAATTATTGTGAGGTCGGAAACAATTGTATTTTCCATGCGAATGTAGTGATAGGTGGAGATGGTTTTGGTTTTGCACCTGAAGCAGATGGTACGTTCAAGAAAGTGGCTCAAATTGGAAATGTGATAATTGAGGATGATGTGGAGATTGGAGCTAATTCTACAATTGATCGAGCAACTATGGGATCCACTATCATTCGTCAAGGAGTAAAATTGGACAACCTCATCATGATTGCGCACAATGTTGAAATTGGAAAAAATACTGTTATTGCTGCTCAAACAGGAGTAGCGGGTAGCACAAAAATTGGAGAAAGCTGTATTATTGGAGGACAAGTTGGCTTTGTCGGGCACATTGAAATCGCTAATGGTACAAAAGTCCAGGCGCAATCAGGAGTGGCTAAAAGTGTAAAAAAAGAAAAAACTGCCATTTATGGATCTCCAGCAATAAGTTATGCAAATTATTTAAGATCATATGCTGTCTTTAAGAATTTACCAGAATTATCTAAAAAGGTAAATTTGTTGAAAAACAAATGACTCAGGGGGAAAGGTTTGTTATGTGATCATAATTAAAAGAACTATTTTTTTTACCTGAAACATTTAAAGTACTGTAGGATTAGTAACCTTTTTCTCATTTTTCTAAACAAACTCTTATCTTTGTGCCAATTTTCAAATCTCGAATCTTCAATAATCAAAAATGAAGCAAACTACACTTAAAAAAATAGTAAAAATAAAAGGAATTGGCTTACATACAGGAAAAGAAGTTACTATGACTTTTCATCCTGCGGTTGCAAATCATGGTTATAAATTTAAAAGAGTAGATCTTGAAAATCAACCAGTTATTGCAGCTGATGTGAACAGGGTTAGCTCTACTAATCGAAGTACGACCATTTCAGCTGGTGAAGCCTCAGTCACAACTGTGGAGCACGCATTATCTGCCTTGCTAGGATTACAGATTGATAATGCAATGATTGATATTGATGGTCCCGAGGCACCAATTTTGGATGGAAGTGCTAGAGAATTTGTAGAGAAGTTGATTAAGGCTGGTATAAAAGAATTGAGTGAGGATCGAGATTATTTTGAAATTGAGGAATCTATTTCCTTTAAAGATGATGAATCGGGTGCTGAACTAATGATATTTCCAAGTGAGGATTTTCAATTGACAACGATGATTGATTTTAATTCTTCTGTTTTGGGACATCAATATGCTTCTTTGAAGTCAATTACTGATTATGAAAAAGAGATTGCACCTTGCCGGACTTTCGTTTTTTTACATGAATTAGAAACATTATTGGAACAAAATTTAATTAAAGGGGGCGATTTGGATAATGCAATCGTTATTGTGGATAGAGTTATGGAAAAGAAGGAATTGGATGCATTAGCAAAGAAATTGGGAAAACCAAGTGTGGAGATTGATAAAGAGGGAATTTTAAATACTATTGAGTTAAAATTCAAGAATGAGGCTGCTCGACATAAATTACTAGATGTAATGGGGGATTTAGCTTTAATAGGGAAACCAATAAAAGGAAGAATCGTTGCAACTAAACCAGGACACACTGCGAATATTGAGTTTGCTAAGTTATTGAAACAAAAACTAGTTGAGCAAAAAAAGCTTAAAAATAAGCCGAAGTACGATCCAAACGATGATCCTATTTACGATGTTGTAGAAATAGCCAAACGTTTACCCCATCGATATCCGTTTTTATTGATAGACAAAATAATAGAGTTAAGTGATAATCACGTAGTTGGAATAAAAAATGTCACTTTCAATGAAGAGTTTTTTCAAGGTCATTTTCCAGGTAATCCAGTTATGCCGGGTGTTTTACAAATAGAAGCGATGGCACAAACAGGAGGAATTTTGGCATTATCAACTGTTCCTGATCCAGAAAATTGGGATACTTATTTTTTAAAGATTGATAAAGTTAAATTGAGACAAAAAGTAGGTCCTGGTGATACTTTAATCTTTAAAATGGAATTATTGTCTCCAATTAGAAGAGGGATATGTCACATGCAAGGAACAGCTTATGTTGGAAATAAAATTGTATCAGAAGGTGAGTTGACGGCACAAATAGTAAAGAGAAATTAAATAGATTTTTTCAAAAAATGATTTTAATATCTATTGGAGAAAAATCTAAACATCAGGAATAAGTTGATTATTTAAACGTTATGTTTTTATTCAATTTTTTCTTTAGAAAACAGCAGTATTTTTTCAAAAGAAAACCGATTTAAATTTTACACTTATTTTTTTGAAAAAAAGAAAGAATCTCAATCATGAATCCAATAAGAAATATCCATCCTGAATCCAAGATCGGGAAAAACGTAAAAATCGGAGCCTTTGTTACGGTCGAAAAAGATGTAGTGATTGGTGATAATACAGAGATTTTTCCTAATGCAGTAATCATGAATGGTACTCGAATAGGAGAAAATTGCAAAGTTTTTCCTGGTGCAATTGTTGGTTCAATTCCGCAAGATTTAAAATATAAAGGAGAACGGACTTTTTTAGAAATAGGAAATAATGTAACGATTCGAGAATACTGTACAATCAATATAGGAACTACTTCTAATGGGAAAACAGTTATTAAAGATAATTGTTTGATAATGGCTTATTGTCATATTGCACATGATTGCATTATTCACGAAAAATGTGTTTTGGCCAATAATGTAACACTTGCGGGACATATTGAGGTTGGTCCAAGAACCACACTTGGAGGATTGACGGCAGTTCATCAATTTGTACGAATTGGTGATAATGTAATGGTAGGAGGAGGTTCGTTGGTGAGAAAAGATATACCACCCTACATCAAAGCAGCGAGAGAACCACTTTCTTACGCAGGAGTTAATTCAATTGGATTACGGCGAAAAGGTTTTTCTGACGATCAGATAAACAATATTCAAAACATTTATCGATTGCTATATCAAAAAGGACATAATACGTCACAAGCATTAGAAGTGATTCAAACAACTTTGAACGAAACGCCTGAACGAGAAAATATTTTGGAATTTATTAAGGATGCGAGCCGTGGTATTATTAGAGGGTATCGACACATGAATGGAAGTAAGGTTAGTCCGAGAATTATAGTAAACGGAAACGGAAATGGAAGTATCCTTTCATAATATAGGAAAAAGGTACCGTTACGAGTGGATTTTTCGAGGAGTCAACTTTACTTTTGAAACGGGTAAGAAATATGCCATTTTAGGACCAAATGGTTCAGGGAAATCTACCTTGCTAAAAGTGATTTCAGGTCATTTGACTCCTTCGAAGGGTAATGTGGGTTTTCTATTGAAAGGTAATGAATTACCCATAGAAGATGTGTATAAAAAGATAAGTTATGCTGCTCCTTATATTGATTTGATCGAGGAATTTACACTCACTGAAGCGATTAAATTTCATCAAAAATTTAAAACATTTACTAACCGATTATCTCCATCAGATTTAATTGGGATTTTAAACTTTGAGAAATCAAAAGATAAACCTGTAAGATTCTTTTCTTCAGGAATGAAACAACGATTAAAATTAGTTTTGGCTATTTGTTCAGATTCACCACTATTACTTCTTGACGAACCTACCACGAATTTAGATTACCAGGGGATGAATTGGTATCGAGAATTAATCGAAAAATATGGTAAAGGTCGCTCGATAATTATTGCTTCAAATGTTGAGGCGGATTATGATTTTTGTGATGAAACTCTCAGTATTTTAAATTACAAAAAAAAGAAAATTAAAAAGAAGAGTTCAAATGATTTATAATATTCTTATTTAGAAAAAATCTAAGTCTTAAACTTCCTTGATAATCATTTTTCACACCTAATTAAAAAATGCTATTTTTGGAAAAAATTATATTTAATGGCGTTGGATCAAGTTGATGTAGACAATATGAAAGAAGAGTCAGAAATGTCCTTTTTGGATCATTTAGAGGCATTAAGGTGGCATTTAGTGCGATCGGTGGTGGCATTGTTGGTTTTTGCAATTGGATTTTTTATTGCCAAAGATTTTACAACATTTATTTTGTTCTGGCCTCGGCTAAAAGAATTTCCAACGTATGAATTCTTCTGCAATATGGCTGAAGTGATTTGTTTTTTCCCTCCAGAATTTACACTGGATATTAAAGCCATGCATGAAGCATTTTTGACACATATTCGAGTATCGGTTATTTTTGGTTTGGTAGTAGCGTTCCCATATTTATTTTGGGAAGTATGGAGATTTATCAAGCCCGCCTTGCTTAAGAATGAATTAAAAGCAGCAAGAGGTATTGTTTTTTCATGTTCCTCTCTCTTTATATCAGGAGTTACATTCGGTTATTTTGTTCTTACTCCTTTTGCAATTACATTTTTATCCAACTATGAGTTTGGTGCAGGAGTAGATTTCGAACCGAACTTGTCTGATTATGTTTCATCCATCATACTTTTTACGTTGCCAGTTGGAATCATTTTCCAAATGCCAGTTGCTGTATATTTTTTGTCAAAAATAGGATTGATTACACCAGAATTCTTAAAAAGTTATAGAAAGCATGCGATTGTAATCATTTTACTGATGGCGGCAATTGTTACTCCACCAGATGTGGTTACTCAATTTTTGATTGGAATTCCATTGTTTGGTTTATACGAAGTGAGCATTATTATTTCTCGAAGAGTTATAAAAAATATGGCAGACAAAGAAGCGGCAGATGAAAAAGCCTTGATGAAAAAACCCTAGATAATTATTTTAAATTACTTAAAATTTAAAATTTAATCATTCAAAATTAACTAATGCAACAAGTTTCGACTTCTCTAACTTTATTCTTGAAAATATTTATACCTATCTTTTGGACAGTAATTTTCTTTTCATTTACCATGGCAATTTGGTTTTTAGATACAAGTCATTTTGCAGGTGTACCTATTCAGACCTTTCGATATGGGATAACTATTTTTTTATTTATTGGAGTAGTATTTTTTTATTTTACTGTTCTTCAGCTCAAGAGAATTGAAATGGATCAAACACATGTTTTTGTGACCAACTATTTTAAAAATTACAAATATCCGTGGTTGAATGTTGAAAATATTGAAGAACGTGATTTTGTTATTTTTAGAACTATCCATATTGTTTTAAAAGATCCAGGAACTTTTGGGAAGAGAATAACTTTTGTTGCTAGTCGACGAAAGTTCAATGCATTCATCAAAGAAAATCCACATTTATTTGAGCAATTTGCTTAATGTTAAGTGAAGCAGAAAATTACAAAGATCTAATACATATTAAGTACTCGAATTTGCCATTAGAATTTTATAAGATCTAGATTAGCCAAGGAGCTGTCAAACTTGTAGTTATTTATCTAAGAATTAATTAGTTGACGATTAAAGTAGGAGCATCTCCTCAGATATTATTGCTTTTTGTTTTAAATACGTGCAGTTTAAATTGGATGAAAATTTCATCAATTAAAAAAGAAAGGAACACTCAAACCAATGAGTGCTCCTTTCTTTTAATAAAATCAATTGTAATTATTTTAAAAGACTATTCTTTGTCAAATCGAAGCTCTTGAATAAGAGGTTGGTTTTCTGATAATTTCATGTAAACGTATACTCTATAAGTGCCACTTTTGGTATTCAAGTTACCAATAAAATATTTAGAATCTTCACCTTTAGAGGTACCTTGATGGATAAGGTTAAAAGATTTTGCGGGGTTTTTTGAAAAGAATTTTTTTACTACATCCTTTGCTTCTGTTTTATTATAGAAGTCATCATCAATTTCTACGTTCTCATCGAAGTAGGTAGAAAGAGAATCGACATCACCTATACTCAACGCTTTTGAAATATTATCCATGTTATGGCTAGTTGCAGCTAAACAAGGAACAATTAAGAATAATAATATTAGATTTTTCATGGATCTACTTTTTATTTTATTTGTTTCCAACTTTATGCCAGAAACGAATTTCTTATTTTTGTAAAAATAACCTTTATCAGATGATCTGTCAAGTTTTTATCAATAAATAGACCGAAAAATGACAGTTGACACAATAAAGTACATATTTTTATATGTGTTATTAATTGATCTTCAGACATTTGAATACCATGTGAGGAGTATCTTATTAAAGAATATAGTTATGTTAACGTTTTTTTAAATCCTTAAATTATGTTAATAGAGAGACTTACAATCAACAAAATCAAATAGCCATCTATATTACTTCTAACGCATAAAATGAGTAAAGTCACTTTTTTTTCTGTTAATAAACCCTTAAACTTTATTCAATTCGAACAAATTGGAAATCAACTTTTCTCTTTCCTCCCTCAATTCTGGCTCTGATTGTATTTTGATCAAATTTTGTATAGCTTATTTTTTTTGGAAAATTATTCTGTTTGTTTTCAAAAATAAAATATTTGTTTGAATCAGATATCATCTTAAAAGGGACTTGACGGTTTCCTTTGGGTGTTTTGACTGTTGGAATATAAAGGATTTCTTTATCTCGAATAACTAAATCAATAGTTTCTTGAATAACAGTATCTACTTCACCATAAATTCGAAAATTTCTTCCAAAGTAATATTGGTCATTAATTTTTGTCCAAGTTTCGAAATCATTCCCTTCATTGATTTTCCAATGACCAATTATCCAATTTAGTTTTGACAAATCTTTTGGTGGAGTTTCTGTTTGTTTACAATTGGAGTAAATAAAAATTAATGAAAAAAGCGTCAAGATGGTTATTAAATATCTTGACGCTTGTGTTTTGTTATTTTTTCTTTGCATTATTTTACTAAATGTTACAAATTTTCATAAATAAAATCTGTCATTTTATTGTATAAGTGTAATCGAGTTGTTCCCCCAAAGATGCCATGATTTCTATTTGGATAAAAATAAGTATCAAATTGTTTGTTGGAACGAATCAATGCATTAACCATTTCTGCAGTATTTTGAAAATGAACGTTGTCATCTGCTACTCCATGCACTAATAAATATTTTCCTTTCATCAAATCTGTAAAGTTGACTGGTGAGTTGTCTTTGTACCCACTTTCATTTTCTTTTTCCGTACGCATATATCGTTCAGTGTAAATTGTATCGTACCATTTCCAATTCGTTACAGGTGCAACTGCAATTGCAGATTTAAAAACATCTGCTCCTTTGAAAAGACAAAGTGAAGACATATAGCCACCATAACTCCAACCAAAAATCCCAATACGTTCTGCATCAATATATGATTGATTTCCTAGATATTTTGCGGCAGAAATTTGATCCATCGTTTCATATTTTCCTAGTTCGAGGTAAGTTATTTTTTTAAATTCCTGACCTCTTGCGCCACTTCCTCGATTGTCTACACTCACCACGATATAACCATTTTGAGCTAACATTTGATACCACCAATTATTGAATCCTCCCCATGAATCAGTTACCGTTTGACTACCTGGGCCACCATAAACATACATGAAAACTGGGTACTTTTTATCTGGATCAAAATCAGCTGGCTTGAGCATCCAGCCATTTAACTTTTCACCTCCTTCGATAGGTACATTGAAGAACTCGAAGTTATTCCAACTGTAATTTTGTTGAGTAGTTCTCATCGCTGCGTTGTCTTCGATGACACGAATTTCTTTTCCTGAATTTTCGTAAACGGTATAGGTTGCTGGAGAGTTTAATGTAGAATGTGTATTTACAAAGTAATCAAAATTACTACTCCATTGTGTGCGATTAGTTCCTATTTCTGGAGTGATCTTTTTCTTTTTCTTTCCTTTAAAACTAATGGAATAGCTTTGTCTTTCCAACGGAGATTCTTCAGCAGCTTGGTAATAAATGGTTTTTCTTTTTTCATCTACACCATAAAAACGAGTTACATCAAAATTACCTTTAGTCAATTGTCTTTTTAGCTTTCCATCCAATTCATACATATAAATATGATTGAATCCATCTTTTTCGCTCGTCCAAATAAAACATTTTCCATCTTCCAGAAAAGTCATGTCATCTGTAATGTCGATATAATATTTATTCATTTCTTTAAGCATCACAGAGGTTTTTCCACTTGTTGCATCAGCCAATAATAATTCTAATTCATTTTGGTGGCGATTCATTTTAAATATGCAGAGTTTATTAGCATCGAGAGTCCATTTGATTCTTGGAAAATACATATCAGGTTCACTACCTGTTTTTACTTCTGTCGTTTTTCCTGTCCTGATATCAAAAATATGAACAGAAACAATGGCATTTTTTTCACCAACCTTTGGATATTTAAATGTTTTGTACTCAGGATATAAATCTCGATTGTATAAAGTCATTGTAAATTCTTTAACTTCTGATTCATCGAACCTTAAAAAGGCAATTTTGTTTCCATCAGGTGACCATTCAAATGCTTTTGCGATAGAAAATTCTTCTTCGTAAACCCAATCTGCGGATCCATTGATGATAGAATTAAATTTTCCATCAGGTGTAATTTGCGTAATTTCTCCATTCACTAAGTTCTTAATATATATATTATTTTTTCGAACAAAAGCTACTTTAGTTGCATCGTCTGAGAAAGAAGTGTAACGTTGTTTTCCTGTTTTTTCAACAGTTGTAAGAGTTTTGTTATTTTTATCCCAGACATAAAAATTGGCTCTTGTACTTCTTCTGTAGATTGATTCAGTTTCAGTTTTTATCAAGATTTTACTTTCATCTTTACTGAATGTGTAATCATCCATTTTTCCGTTAAACTCTGAATTTTCGCTTACACTAGATGCATCAAAAATGTCTTTAATAAATAGACCCGTCGTAAAATCATATTGTTTGATTTTATTTTCCTCTAATCGGGTATAATGTTTTCCATCATTTTGAAAATTAAAGCCTGGAACGGATCTTGGAACAAATTCATATTTTTCCCAAATATCTTCGACGGAAATTTTCGCATTATTTTGTTGTGCTTTTAAACTAATGCTTACAATTACAAAAATGAAAGTCAGTATGTAAAATCTTTTTAACATGCTAGTTGATTTATTTTGAAGTATTAAAATAATAGAGCTTCCTAATTTTGTTTATAAATTTGGCAAATACAAAGAAAACAAACTTTTGAAAAAGGGTTACTATGATTTTTGATATAAAACTAAGTTTCTTGAGGGAATAAGGGTATTTCTTCGCTAAGTTAAATTTTTGTCTCCCGAAAAAGTCACAATTTTATTTGATTTAATGGGATTTAAAATTGATTTAGGTTTATTTTCTTCAATTCCATCACGAGGTAAACTGATAATTTTTTTACCTCGGTCGTCCAAATGGGAAACACAAAATATTTTGAATTTAAATAAGGGGACAGGGAATTTTATTTTCTTGAGATTTTAAAATATTCCTCTAAAAATCAATTCTCGACGAGTAATATTGTCAAGTAATGCACTAGGAAAAAAAGGACCTTTAATTAATTCGTATTTAATGGAATATTTGCAATGATTAAATTCTTTGCAAATAGAAATGGTTACACTGCTTTTCAAGCAGTAAATTTATCTGATATTAAAACAACTGCCGGCATTGCTGTTGTTAGTATTAGGTATACCAATCCATTAAATTGTAACAATGTCTGGTTTTATGAAGTCGTTGGAAGTAGTCGCTACTGGTTGGGATAAATTGGATATCAATTCAAGTACGGAAATATTGAATTTTCCACAAACCCATTCAATTAGATTTTTAATATCTAATTTTCCGAGTAGGTAATTATCTAATTTTTCAATTATTGATTGAAAAAATAATTTTACAACTTTTAAAATTCGTTTGAAAAGTAGTTCTGATGATTGGAATAAGGGGGTAGTTACAATGATGAAGTAGTTTTTAATTAAATAGGCCTTTAGAAAAGGAGAATGAGTATTCTATGTGCTTAAGTTTAGATAAGGTATTTTAATCTCCAATTAATTTTTTTAAAGCATTTTGAACAGCTTTTCTATTTTCCCTTTTCTTTACCTCAATGGCTGGAGCAGCTCTTTCTTCACAATTCTTAACTGGACATCGCTCACATGTTTTATTCACAACTCTGGTTCGTATAGTTGGGTCATCCAAAAAATTAATCTTTTCCCTAACCTCATTATCAATCAAGATCCCAATCGTCACGCTTGTATTCAAGTGTGGTTGAGGGTGCGCTGGACGTGATAATGTGAAAGATAAATATTCATCATCTGTTCCATAGTATTTTGACCGTTGTATACCTACAAAAGTATTAATATATTTTCCTACCTTTTGCATTTTATGCATATCATCGAGTAAAGATATAGACAACCATCTTCGACAATAATGTTCTAATAATCCATTTCCATGTGGATGATGTTTGTGATTAAGGTGTAATTCTTTATCAATTTCAAAATTATTTTTTTCTGTATTATGAATACATCGGAGGAAAAATAATTTTTGTAAATCAAAAAACTGAGGCAACAAATTTGTTAAGCGGTGGTACAAAATTTCAGGTGATGCATTATATTTTTGATTGATTTGAATTAAAGCCTCCGCATCCCATCTTTCTTTTTGGAAAAATGAAGTAAGATCTTCCAAAAGTGCTTCCCGAGGAATAATTAATGCAGCTGCAAAATATGAGGCTTGAAATTGATTTAAGACCATGTCAAATGAATCAATTTTTAATAAGGATGAAGTATACCCGCGTTGTTTTATTTTTAACCGATTAAAACCTAACTCTTTGGCGAGTTGAAATAATTTTTCAGCAGAAGAAAGATTTTCATTAAGTAATAGTTTTTTTCTTTTTGGAATAAAAACGGCGCGAATATCTTTTAGTTCGGGGAATTCTGATAAGCCATTTTCAATGACTTGGTATTTATATTTTTTTTGTAAAATTAACTTTAAATTATCTGAATTGGTTGTGCCGTTGAAAGGTAATTTGTCTTTTTTAAAAAAATCATCAACTGCCTTTTCAATTTCTTCAAAATAATTGTAGCGCATTTCTTGATATGCTCTCATGGCACCCGTAAAAAAATGAGCATCCAACAAAGCATAACTTCTTGATATTTCAACTAGAGTAGAGATAAATGCACCCACTCTAATAGGGGCATTAGCAATAATTTCAGTCACTTTTGATAACTCAATTCCAAATAAATCTAGTGGCAACTCATTAAGGAAATTTGATTGTAACAATACACCTACAGGTGCTAATTGCTTCATAAGTTCAGTTGAGGTTAGAGATTCCACATCAATTTTTAAGGCTTTGGCCAGTAAAGCAATTTTATCTGCTCGTGGATATTTCTTTCCTTTTTCAATTTCATTGAGGTATGAAACAGAAAGTCCCGATTGCTCTGCGAGTTGGGCGAATGACAATTTTAGTCCTGTCCGTAATTGTTTTACTTTCAGTCCAAAAATGATTCTATGATTTTGTGTCTTGATACTCAAATATTTTTTTTTTCATTAAAAACTTCATGGGTAAAAATAGTAAATTTGTGGGAATTCTTATTTCGGACAACCTGTATTGTAATGGTTTGCAATTGCATTTTACCAGGAGACAATCTGTAAACCATTTTCTTAGTTCAATTTTTAGTAAAAAAACATTAATTCACCATTTTTAATATTTTTTCGTTGCAATTACAAGAACTTTACAAAAAACGTCAAACTGATTTCTCAGATAAGGCTGCTGAGTTTAAACAAAAATATATTTACTTTTCGATTGTTCGATTAGTAATCTTTTTTATTGGAGCAGGGGTATTTACTTTTCTATGGTCTTATGGCTGGATCGCTACCTTTTTTTTAATTGTATTTTTGGTTGTATTTGCTCGATTTGTCTATTGGCATCAAACTATTCAACAAAATCAAATTCATCATGAAAATTTATCTAATGTTAATCAAAATGAAATTGATTATCTGAATTTTAAATTCAACCAATTTGATTCAGGGGAACAATTTATGGATACACAACATCCAAATTCAGTTGATATGGATCTTTTCGGAGCTTATTCATTTTTCCAATATTGTAACCGAAGTAATACCTCTATTGGTAGGAAATGTTTAGCAAATTGGTTGAGCTATCCAGCATCAATAGAAGAAATTTCAATACGTCAAGAGTCTATTAAAGAATTACAAAACCAGTTAGATTGGCGTCAAAATTTTCAAGCTATAGGTATGTCCACCGAGGATTCTGAAAGTCATTTGGAGGCATTAAAAAAATGGTTACATATGTCTCCCTATGTAAATAATTCCTTTTGGTTAAAGATAGCGTTGTACGTTGCTCCATTTTTCGGGATAGCAGGAGTTATGCTATGGTTGTTTTATATTCCATGGCAATTGGCGATTTTGCTTTACATACCCGCGGCACTTATTTTAAAGGCTACCTTGGAAAAGGTCAATGCTACTCATTTACAAACTGACAAGGCAGAAAAGATATTGGCTCACTATGCGCGACTGATTCAACATATTGAAGAAGAGAAATTCTCCTCTAAAAAATTATACGAATTACGATCAGTATTTTTTGTTGGAAAAGAAAATGCATCGACGAGTGTTAAGAAACTATCTTATATCATTCGGCAATTAAATGTACGTAATAATCCTTTTGCGATTCTTTTAAATGTATTTACACTTTGGGATTTGCATTGGGTAAATCGTTTGGAAAAATGGCAAGCTATACAAAAAGATAATTTACCAAGATGGTTTGATGCCTTGCAAGAGATTGAAGCCGTTTTAAGTTTTGCAACACTTTATTATAATAATCCAAAATGGGTTTTTCCAAAAGTGAAAAACCAAAATGAATTATTTGCCAATCAGATGGGACATCCTCTAATTATTGGAAAAGAAAGAGTTTGCAATGATCTGACAATGCCAACCGAGGCACACATTAAATTAATTACTGGTTCGAATATGGCCGGGAAAAGTACTTTTTTACGAACAATAGGGTTGAATATTATTTTAGCGATGAGTGGGAGTGTGGTTTGTGCTAAGGAATTTTTATTACCGCCTTTACAAGTATATTCAAGTATGAGAACGGTAGATGCATTGCATGAAAGTACCTCCTCCTTTTATGCAGAACTTAAACGATTAAAAATAATTATTGAAGCAGTTGATGCCGAGCAAAATATTTTTTTTATTTTAGATGAGATTCTAAAAGGAACAAATTCTACGGATCGTCATACCGGTTCGAAAGCATTAATTCAGCAATTTATCAACAGTAAAGGATCAGGACTGATTGCAACGCATGATTTAGAATTAGGAAGCATGGAGGTAAAATCGGGAGGTGCGATTGAGAATCTTTGTATGGAAGTGGAAGTTCAAGATGGAAAATTAAAGTTTGATTATACAATAAAAAAAGGAGTGAGTCAAAGTTTTAATGCCACGCTCTTAATGAAACAAATGGGTATTCGCTTTAAATGATTTATAAAAACAAAAGAAAATGAAAAGATTAATTTTTGTATTTTTCCTCGGCATCTCGTTTTTTATTGGAATAAAGGTAAATGCACAAACAGCATTTTTGTCAACACCAGATACTATTAATTTAGTAAAATCTGCAACATTTGATATTTTTTATGACTACGTTTTATTTGAAAATAATACGTTGGATACTTTACATATGCGATGGAAAAAAGTTTTTTTGGAAGTGGATCCTTCTGCAGGTCATGGAGGAACTGATGGTTGGGAAATTTCCATATTAGATCCAACTGAGTATTATATTGATGCTAATGAAATGGATAGTGCAGATTTTTACCTGCCAACCATTCCAACTGGACAAACGAATAAATTTATTTTACATGTCAAAACTAATGGATTAACTGGGACGCTTCATGGTAAATATCTTTTTTATCCTACTAATGATTTATCTGATTCTTCAAGTGTGGTACTAAATTATGAGGGAATTGATATTGTTTCTATACAAGATTTTTCTGATGGGAAAATAGAAGTTGCACCAAATCCTGCTTCCAATTTTATTAGGATTAAAAATATTTCGACAACAAAAAAAGAAATGAGATTGATGGATGTAAATGGAAAAATATTGTTGACTGATTTTATAGAGGCGAATTCTTCAAAAGAAATTTTAACTAATCATTTTTCCTCGGGGATTTATTTTTTAGTTTTTGAAAAAAATAGAGAGACAGTAATTCAAAAAATATTTATTAAGAAGTAATTCTTTTGAACCACTCATATTAGAAATTCATGTTTTCTTGATTAGTCAAGAAACTCATCTTATAAAACTTTAAAGTTAATTTCCCGAAAAGGCACCTTCTCGTTTCTTTTTATAGAAGTTAACTCCTGCCCCATAAACCCAACCCTTTTTTCCTTGATGTTGAATTTTGAACCAAGGCTCATCAGCCATTTCATAGCCTAAATTAATTTGGTAGGTTGAGTCAGTAAATTCGTTTAAGAAGTCAACTTGCTCGAATAAATTCATTTGGATAATTACTGAACTGTCCAAGGATGGGCCAGTCCGCATTTTTAATCCATCAATTGTGACATATAATTTTGAATATATAGGTTGTCGGCTAATAATTGGTTGATTGGTAGTGGGATTATTGGTTGAAAGTTGTGGAGCCTCTCCACTTGGGAAATCAGTATTGATTTCAGGACTTGTAGAATTCAATGAATCAATTATACTACCAATTTCAGTGGAAGATATTTCTTCCTCTGATTCATCTTGAAATGATTTCTTGGTGGCATCACATTTGCTGATTGCCCAGACCATAAAACTAGCAAAGAAAACTAAAATAATGAGTACTTCAACTTTTGGCAAAAAACTTGTCTTTTTCTTAGTCATAATGTTTCTCGTTTTATTTCAAAAAATTATCGGGGCTTCTTTTTTTAATAATATTGAAAAATAAATATTCGTATTAGTCTTTATTTTCGAAAAAAATAAAAGCTAAATTGCGTAGATTTTCAACATAAGGTGTGTTGTAAAATTGGGTGCGAATATAAGCCAAAATTTAATTATTTATAAATTGCCTGTTACGAGAAAATTAAGATAATGAATAACGATCTCTTATACAAAATTGCAATAACCAAAATTCCAAAAGTTGGGGCGATCACGGCAAAGAATTTAGTGAGTTATTGTGGAGGCGCGAAGGCTGTTTTTGAGGCAAGTCAAAAAGAGTTGATAAGTATTCCTGGAATAGGAAGAACTTTAGCTGAAAATATTCGACACTACAACGTTTTAGAGGAGGCTGAAAAAGAGATTGAGTTTATTGAAAATAATAATATTCAATGTCTCTTTTATACGGATGAAAAATACCCTCACCGGCTTAAATATTTTAATGATAGTCCAGTAATATTGTATTTTAAAGGTAAAACTGATTTAAATCATGATCGAATAGTTTCAATAATTGGTACCCGAACACCTACTCCTCAAGGGAAAATTATTTGTGAGGAAATAATTGCCGAATTGCAAAAATATAATGTGTTGGTAATTAGTGGTTTAGCGTACGGTATTGACGTGACCGCCCATAGGAAGTCCATCTCATTGAATATACCTACTGTTGGAGTTTTGGGGCATGGGTTAAGTATGATATATCCTCATGAGCATAAAGGTGTTTCTGAAAATATGATAAAAAATGGAGGTGTTTTAACTGAGTTTACGTATCAACAAGGTCCAGAAAGGGAACATTTTCCAATGCGTAATAGGATTGTAGCAGGGATGTGTGATGCACTAATTGTGGTAGAAACAAAGGAGAGAGGTGGTTCAATGATTACAGCCGAGTTAGCAAATGGTTATAATAAAAATGTATTTGCGGTTCCAGGGCGAGCTCGAGATAAAAAATTTGGAGGAGGAAACCTTTTAATAAAGGACCATAAAGCTCAATTAGTTGAGTGTGCAGATGATGTGATTGGAATTATGGGTTGGAAACTATTTGAGGAAAATAGAAATATTCAAAAGCAGTTATTCGTTGAGTTATCTGAGAGAGAACAAGTGGTGATAGAAATATTGAAAACTGAAAATGAAGTTGCTATTGATAAATTGAGTTACGTTTCAAAATTGCAACCTAGTGAAGTTTCTTCTTTACTTTTGGAATTGGAATTTAAGGGAATGATTAAGACTCTACCAGGAAAACGATATATGTTAGTGTAGTAGTATTTTTTGTAAAATGGTTTTCGGGTAATTTTGTAATCAAGCTAAAATAGAATTCTAAAATGACAAATAGAATTGTTTATTTTTGTTGGATGTTGAAAACAAAACTTGTCAAGAACTAAAATAAGTATATGAAACAAATTTTTGTAATATTTTCTTTGCTGTTTATTTTAGGATGCTATCCTGAAAATAATAATTCAACTCCAATTGTGAAATTGGCGACGACTTCAGCTTTACCTAGTCCTATTCGACATGGAAAAGCGAAAAATGTTATTTTTATGGTTGGAGATGGAATGGGCGTTTCACAAATTACGGCAGGTATGATTAAAAATAATAATCGACTTAATTTGGAACGGTTTCCGATCGTTGGATTACACAAATCTTATTCAAGCGATAATCTAATTACAGATTCTGCAGCGGGTGCTACTGCATTTGCATCGGGTGTAAAAACTTACAATGGTGCTATTGGTGTTAATCCAAAAAAGAAACCAGTGAAAACGATTTTAGAAGAATGTGAAGAAAAAGGAATGGCAACAGGAATGGTTACTACTTCAACGATTGTGCATGCTACACCAGCAAGTTTTATTGCGCATCAACCCAGTCGAAAAATGTATGAGGAGATTGCTGCTGATTTTCTGAAAACAGAAATTGATCTTTTTATTGGAGGAGGGAAAAAATATTTTGATCGAAGGGAAACAGATGAGCGAGACTTGTATAAAGAATTAGAGGGGAAAGATTATTACGTTAGTGATTATTTTAGAGAAAATATGAGTGCGATTAAATTTGACCCAAATAAAAATTTTGCGTATTTCACGGCTGATGATGACCCTCTTCCTGTAGCTAGTGGACGCGATTATTTGTATGGAGCAACTAGAGTATCTACGGGGTTTTTGAATGCACACAGTAAAGGGAAAGGATATTTCCTAATGATTGAAGGAGCTCAAATTGATTGGGGTGGGCATGCAAATGATGCTGATTACATTATTTCTGAAATGTTAGATTTTGATAAAAGTATTGGAGCAGTTTTAGATTGGGCAGAAAAAGATGGAGAAACATTGGTAATTGTAACTGCTGATCATGAAACTGGGGGTTTTTCTATTAATTTAGGCACTACTCAGGATACGATGGTGACTGAATTTACTACTGATTACCACACAGCGGAGTTGATTCCCGTTTTTGCTTTTGGACCAGGAGCCGAGAAGTTTAGTGGGATTTATGAAAATACTGCAATTTATGATAAGATTAAAAAAGTATTGGGATTGTAGTTGTTGAATTGTTTCAAAAGAAAAAATAATAGTTGGAAGGAAAAAACATCAGAGAGTGAAATAGATTTTTTATTTATATCTCAAAATGTATTTTTATAGGTAACATGAGGATAGGATATTTAAAAGTAAAAAATGTTTGCTACTAAAGGGTAAAAGAGAGTTTTGTCAGCTGCAAGAAAAAACTAGATAGATTAGTAATTATTGCTGTGGTTGTTATTGTATGGAAGGCCAGATGATTTTGGCACCTAGGCATTGATCTAGAATTACAAATGCTTTAACTAAAAGGAGAGTTTCCCTTCGTAAACTTTTAGATAGTTTTTTCATCACATTTCTCCCTACTTTCTTGCAAAGTGTCAGTGGTAACCCAAGTGGTATGAGACTTCAAGTCTGTTGCAAAAGTTTTGATCTCTCGAATGTCTTCTTTTGTATTTTCTAGATATCTTTTTGCTAGATGCTAAAGCGCAAAGCCTAATGCATAAGTTATAAGGAAACGTGGCATTAATCTTCTTTGGTGACTTGGATAATTTAAAAGTAAGGTTTCATGTTTTTGGTTATTTAGACCAAATTGACGCTGATTTAAGGCATATTTAATAGCGATAGCTGAATACTGATTATGTGGCACTTAAACCTGATTAGGGAATACTTACTCGACCAATAGCCAAAATTTCAAGCATAGCAAAGAATCTTTTCGTAGAATTTTTAATTTCACTGGAGTATTTTCCATATTTATCAATATCTCCAAATCGATTGAGTAAATTTTCACTTGGAAATTTAACTTGATTAAACTAGATCCGATCATTGTTCACTCCATTTAACCCTATTTTATAACCACAATTTTCTACTCGAACACAAGGCATCATATTTTCATTTTTGTCTTTAATAGGAACTAAAATAGTTTGCACGCTTTAGTTTTCTCCTATAATTAATTGAGCAAAAACACTGGTTATTTATCCATGTAAAGTATTACCAATATATTCTCTTCCTGGTGTAATTTTTTGTATCATTTCGATGCTCGAATTGGTTAAAGATTGTTGTTTACACAAGGAAGTTGTGCTGCATTCTTTTTAAGCAAATTTGCCAAATGTTTAAGTATTCCTTTAGTTGGGGAATTGCTAGGATTAGTCCATGTTATTATAGTTTTATCTTCAGTTGTAAGAAAAATGTAGACTGTTGATCTTGTGGTTAATTAAAATAACCTCATTTTGGCTCAAAACTGAATCCGTCCAACTGATATGGAACATTGGTAAAACACCCATTACACTAGTTTGAATAAATATGGGAAGAAAGTGGATTATGAGTCATGATATCATTATTTGGAAAAGTTAAATTGTTTTTTCAAGCACAACTATTGAAAGGAGTTTCGTGATTTATAGATATAAATTATTTTGTCAAATCAGTAATTTCAATTTTTGACAAAATAATAGATGACTAAGTTCCTCAAAACTTAGCCATCCATTTAAAATAAGTTTGATAGGTTTAGTGTTTTATTGTTGTGAATAGTATGGGGGATAAAACAATAGTAAATTGAGTGCAAATAAAATGCCAAACATTATATTTTTTATTAATAAGATAGAAGAAGTTGCATGCTGAGAAAAGCATCATCCGAAGGTCATTATTAAATTAGTAAGGGCAAGTTAATTCTCTTCGCTATTACTATGTTAATCAAGGCATATTTAATCCATTATTGAATGGTTCTTCGTAAAATAGGGATTGTAGTTTTATTATTTTTTACAGTAATTTTAATGAAGCCATATATTTGAAGAAGAAAATAAATTCAATTAAAAAAGGCTGCCCGAGGAAGACAGCCTTTGATTTAAAAACAGACTATGAGAAAACCGCTATGAGAGGTATTTTTTTTGGGGATTTCTCCCCCGATTTGAACATTAAAAAAGTAGGGAAGTAGTACGAAGTTAATCGACTAAATAGGTTGCTTTTTTTTAGTGGACAAATCAATATTTTAAAGTCTTGCAATCGAATCACCATTAATTATAATACCACCACCTAAGATATCGTGCAATTTGTGAAGTTCATTAACAGTGGGGATGGTACCATCTTTTTCAATAGAAACAATAACTTCTAAGGAAACACCGGATATTCTTGATAAATAATTTTGAGAAAACCCTTTTTTGATCCGGGCAAGTTGAACTTGTTGACCGACAGTTAATTGATATTTGGAAGTGGCTGTATGATTAGTTTTTGATTGAGGTAAAGGTGCTCTATGATCAACCATACTAATTAAAGATGCAATTAGAATTCCTGAGAAAATAAATTTTTCCATAGTGTTTCAATATTTTGATGATTGAATAAGATTTTTAAAATTTTGGTATATCGAAATGTTAGTGTTTAGCCCTACTTTTTACAAATTATCAAATTTATATAATTTGTATTTTTCAATTGTGTTGATTAGTTTTTCGGCGTACTTTTTATCGGTTGCATACCCTTGTTTTTTCAGGCCTATTGCCCATTTTCTGTAATCATTTCCATACTTTTTTAATGCTTTATAGCGAGCACCAGAAAGTAATATACTGTGTGCTCTGAAACTTTCACTTACACTAGAATATTTTCTGAAAAAATCTTTATGATGGTCATCAGTTGCATTGGAACAATGTCCTTTTTTACAACTTTTAGAAAAACATTTCATTCCAAAGAAATTATTATTATTTCTCGCTAATCGACTTGTTCCTACGCGGCTTTCGATTAACGCTTGCCCAATTTTGATACTTACTGGAATTTTGAAGAGTTCCATTTCTTTTTTTGCAATTGGTGTATATCGGTTTATGAATACTTTTACATCATCTTTGGAAAGTGAACCTGCTGAAACTGGTGCATATGGGTTGGAAATAGTTTGAGCAAAATTTGTATTCTCGTAACCATTGTCAGTATCATCAGCAACTGCTGAAAAAGGAGCGCTCAAATTAAAATTGAAGCGCATATCTTTTTTCAATAAAATATATCCAGCAAAAACAACTAAACCGATCTTAATCCAGGGGATGCTTTTTATTTCTAGTTTAGGAGCGATATTGAGGTCTAATTCAGAGATTTTTTTATAAAATAGATATTTCAGGGAAGTCAATGGTTTTTTTAAACCAATTAAAATTTTAGAACCTAAACTTGAAAGAGTAGGAGTAACAGTTTCTTTAAAAAAAGAACCTTTAATCATATCAGCAGTTTCGACTTCAATTTCTACTTTGGGCGGATTATTCACGATATCCCACTCAATCTCAGTAGCTGTTTCTTTGGTTTGTATGGTATTGATGTGTGAATGTTTTTTCATTATTGGATTCTTTTTGTACTTTGGGTTTTCGTTTTAAATGAATTTGTTTCTGCTCTCATAAGTACAATGCAAATATCAAACAAAAAGTTTTTAAAAACAAGTTTTATCAAACAATTTTTTTTAAAAAATGGCAGATTTCTCAAATAATACAGTAAATCAAAGGTTTAGACTCGTCTATAGTACGCTAGAAAGACTGAATTTAATTAAAGGAAAATCAGATATAGCCTCTCATTTAGGTACGTATAACCATGTAGTTAATAGTATTTTAAAAGCTCAAAGGAATATTACAGTTGAACAACTCAACAAATTGTTTGAAGTGTTTCATGTCAATGCTAATTACTTATTTGGGTTAAGTGAGGAGATGTTTATGGAGGGATATAGACAAATAGGAGATTTACAAGTTCGCTCTATTAATGAGAAAATAATGACAGGTCGGCGTAACATAGTATTAGTGCCTGACAAAGCTATAGCTGGTTATGCAACTCAACATCAGGAAAAAGAGTATCTGGAAAATTTACAAAAATTTTCTATTCCAGGTATGGAAGGTAATTTAGTGGCCTTTGAAATAAGTGGCGATAGTATGATGCCAAATATAACAAATGGTGATTTAGTAGTGTGTGAACCAGTTGAGCGAGGAGACCCATTGAGAGATAATCACATATATATTGTTGTCACGGATGTTGTAGTAGCCAAAAGAATACAACAAATTAGAGAAGGAAATGATATAACGAGCCTGAATTTGATCTCTGATAATAGTATTGTATTTAAACCATATCAAGTGAATGTAGAGGAGATTCAACAGATTTTAAGAGTAAAATGTAGATTAACTACTTCAGCGATTGCTTAATTCTCTTATCTTCAAATGAGTAATACTATCATAATGTTTTATCAATTATTAATTGGCATTTTATGTTGTAAAGAGCTATTGTTTTTTTAGGAAAATAAAACACATAGCAGCTTTTATAGCTTTATTCTGCTCTGTTTTGTGGTGTTAAAATTTTTGAAAGTAAATTTTTTTTCATCGCAAATAAAAATCAAGTTGCAAAAGGAATGGTAACGATTTTGAATTAGCGGTTTCAAATTTCCACCATCTATTTGAAGTTCTCCAAAATAATCATCGTGAAAAAATCAATAATTTTAACTTTAGTACTAGTTTTTTTCTTCGGGACATTTAGTTCTTGTGCTCGAAAGTGTAAAGGTGCTGGATGGTATGGAAACCATAATATAGGTTATGTTCCTCAAAAAAATGAAGCTATAGATTTGGCTTCTATTGATATATCTAAGGAAGAATGTGGGGAGGCTAGAGATTAGTTACCATTCATATTCTTTAAAAGCCGCTTGAAGCATTTTGTTTCGTGTGGCTTTTTTTATGTGGAAAAGTGAAGGCTTTGAGAGAGATTCTTTATTTTTGCGTTCATTTTAATATCGAGTTTAGATTTTTTTTTAATTCGAAAGAAAAACAATCAACAATGAAATTACTACAAGGAAAAGTTGCAATTATCACAGGTGGTTCACGTGGAATCGGTGAAGCTATTGCTAAAAGATATGCTGAACATGGTGCATCAGTTGCATTTACTTATCGTTCATCAGAAGATCGAGCCAAGCAAATTGAAACTGAACTTAAAGCTATGGGGGTAAAAGCTAGAGGTTATAAATCAGATGCCAGTTCTTACGAACAAGCTGAGACATTGGTTAAAGAGATTTTGGAGGAATTTGGGCAAGTGGATATTTTGATCAATAATGCTGGTATTACACGTGATAATTTAATGCTTCGAATGAGTGAGGAACAATGGGATCAAGTAATTGAGACTAATTTGAAATCAGTTTTTAATTTGACTAAGCAAGTTATTCGTCCAATGATGAAAAACCGAAGCGGTTCAATTATTAATATGAGTTCAGTAGTCGGTGTTTTCGGAAATGCAGGACAAGCTAATTATGCTGCTTCAAAAGCAGGAATGATTGGTTTTTCAAAGTCTATTGCAAAAGAGATTGGTTCAAGAGGTATTCGTTGCAATTCAATTGCTCCTGGATTTATTGAAACCGATATGACGGATGATTTAGATGAGAAAACTAAGGAAGCATTTCTTGCGGGTATTCCAATGAAGCGGCTAGGTGCTCCAAATGAAGTAGCTGACGTTTGTGTGTTTTTAGGTTCAGATATGTCAAAATATGTTTCTGGACAAACGATTAGTGTTTGCGGAGCATTAAATACTTAGTATTATAAATTAATTACAAGATGGAAAGTTTGGAAGTAGTATAAGATGTATTTGAAATTAGTAAAAGAATTCACCTTGTGATTCCTTCCTTCTTTTCGTTGTCTATTTTACTCAAAACATAGCTTTGTATTTTCTTGGCAAATACTTGTTTATTTAAGGATAAAATGCTGAATGTCAGTCACTAACAGTTTTTCTGATGCTTGAATTAGACAAGTTGGTTTAATTAATTCTTTTTTCAAATCTTCAATTCGGATCCATTTAAATAAATATTTAACTCCAAATTCTTCAATTTCAAAATTATTAGATGGAATAGTTCCATTTTGCAATTCAACATGGTGAATAAATTCTAACTCATGATAATCTAACTTATTATATTCAAAAAAATTTTCAACCACATATTTTAGTGATTTTACTTTGATTAAACAATTAAGTTCTTCTTGAAATTCTCTTTTTAATGTTTCTTTAGAGTCCTCTAAAAACTCAGCTCTTCCTCCAGGAAGCAACCATGATTTTCCTCCGATATATTTATGGAAAAGGATTTTTCCTTCTCTATGAAGAATTCCAGAAATCCGATAATTAAATTTTTTGTTTTCTTTTTGAAAGTTTATCATGGATTACACTTTTTTAATTAGAAGTGTTAATAGTTTAATATTAATACCATTTAATTACCTTATTTGCAGGTTTCCTCTCAAAATTAGGTACTGTTGCTTCCTTGCTGGGGTAACCAACAGGAAGAAGTAGGTATGGTCTTTCATTTGCGGGTCTGTCTAATATTTTTTGTAAAAAATTCATTGGACTTGGTGTATGTGTTAAAGTGACGAGACCTGCTTGATGAATAGCCGTGATCAAAAATCCACAAGCAATTCCAACAGATTCATTAACATAATAATTTTTATGACGGGAACCATTCTCGTCTATGTCATAAGCTTTTTTAAAAACAATAATTAACCAAGGGGCAATTTCTAAAAAAGGTTTTTCCCAATTCGTTCCCATTGGTTTAAGTGCGTCTAGCCATTCTTCTGACATACGATTATTGTAACTTTCGTATTCTTCCTTTTCAGCAGCATTTTTGATTTTATTTTTGATGAGAGGGTTGCTTACCGCACAAAAAGTCCAGGGCTGTTTGTGTGCACCCGAAGGAGCAGATGAAGCTGTCATGATAATTTTTTCAATCACTTCCTTTGAAACAGTTCGATTAGAAAAATCCCTGACTGATCTACGAAGGTTCAAATATTGATAAAATGCTTTACTCCGTTGAGTCATTTCTTTTTCATCAATTTGAATGCTTTTGTAAGGGATATAAGATTGTTTGTCCATATTTGGTTTAGCTAGTTGTGTTCTGGAAATTATAAATCACCTAATTGTGGGCGAATAACAATGTCTTCTACAACTGCAGATGAACTCATCGTCCAAGCTCCCCAAGTTGCATTCGCAATATCGCTTGCTAACATTAATCGACTCTTTGGTAAATCTACTCCTTCCCATGAATTGGACCAAGTGGCTCCTGGTAGGATTGAAGTTACCCGAACTCCTTTATTTTTCATTTCCTCACGTAAAACTTTGGAGAAACCAAGTAATGCAAATTTAGATATTGAATAGGAACCTCCATTTGGGTAGGCAATTTGACTGGCAATTGAGCACATATTGAATATGTGTTTTTTGTTAGAAGCTTTTTTGCTTCGTGACTTTTTTAGCATTGTCGGAAGAATGGCACGGGTCAAATAATAAGCACTATATAGATTAGTATTAATTTGGGATTCCAATGTTCCGTCTGCCTCCTTTGCTATTTCTCCCGGTAAAAAAACACCAGCATTGTTGATTAAAATATCTACTGATTTCCAATTAGACAAAACGAATTTAGCAAAAGATTGAACTTGAGCTTTTTTGCTCATATCCGTCTTCTTCACTAAAATCTCAATATTGGGAAATTTTTCAGTAAAAGTTTTTTTTAGTGATTTTAGGTCGTTGACGTTTCTTGCGTTTAGTGCAAGATTAAATCCTTCAGCTGCAAATTTTTCAGCAATAGCTAGTCCAATTCCCTTAGTTGCGCCGGTAATAATTACGTTCATAAAGTTTATTTCTTGTTTTTTATTAAATTGACTCGTTTAGTTCTATCCTTGATTTTTTCAAATTTGATGCAATTATTTTAGAAAATCCAAATTCTCTTGTAAAGGAGTATTTTTATAATTGTATCAATTTTTATTAACCATTTTATTTGATTTATAGTGATAATTGGTGTGATCTTATAAAATTCATTTGAAATCCTAAGAAATCAAGCTTTTATGTTTTTAATATGGTTTATTATTTAATTGTGAGACTCATAAATAATGTTCTTTATATTTTAATTACCTACGAATTTTACTTTTTTATCTGAAATTAATTGAATCTCATCAAAAGATTTTTTTAATTAACCGTTAGTTGCAATCTTCTCCATTTTCAAAAAACCTTTCCAAGTCATATAAATCTGACAGAAGAATTATAAAAGTAGTTATGTAATCAGGCACCTAAACCTAAAATTACTCCTCGTTTCCACCATTTTTTATTCGTAATTGCAAACATTCGATTGACTTACTAGGTTTAGCAAAAAACTTCTATATTTGCGACAAATTTACAAATATTCCCACATTATTATTTAAACGGGAGATCGAGTTTAAATTTCAGAAGATTCTACATTCATGAACGTTAATTTTTTCTATCATTTTGGTCGGTATGTTATGTTGTTGCGAACTGCTATCTCGCGACCTGAAAAATTTTCGATGTATTGGAAAGAGACAATGCGTCAAATGGATGATATCGGTATAGGATCGATAATTATTGTCAGTATAATTGCGATATTTATTGGAGCTGTAACTGCTGTTCAATTCGCATATCAATTGGATGGAACCCTAGTTCCTCGATGGTATATTGGTTACATAGTGAGAGACAGTACTATTATTGAATTAGCTCCAACAATTTCATGTCTGGTTTTGGCGGGTAAAGTTGGATCTAATATCGCAGCAGAAATAGGAGGGATGCGGCAAAAAGAGCACATTGACGCTATGGAAATTATGGGGGTAAACACTGCCTCATATTTGATTTTACCAAAAGTAATTGCTGGTTTAGTTATGATTCCTATTTTGGTTTGTTTGGCAGCATTTATCAGTATATTAGGAGGCTATCTTTCTAGTGTAGTGGGTGGTTTGATTACTCATGAAGAGTATTTGAGAGGATTGCGTTCCTTCTTTTCTGATTATAATGTGTTGATGATGGTAATTAAATCCTTGGTTTTTGCATTCATTTTAACATCAGTTTCAGCATATCAAGGATATTATGTGAAAGGAGGAAGTATTGAATTGGGACAAGCAAGTACCCGAGCGGTGGTGTATTCTGACATTTTAATTTTGCTTGCAGATTATGTAATTGCATTGTTATTGACTCAATAGAATAATATGATTAGAGCAGTTGAAATACGAAAATCATTTGATGAGACAGAAGTGTTGAAGGGAATTTCAATGAATTTCGAAAAAGGAAAAACCAATTTGATTATTGGCCGGAGCGGTGCGGGAAAAACAGTTTTACTGAAATTATTGGTAGGTTTAATGGAACCTACCCAAGGTGAGGTTTGGTATGGTAATGATAATTTTTCGGAAATGGAAAAAAAACAACGACGTGCTATACGAATGGAAGTTGGGATGCTTTTTCAGGGTTCTGCTCTTTTTGATTCGATGACGGTAGAGGAAAATGTTAGATTTCCTCTAGACATGTTTACTAGTATGACTCGAAAGGAAAAACAAAAACAAGTTGATTATTGCTTAGAAAGAGTTGAATTGGTGGGGGCGAATAAAAAATTCCCATCAGAGACAAGTGGAGGTATGCAAAAGAGAGTTGGAATTGCTCGGTCAATTGTCTTAAATCCGAAATATCTTTTTTGCGATGAACCTAACTCTGGGCTTGATCCAAAAACAGCCTTACTCATAGATGAGTTGATAAAAAGGATTACCTATGAAAATGAAATGACAACCATTATTAACACCCATGATATGAATTCTGTAATGGAAATTGGTGACAATATAGCGTTGTTATATCAAGGTGAACTAGCCTGGCAAGGTAATAAATCTGAAGTACTTAATAGTGATAATAAATTGTTGCAAGATTTTATTTTTGCATCTCCTTTTCTACAGCGCCTGAGAGATGCAGCTCTTCAGAATTCAAAATAAGGTTAGTGATTCATTGTTGACTTTTATGCTATCAGGTACGCTAGTAGCTGACATCTTACTAAAAAAGAATAGCCCACTTCAAAAAGAAGTAGGCTATTTCCGTCCTCGGTCTCAAAAAAAGAAAACTACATCTTTTTGCGTTTGCCCCTTTTATATTTCAAAGCTGTCGCTTTTGGAGCATGAGGGATGATGACCTCATTTACAAATGTTTTTAAGCTCTTTGGTTTGCTGAAATTAGCTATTATACAATAGGAATATTTGCCATTTTTTAATTGGTGTGTATATACACTTCCAAATTGTTCAAATAATGGAAAATTTCGTTTCAATTTTTCATCGGATTGTAACAATTCAATTACATAACCAGTAAAAGAATTGGACAAGGTTTGGTGGTGTCTATAATACGAGGGAATTTCTGTTTCGAAATCTCCTTTTGGTGTTAGTTCTACATCAGCAGATTCAGTAAAAAATAGAGGCGCAATTTTAGCAGAGGTATTGTCTAAATTAGTTTGTTCAGAAATACTATTTAGGTCAGTCAACATCTTTAATGTGATGGTAAAATAGCCTTCCTCTTGAGCGAAAAAAGTAACAGGACTCAAAAATAAAATTAAGATGGTTGTCTTAAGCAACCCGTTTGTTGACTTATACCGCTCCATAGTGTTTTTTATTGAGTATCACTTTGTATAAAATTATACTTCAGTCTAGTGTTTCGAAAAATAATGATTGATTTTCTAACGATTGTTTTATTGAGTCAAATTAAATCAATGCTAGTAAAAAATCTCTAAAGAAAAGTAGAAATATAATCATATTGCGTTTTTAAAATTTGATTAATTACTATTCCTCTATAATTTCGGGACGATAATTTATTTTTTTAATTGTTAAATTAAGGTTCACAAATATATATATATATACCATATAAAAAAATCAAATACTGGGTATTGTTTTGTTTGTTGGTTTATTTGAAGAATTCATGTGACTCTTGATTTCAATAGATTTTTTAATAATCTTAAAAAATCACTAAAATGTAAAATAGTGAAACTTTTAAAAGTGGGTAAATGGTTGTGTTGAACGGTATAGGTTTTTGAGGAATCGGTAATAGGATTTCATTTTTAGAGAAATAATCATTTTAGTTTTTTTGATAAATTGTGACAATGAGATTAACTAACTTTTTCTAGACGAGGAGCAAAAAAATTATTTTTTCGAAATATTAATTAAATAATTAAAGATTTTTCGAAATTACTTAGTTGACCCATATTTAGATGTTTGATTTGGTTAAAAACGATAAATCAATTTTATAGCAAAGTATCATTTTGTTTATTCTATGAAAAACATATATTTGCACTCCGATATTCATTATTGGAACAGCCCAGGTGGTGGAATTGGTAGACACGCTAGCTTGAGGGGCTAGTGCTCGCAAGGGCGTGCAGGTTCAACTCCTGTTCTGGGCACCATAGTACTAAGGAGGTTGAATTCATTCTGGATTCAACCTCCTCCTCATTTTAGATTAGCTCATTTTATTTTTGGAAAAATCTACTAACTTTACGATTCACCAAAAAATATACAGAATGGATATCCCTGGATTAATTGGAAAGGTTGAAGATTACAAAAAGATAAGAAGCAATACTCATATCTATCGAAAAGCATGGGATGGTACAATCAAACCAATGCTTCATGAGAAACTTGGCGAAATAATTAATCAATCAGGTTTGCAAGCTAAAGTTGTAGAAAAAACTGAGATGGATAATTTGGAGGCGGTGGTTTTAGATTTAGGGCAAGAGGAGAGCGGAATCAGTCAAAGGGTATCTGATAACCTGAATAAATCAATGATTCGATATAATGGTATGTTAGTCTACCAACAATTATTTAATGGAAAAATAATTATAATGATTATTCCTCCTTTTATTGAAGGATTAGGGCAACCAAAGCCTCCTTATAATCTTGAAATTTTAAGACCGGAAGAATTGAAAGCTCCATTTTTATTTCGACACATCGAAAAATTATTAAAAGAAGTAACTGAGTGGGAAGATTTTGATGATGATTTACCGGAGAAAAAAGTTATTGGATTTCAAACTGGGTTTAAAAATAATACAGTTATCAGAGAAGGAATTGCAGGTAATTCAAATTAGTTTTTTTAGCGAAAATATGGGATTTGGAAATTCAATATTTTAAAACATGGTCAACCTGAATATATCGATCCTCCATTTTATAAAGAAAAAAGTGCAAATTGCGCAAAATAAAATTAAATAAAATTTAATTATGACTCTTTTAAATACATTAAAGTTACCTCTTTATTTATTTTGCCTTTTCGTTTTAGTGGCTTGTGGAGGTAAATCTTCAACTTCTGAGAATACAGAAACTAAAGTAGTCACCGCTAAGTCATCAGCCTATAAAACAGAGGCCACAAAATCTGAAACTACTAACTCTTCAGATAAAGTTACTATTTCCGGCAAAGATATGACTGTAAAATCTGGAGAAGAATTTTGTGTAGACGTACAAGTTTCTAATTTCATCGATGTGATTTCGATGCAATACAGCACAAATTTTGATAGTAAGCTTTTAGAATTTTTAGAAGTAAAGAATCCATCGTTAAAAGATTTATCCACCAAGTTAAATGGATCAAATTTTGCTCGAGCCAAAGGTGAAGTAAATACTCTACGGTTTTCATGGTTTGTTCAAGATTTGAAAGGAATTTCATTGTATGATGATTCTACTATTTATCAAGTTTGTTTTAGAGCTTTAGCAAAAAGTGGAACAGTTACAGAAGTCGATTTCGCAGAAAAGCCTATGACAGGAGAAATTGGGAATTCAAAATATCAACCGATGCAAGCTGAATTTGGTGCAGCTAAAATTACTATTGAATAAATCATTGGATAATCTACCCATTGGATCAACTTCATTTTTTCAAAAAAAAAGTAAAAAACCATTGATTTCATTTATAATTCTTTTAAGTTTGCACTCCATTTTGAAAAGCCTAGTATAATTAGGAAAATGAATAGAAATTATTATCATATTTTCCCTGCGTAGCTCAGTTGGTTAGAGCGCCTGATTGTGGTTCAGGAAGTCACTAGTTCGAATCTAGTCGCGGGGACATTAAGCATCATTCAGAAATATGGATGGTGCTTTTTTGTTTTAAATCAGTTATCAAAATTTCAATCAAAGTTGAAATCAAAAAACATTAAGTTTAATTCAATCATTAGTTTTTTGATTTTGGTCACCGTTTTAATTTTGATTTAAAGAGTAAATTATGGCAAATAAAAAGCAAGTAGAAAATAAGCGAGGCACAGTAGCCAGAAAGGTCAAAGGCTTTCGAGATATTGATCCAAGTTTAAACCAATTAAAATGGAAGATTATTAATTCTGCAGGCCAGGTTTATAAAAGTTATGGTTTTGAGCATTGGGATACTCCTATTTTAGAATATGCTGATTGTTTGGGAAAATATTTACCAGACGATGATACGGTGGATAAAGGAGTATATTCTTTTAAGAATCCAGAAGTAGAACCTGTTTTGCGAGCAGATGGTTCAGAGTTGAGAGATGAGGATGCACATGTTGTAATGGAAAATCAACACTTGTCAATGCGATATGATTTGACTTCACCATTGGCTCGTAGATATGCGGAAGGTTTATTGGAAAAGTATCAACGTCATATGCTGAGCCAAATGAAACCACCTTTGTTTCGTCGGTATCAGTTTGGACCTGTTTATAGATATGAGATTAAATTAAGTCCAGGACGTTTTCGGGAGTTTTGGCAATTAGATTTTGATAATGTTGGAACAAATGATGTAGCTGCCGATGCAGAAGTTTGTATGGTCTTGTCTGATGCTTTAGAGGCGATTGGCCTGCCTAGGAAGAGTTATATTGTCAAAGTTAATAATCGGAAAATTTTGACAGGTTATTTAAAAGAGCTTGGAGTAAAAGATGATTTGACAGAGCAAAATATTATTCGAGTTATTGATAAAATGGATAAAATTGGTTTGGATAAAGTGGCATTAGAATTAGGGATAGGTAGAATGGATGATTCGGGTGCAGAAGTAAAAGGTTTAGGTTTGGATGAAAAATTAGTGAGGAGTGTTGCTGATTTTATTAAAGGATTTTCTATTCAAAGAAAAAGAAAGGAAGTATTGACTGATTTGAGAAAATTGGACATTCAAAATGAAATAGCTCAAGAGGGAATTCAAGAAATGGTAAAAATAGATTCGATTCTTTCCGCTTTAGATTTTGACGAGGAAAGAGTTATTTTTGATCCATCATTAGTTCGGGGTTTGGCATATTATACTGGACCAGTTTATGAGGTAGAATCATTACAAAGTTATATTGATTCTAAAGGAGTGGAAAGACGAATAGGTTCTATTTGTGGGGGTGGTCGATATGATGGCTTGGTAGAAAATTTGTTAGGGATTAAAGTCCCAGCGACAGGAGCTTCGATAGGTGTGGATCGATTAGCAGAATTGTTGATGTTGACGAACCAAGCTCCGAAAAGAAAAGATGGACCAGTTTTTATCGCTTACTTCGATGAAGAATTGATGCCACACTATCAAAAAGTTGCTAGGGACTTACGAACTGCTGGAATCGAAACAGAAGTTTATTATGGTATGGATAAAAAGAAAATGAAAAAACAAATGGCTTATGCTGATGATAAGAATTGTCCATTTGTAGTTCTAATTGGAGCGAATGAAGCAGAAGCAGGAATTGCGACGGTTAAAAATTTAAAGTTAGGAAAAGAAATCGCAGATAAATTCACGGACAAAAAAGAGTGGATGGAGCAAGTGCAAAAGGAAGTTTTGATTGGTGAATTAGCAGATTATTTAAATGAACAAATGAAAGGATAAATCTTTTTTGTAAGTGTATGGTATTTAAGTCATTCATGTCTTTTAGGTTATTTCGTTTTTTGCTCTGGGCAAATCTAATCTGATATAATTTGTCTTCTTCAAATTTTTTGCAATAAAAGTTAAATTGATTGGTACTCAAATTTTTAAATCCCGTTGGAACAGTTACTAAAGATTTATTACCATGAAAGCATGATTTAAGTTATAATTATTGATCGAGAGGGTCGCATTTAATTTTAGATTATCCATTGAAGTACGTAAAGAAATACGGGCATCGTTTTCAACTATTGTTTTTAGTTTTTTAAATTTGCTGTGCTAATATTTTCATCCGTAATACTTTTGGAAGTTCTTTGCCAAAAGGTGTTCGCCAAAGGGAGTCTTTTAAATTATGTTCCACCACATCTTTGATTGATCTTACTTGAACAGTAAAGCCTGCATTAGGCGATAAGTATTTTATTAAATCAACAAATATATTCTGTGTCGAGGAGAATTTTGAACCTATCTAAGGTCATATTCCTATATTTTTTATTTTTTGAAATGGTGATTAACTATCTCGATAACTATTCCGATTATCCTATTTTTAGTAAATCTCATTTTTTTCTATCACTAACTTTAATTTTTAGCTTCTTTGATGTTATTAATTTTTGATGTAAAATTTTACCAAAAAAAACTTGTTGAAAGGTTCATTAAAATCGAGAATAACATTTTTTCATGATTTATTTGAATGTGGAAAATATTGTAAAGGTTAAGATTTTGCCATGAAACTAACAATTACTGGAGGTTTTTCCTTTTCTTTGTTAAGGTTAGATTGCGTTAAATTAAAGATTTCACCAAGGTTATCATTATCAGAATTATGTCATAAATGAAGTTAGGTCATCGTAAAAAGATGTTTTTAATGATTATTATCACCTGTGAAGAATGAACTTTAACCCATTTAAAGTCGTTGTTTTACCACTTGATAGTCTAACAAATTATTAGGAACTCAACTATATTTACAAATCTTACAACAATCAACTAATGATTCCTACAGTTAAATTCGCTAGAAAAGATCCCCAAAATTTTTTCCCAACCATAAGAAAACGAGTTAATGAATATTTTGAAAAAAATAAAATCAAAAAAACAGGCAACGGTTTATTGTATTTAAAAACAATTATTGTCTTTGGGTTGTATTTTATTCCATTTTCCATAGTTTTAGCTCAAGTGTTACCTGTGTGGGGAGTATTGGTTTGTTATTTAGTAATGGGGTTAGGAAATTCAGGAATTGGGCTTTGTGTAATGCATGACGCTAACCATGGATCCTATTCTAGAATTAAATGGGTGAATACCTTGATGGAATATACAACTAATATGATTGGGGCAAGTTCTTTTACTTGGAAGATCCAGCATAATGTTTTACACCATTCCTATACCAATATGTATGAGTTGGATGAAGATATTGATGATAAACCATTTTTAAGATTGTCTCCAGAAGGGAAGTTGAAATGGTATCATAAATTTCAGCATTGGTATGCACCTTTATTGTATTCTTTGGCAACCTTAAGTTGGGTAATTAAAAAGGATTTTAAACAATTAATTGATTATAATAAATCAGGAATGACAGAGCGATGTGGTTTCAGCCCTTTTCGTGAAACGATTATTATGATTGTGTCAAAAGTGTTTTATTATTTTTACATGTTGGTACTCCCTGTTATGTTAGGAGTAAAATTGTGGTTAGTAGTTTTAGGTTTTGTGTTGTTGCATGTGGTTTCTGGTTTATTGATTACGTTTGTTTTCCAATTGGCGCATTTGGTAGAAGGACCAGAGCATACAGATATTCCGCACGATGGAAAAATGAACAATACTTGGGCAATACATCAATTAAGGTCAACTGCCAATTTTGCAACTAAAAATAAATTGGTCACTTTTCTAGTAGGTGGTTTAAATTTTCAAATTGAACATCATTTATTCCCTACTATTTCTCATATTCACTATGAAAAAATTTCTGAGATTGTAAAGGGAGCAGCAAAGGAATTTAACTTACCTTATTATGAATTTGTCAAAGTAAATGAAGCGCTGATTTCACACATGAGGATTTTGAAGGCATTGGGACAAGGGAAAATGCAGGTTCAACCAGGTGCATAATTTTTTTTCCATTAAAGAAAGGATTACTATTTTAATATTAATCCTTTCTTTAATTAAGGGGAGTGAGAATTAATCTTTTAATTCTCTCGCATTTTTAAACTCTGAACCCTCTTTCCATTGCGGATATAATTTTTCATTTGCCAACCGTAATCCTACATTGAAAAATAATTGTGCATCTTCTACAGCACCTTTCAAATCCCAATCACCCTTCAAATATTGATCAGAAGGTTGGTGGTAATTAGTTGTTGTAAATTCTTTCTTTTTTTTCATCGCATATTCTTTTCCTTTCTCACGATGATCATAACTACCTTTTGCATAAAGGGCAGGTACTCCAACTTTCGCAAAACAAAAATGATCTGAGCGAAAAAAATATCCTTTCTCAGGTTCTTGATCTGGTAAAATATAGCGGCCTTGTTTCTTCGCTTCTGCTGCTGCAATATCATCCATTTCAGAATGTCCATAACCAGTGATTGTTAAATCTTTCATACGTCCCATGATAGCAGCACCATCCATGTTGATATTGGCAATCGTATTTTTAATTGGATAAATTGGATTTTGAGCATACCAAAGAGAACCTAAAAGTCCTTGCTCCTCCGCGGTTACTGAAAGGAAAATGATGGTTCGTTTTGGTTTTTCCTTCATTTTTGAATAAGCTTTCGCAATTGAAAACATACTTGCGGAGCCACTTGCATTATCCAGAGCACCATTGTAAATAGAATCTCCATTCACCACTTGACCAACACCCAGGTGATCCCAATGAGCAGTATAAATGATATATTCGTCAGGTGTTTCTGAACCTGTAATTTTTGCAATTACATTGTTAGAGTTATTCTTTACAAAAGTATTATTGATCGAAGTACTCATATTCATTCCAAGAAGCATTGGTTTAAACCCTTTTTGACTCGCATTTCGCAACATGTCTTTTGCTTCAATTTTTGAGTTCATAAAAAGTCGCTTAGCTGCATCAAAAGTGATCCAACTTTCCACCGCACATCTAGAAATATTGTCATCATCAGATTGTAAAGATAAAAGTCCACCTGACCATGAATTAGAAACAACAAACCAAGGGTAACCAGCAGCACCAGTTTCGTGAATTAAAATTACACCATCCGCATTTTGCCTAGCAGCTTCTTCAAATTTGTAATCCCATCGACCATAATAAGTCATCGTTTTTCCTTTGAAAAAAGTTGAGTCCTCAGAATAATAGCCTGGATCATTAACAAAAATTATAGCAGTTTTTCCAGTCATATCAATTCCATCGTAATCGTTCCAACCATATTCAGGCGCAACAATTCCAAAGCCGCAAAAAACTAATTCTGAATCTTTTAGGTCGATATTTTCTTTCACTTGTTGAGTGAAAGTCATCATATCTTTTTTGTATTCAAATTTTAGTTCTTCCTTTCCTCCTGTGATGTACATTCCATCAGAAGGTTTAGCGGTAATGTCGACCAACGGGACTTTTTGAAAATAGCTATTACCATTTCCAGGTTCTAATCCCATTTTTTGAAATTCTTTTTGGATAAAATCGATGGTAATTTCTTCGCCTGCTGAACAAGGTTTTCTTCCAAGAAATTTATCGGAGGAAAGTTCTGCTAAATAATATTCTATATCAGTTGTGTCGATAGCATCGGCAGGTGGATTGTTGTAAGCCGTATTTGAATTTGAAGTACAACTAGTTATAGATATACATCCGATAAAAATTAGTAATAGAAAAAATAGTGATGGATTTTTCATAAATATTTTTTATCAAAGAAAAGAAATATTTATGAATTGATATATTTTGTTTTATTCTTGAAAAAGTGGTTTAACAACATTTTCAAAAATACGAACAAATACACTTCTATTTTCGGTAATAATTTCACCATTACCCAGTAGCTCTTGTTCCAATTTTAATTCTTTTTCACTTTGAGTGATGAGACCATTGATCAATTTTATTTTTACTGGCAAGCCTTCTTCGCGTGAGAGGCCAGGAAGATCAATTACTTCGCCCTCTAATTGTCCAAATTCTCGGTAAGGAAAGTTGTCTAGTTTTAATAAAACTCGCTGTCCTTTTTGAATTCTTCCTGAACCTTGAACGGGGATAAAAAGTTGAGTAAAATAATTGTCTTTCTTGTTTTCTGGAAGAATGACCATGATTTCTTTTCCTTGTTCAATATATTGTTTTTCACTCCAATTTTGTACCATGGAGATTTTTCCAGGCATAGCAGCAATTAGTAAATTTTCCTCGTTCCACCGGTCAATGGCACCCACAAGATTATTGATACTGCTACGAAGGTTGATGTAATTTTGATTATTGGTTTCGCTACTTGAACTTTGAATGTCAGTAATATTTTTTTGAAGTCCTGAAATTCGTAACATTCGTTGATTTATTTCGTCTTCAATCTCTTTCACTCTAGTTTGAGATGAAATCCAAATTTTTTCTTGGTTTTCCAGTTCTTGAGGAGATTTGTCGTTACTGGCAACAAGTGTTTTTATTCGATTATATTTATTTCGTTCTAATTTTTCAGATTTCTTGGCATCAGTTAATTTTCGATTTTGAATTTTTATTCCAGAATTGATGCCTGTCATTTGATTTTTATATTGAATAATTTCTTTTGCAGCAGCTTTGTTTTGTTCATAAAACTGAAAATTTTCAAAATTCATTTGCACTTCAGCATGTAAAGGTTGCAATGTTCCAATTTCTAATTGCTTAAAATCGGAGGATATAAATTCCAATAATTCAGATTGATCAGCATTATTTAAATCATTTGTAAATTCCTCTAATTCCTCCACATCTTCAAAATTTGCTGCACTTTGCATCTCTACTAGAAGGTCACCTTCTTTCACATTATCTCCATCTTCTACCCAAATTTTTGAGATCAAATCTGATTTTTGAGCATTGACCCTTACTGGAGCAATTTTAGTAGTGATGGAGACTCGGCCTCTTACTTTATCAGGATATTGTACCCATAAACTCATAGCTACCATTGAAAAAATAGCACCTGTTACAACAAGTGTTCCCCAACGTACAATCCAACGTGGTGGTGTTCCGATGATCTCTTGAACATCATCACTTCTGAGTTCTATCCTGTTGTGTTCTTCCATTTTACTATTTGGAATTAAGCTCCAAGTTCTAATTGGTTTCTCACTAAATAATAATATGCGCCTTTCAATTCAGTTAAACTCTTGTGAGTTCCTTGTTCGATAATTTCGCCATCTTCAAGAACAATAATCATGTCAGCGTTTTTTACAGTACTTAATCTATGCGCAACAATTAATACTGTTCTATCCTCAAAAAACTCCTCTAAATTATCCATAACAATCATCTCATTATAAGCATCCAATGCATTGGTCGCTTCATCTAAGAAAATAAATTCCGGATTTTTATAAACTGCTCTCGCGAGCAATAATCTCTGTTTTTGCCCTTGACTCAGACCGATTCCGTCTCCCCCTATTTTTGTGTTGTAGCCGAGAGGTAAACCTTCAATAAATGTTTGGGCATTTGCTACCTTTACAGCATGAAGTAATTTCTTTTTATCTACAACTTCATCTCCGAGTGCAATATTATTAGCAATGGAATCAGAAAAAATGTAGCCATCTTGCATTACAACGCCACATTTTTCTCTCCATATCCTATTTCTGATATTGGAAAGGGTAGTTTCACCCAATTTTACATTTCCTTGGGTAGGTTGATAAAAATTTAATAATAGTTTTAGTAAAGTTGTTTTTCCACTTCCACTTGTTCCAACGATTGCCACTTTTTTTCCTTTTGGAATAGTTAAACTGATATCCTTCAAAATCATGTTTGAGCTTGGACCACCGTATTGAAAAAATACTTTTTCTAAAGTCAAATCTTTATTACCAGGAAGAATATTCATTTTCTCCTCCAAATCTTCTTCCTCTTCTTTTAAATGGATTTCATTGAGTCGTTCAAGACTTATTTCCGCATCTTGATAAGATTTTATAAAATTTATCCATTGTGAGATTGGTCCGTTTAATTGACCAATAATATATTGAACAGCCATCATCATCCCCAAGGTCATATCTCCTTGAATCACCGCACGAGCTGCGATAAATGTAATGAAAATATTTTTCAATTCATTGATGAAATTAGCTCCAACACTTTGTATTTGTTCCAGTTTCAAATAGCCCACGCTAATCCTAAAGAGTTTAGCTTGGATGCGTTCCCATTTCCATCTTTTTTGTTTTTCCGCGTTATGCAATTTGATTTCTTGCATGCCATTTAAAAGTTGAATCAGCGTACTTTGATTATCAGCCATTTGATCAAATCGACGATAATCTAACTCTTTTCGTTTTTTCAAAAAGAATAAAACCCATCCAATATAAAAAATGGTAGCAAGTAAAAATACCGATACAATAAGTTTATTGTAAATTGCTAAGATTATTGTAAAAATCACGAATGTTACCAGCGAGAACGCTGTAAACAAAGCCGAAGATGTTAAAAAATATTCTACTCGACGGTTGTCTGAAATTCTTTGCAATAAATCTCCAATCAATTTAGTATCAAAAAATCGTATTGGCAGCCGCATCATTTTTAACAAGAAGTCACTGATCATACTAATATTGACTCTCGAACCAATATAAAGAAGTATCCATGATCTAAGATATTCGACCATTGTCTGACTAAAGTATAAAACTAATTGAGCTATTAAGACTACATATATAAAGTCTAAGTCTTGATTTTCAATTCCAGTATCGACCACAGATTGCATCAAAAATGGAAAGGCAATTTGCAAAAATGCACCGGCCATTAATCCAATGATTAACTGCCCAATTAGTCCAGTATAACTTTTAAAATATTTGAAAAGATAACCAAAACTTATTTTGTTGGACTTTTCACCATCACGTTCATAGAATTTTGGTGTTGGTTCTAATATCAAAATTACTCCTACGTCTTTTTCCTCTACTTTATCACTCGCCCAACCATCCATGAATTCGTCCTTAGTTATAGTCACTTTACCATGAGCAGGATCAGCTACCCAAACTTTATTTTTCTTTATTTTGTATATGACGATAAAATGTTGTTGTCGCCAATGTGCAACAAAAGGAACAGGTATTTCTTCAATTAAAACATCAAATGGAACTTTTACGGCCAAAGAATGCATACCAATATGCTCAGCTGCATCGCTAATATCCATTAGGGAGACACCTTCTCGATCTGGATAGGAAATGGAGCGTAAGTATTCCGGATTGTAATGTCTACCATGATAACGAGCTATCATTCGTAAAGACGCTACTCCGCAATCCATCGCATCTAATTGTTCGTAAAAAGGAAAAGAAATCGGCATTTGAATTAGCTGAAATTTTTGATCTCATCAACGTAATTATTGTCTTTTTTGCAAAAGAACAGCAAAATCAAGGAGGTGAGAGGTAAAGTTTTCTTTTTTTAATTGGTTGTAATTCGTGTAATTATTTGACAATCAGCAGATTGCAAATATTCTATACGCCGTATGATAAGCAATTTGTATGCATCAATAACTATACCGAATTTGTATAATATGTCGAGTTTATATAGTTTTTTTTTTAATGGGTAATTATGGAGGGTGTCATATTTTTTTTTTAATCATTAAATAATAACGTAATTTTACAAAATTGCTATAAGTTTGTTTTGTTTGGTTCTTTTTTTTGTAATAATTTTAAAAGAAAATTAGCCTTTTTGAAAAACTTAAAAGCCTATTTATAATTTTTTATCTGCCAATACTATTGAATATTTTATTTAAATGTAAAATAATCATTTTCTATTTTTTTTATTTATCCAATTTTTATGCAAAAAATAACTTTAATCATTTTTAGTGTTTTAGTTTTTGGAAATGTGTTGATTGCTCAGCCTACTTGGTCATTGGAAAAATGTATCCAGCATGTACAAGAAAGTAATACATCTACTGTGCGTCATGCAAATCTGGAAGTAGAGAAAAACAAAATAATACTAGAAAAAACAGAGGCAGAACGACAACCCGATCTGGGGTTTTCTACCAATTTTGGATTAAATTTAGGACGAACAATTGATCCATCTACTAATGCATTTGGAAATTCATCTACACTTTATAATAGTTTTCAATTAGAGAGTAATTACACCTTGTACGATGGAAACCAGGCTAAAAAACGAATGAAAAAATCTGTTTTAGCTGTTCGATCTGCGCAATATGATGCTGATCAACTAACCAAGGATTTATCATTAAACGTATTACGTACTTATTTGACCATATTGATGGCGGAAGAGCAATTGTCTAATGCTAAGAAAAATTTATCACAAACGGAATCCTGGATGCGTCAAACAAAAAATCTTGTAAATGCAGGATTACAATCAAATGTTGATTTGAGAAATGTTGAGATTCAAAAAGCCAGAGATGAACAGAAAATAATTGATCGCCAAAATTATTTGGATAGAAGCTATGTTTCATTGAAAAATATTTTGGAACTCGATCCTTCTCAATCACTAAAAATAGCGAAGCCATTAAAAATAGTCCAGCCAGATGAGTCGATCAATAAGCTTTCTTTCAAAACAATATATTCCGGAGCATTAAAAACTCAGCCAAGTATAGAAGGTGGTGAGTTGGAATTAAAAAGTTTGAAGCTTGATAAACAAATTGCTTTAGCAGAGAAAAAGCCATCTGTGAGTTTGTTTGGAGGTATTTGGGCGAATTATTCTTCCAGAAATATGGAAGCTGATGATTCAAATTCTTTTATGGATACCGTTACATCAAATTTTATAACTTTAATCCCTGGTCCTGATAATTATATAACTGCCTCTGAAATTATAACTAGTGGAGTTGAAACAAAAAATAAAAAATACTTTAGTCAATTAGGTGAAAATTTGGGGTACGGAGTTGGTTTAAATATTTACCTTCCAATTTTAGATAAAAAAGCTTCCAAGCTAAATTCCGAAATTGCACAAGTCAATTATCGACAACAGCAAGAAGAGAATATTCAGTTTAAACAACAACTGCGTATTGAAATTCAAAATGCTATTTTAGATGTTCAGGCTGCTGCTAAAAAATTAGAAGCTGCCGAGAAGACCTTATCTTTGCTAGAGGCATCCATCGTTTCCATGAAAAATAGATTAAGCCTTGGAAATATTAATGCGTTCGAATATAAAACCATTCTGAATGAGCGAGATAGCGCAGAAATCGAATTGGTATTGGCGAAGTATGAGTTTATTTTGAAAAAAATGGTTGTGGAATTTTACGAGGGGAAAAATTTGAGGTTATAATATCGAGGAGCTTTGGGTTACAGATGTTTTCTAAATTTGATTATTATCTATGATTAGGAAAAAAGAAAAGCTCTTTTTGTTAGTGTGCAAAAAGAGCTTTTCTTTTTAGTGTAACATGGGAGAAAAATGAAATTCCTTATCCATTACTCGAGAGAACAGCGGCAAAATTTCAATGAATTAAAAAGATTATTCCTTCTTTATTGGAGCAGCAATTGTTCAAAAAACCTACAGTTATATTAAGTTTAAATCAAATTTTTCTTTAATATTAAAAAATAGATAACATGATTTGAGGTGTAGTTATAATTAATTTCAGGGAAATCAAGATCTCAAATAATGTTTGTAAAACAACTTTATAGATGATTATGTTACCTCAAGTAAGAATGAAAAGTTAGATTAAACTGGATTATTTTTCCTAATTAATTGTCCAAAAACAATATTTTTAAATTAAATGTGAAGAATTATCTGTGAACATAAAATACCGGAAATGTAGTGTAGTTTACCTTTGATTGTATGTTAAGTAATCAAGATAATTAGTTTATAAATTTTGAGAAAGAAATATTATTTTTGTCCTGAAAAAAGTAATTAATAAAATTAAAAAAATAAAATCTTACGATGAAAAAATTATTGACCAGTTTATTTATGATTGCTGCTGTTATGATGGTCAGCAATAGTGCAATGGCGCAAATTAATACACCAGCTCCAAGTCCAGGCTGTAAAATGGAGCAAGTAGTTGGATTAACTACTGTTAAGTTAGATTATAGTCGGCCAAGTGTTAAAGGACGTACTCTTTTTGTAGATGTAGAGGCATTTGGAAGTATTTGGAGAACAGGAGCTAACCGAGCGACTAAGATTACTTTTACTGATGATGTTAAAATCGAGGGTAATGCTGTTCCTGCTGGAACTTATGCTTTGTACAGTATTCCTGATCCTGTTGATTGGACAATCATGTTGTACAAGGATTTGACAATAGGAGGAAATGTTTCAAAATATAATAAAAAGGATGAGTTAGTTCGATTCAAAGTTAGAGGATATAAACGGTCTAATTTTGTGGAGTCCTTTGCTATTGATATTGCAGATGTTAAAGCTAGTGGAGCAACTATGTCTTTGAAATGGGGTAACTGGTATGTTCCTTTTAAATTAGAGGTTTCTTATGACAAACAGGTAATGAAGGAGATTGAATCTGCAATGGCAGGAACAACAAGAGGTGAGTTTTATTCAGCTGCAAAATACTACTACGACAATGGGAAAGACATGAAGAAAGCACACGAGTGGGCAACAATGGCTAACCAAAAAGGAGAAAGGTATTGGCAATTAAGATTGCAAGCTCAAATCGAAGCAAAGCTTGGGATGAAAAAAGAAGCAATGATAACGATAGGCAAATCTTCTGCTGTTGCTAAAGCTGCAGGAAGCGCAGGTTATGCAAAAGCTAATGATAAAATCATGGCAGAGTTTTAATAAAGTTTTTTATTTAACTGTGAACGATTTATTGGTTACAGTTACTTACGAAAAATCCCGAATCTTCATTTGGAAGGTTCGGGATTTTTTTGGTTAGGAAACCATTCACCAATCATCATTAACCGTTCAGCGCAACATCGTCTAACAAGTTATTATCCAAGTCAATTGTATTTTCTACTTCTTTCTTCGGTTTGTCATCCCCAAATAACGGTTGTAACAGTACACTTACAAAAACAACCACCAAGCATCCAATTAAATTTAACCACAAATATGCGAGATTAATGACGTCATAATAATCTAATATAAAAGTAGTCAGTACTACTAATTCTCCGATAATAGCACCAATGAAAACTGCTTTTGACTTTACTTTTTTAAAGAAGAATGCCACTACAAATACGCCTAAAATTGTCCCGTAAAATAAGGATCCTACTATATTAACGAATTCAATTAAGTTCTCAAAAAGTGATGCGATGGACGCAAATGATAAGGCAATTAACCCCCAAGTCAAGGTGAAGAATTTAGCAGATTTTAAATAATGAGCATCTGATTTATTTTTATTCCAAGACCTTTTGTAAAAATCAATTGTAGTACAACTTGCTAACGCATTTAACTCTGAAGCAATAGAAGACATCGCCGCAGAAAAAATAACGGCCAACAGAAGCCCTACTAGTCCAATTGGTAAATGTTGGGTGACGAATGACATGAAAACATAATCATTATCCTCGATATCGATTTTTTCACCAGTTCTTGCACCATAATTTACCAGCAAATTATCGACATCTTTTCTAATCTTTACATCTTGTTCATTTAAACCTTTGAGGGCAATTTGAGATTGGTTAACCATTAATTCATTTTCTGAATTTAATGCAGTAACCATAGTTCGGATTTCATTTTGTTTTTGTTCAAAAACTAGATTATACTTGGTTTGCAAATCTTTCAGTTCTAATTGCGATGCTGCATCGGCCTCGATTTTTGCTAAATTGGAAGGGTTAAAATGTACAGGTGGTTTGGTAAATTGATAAAACATAAAGACCATAATTCCCACAAATAAAACAAAGAATTGCATCGGCACCTTGAAAATTCCGTTGAATAAAAGCCCTAATCGGCTTTCTGTTAAAGTTTTTCCAGAAAGATATCTCGCGACTTGTGATTGGTCTGTTCCAAAATAGGAAAGAAACAAAAATGTCCCTCCAAACAATGCTGACCACATATTGTATTTATTTTCTAAGTCAAATTCAAAATCAACGATATTTAATTTGCCCATTTTTCCTGCCACTCCAACTGTATCTGAAAAGGAAATATCGGCAGGTAATTTTGTAATTAAAATAATAAATGCAACCACCAGACCTCCCATAATTATTATCATCTGCTGCTTTTGTGTGTGACTTACCGCAGTTGTTCCACCTGACATGGTATAAAAAATGACTAAAATCCCCATAATTCCTATCGTCAAATTTAGACTCCAGCCTAGGACTAATGATAAAATAATAGCAGGTGCATAAATCGTAATTCCAGCTGCTAAGCCTCTACCTAACAAGAATAGAAATCCTGTAAACTGCCTCATTCGTCTATCAAATCTTTGCTCCAAATATTCATAAGCGGTGTAAACTTTGAGGCGATAAAATATAGGCAAGATAAAAACTGCCAAAATCACCATTGCAATTGGCAATCCAAAATAGAATTGTGCAAATCGCATCCCATCGTCAAACGCTTGTCCAGGGGTGGATAAAAAAGTAATAGCACTTGCTTGTGTTGCCATGATGGAAAGTCCAATTGTCCACCATTTTAGTTCACGGTCACCTAGTAAATAACTTTCAGTTGTATTTACTTTTCTGGTTTTCCAAAGTCCATAAAAAACTATAAATAATAATGTGAATACCAATACAGCCCAATCAATAGTGTGCATATTAAGAATAATTTTTTGTCAGATAGTAAAAAATAGAAAGGAGTACAAAGTGTAAAATAAGTACGAAGGTGTACATCTGATTCCACGTTTTAAATATTGGTGGAGGTGGTTCTTCTTGATGTTGATTTTCCATTTAGATATATGTTGTTTAAAATTAAAATTCATCGAAGTTAACTATAATATTATTAATTGAATTTTCAATTGTATCATTTCTTTTAATTTTCTTTCTTGAGGTAAATGATAACTTAAGATTTATAGTTGAACTTAGTTTAAAAGAATCTATCTCATTCACATTAAAAGTTTCTGATGTAGGAGTAAATATTTGAAAATAAAAAGCGAGAGGGATAAATTATACTCTCCTGATTATGTATTTAGAGGAAAGGGAGAGCTAAGAATTTATATTCATTTCTTTGAAATGGATAAATATGAATCACATCAAATTGAATTACCAATTATGATCTTTTAAAGCAGTAGCTCTTTTCCAGGGAGTTTAATATTGGGGGACATTTTGATTGCTTTTATACAATTATTGAAAAAAATGAAAAGTAGTTGGGAACTTAGGTAGATTTTTGAACCCAATTACTTTTCATGTTATTTTCCTTTTTTAAGTTTGGATAAATTGTTATTTAATTTTGACAAATCGTTCGGTATATTGCTCTCCCCCAATTTGAATTCTTAAGAAATAATTCCCAATAGGAAACTCGGTAACATTGAATTGAAAATTAACTAATCCTTTTTGGATTAATATATTTTCCGAAAACAATAGCTGTCCATTTAAGTTGAAAATGTCAATTTTTCCATCTTGTTCTGAGGGGTATTCAATTCTTAATTTTAAAGTTTCGTTAACTGGATTTTGTTCAATAACTAATGAAATAGTTGCTTTTCGTTCTACTACTTTTATACCTAAATCGGTTGTCCGTCCATCTAGGTCAATTTGTGAAAGTCTGTAATAATTTAAACCTGTTTTCGCCTCTCTATGTAAAAAAGAGTAGTCTAGTCTATTGAAAGATTCAGAAGAACCATTTACTCTAGAGACCTCTTCAAAGTATACACCATCCAGAGAATGTTCAATTTGAAAATAGTCATTAGTTATTTCTGAAGAGGTACTCCAGTTTAGCAGATTTCCTTTTTCTTGAGCCTTTGCATTGAAAATAATTAGCTCCACTGGTAATATTGCTCCACTTACATCCAGTTGAAACATCCCATTACCATGAGTTCCGAGAATTACATTGTAATCTGATGGACGATAACGCATAGAACTACAGACAGCATAGCCTATTGAGGTAGATCCAACACTACTCCAGCTCGTACTAGATCCATTTAGGGTGTTTGTACAATAAAGTCCATTTTCAGTTCCAGCTAAATAAATAGTTTGTGAATTTCCAGCTGCTATAATACAGGAGCGAAATGACTGAGCTGATAAATTCCCCTCAATATTGCTCCATGAAGGGCTCGCAACACTTGCATCAGATGTATGAAAACAGCTATTGATACCATAGTTGGACCAGGTAGCCATGACTTCATCTTGATCATCTGATCTTACAGAAATTGAACTTACAATTCCGGCACCTGATGTTCCAGGGGTAATGGAAGTTGGGTTCGTTGACTCCGAGACATATGCAGGGTCATTCAAGCGGTAAAGAGATCCATCTGATGTACCAATGTATATTTTTCTATCGCTATTTGAAGAGGTATAACTAGCCCCTCCGTAGGCATTATTTCGAGATAATCCAATGGAGCGAATATCACTACTTAAGGTACTGGCGATTCCTGTCATTTCTTCCCAACCAGTTGAAGCATCTCCGGTAACGGTACCATCTGTTATACTGGAAGTAATTCTGGTACGATAAAGTTTATCATCACTTGCATAATATAGAATATCCGTATTATCTTGATCTAAATGAAAATAGGTCACAAAAATACCAGTACCTGCTGTTGCTGGTTTTATATTGGCAATTACCGTCCAACTCCCATTGACCATTTTAGTGCGATATATACCACCATTTTGAAAGCCTAAGACACAATGGAAAGTTGTTGCATTAGTTGCGCTTATTAGGCCAACAGCAACTCCATCACCACCGAATATTTCAGAAGCAGTTGAACCAGAGGGAATGATGGTTGTCCCATTGTCTTGGGCGCCCCCAATAACATTATCATTTCCGGAGCTTGGCTCAATATCTACGTGGTAATATTGATATGTGACGTAATCTGAATTTAACTCCGTCCAAGAAACGGTTCCTGAGGAGGCAGTGATATCTGCTCTGGCAATTCCGCCATCAGACCCAGAATAAAGATTATCATCATCTCCAGGAGCAAATACAAAGGTGTGGATATCTGGATGATGATTACTATATTGAGCATAGCCAGCAGAACTAGCATAGCCTCCTATTCTATCATAATTAGAAGTGGTTGTCCAACCATCAGTAGAACGATAAGCATTAGTCCCACCAATAAACACCGTATTTTCATCATCAGGTTTTACTGCTATACAAAGATCGTAACCTCCTTGACAAGCAAAGGGATCATTTCCATTGCTACATCCAGATTCATCCGGAAGATTAGCTGATAAGTCTGTCCAAGAACTACCTGATTGACTCCAAACAAACAACTCTGCTTCTGGAGTAGCAGATCCAGAACAGTTGCTAGTGGCATTATTATAATAAAGAGCAAATAACTTATCTTCATTACTTGGTGCAACAGCCAACACCACTCTTCCGTAGGCCGATTGTGCATTCCAATTGGCATGATTAGTTCCCGCACCAGATCCTGCTATTTTTGTCCAAGTTGTTCCATCGGTGGAAGTATGAACACCATCACTATCATCACTACCATGAAAAGCTGCATATAAGCGTCCTGTTGAGGTTATCACGACATCCGTATAATTATTGTTACCAAATGATCCAAGAACAATACTCCAATTTGCTCCACCATCAGTGGAGCGGAGAATAACGTCACTCGCAGCAGCATAGACATCTCCGTTTGTTGGATTTACAATAAGCCTATTTGTATAATCAAATGCAATATCGAAAACGGTATAGCTACTTTGAGTACTTCCTAATAATGTCCAACTCAGTCCATTATTCGTTGATTTCCAAAGTCCGTGTCCTCGATAAGCAGCCCCTAATCCAGCAGAATTACCAGAAGCTTCTCCCGTTCCATAATACCAAGTATCTTCTTGTCCAACTCTAGTATCTTGAGCAATAGTAGTTACATTATGAATCTCACTATTGGAAGAGACCTTAGTCCAGGAGTTTCCTCCATTTGTACTTCTAAATAGTCCAGAGCTCACTCCCCCTGCTAACATAATAGATGCATCACGAGTATCAAAAGCGATACTTCGAGTTCTTCCTCCAAGGTTATTGGGGCCTCTTGGATTAATTGATATATTTGGGTTGTTTTCTAGTAAGTCAAATACTGGAGCTTCTTTAGCTTGTGCATTCGAAAGTACTATATCTTTTGCAGGAATAAGACCTGTCATAGGGTCTTTGAGCATATCGTATTCCCATTCCCATCTTTGTTCAGCTGTGTAGGCCTTTTCTTCTAAAGACTCAATTTTCTCGTTTTTAAGGGTTATTTGACTGGGTAATGCCTCAAGAGAGTTTAAATTTGTGTTCTGGCAAGAAAATAAATGAATAGAGAGATTAATTATTAAAAACAGACGGATACTTGGGTGATTTTTGGTCATTTTATTCAATTTTTTTGGCAAATATAATAAAAGAAAGAAAACGATATAAAAATATCCCTTTGATTTAATTAGATGGATTTATTAATAGTCGTTTTCTTTAAAAGTGAGGTAATCGTTTTTGATCTAAAGCGAAAAAAATAAGATGAGTTATCGTTCGATCATTTTTAAAATAAATGAAAAAAATCTTTGTAGATCCCAAAGGTAAATGCTTGAGGATATTAATTTATTGTTTTATTGTAACAATTTTGGTAACTACTATATTCCAAAATACTAAGAAAGTATGGGGGGAATCTAGGAGGTTTGTTTGGCACTCACAATCCAGTCATTTACCAATTCTTCCAATACAAACAACGGCACCGCTCCATTTAATAGAATCACATCATGAAAATCTCGAAGATTAAATCCATCACCCAAATCAGTTTCTGCTTTGTTTCGTAATTCTCGAATTTTTAATTCACCTATTTTATAAGAAAGTGCTTGTCCAGGCCAACCAATATATCGGTCAATTTCAGTATTCACCTCATGTAAAGAGAGTGCAGTATTAGAACCTAAATACTTTACCGCTTGATCTCTTGACCAACCTTTTGCATGAATTCCCACATCTACAACCAAGCGACATGCTCGCCACATTTCATACGTCATGCGTCCAAAATTTTCATAAGGCGTTTCGTACATACCGGCTTCGATTCCAAGGTATTCAGAGTATAACCCCCAGCCTTCTCCATAGCAAGACAAATAAGTGTTTTTTCGAAATTCAGGGAAGTCATCCAACTCTTGAGCCAATGAAATTTGTAAATGATGACCAGGCACTGCTTCATGCAAAGTTAAGGATGGTAAAACATATAATGGGCGACTTTCCAGCTTGTAAGTATTCACCCAATAATTTCCAGCCTTATGATTTTTTAATGAGCCACCTGAGTATCTGCCGCCAGTATAGTTTGGCGCAATTGCCGAAGGAACTGGCTCCACGCCGTAAGAATTCCGAGGTAATGTATTGAAAAATTGAGGAAGCTTTCCATCCATTTTTTTTGCCAAATAAGAGGCTTCTTTGAGCAGAGCTTTTGGCGTCTTTGCATAGAATTGCGGATCATTTCGTAAAAAAGTGATGAAGTCGGTAAAGCTACCTTCAAACTTTACATCACGAATGATTTGCTCCATGTCTTCACGAATTCTTGCTACCTCTTTTTTTCCTAATTCAAAAATTTCATCAGAGGTCATTGGTAGTGTTGTGAAAAATTGAACTCGTTGCTCGTAGTACTCTTTTCCTTTAGGTAAATCGCTAGCAATTAATGTCTTTCGAGATTTTGGAACGTATTCCTCCTCCATGAATTTATCGAATTTTTGATAAGAAGGAAGCACGTGAGTAAGAATGATCTCTTTGGCTCTATTTTGTAAATCAGTTTGTAATTCTTTTGGAACGCTATTATTTATTTTAGAAAAAGGACCATAAAAGCTACTCTTTGAAGGGGTTTCAACGAGGTAAGATTTCATCAATGCTTTATAGTTTTTGACAATGACGTTTGGTTGAGTAATACCCTTGTCTATTCCTAGTTGCATGAGGGCAATATTGTCATCAAAAAATTGCGGAACTGCTCTTAATTTTCTCAAATATTTTTCATAGTCGTCTGCATTTTCAAATGACATGCTTCGAACCATATAAGAGAGGTTGGTATAAAAACCACCTTCAGCATTTAATGGCATCAGGTAATCCTCAAACCCAATTCGAGCTACTTTATCTTCCAATTGGTATTTAAAAATATCGTAATTAATACGATCTTTTTTTGTTAGTTTAGTTCGATTAATTTCAGCTAATTTTTTCAAAGTGTTGGTCCAAAAATCAGCATCCTTTTTCTTTCTTTTAGCAGTGACATCAGGAAGGAGTTCTACTTCGTAATCTTTGCTGCGAAACTTCCATTCCTCATCAAAGATAGCGTGAAGTTCTTTGGAAGAGTTTTCATTTTTATTTTTGGAAATATCTTGTTGACAACTTGTGAGAAATACTAGGGTTGCAAAGGAAAATAGGGAGATTAGGTTTTTCATATGTGTTGATGTTTTGTTTTTGCAAGATAAAAAATATAATTGGTAGGAATATGAAATTGAATGGTTTAGATCTTTGAGTACGGATTCCCTTCAAACGAATTTAGTCATCAAATATGCAAAAATTCTTTTCAATCCAATTAATTTGTATTTCACAGGGACCTGTTTTTTTCAATTCAAAAAACTATCTTTGCATCAATGAATCCACAAACTGATTTTATCCAAAAAATTTCCAAATGCGTAACTAACGATACCTTCGTTCGATTGACTTTGAGCAAAAATGTTGATCGTTCCGCTTCGCTAAAGAAGGTTTTAATTAAACTAGCCTTGATTAAAAAGGAGTTGCAATATTCCTTTGTTTATCGACATGAGACACAAGACATCACCAAGAATTTTTCCATAAAAAATGGAGAGGCAGAATTAGAGAAAATAATTGGTAATGAATTTTGGGTAGCTAATTTTTTTACTACCAAACGGGATTTTGTTTTTGAAAAAAATAAAAAAGGTAAAATCAATCTTCGAGAAGGTAAACCCACTTTTCCTCAAAAACCTGATCGGCAACATGATAAAGATAAAACTGGTTTGATTCAAAAAGCAACATATTTGCAAGAATTAGGAATTCTCGATGACAAAAATCGAGTTCAAAAAGGAAAAGGGGATAAGTACAAACAAATTAAAAAGTTTGTAGAAGTCATAGCAGACTTATTGCGAAAAAATCCTCAGATTTTAGCCAATAAGTTAATAGGAATGAATGAGCAAAAATCATTACGAATTGTTGATATGGGGTCAGGAAAAGGTTATCTTACATTTGCACTTTATGATTATTTAGTGAATATTTTAAATTTACAGGCTAAGGTAACTGGTGTTGAAATTCGAGAAAATTTAATTGAGATTTGTAATGAAATTGCTCAAAATTCAAAGTTTGAAAATCTACATTTTGAACAAGGTTTTATTCAAGGATACGAATTGCCAAAGACTGATATTTTAATTGCTTTGCATGCTTGTGATACTGCAACTGATGAAGCGATTGCTAAAGGAATCAAAGCTGATGCACAACTGATTGTTTGTGCACCTTGTTGCCATAAACAAATTCGGAAACAGATTAAAGATGATTCATTACTTGAACCAATTTTGAATTTTGGAATCCTTAAAGAGCGACAAGCAGAGATTGTAACTGATACTATTCGTGCCTTAATTTTAGAGTCGAATGGCTATAAAACCAAAGTTTTTGAATTCATCTCAATGGATCATACAGGGAAAAATGTGATGATCGTTGGCCAAAAAAGGAGAGAAGTAATTGATGCGAAAATATATTTGGATAAAGTGGAGGAATTGAAAAAACAGTTTGGGATTGAGTTTCATTATTTGGAAAAACTGACTTCAAATATTTAATTCACCAAATTTATTAGTTTAGTTCAAGTGCTTTTCTAAATATATCCTAGTAATTAATATAAAAAAATAAAATGAAATATTTAAATTACGTAGTTGTATTGTTATTTTTTGGTTTTATAGCCAGTTGTACTTCCGATAAAGTTCAAAAAATCGAAACAGGTTGGTATTATATTGTTGAAAAGGAGCGAACAGATTTAGTTGAAAGGATAAAAATTAATACTCAAGACACTTTTTATTTAAATCCCATTCCTATTGTTACGATTCCTCATTTTAAGGAAGTAATTATCTATTCAGGTATGGTTGGTAATGAAGGGTTACAAGTGATTATGAATGAAGAGGGAACAAAGCTTTGGGCAAACGCTACTAAGTTGTATGCCCGAAATTATATGGGATTTGTTATTGATGATGAATTAATTCATGTGCAAAGAATTGCAGCGGAAAATCTTTACGGGACGACGACGGTGAATGAAAAATGGTTTGATAAAACTTACTTGGAGGAGATTTCCGAAAAACTTAACCTCCTAATAACTCAGGGGTAAAAATCAACAAGCTTTGACATCTAAGAAATAATATTAATTACAAGTAGCATTGACTGTCTTTTGTTAAGAAAGTCTATTTTTAAGAAAAACCCATTATTCATATTTTGGTGCTTAAGATAATATTCTGTATTTGTATGCAATATATATATATATGTTGCTATAA